>Ga0187893_10009131_pt1 | contig 15367 bp, 24 predicted proteins | sample MA1701074metaG_FD_139574 | JGI IMG/M metagenome (GOLD analysis project Ga0187893, IMG submission 139574) | White microbial mat communities from a basaltic lava cave in the Kipuka Kanohina Cave System on the Island of Hawaii, USA - MA170107-4 metaG ... | reverse complement strand
TGTCGTTCGTGCGCTTGGCGATCCGCGCAAGCAGCGCCGCCTCGTCCACCTTGAGTTCGATGACGGCATCGAGATCCAGGTTCTTGGCGTCCAGCATTTTGGCCAAGGCCTCCGCTTGGCGCACTGTGCGCGGGAAGCCATCCAGGATAAAGCCGCCTTTGGCGTCCGGCGCCGCGATACAATCGGCGACGATGCCCACCACCGTCTCGTCCGGCACCAGGCCACCCTTATCCATGATCGCCTTTGCCTCGAGCCCGGCCGGTGTTGCGGCCTTAACCGCGGCGCGCAACATGTCTCCCGTGGACAACTGCGGGATCTGATATTTCTCCTTGAGCCGCGCCGACTGCGTGCCTTTTCCGGCGCCGGGCGGTCCAAGAAGGATCAGTCTCATCGGCGTTTCCCCCGCAACTTGGCTTTCTTTATGAGCCCCTCATACTGATGCGCCTGCAGATGGCCCATGATCTGAGCCACCGTGTCCATGGTGACGCTGACCACTATGAGGAGAGACGTTCCGCCGAAATAAAACGGCAGCGCCGCATATGAGATCAGCATTTCCGGCAACAGGCAGATAAGGGCAAGATAGGCGGCGCCGAGAACCGTGACGCGGGTCAGGATAGTGTCGATATACTGCGCCGTCCGTTCGCCCGGCCTTATCCCTGGCACGAAGCCGCCGTGCTTCTTGAGATTGTCCGCCGTCTCCACGGGATTGAAGACAATGGCGGTGTAGAAAAAGGCGAAAAAGACGATTAGTCCAACATAGGCGATCATGTACAGCGGGCGGCCGTGGCCAAGATAGGTCGTGATCGTCGCGAGAATTCCGGTGCCGCCCTGGCTCTGTGAGAAATTGGCGATCGTGACCGGCAATAGCAAAAGCGACGATGCAAAAATCGGCGGGATGACCCCCGAGGTATTCAGCTTCAGCGGCAGAAAAGAAGTTTGCCCCTCGTAGATTTTATTGCCTTGCTGACGTTTAGGGTAAGTGATCAGGAGTCGCCGCTGTGCCCGTTCCATGAACACGATGAAGGCGACCACCGCAATCGACATCGCCAGCACCCCGATGATCAGTCCCGTCGAGATCGCGCCTTGGCGGCCGAGTTCCAAGGTATTGACGACGGCCGAAGGAAAAGCCGCAACGATGCCGGCGAAAATAATCAGCGAGGAGCCATTGCCAATGCCGCGCGAGGTAATCTGTTCGCCGAGCCACATCAGAAATATCGTGCCGCCCATTAAGGTCAACACGGTGGAAATGCGGAAGAACAGCCCGGGTTCAAGGACAACTCCGGGCTGGCCTTCGAGCCCCACCGCGATGCCAAATGCTTGGAAGGCAGCGAGAACGACCGTCAGATACCGCGTGTATTGATTGATGACCTTGCGCCCGGACTCGCCCTCCTTCTTCAAAGCCTCCAATGTCGGGAAGACCGACGTCAGCATCTGGATGATGATGGAGGCGGAGATGTAAGGCATGATGTTCAATGCGAAGATCGCCATGCGCTGGACCGCGCCACCGGCGAACATATTGAACAATTCAAGTACGCCCTGTCGGTTGCCGGTAAAGCTCTTTTCAAAAACCGCGGGGTCAATTCCAGGCAGGGGGATGTAGGTCCCGAGGCGATAGACGACCAACGCCGCGAGCGTGAACAAAATGCGCTTTTTGAGCTCTTCGGCTTTGCCGAACGCACCCCAATTAATATTCGCCGCGAGCTGCTCCGCCGCCGATACCATTTACTACTCCCTCGGCACGTGACGTGCCAGAACGTTCGTGACCATTTGCCTTGCAGGCGTCGTCGAGCCCAAGACATTTAAAGCACCCGCTTACCGCGAGCGCTTTTTCCAGCGGGCCGCCGTGAAGGACGCTGGCCGCGTGTTTAGGCGGCGATCTAAGCCCCAGCCACCGGAGTTTCGATTTCCTTTCTTAATCGAACGATCGACCCACCGGCGCCCTCGATCGCCGCCACTGCGCTCTCCGATGCCGCGGCCACCTCGAAAACGAGCTTTGTCGCAAGCACACCCTTGCCCAGTATCTTGACGCCATCGCGCGGCCTGGCGCAGACACCGGCGCCGATCAACGCCTCGATTGTCACTGGGGCCGCCGCATCGAGCTTGCCCGCGTCCACTGCGGCCTGAACGCGGCCGAGATTGACTTCATTATAGTGGATCGAAAACGGGTTCCAGAAGCCGCGCTTGGGCAGTCGCCGATGCAGCGGCATCTGCCCTCCCTCGAAACCCTTGATCACAACGCCGGCTCGCGCTTTCTGTCCCTTCACCCCCCGCCCGCAAGTCTTCCCCTTTCCAGACCCGATCCCACGCCCGACTCGCATGCGCGGCTTCAACGCTCCGGCATTGTCGGCTATATCGTTGAGCTTCATCGTCTTGCCCTCGCTTGGTCCCGCGCCTCATCGACAACGCGAACGAGGTGCGCTACTTTCGCGATCATGCCGCGCACGGCGGCGGTATCTTCAAGCGAGGACCGCCGACCGATCTTGTTCAGACCAAGACCAACAAGCGTCGCGCGTTGCGACCCCGGACGGCCGATCGGACTCTTAATTTGTTCGATGATGATCCGGGGCACGGGGTTTACCGTCATGGTTTGTTCCCTTACGCTTCGCTCGCCGCTTCCCTTTCGCCACCTTGGCGGCGCGCCTGGAGAGCGGATACCTTGAGGTTGCGGCGCGCTGCGACGGCGCGGGGCGAGTCTTCCTGTCGCAGGGCGTCGAAGGTCGCGCGCACCATGTTATAGGGATTCGATGATCCTTGCGACTTGGCGACAACGTCGTGCATGCCGAGGGTTTCGAAAATGGCTCGCATCGGACCGCCGGCGATGATGCCGGTTCCGGCCGGCGCCGCGCGCAGCACCACGCGGCCCGCCCCGTGCCGCCCATTGACGTCATGGTGCAAGGTGCGGCCCTCCCGCAGCGGCACCCGGATGAGAGAGCGCTTCGCGGATTCGGCTGCCTTGCGAATAGCTTCGGGAACCTCGCGGGCCTTGCCATGGCCAAAGCCGACCCGGCCCTTTTGGTCGCCGACGACGACGAGCGCGGCGAAGCCGAATCTGCGGCCGCCTTTCACCACCTTTGCGACGCGATTGATATGGACCAAGCGATCCATGAACTCGCCGTCGCGATCCTCGCGATCACGGGTCCGGCCGCCTTCGCCGTCACGCGCCATGAGTTGGTTCCATCTTCCAATCCGCCTCGCGTTTAGCCGGCCGCGCAGCCAACATTTTATTTGCCAGTTGCGTTAAAATTTGAGCCCACCTTCGCGGGCGCCTTCCGCCAGCGCCTTGACACGTCCGTGATACATATAGGCACCGCGGTCGAACACGACTTCCTTAATTCCGGCCCGCGTCGCACGCTCGGCAAGCTGCTGACCGACGATCTTCGCCGACTCCACCGTTGCCCCGCTCTTCAGGCCTTCCCGGTTGGCTCTTTCGAGCGACGACGCGGCGGCGAGGGTGCGACCCAAGCCATCGTCGATGATTTGGCAGTAAATCTGCTTCGACGAGCGGAAGACAGTCAGCCGTGGCTTGCCATAGGCATGGGCCCGCAGCCAACGCCGAACACGCGCCTGGCGACGGGCCGTCACCCTCTCATCTTTTGCCATGCGCCCAAATCCTCGCTTTCGTCTATCTACTTCTTCTTGCCTTCCTTGCGGAAGACAAATTCTTCGGCATATTTTATGCCCTTGCCCTTATAGGGTTCGGGCGGACGCAACGCGCGGAGTTCCGCGGCGGTCTGCCCCACCTGCCGCTTGTCGATGCCGGTGATCGAGATCTCCGTTGGCTTTGGCGCGGCAATTGCAATCCCCGCTGGGACCGGAAAAATCACGTCATGGCTATAGCCAAGCGAAAGCCGAACGCACTTGTCCGAGACCACGGCCTTATAGCCGACCCCAGTGATCTCGAGCTTGCGTTCGAATCCTTTCGAGACGCCGATCATGAGACTATTGACCATCGACCGCGTCGTGCCCCACATCGCCCGCGCCTGCGCGCTGTCGTTGCGCGGCGTGACCACAATCTTGCCCTCCTCCACAGCCATGCTCACGTTATCCGGCGCGGTGAAGGACAGCTCCCCCTTGCCACCCTTCACCGAAATGGACTGGCCGGCCACCTTGGCCGTTACGCCGGAGGGGATAATAACCGGCTTTTTTCCGATCCGCGACATGCTGGGTTTTCCTCGCTCTTCTGGTTAGAAGACCTTGCAGAGGACTTCGCCGCCGACATGGGCGTCTCGCGCGGCATGGTCGGCCATGACGCCCTTGGGGGTTGAAACAATCATAATTCCCAATCCGTTCGCAACGCGCGGCATCGCATCGACGGCGGCATAAACGCGGCGCCCTGGTTTCGACACCCGTTCGATCTCGCGAATGACCGGGGCGCCGTCGGAATATTTCAGTTCGATTTCGAACTCGGTGCGGCCATCGCCATATTCGGTTTTGGAATAGCCGCGAATATAGCCTTCCGATTGCAAGACGTCGAGCACATGCGCGCGCAGCCGCGATCCCGGCGTCTGCACCTTGCCCTTGCGGCGCATCTGCGCATTGCGGATGCGGGTGAGCATATCGCCCAACGGATCGTTCATAGCCATGATCCGCCCTCCTACCAGCTCGACTTTACGAGACCGGGGATCAAGCCTTTCGAGCCCAGTTCCCGGAGCGCGATGCGCGACATTTTCATTTTGCGGGTAAAGCCGCGCGGCCGCCCGCTTATCACGCAGCGGTGGCGAATCCGCGAAGCGGCGGAATTGCGCGGCAGTTCGGCAAGTTTTAGCCGCGCGGCGAAGCGCTCCTCCATGGTCAGGGCCTCGTTATTGGCGATCGCCTTCAAGCGGCGGCGGCGGCCGGCATATTGCTTAACTAGTTTGATGCGATGAGAGTTTTTCTCGATCGAACTTTTCTTCGCCATGAACTCGTGCCTCTAGTTGCCGCGTTCAATCCTGAGTCAAACCTATTCGTTTCAAGGCCGGAACGGGAAATTGAAGGCACGCAACAGTGCGCGCGCCTCGTCGTCGGATTTTGCCGTCGTGCAAACGATCACGTCGAGACCCAGAATGCTTTCGGTCTTGTCGTAGTCGATTTCCGGGAAGACGATATGTTCCTTGATCCCCAACGCGTAATTGCCATGGCCGTCGAAACTCTTCGGATTGAGGCCGCGAAAATCCCGGACCCGGGGCAGCGCAATCGTGACCAGCCGGTCGAGGAACTCATACATCCGCGCCTTGCGCAAGGTGACCTTGGCTCCGATCGGCATGTTCTCGCGCACCTTGTACGTCGCGATCGCCTTGCGGGCATGTGTGATAACCGCCTTCTGACCAGCGATCAGGCCGAGGTCGGCCGCCGCGAGGGTGGCCTTCTTGCTATCGTTGACCGCTTCGCCGACGCCCATGTTGAGGACGATCTTGTCGATGGAAGGCACCTCGCACCGGTTCTTGTAGCCGAACTGCGCGACGAGCTGGGGCCGCACGACCTCCTCGTAATGTTTCTTGAGCCGTGGCGCATAATCCTTGGGCGGCGCAAGCACTTCCGCGGTGGTGACCGCGGGCTTCGCGTCGCGCGGGCTCTCGGGGGCGGGCGCCTTGGTCTTCGCAGCTACCTTTGAAGCAGCCTTCGCGGTGCTCTTGGTATCCTTGCCAGCGGGCTTGCCTGTGTCCTTGGCTCCGCCCTTGCCGGTTTTCGCATCAGCCATCGATCAGTTCTCCGGAACGCTTCGCGAAACGAACCTTGCGGCCGTCCGACAAGACCTTGAATCCTACCCGCGTGGGCTTGCCGTTCTTGGGGTCGGCAACCGCCAGATTTGACAAATGGATCGGGGCCTCCTTGGCGATGATCCCCGCCTCCTGCTTGGCGGTTTGCTTCTGGTGCCGTTTCACCGTGTTGACCCCCCGCACGATCGCACGTTTCTCTTTTGGCTGAACTTGAACGACTTCGCCGGAACGGCCTTTATCGCGCCCGGCGACAACAACGACCCTGTCGCCCTTTTTGATTCTTGCTGCCATCACAGCACCTCCGGCGCGAGCGAGATGATCTTCATCTGGTTCCGCGCGCGCAATTCGCGCGGAACCGGCCCAAAGATACGGGTGCCGACCGGCTCAGACTGGTTGTTGATCAAGACCGCCGCGTTGGAATCGAACCTGATCACCGACCCGTCGGCGCGCTTGATGTCCTTGGCGGTGCGCACGACCACCGCTTTCATCACCTCCCCCTTTTTGACGCGCCCGCGCGGAATCGCTTCCTTGATCGAGACGACGATAATATCGCCGACGCCGGCATACTTTCGCTTCGAGCCACCGAGCACCTTGATGCACATCACGCGACGCGCGCCGGAATTATCCGCGACCTCGAGGTTAGTTTGCATTTGTATCATCGCCTTGCGCCTTTCTTCCCCGAGCGGTTTCCGGCGAAGCACGGTCAACCGAACTTCTGTCTGAAGGAGGTTTTCGCCTCCCCACTGATTAGCCCGTCATTTCGCTCCCGGGCCGACGACGGTCCAGCGTTTCAGCTTCGAGATCGGCTTCGTCTCCTCGATCGACACCGTGTCCCCTAGCTTGAAAGCTTTCATCTCGTCATGCGCGTGATAATTCTTCGATCGCCGGACCGTCTTCTTCAAAACCGGATGCGTAAAACGGCGCTCGACCTTGACGACGATCGTCTTTTCTTGTTTGTCGCTCACCACGACACCCTGGAGAATTCGCCTCGGCATGTTTCTTGAACCTGTCGCTCTCAAACCTTGTTTGCGATCTACTTCGCGCCTTCGTGCCGTTTTTCTACCGAAATCGACTTGATCCTCGCGATGTCGCGGCGGACAACGCGCACCCGTGCGGTGTTCTCGAGCTGCCCGGTGGCGCGCTGGAAGCGTAGGTTGAATTGCTCTTTCTTGAGATTCAGAAACTCTTGCTCAAGCTGATCCTTGGACATCACCTTGAGATCGGATAGCCGTTGCTTTTGTTTCATGAGCGCGTCTCCTCTATTCGACGATCCGCTGAATGAAGCGTGTCTTGATCGGCAGCTTGGCGGCGGCCAGGAGGAGCGCTTCTCGGGCAAGTTCGACCGGTACTCCGTCGAGTTCGAACATGATGCGGCCCGGCGCGACCCGGCAGGCCCAGAATTCCGGAGCACCCTTGCCTTTGCCCATGCGAACCTCGGTCGGCTTCTTCGAGACCGGGACATCCGGAAAAATTCGGATCCAGACGCGGCCGGCGCGGCGCATGTGGCGGGTCAACGCGCGGCGCGCGGCCTCGATTTGGCGCGCGGTAATCCGCTCCGGTTCGAGCGCCTTGAGGCCGTACTGGCCGAAATTCAATTCGAACCCGGCTTTCGAGGCGCCGCGTACGCGGCCCTTGAAGGCTTTCCGAAATTTTGTTCGCTTGGGTTGCAACATGATTCAAAGACTTAAAGCTTGCGCCGGTGCTCGATCAGGCGGCATCGCGTTCGCGCCGCCGCCGCTCTCCGCCGCCGCCGGAATGATCGTGTGCGGCCATTTTCTTGTCTTGCGCCATCGGATCGTGTTCAAGAATTTCGCCCTTAAAGATCCAGACCTTGATCCCGCAGGTGCCATAGGTGGTGTGCGCCGTCGCGGTGCCGTAATCGACATCGGCACGTAATGTATGCAGCGGCACCCGGCCTTCGCGATACCATTCGAGTCTCGCGATTTCAGCGCCGCCGAGCCGGCCCGAGCAGTTGATTCTTATGCCTTCCGCGCCGAGCCTGATCGCCGACTGGACCGCCCGCTTCATGGCGCGGCGGAAGGCGACGCGGCGCTCAAGCTGCTGGGCAATCGAATCGGCAACGAGGACCGCGTCAATCTCCGGCTTGCGCACCTCGACAATATTGATGAGGACTTCGGATTCCGTCATCTTCGCGACGATCTTGCGGATCTTGTCGATGTCGGCGCCCTTTTTGCCGATGACGACGCCGGGGCGTGCCGAATGGATCGTCACCCGGCATTTCTTATGCGGCCGCTCGATGACGATCTTCGAAATCGCCGCCTGTTTGAGGTTCTTCATGAGCGTCGCGCGAATTGCCATGTCTTCGTGGAGGAGCTTTCCATATTCGGCCCTGCCCGCGAACCAGCGCGAATCCCAGGTCCGGTTGACGCCGAGCCGCAGGCCGACCGGATTGACTTTTTGTCCCATCGTTTTCTCCTTACACCTGAGAGGTGGCGGCGCCGGCTTCCCGGACAACGATCGTCAGATGCGCAAATGGCTTACGAAGGCGCCCGGCACGGCCTCGCGCGCGCGGGCTGAACCGCTTCAGGATCATGGCGTCGCCGACATGGGCCTCGGCGACGACAAGATCGTCGACATCGAGATTGTGGTTATTCTCGGCGTTGGCGATCGCGCTTTCGAGGGTCTTCTTGACATCGAAGGCGCTCCGCTTGCGGCAAAATTCGAGATCGGCGAGAGCTTTCTCAACCTTCTTGCCACGGATCAACTGCGCCAGCAGGTTCAACTTCCGCGGGCTGACCCGCAGCATCCGGGCGACCGCCTTGGCTTCATTGTCCTTCAGCGCGCGCGGCGCTTTCTCCTTGCCCATGGTCTCTCTCAGCCTCGTTTGGCTTTCTTGTCCCCCGCGTGACCGTGAAAGGTCCGCGTCGGAGAAAACTCGCCGAATTTATGGCCGATCATATCTTCGGTAACGGAGACCGGCACGTGCTTGTGGCCGTTATAGACCCCGAACGTGAGCCCAACGAATTGCGGCAATATGGTCGACCGGCGACTCCAAATCTTGATAATTTCGGAGCGGCCTGAGTTGCGTGAACTCTCCGCCTTCTTGAGCAGATAGCCATCGACAAATGGGCCTTTCCAGATCGAGCGCGCCATGATCAACCCTTCTTCTTGCTCTTGTGACGTGAGGTGACGATGAATTTGGTCGTGGATTTGTTGGTCCGGGTCCTTTTGCCCTTCGTCGGCTTGCCCCAGGGGGTGACCGGATGGCGTCCTCCCGAGGACCGACCTTCGCCGCCGCCATGCGGATGATCGATGGGATTCATCGCCACCCCGCGATTATGCGGTCGCCGCCCGAGCCAGCGGCCGCGTCCAGCCTTGCCGTGTGAAATATTCATGTGATCGGGATTGGACACCGCGCCGACGGTTGCGAAACATTGGCCATGAATAAGGCGCTGCTCGCCAGAATTTAGGCGGACGATGACATAGCCCTCGTCGCGTCCCACGACCTGGGCGTAGGTGCCGGCCGAGCGCGCCATGGCGGCGCCCTTGCCGATCTTCATCTCAATATTATGAACGATCGTGCCGACCGGCACATTGGCGAGCGCCATCGCATTGCCCGGCTTCACGTCGGCCTGCGCGCTAGAAATCACTTCATCGCCGGGGCCAAGCCGCTGCGGCGCGATGATATACGAAAGCGCGCCGTCGGCGTAGCGGATGAGCGCGACAAAGGATGTCCGGTTCGGATCGTATTCGATCCGCTCAACTTTGGCAGGAATATCGAGCTTGCGCCGCTTGAAGTCCACGATCCGGTAACTCCGCTTGTGACCGCCGCCGCGAAAACGGACGGTGATCCGACCATTGTTGTTGCGGCCGCCGGTCGAACCCTTCCCCTTCGTCAGCTGCTTCAGAGGTTTGCCTTTGTGCAGGCCGGAGCGATCGACGATCACGAGCTGGCGAAGGCCGGGCGTGACCGGTTTGAATGTTTTCAGTGCCATTGGCGCATTCCTCGCAATAAGTCTCAAAGCCCGGTCGTCACATCGATCTTTTGGCCCTCGGCGAGGGTCACGACGGCCTTCTTCAAATCGGATCGGATGCCCCGTGTGCCTTTGAACACTCTTCGCTTGCCCTTGCGGATGAGCGTATTGACCGCCTCCACCTTGACATCGAAGAGCCGCTCGACTGCTGCCTTGATCTCGGGTTTCGTCGCATTGATACGAACCTTGAAGATGACCTGATTTGCTTCCGACGCCGTCGTCGCCTTTTCGGTGATAACAGGGGCGACGATCACGTCGTAATGAGATGCATCATGCGCGAGTTTGGCCGGGCTCATTTGAATCGCGCCTCCAAGGCGTCGATCGCCGCTTTGGTCAAGACAAGCTTCTCGCGGCGGAGAATGTCGTAGACATTGATGCCTTGCGCCGGGAGGACGTCGATTTGCGGAATGTTGCGTGCGGCGAGGCGAAAGTTTGTCTCAAGCTCCTCGCCGTCGACGATCAAGGCGTTGGTCAAACCGAGCTTGGCAAAACTCGCCTTTAAGGATTTGGTCTTGGCGTCCGCGGCGCAGGCGGCCGGCCACACGATAATCCCGCCATCCTGGGCTTTGGCGGATAGCGCATGTTTGAGGGCGAGAGCGCGCAGCTTTTTGGGCAGATTATGCGCGTGGGAGCGCACGACAGGGCCAAAGGCACGTCCGCCTCCGCGAAATTGCGGCACCCGCGCCGATCCGTGCCGCGCCGACCCTGTGCCCTTCTGTTTGTACAATTTCTTTCCGGTGCGCCAAATGTCCGAGCGGCCAAGCGTCTGATGAGTTCCGGCGCGGCGTTTGGCGAGCTGATAGCGGACCATACGCGCGATCAAATCCTGGCGCGGAACGAGACCGAAAATAGCGTCATTGAGGTCCATCGAACCGGCGGCCTCGCCGTCGAGGGAGGTAATGTCGATCTTCATGTGCCGGCCTCCGCCGGTTCCCCGGCCGCGCCGTCCGAAACAGCATTTGTCATACGGAATTTGCCGGGCTTCGGCGCCTCGTCAGGAAGCGCCTTTTTCACTGCGTCGCGCACATAAATCCAGCCACCGGAGGGTCCAGGAACCGCCCCTTCGACGAGAATAAGACCGCGTTCGATATCGAGTTCGACAACGCGGAGGTTCAGTGTCGTCACCCTCTCGGTGCCGAGGTGACCCGCCATTTTCTTATTCTTGAACGTCTTGCCAGGATCCTGCCTGCCGCCGGTTGAACCATGCGACCGGTGCGAGATCGACACGCCATGCGTCGCACGCAAGCCCCTGAAATTCCAGCGCTTCATCGCGCCGGCGAAGCCTTTACCGGTGCTCGTCCCGGTCACGTCAACGAACTGGCCAACGACGAAATGATCGGCCGTGATCTCGGCGCCGACCGGAAGCAACCCGTCTTCTTCGATACGGAACTCGGCGAGCTCCATTTTGGGTTCGACCTTGGCGACCGCGAAATGGCCACGCTCCGCCCTCGAAACTTTCTTGACCTTGGCGCGGCCTGTGCCGAGTTGGACCGCGGTATAGCCATTGCGGTCCTTGGTCCGATGCGCCACGACCTGACAGCCATCGAGCTTCAACACCGTAACCGGCACGTGTTCCCCCGCGCCGGTAAAGACACGGGTCATGCCGAGCTTTCGCGCGATGACACCCGATCGCATCATCAAATTCCCCTATCGCCTCCGCATGGCGACGCGCCGCGCGAAGTTCTGCTCAATTCAGAAAGCGCCGCATTCGCTAAAGCTTGATCTCCACATCGACGCCGGCGGCTAGATCGAGCTTCATCAAAGCATCAACCGTCTGCGGCGTCGGATCGACGATGTCGAGAACCCTTTTATGAGTCCGTATCTCGAATTGTTCGCGCGATTTCTTATCGACGTGCGGGGAACGGTTGACGCAGAATTTCTCGATCTTCGTCGGTAACGGAATGGGGCCCCGCACCTGTGCTCCCGTCCGCTTCGCCGTCGAGACGATCTCCTTTGTCGACGAATCAAGGATTCGATGATCAAATGCCTTGAGGCGAATGCGAATATTCTGGCCGTTCATCTCATGAGATCCCTGCCTGCCGATTGCGGCCCCTGGCCGCTACGGCCATCCCTAATCCTCGTTCTCCGGCATCCCGTAACCGAGTGGCGCCAGCTGGGAGACCCGCATATCCAACTACGCGAACGCCTGCGTCCGCGTTATTCCGTAATCGAGGCGACGACGCCGGCACCGACGGTGCGGCCGCCTTCGCGGATGGCGAAGCGCAGCTTCTCCTCCATGGCAATCGGAACGATCAACTCGATATCCATCGTCACATTGTCGCCGGGCATCACCATTTCGGTGCCTTCCGGCAAGGTCACGACGCCGGTCACGTCGGTGGTGCGGAAATAAAATTGCGGCCGGTAGTCGCTGAAAAACGGGGTATGACGGCCACCCTCGTCCTTGGTCAGGATATAGGCCTCCGCCTTGAACTTCGTGTGCGGCTTCACCGAACCCGGCTTGCACAACACCTGGCCACGCTCGACATCCTCGCGCTTGGTGCCGCGCAAAAGTGCGCCGATGTTGTCGCCCGCCTGACCCTGATCGAGGAGCTTACGGAACATCTCGACGCCGGTCACTGTCGTCTTCGCCGTCGGCCGCAGGCCAACGATCTCGACCTCTTCGCCAACTTTGATCGCGCCACGCTCGACCCGGCCGGTCGCGACAGTGCCGCGGCCGGAAATCGAGAACACGTCCTCGACCGGCATCAAGAATGGCTGATCAACCGGACGCTCCGGTTGCGGAATGTAGGAATCGACGCTCTCCATGAGCTTTAGTACGGAATCGTGTCCAAGCTCTGGGTTGCGGCCCTCAAGTGCAAATAATGCCGATCCGCGGATGATTGGAATTTCGTCGCCGGGAAAATCATACTTTGACAAAAGCTCACGGAGCTCAAGTTCGACGAGTTCGAGCAGCTCGGCGTCGTCGACCATGTCGACCTTGTTGAGATAAACGACGAGGGCCGGGACCCCGACCTGCCTTGCCAGCAGAATGTGCTCGCGCGTCTGCGGCATCGGCCCATCGGCGGCCGAGACGACGAGAATGGCGCCATCCATCTGCGCCGCGCCGGTGATCATGTTTTTTATGTAGTCAGCGTGGCCGGGACAATCGACATGCGCATAATGGCGCTTCTGGGTCTGATATTCGACATGCGCCGTGGCAATCGTGATCCCCCGCGCCTTTTCTTCTGGAGCTTTGTCAATCTGGTCATAGGCGGTGAAGGTCGCCCCGCCAGTCTCGGCCAGAACCTTGGTAATCGCCGCCGTCAGCGTCGTCTTGCCATGATCGACGTGACCGATTGTCCCGATATTGCAATGCGGCTTTGTCCGCTGGAATTTTTCCTTGCCCATCGTTCGGCTCCTCTAGGATTTTCGCACATGCTGCCTTACGAAATCAGGTGTATTTGGCCTGAATCTTCCCGGCCTCGCCCGCCGGGACCTGTTCATAATGATCGAATTGCATCGTATAATTGGCGCGGCCCTGGCTGAAGGATCGCAGCTGATTGACGTAGCCAAACATATTCGCGAGTGGCACCATCGCATTGATGACGACCGCGTTGCCGCGCATGTCCTGCCCCTGGACCTGCCCGCGCCTGCCGAGGAGGTCGCCCATGACCGAGCCCGTGTAGTCCTCGGGGGTGGTTACCTCGACCCTCATGATCGGCTCGAGCAAGACGGAGCCTCCTTTTCGCAGCGCTTCGCGAAATGCCGCGCGAGCGGCGATCTCGAACGCAAGGACCGACGAATCGACGTCGTGAAACGCGCCGTCGACCAATGTGGCCTTGACGTCCACAACCGGGAAGCCGGCAAGAATCCCGGATCCCATGACGCTGCTAATACCCTTTTCGACGCCGGGAACAAATTCCTTGGGCACCGCGCCGCCGACGACTTGGCTCTCGAAGCTCGAGCCCTTGCCCGGCTCGTTCGGCTCGAAGATGATCTTGACCCGGGCGAATTGGCCGGAACCGCCGGTCTGCTTCTTGTGGACGTAATCGATTACCTCGCGCCGGGTTAGTTTCTCGCGATAGGCGACTTGCGGCACACCGATATTGGCGTCGACCTTGTAGGTGCGACGCAGGATGTCGACTTTGATGTCGAGATGGAGTTCGCCCATTCCTTTCAAGATCGTTTGCCCGGATTCCGGATCGGTCGAAACCCGGAAGGATGGATCTTCCGCGGCAAGCTTGGCCAAGGCAACACCGAGCTTCTCCTGATCGGCCTTGGATTTCGGTTCGATCGCGATCTCAATCACCGGTTCCGGGAATTCGATGCGCTCCAGGATAACCGGCTTGGTGAGATCGCAGAGCGTATCTCCGGTCCTTGTTTCCTTCAGGCCAGCCAGCGCGACAATATCTCCCGAATAGGCTTCCTTGATGTCCTCGCGGTTATTCGCGTGCATGAGAAGCATGCGCCCGACCCGCTCCTTCTTGTCCTTGGTTGAGTTCAAAACAGTGGTGCCCGACTCCACGTGGCCCGAATAGACACGCGCGAAAGTAATCGTGCCAACAAAGGGATCGTCCATGATCTTGAAAGCCAGCATGGAAAAAGGGTCTTCGTCACGCGGCAGCCGGACCACATCGGCGCCGGTTTCCATCTCGACACCCCTGATCGCCTCGCGGTCGAGAGGCGAAGGGAGAAAATCGACAACGGCGTCGAGCAACGGCTGCACGCCCTTGTTCTTGAATGCCGCCCCGCACAAAATCGGAATGAAGGTGATGTCGCGGACCGCCTTGCGCAAGAGACGCCTCAGAGTCGCGGCGTCTGGCTCCGCGCCTTCGAGATAAGCGGCCATGACATCGTCGTCGAGTTCGACCGCCGCCTCGATGAGGGTATGCCTGTATTGCGCCGCCTTGGCTTTCAGATCTTCGGGAATTTCCGCGTCGGCAAATTTGGCCCCGAGTGCCTCGTCCTCCCAAACGACGGCTTTCATCCGCACGAGATCGATGATGCCCTTGAAATCGGCTTCCGATCCAAGCGGCAGTTGAATACAGACCGGGCGACCGCCGACCTTGGTTTTGATATCCTCGACGCAGCGATGGAAATCGGCCCCGGTCTTGTCCATCTTATTGACGAAGACGATGCGCGGCACATTGTATTTCTCGGCTTGCCGCCAAACAGTCTCGGTCTGCGGCTCCACGCCCTGATTGCCGTCGAGGACGCAGACGGCGCCGTCAAGCACCCGGAGCGAGCGCTCGACTTCGATCGTGAAATCGACATGGCCGGGCGTGTCGATGATGTTTAAGCGCTTGCCGTTCCAAAACGTGGTCGTCGCGGCGGAGGTGATCGTGATGCCACGTTCCTGCTCCTGCTCCATCCAATCCATGGTGGCCGCGCCGTCATGGACTTCGCCGATTTTATGTGATTTGCCGGAATAATAGAGAATCCGCTCAGTCGTCGTCGTCTTGCCCGCATCGATATGGGCCATGATGCCGAAGTTCCGATAATCCTCGATCGGATGGCTGCGGGGCATGACATAATTCCTTCACGCGGAGCGCTTACGCAAGATTTCTACCAACGATAATGCGAAAACGCGCGGTTGGCTTCGGCCATGCGATGCGTGTCTTCCCGCTTCTTGACCGCATTACCGCGGTTATTGGCTGCGTCCATCAACTCCGCCGACAGACGATCGACCATCGTCTTGTCGTTGCGGCCGCGCGCGGCGTTGATGATCCAGCG
>Ga0187893_10009130_pt1 | contig 15368 bp, 10 predicted proteins | sample MA1701074metaG_FD_139574 | JGI IMG/M metagenome (GOLD analysis project Ga0187893, IMG submission 139574) | White microbial mat communities from a basaltic lava cave in the Kipuka Kanohina Cave System on the Island of Hawaii, USA - MA170107-4 metaG ... | reverse complement strand
CGACCGGCTCGGCCTCGAGCTGCCGCAGCGCCTGAGGGTCCCCTCGATCCTCGCGGAAATGTAGTGAAACCGGGAAGCGAAACAGCGCCGTTTCGCCGAAACGGCGCTGTCTGCGCTCCTAACTGCTGAAGTTGGGCTAGCGGGGCCCATCGCCGGCACGTGCGCATGTTCAGGGATCCGTGCAGAGCCGCGGCATGCTCTATGGGCAGGCTCTCGATGCCCTGGTCCAGGACACGGGGCGACGCGGGTGCATCGCGGCGACTGGAATCGATCGCGCGCCGCTTCTCGAAAATGCAACCGCACGCCGCGCCCAGGCTTCGCGCCCCGTGCCCCCTGTTCACGCAACAGGCGCACCTCTCCCACGCCATCCCCTCACCGCAGGCCCACGTTCGGGAGGGCGGGGACGATTGCGCGTGAAATCCCGGGGGGCAGTCCGGCCGCGGAAACCTATTGGTGTAAATGACCAAGCGGAGAGGGCCACGCCGCGGTATCGCGCATTTCCCGACCAACCCGCGTGCCGCGTGCCCGAGCCCGCGCGGGATTGCCGCGATATCGCACAGGAACAGCCGATCCCCCGGGGGCCGTCAAGCGCCTGACCGCCCGGGCGCGGTCGTCGGGCCCCCGGCGTAAGACCCTCCCTGATCTGACGCGCCACCACTCTGCTCCGCGCCTACCCTCCACGATGTCTCCCGAGAAGGCGGGGAGGCCGTTCAAGGAGCGTCCTCCAGCGGCGCGGGGCCGCGGGCACGGTCGACTTCGATCGAGGCCAGATGGAATTCGCGCAGGCGCTCGAGGACTTCGCGCTTGTTCTGGAGCGCGCGGGACTGCAGGAGAAGCACCTGAAGGAGGTCCAACTCCCCTTCCCGGAGGGCGGTTTCGGCGAGCAGGATGCTCCGGTCCAACCGCGGCGCGAGGTCCGAAAAGAGCACCGACAGCTCGGCGTCGAGGGAGTTCCAGTCGGCCCAGGCGAGGTGGAGTTCCGCGCGTGCGCGGTGGAGCTGGGCGACGTAGGCCTCGTGACGCTGGAGGCGCTCGGCCGCGCGCACCGCGATCTCCCCCTGGTTGAGATTGAAGAGCGGGATCACGAAAGAGAGCGCAAGCCCTCCCTCCACCGACCCCCCCGAGGTGTCCGCGGAGGGACCGAGCCCGAGGCGTCCCCATCGGCGGCGGAACGCCCCCTGGAGCTCCTTTTCGGCCACGAGGTAGGCCTTCTCCTTCGCCCGGAGATCCGGACGGCGCCGCGGCAGCTGGGCGGCATCGCCCATCTCCGACTCCCCGATCGGCGCGTAGCGGAAGCTCTCCTTCACGCGTTCGAGGGGCGTTGCGTTGTTCGGCGGAAGGCCCAGGAGCGCGTTGAGGCGCTGTCGCGCGGCGCCCACGCCTCCGGCCAGCCTCCGCTCGTGCCCCCGCAACGAGGCGACCTCCGACTCGGCCACGACGACTTCTAACTCCGTGGACGCTCCGGCTGCCTGGCGGTTTCGTAGCGCGGCGACGGTCCGCTCCGCCACGCCCGCTTGGCTCCGAAGGAGAGCGATGGCCTCTTCGGCATACGCCAGTGAGATCCAGGCCGCCCGGACGTCGTTGCGGAGCTGCCATTCGCGATCCGCCACCTCCCACTGCATCTCCGCGAGCCGCGCCTTGGCCCGCTCGGTTCGCGGCCCTCGCGTGACGAGCGCCTCGGTGAGATCGACGAGCAGATCGAGCTCCCCCGCCACCGTTCCCGCCAGATTCGTCCAGCCCCCGTCGAATTCCGGATTGGGCAGGAGCCTCGCTTCGCGGAGCTGGCCTTCCGCGACCCCCTTCTCGGCCCGGAATACGCGGAGATCCGGGTTGAGCGCGAGCGCGACCGAAGCCGCCTCGTCCGGGGAGAGGCCGTCGGAGGAGTCGAAGCCCGGCTCCTCGTCCCGTCTCCCGTCCGCGGGCGCGGACGGTGCGATCAGGTCCTGCAAGCGCACCGACTCGAGCCTCGCCCACTCCGCGTCGGGCTGGAGAGGAACGGCACGGTAGCCGGAGCAGGCCGCCGCCCCCAGCAGGGAGGCGGCGGCCATCCAACGTGCAATCGCTCGAGCGCCCGGGTGGGCCCGGGCCATCGGACTAGTGACCATGATGCTTGCCGGCATCGTGACCGGCTGCCGGCACCTGGACGACGAAGTCCGCCGTCAGGATCCGGCCCTCGTGCTGGAACTGCGCCCAGCCCTTGTAGATCCCCGCAGCGGGAAATGCGGTCGCGAACTCGACGACGGGCCCGCCGCGCGTCTCCCCGCCCCCCTCTCCATGTTCCTCCCCGCCCCTGTGCTCCCCTGCGGGGTGGCTGTGGAGGTAGCGCGTGCCGTCCTGGCTGATGAAGACGCAGTGCCCCAAAGCGCCGAGATAGGGCTGGAGGTCCGTCACCTCCTTGCCGCCCTTGCGCACGGTGTAGGCGAGCGTCACGTGCTCCCCGACCACCAGCGCCGAGGGCTTCAACGTGATCTCGTACTCGCCGATGCGGCGCGTGTCCCCGACGTTGGCCCGGAGCGACGGCCCCGCCACGGCCTTCCCCTCGACGTGCAACGGAAGAGCAAACACCTGGTTGCCGTCGTTCTCGACGGTGATGTCCGCGAAGAGGATGAACTCCCCTCCGGCGGGGAACGTGAAGGTGAGCGCCAGGCTCCCGTCCTCGCGCGGCACCGGGTGTTCGTGGGCGTACCAACCGAGGTCGCGCGACACCATGATCAGGTGCAGCGGCTGCTCGTGAACGATTTCGAGCTTGGCCACCACGGAACCGTCGGAGGTACGCCGCGGGGTGAAGACGAGGGTCATGGGCTTGCCTGCGGCCGGCGCCTTCGGCTCGGTGACCAGGTCCATCCGGTAGGCCTCGGAATGGAGCTGGCCTTCGCCATGGCCGTGACCGGGGTCCATCTTCTTGAGGTTCATGCCGCAGACGGGGCAGCGTCCGGGCGCCGGGTAGCTCTTCTCCTTCTCGCAACCCATGGGACAGACGTAGGCGCTCTTCGCCGCTCCGGCGAGGGATGCGCTCGCCCGGTACCGTTTGCCTTCCACCGGCACGTGGACCACGAGTTCCACGGAGGCCGCCCCCTTGAGGCGTTCCGCCTTGCCGGCAAAACGCGAGGCGGTGCCCTTGCCATCGGCCGGCTGGGGGAGAGGGTCGAGGCTCAGGGCGACGAACTCCGTTCCGCCCGCAGGCTTGCACTGCGCGGTGAGGGCTTTGGCTTCGATGGGGAGAGGACTCGATTCGTCCCCGCCGAGCACGTAGAGCGTCACCTCCCCCTTCTCCGCGGAGAAGAGGAGCTCGACGTGATAGTCGCCGATGCTCACCACTTCGCCGCCATGGGGGGAGCGGTGACCGTGATCCTTGCCTTGCTCGTGGCCGTGGTCCTGGGCCATGGCGAGGGGCAGCCCCAGGCCGAGACTCAAGACGAGTGCGGCGCACAACGCGCGTCGATATCTACGCATGGAGGACTCCTTGGGAATCTGGTTCCCGGATCGTGGGTTTCATCTTCGTCGACCGCGAGAACGGCCTAGCGGTCGTGGTCTTCGTGTTCCTGCGTCCCGCCCGCCGCTCCGAGTTCGAACTCGGCGCGGTAGGGCTTGCCGGCGATCGAGACGTTGACGGTGAGCGCCAGCGCTCTGCCGTGGAGCGATTCGGGAAGCGTCGCGCCAAACCGGCTCGACTGCCCCGCCGGCTCCCCGGCCAGGGGCGAAGCCTCGAACCGGACCGCCGTGAACGCTCCGCCCTCCCGGGGCTGCGCCTGGGCCGCGAGGAAGGTCGCGGCGATCGGATGCGCCACCTTTTCGTCGGCGCCCAGGACATGGAGCGTCAGGGCACCCTCGTTCCCGGTCACCAGCTCCAGGTGGTAGTCCCCGGCGCTCTTCACGACGCCGCCGTGGGGTGAGGCGTGCCCGTGGTCCTCCCCGTGCTCCGCGTGTCCCCCGGTGGCGTGCTCGTGGTCCCCGTGATCCTCCTTCTCGCCGCACGCGGCCAAGAGAAGGGAAGCGGCGATCGCCGCGAGCCATTGGAATCTCCACATCGACTTACTCCTTAGGCTGAGGTGTTTGGATTCTCGTGGTCGCGTTCCCGCGGTGGCTCGTCGCCCTCGCGCTCCCCGCCCCCGGAGGTGCGCGGGGAAAGGCCTCCCGGCAAGCCGGTTCCTGCCGGAGGCGTGATCCCATCGCGTTCGTCGCGCCCTTGGGCAGCGACGCGCGCCGCCGCGGCGCCGCTGAAGTTCAGAAAGATCGTGGGGGTGATCGCGAAGTCGAGGAGCGTGGAGGTCACCAGCCCCCCCAGGACGACGAGCGCCACGGGGAACAGGATCTCCTTGCCCGGCTCGCCCTTCGCGAGGACCAGGGGAACGAGCGCCAGCCCGGAGGTGAGGGCGGTCATGAGCACCGGCGCCACGCGCTCCTGGCTCCCGCGGATCACGAGATCGTGACCGAAAGTCATCCCCTCGTGCCGCATCAGGTGCACGTAATGGGAGATCATGAGGATGCCGTTCCGGCTCGCGATCCCCGTGAGGGAGATGAACCCGACCAGGCTCGCGACCGAAAACGTCTCGCCCGCGAGGAGGAGGGCCGCCACGCTCCCGAGGAAGGCGAACGGGACGTTGAGCATCACCTGGACGACGAGGGCCACGGAGCGGAAGTAGGCGTAGAGCACCCCGAACATGCCCAACAGGGAGAAGACGCCGAGAATCAGGAGCAGGCGGGTCGCCCGTTGCTGGCTCTCGAATTGCCCGCCGTAGACGATCGAGTACCCTTCGGGAAGCGTCACATCCATCGCGATGGACCGCTCGATCTCGGCCATGGTGCTTCCCAGGTCGCGTCCCTGCACGTTGCAGAACACCGCGATCCGCCTCCCCACGTTCTCACGGCTGATCTGGTTCGGGCCCGGCGTCTCGACGACGTCGGCCACATCGCGGAGAAGCACGTCCGCTCCCGAAGGGGAGACGAGGCGCAGATCGCCCAGGGACCGCGTAGTGGCCCGGATCTCCGCCGGGGTCCAGAGCACGAGATCGAAGAAGCGCTGGTCCTCGATGATCTGGGAGAGGACGCGCCCGTTGAACGCGGTCTCGAAGATCTCCGTGAGGTCGCCCGCCCTGAAGCCGTAGCGCGCGGCGGCCTCGCGCCGCACGCGCAACCGGATTTGCGGCACCAGCACCTGCTGTTCCACCTGCAGGTCGACGACGCCGGGCAGGCCCCGCATGGCCCGTTCCACCTCCAGCGCCTTTTTCCGGAGCAGCGCCAGGTCGGGGCCGAAGATCTTGACCACGATCTGCGCGCGAACCCCGGAGAGCAGGTGATCGATGCGATGGGAGATGGGCTGGCCGACGTTGACGAGGATTCCCGGAAGCTCCTCCAAGCGCCGGCGGACCTCCGCCAGGACGACGGGCCGCGGACGCGCCGCGGCCGGCGGCGTCCGGCCCTGGGCGGTCCGGTGGCCCTTCGGCGACTCCACCTCCGCTTCCGTCCAGAAGTCGACGTCGATCTCCGAGGAGTTCACTCCCTCGGCGTGCTCGTCCTGCTCGGCGCGGCCCGTCCGACGACCGGTGGACTTCACCTCGGGCACGGACAGGAGCAGGCGTTCCGCCAGGGTTCCCAGGCGATTCGATTCCGCGAGGGAGGTGCCCGGCTGGGCGATGACGTTGATCGTCGCGGTGCCTTCGTTGAAGGGGGGCAGGAACTCCGTACCCATCCGTGCCACCGCGAGGACGCTCGCGCCGACGAGGCCAAGGGCGATCGCGATCACGACGCGGGGGCGCGGCAGCGTCCAGCCGTAGAACCGCCGCGCCATCCACTTGCAGGCACGCAGCACGGCCCCGTCGGTCTCCCCTTTCATGCGCTTCATGCGCGGCAGCAGATACGAGGAGAGCGCCGGGGTGGCGGTCAAGGAGACCAGGAGCGACATCCCGATTGACACGATGTAGGCGATGCCGAGGGGCGTGAAGAGCCTCCCCTCGATCCCCGAGAGCGCGAAGAGTGGCAGGAAGACCAGGAGCACCACGCCCGTGCCGAGGACGATCGCGTTGCGGACTTCGCTCGAGGCCTCGAAGACGACCTCCAGGGCCGGCTTGGGAGCCACGGCATGGCGGTTCTCCCGCAAACGCCGGTAGATGTTCTCGACATCCACGATCGCGTCGTCCACCAGTTCGCCGATGGCCACCGCGATCCCGCCCAGCGTCATCGTGTTGATGGAGAGTCCGAACACGCGAAACACGATCGCCGTGGTGAGGAGCGAGAGCGGGATGGCGGTCAACGTGATCGCGGTGGTCCGGAAATTGAGCAGGAAGAGGAAAAGCACGATCACCACGAGCGCCGAACCGTCGCGCAGCGCCTCCACCACGTTGGCGATGGCCGATTCGATGAAGTGCTTTTGGCGAAAGAGATTGGGCTCGATCTCGAGCCCTTTGGGAAAGGCCGAGCGGAGCGGTCCGAGCGCCGCGTCGATCGCGTCGGTGAGACTCCGGGAATCGACGCCCGGCTGCTTCTGGATGGCCAGGATCGCGGCGGGCACGCCATTCACCGATCCGTCCCCGCGCTTCGTCATCGGCCCGACGCGCACCTCCGCCAGGTCGCGCACCCGGATGGAGACGTCGCCGCGCCGGGCCACGAGGGAGCCGGCGAGCTCCTCGAGGTTGCGAACGCGTCCGAGCCCCCGCACGAGGTACTCCTGGTTTTGGTCGAACAGGAAGCCCCCGCCGGCGTTCTCGTTCGCCTCCTCGAGCGCCCCCTGGAGCTCGGGAAAGGTGATTCCGTAGCGACGCAGCCGTTCGGGGTCCGCCAGCACCTGGTACTGCTTGGGGCTGCCGCCCATGACCGTGACCTGGGCGACACCCGCCACGGAGAGCAGACGTGGCCGGATCACCCAGTCGGCGACCGTCCTGACCTCCATGGGATCGACGCCCTCGCCATACAGGCCGACGAGCATGATCTCCCCCATGATCGAGGAGATGGGCGCCATGAAGGGGCTCACCCCCGGCGGCAGTTTCTCTTGGGACTGGTTCAATCGCTCCTGCACGACCTGGCGGTCGTGCCAGATGTCGGTCTCCCAGCCGAACTCCACCCAGAGAACCGCCAGGCCGATGCCCGACGTCGATCGGACGCGCTCGACGCCGGGAGCACCATTGAGGGCGGTCTCGAGGTGGAAGGAGACCTGGGTCTCGACCTCCTCGGGCGCGAGCCCCGGCGCCTCGACCATGACCGTCACCGTGGGGCGGTTCAGATCCGGGAAGACATCCACCGGCAGGGTCGCGAGGGTGAACACGCCGTAGGCGCACACCAGGATCGCGGCCAGGATGACCATGGCCCGATTGCGCAGGGAGAACCGGATGATGGCGTTCAGCATGGGGATCCCTGCGCCGTGCGGGCCCGCGTCGGGGTCGACCTCACTTCCCGCCTCCCTTGGGCCGGAGGTGCGTGAGGGAGTAGGCGCCCTGCACCACGATCGAGTCGCCGGGTGCGAGACCGCGTTTGACCTCCACGTACCGGTCGTCCTCCCATCCCGGAACGATGTCCTGCTTCTGGTAGGCGTCGCCGTTTTGCAGGAAGACGAAGTGCATGGGTCCATGCACCACCACCGCCGTCCTCGGGATGACGAGGGCGCTCGGCCGGGTGCGCAGGACGATGGAGAGATCGACCCACATCTCCCCCAGGAGGAGCCCACGCGGGTTCGGCACTTCCACGATCAGATGCGCGGTGCGTTTTTCCGGATCGAGTTCGGGCGCGAGGAACCGCACGACGCCCTCGGCGACGAAGCCGGGTTCGGACGGGATCCGGACGCGCACGGCTTCCGACTCCCGCTGCCGTACCCGGGGGATGAGGGACTCCGGAAGCTCCCCCTCGACCTGAACCACCGAGGTGTCCACGGTTTCCAGGATCGTCTCGCCCTCCTCGACCCAGCGCCCCGGCATCCCCTGGCGCCGCACGACGATGCCGTCCGATTCAGCGCGCAGCAGGATGCTGCCAGTAAGGGATCCGAGATCCGTGCCGGGCTCGATGTTGGTGACGAGGAGGAGCGCATCGCGGCTGAGGAGGAGCGCCTTCGCCTGCTCCTCAAGGTTGGCGCGCTCCTTGCGCGCCGTCTCGAGTTGGATGGTCTTCAGCTTCCGCGCGCCTTCCGCGCGGGCGAGCTCGACCTCGCGCAACGCCAATTCCTTCTGCGCGACGCTCTCCCCGATCAGGGTGCGCGCCCGATCCCGTTCCGCCAGGGCGTATGCAACCTCCGCCCGGGCAAGCTCGAATTCGGCGGCAAAGCTGTCGATCGCGGCCCCGCGCTGCTCCCCTTGCAGGAGAAGCTGCCGATACTCCACCTCCAGCTTCCGCGCCTCGTAGAGGTTGCGGGCAAGAGCGGGGCTCTCCATCCGCACCACGACCTCCCCCTTCGTCACCGCGTCCCCGACCTGCTTCTCGACGGCGACGATGCGCCCCGGCACCCGCGGAGCGACGGCGCGATGCCGATCGGGAGCCGCCCGGACGACGCCGGTGATCGTCAAGACTTCCTCCAGGGGCGCCGTGGCGACCTGGTCGGTCTTCAGGCCGATGTGCTCCGCAGTCTCCGGCGTGAGCGTACGCGGTGCGTCGAGGTCGAACTCCCCGACCTCCTCGGTGCCGTGGCCCTCGTGAGCCGACGAGCCACGGAGGAGAAACAGCACGAAGAGGAGGAGGGCGGCCGCCAGCGTGTTCGACGGCGTGCCGCGGAAAGGGGGCGATGCGGTCTTTGTCATGGGAGATCTCTGGATCCGAAGTGAGGCATCCCGTGGGATGCAGGAATGGGTGCGCCGCCGCGAAAGACGACGCGCCCGGGCGGGCCAACCGAGCGTGCGCGGGCACCCCCGCGCTCGGCCCGCGTCTAGATCCGGAGAGGAACGAAGGCCATTGGCGGGCTTGCGCCGCCTCGCGGAGTTCGCTGGAACACGACACCATCCCGCGGAGCGGCCTCGCCTTGGCGTGCGGGAAGCATCGCCGCGAAGTCGTGGGACGCCTCGACGCTCACCGCCTTGGGCGCAAGGGCGGAGTCGTCCTGGTGATGGCAACAGGACGGTTCGGGGGCGGGGCGGTCAGTGTCGTGGTGGGTGTGCCCGTGGCCCCCGTGGGCGTGGGCATGGTCCTGCTGGCTTTGCGGATCCGGCACGAGGGCGTGGCAGACGACGATCCTCGCCGTCGGGGCGAGCGCCCCCAACAGCGCGAGCAGGACCATGACACGCCGCAGCACGGGTGTCCATCATCGCCCCGCCGGCCCATCCGTCAAGCCCCCTCCCCGCCGGGCCGCGCGTTCGGGGGGGTCCGCCCTCCCCTATAATCGCGCGCTTGACCGGTCTCATCGACAGCGATGCCGCGCTCGTCGCCGCCGTCGAGGCGCTGGCGCGCGCTCCCGCCCTGGCCCTCGACACGGAGAGCGACGCCTATTTCGCCTACCGCGCCCGGGTCTGCCTCCTGCAACTCTCCACGCCGGAGGCGGAATTCCTCGTGGATCCCCTGGCCCCCCTCGACCTCGCGCCCCTGGGGCGGCTGCTGGCCGACCCGGCGCGGGAGGTCGTGATCCACGCCGCCGAAAACGACGTCATCATGATGAGGCACCAGTTCGGCTGGCGGATCGGGCGGCTCTTCGACACCCAGGTGGCCAGCTTCGCCTTGGGGCTCAAGCCCTACTCCTTGGCGGGCATCCTCGAGGCGCGCTTCGGATTGAAGCTCGACAAGAAGCTGCAGCGCAGCGACTGGAGCCGCCGGCCCCTCGACCCGGCGCAGATGGAGTACGCGCTGGCCGACACGCGCCACCTGCTGGCGCTCGCCGAAGACCTCCACCGCCGGGTGGCCGAAGCGGGCCGGATCGAGGAGGTGGAGTCGGAGTGCGCGCGCATCGCGGCGCGGGAATGGACCCCCGACCCCCCGGATCCGGAGGCGTTCCGCCGCCTCGCCGCCACCCGCGAACTCGATCCCGTGCAATTGCGCATCTGGCGCGACCTCCATTTCTGGCGCGAGAAGGAGGCGGAGCGGACCAATCGCGCGCCCTACCGCATCGCCGACGACGCCGCGCTTCTCTCGATCGCCCGCGCCCGCGCCAAGGGCCCCGTGCGCGGCGTCCCGCGCCGCATCTGGGACCGGCATGGCCGCCGCTTCGTGGGGATCGTGGACGCCGCGCTGGCTGCCGGGCCGCTCACCCTCCCCCGCATCCGGCGCGAGCGGGGGGAGCCGCCGACCCGGGAAGTGAAGGAACGCTTCGACCGGCTGCGGGCCTGGCGGACCGAGGCGGCGACGGCGCGTGGCGTCGAACCCTTCGTGGTGGCGCGCAACGAAGCGCTCTTCGAGGTGGCGCAGCGCGGATGCCGTACGCTGGCGGAACTGGGGGAGGTCCTGGAACCCTTCCGGGTGCGGGAGTACGGCGACGCCCTCTTGGCCGCGATGCTTGCTTCGCCCCCCCGCCCCCCCCACAATAAGAACTGAAGAAAGAAGGAGGATCCCATGGCCCACGAACTTCCCAAACTCCCCTACGCGTTCGGTGCGCTCGAGCCCAGCATCGACGCGAAGACGATGGAGATCCACCATGGCAAGCACCACGCCGCCTACGTGACCAACCTGAACAAGGCCGTGGAGCCGCACGCCGACCTCCAGAAGAAGACGATCGAGCAGCTGGTCTCCAACCTCAACGCCGTGCCCGAGGCGGTCCGCACGACCGTGCGCAACAATGGCGGCGGCCACCTCAACCACAGCATGTTCTGGCAGATCATGGGCCCGAAGAAGGGCGGCGAGCCGAAGGGCGCGCTGGGCGACGCGATCGCCTCGACCTTCGGCGGCTTCGCCAAGTTCAAGGAGCTCTTCGCGGCGGCGGGCATGGGCCGCTTCGGCTCCGGATGGGTCTGGCTCGTCAAGCAGGGCGGCAAGCTCGAGATCGCCAGCACGGCCAATCAGGACAACCCCCTCATGGAGGGGAAGACACCGGTCTTCGGAGTGGACGTCTGGGAGCACGCCTACTACCTGCACTACCAGAACCGCCGTGCGGACTACCTCGCCGCCTGGTGGAACGTGGTCGACTGGGACGCGGTCTCCAAGCGGTTCGCGTAGCAGGCGGGTAAGGGCGGAGCGCGCCCGCGCACCCGGCGCTTGCAGGCGCGGGCGGAGCGACTTCCGCCTCGCGGCGCCGGATGGCACACTGCGCCCATGTACGGAACCGTGGGCGACGAACTCCGCAAGGAACTCGATGCCATCCGCGAGGCGGGCCTCGCCAAGGAGGAGCGCATCCTCGCCGGCCCGCAAGGGGCGCGCGTCCGCGTGCAGGGCGGGCGCGAGGTGCTCAATTTTTGCGCCAACAACTACCTGGGGCTCTCGAGCCACCCCCGGGTCGTCGCCGCGGCCAAGAAGGCGCTGGACGAATTCGGGTACGGGCTCTCGTCCGTGCGTTTCATCTGCGGCACGCAGGCGCTGCACAAGGATCTCGAACAGGCGCTGGCCTCCTTCCTCGGACACGAGGACGCCATCCTCTACAGCTCCTGTTGGGACGCCAACGGGGGGCTTTTCGAGATCCTCCTCGGCGAGAAGGACGCGGTGGTGAGCGACGCGCTCAACCACGCCTCGATCATCGACGGCATCCGGCTCTGCAAGGCGGCGCGGTTCCGCTACCAGAGCGCCGATCCCGCCGACTGCGAGGCGAAGGTGAAAGAGGCGCGGGCCGGGGGCGCGCGGCGCGTGCTCATCGCCACCGACGGCGTCTACTCCATGGACGGCAATGTCGCGCCGCTGGCGGAGGTCTGCGCCGTAGCCGAGCGCCACGAGGCGATGGTCATGGTGGACGATTCCCACGCCACGGGGTTTCTGGGCGCCACCGGACGCGGCACCCCCGAACACTGCGGCGTGCAGGGGCGGATCGACATCCTCACCTCCACGTTGGGCAAGGCGCTGGGCGGCGCGAGCGGCGGCTTCACGGCTTCGCGCAAGGAATTGATCGAGCTGCTCCGCAACCGGTCGCGCCCCTACCTCTTCTCCAACACGATCCCGCCCCCCATCGCCGGCGCGGCGCGCGAGTGCCTTCGCCTGCTGTCGGAGACCGGCGACCTCGTCGCGAAGCTCAAGGCCAACACGGCGCGCTTCAGGGAAAAGATCGCGGCCGCGGGCTTTCAAGTGAAGGGGGTCACGCCGATCGTGCCCATCATGCTCTACGAGGAGCGGCTGGCCCACGCCCTGGCCAAGGATCTCCTGGCCGAGGGCATCTACGTCATCGGCTTCAGCTATCCCGTCGTCCCCAAGGGGCAGGCGCGCATCCGCGTGCAGATCTCCGCCGCCCACGAGCCGGACCAGATCGATCGCGCGGTGGCCGCCTTCGCCAAGGTGGGCCGCGCGCACGGCGTGGTGAAGTGACCGCCGCCCGCGCACGCACGCTGCGCGCGTGGCCGGTCCGCTAGGCGCCGTTCCCGCCCTCTTCCGATCGCTCGAAGACGACCCCCACGCACTGGTCCGGGAGCGGGAAAGCCTTGAAGGACCAGGTGCGACGCTCCACACGGTCGTCGCCGTAGGCGAACTCCTCCATGTCGCGCGCCTGCCCTGAGCGCAGCACGTCGGCGAAGAGGCGCGGGATGTCCTGTTCGCGCAGGAGGGGGAACGCCTCGTCGATGGTCCTGCCCAGCAGGGCGTCCGCGGGAATTCCCAGGAGCCGCTCCGCCTCGGGATTGACGATGCGGACGCGCAGGGTGCGATCATCGGCGGAGTCCTCCAGCCGGTACACCACGAGCCCGATCTGCATGTTGCGCGCGATGTGGAGGAACTGGCTCAGCCGCAGCTCGGCCTGTTTCCGCTCGGTCACGTCGACGTACTGCTCGATCCTCCCCCCCCGGTAGAGCCCGGCCTCGATCGGCCGGCTCCAGTGGGCCAGCCAGCGCTCCCATCGCTTCTCCCCGGCGAGCACATGGCACTCGAAGGTGGCAGGCACCGGGGAAGAGTAGGAGGGGAGCAATTCCTCCAGGAACAGGTCCGGCTCCTCCAGGAGGGGCGCCACGGATTCGCGCGCCAGCGCGGCGGCGGCGCGGCCGATGATCGCCTCGCGGCCGAGGCCGAAAAAGCTCGCGTAGGCGCGGTTGATCCAGACCACGTTCATGGCCGCGTTGAGGATGCAGACGCCCACGGAGGAGCCGTCCAGCACGTCGTCGAGGAGGCTGCGGTAGCGCCCCTCGCTCTCCTGCAGCGCCTGCTCGGCCTTGCGGCGATCGGAGCCGTCGCGGATGGTGCTCACCACGACCGGCCCGGTGGGCGTGAGGAGCGGGCTCACGCTCACCTCGACCGGGAATTCCGTGCCGTCCTTGCGAAGGCCGTGGACCGCCGCTTCCGTGCCGAGCACCCGGGGGCGACCGCGCTCCTGGAACGTGGCACGCCGTTCCCGATGGCGCGCGCGGTAGCGCTCCGGCATCAACGCGGCCACATCCAGCCCCATCATCTCTTCCCGCGCGTAGCCGAAGAGCCGCAGCGCCTGCGCGTTGGCCAGCGCGATGCGGTCCTGGCGGTTGGAAATGATCATCGCGTCCGGGGTCGCCTCGAGGACCTGGCGCACCTCCTCCTCGGCGCGCCTCACGGCGCGAAAGAGCGGCCCGATCCAGGCGATGCCAGCCAACATGAGGGCCGAGATGGCCAGCGCCACGAATTCGGCGGAAGGATCGGCCTGCTTCACCCCGGCGAGGATCCCCTGGAGCGTGATGGCGCGGCGCACCGCCATGAAGGCGAGCGCGCTCGCGATGAGCAGCCAGGCGATCCAACGGCCCGTGACCCGCACCAAGCGGACCGCCATGAGCGTCGCGGCGATCTGCACCAGAAGCGACACGACGAGGAGGGCGCTCATGTCGCCGCCCCCCCCTCTGCGCAGGCGCTGTGTCTCGCCGGCCTCATGGCTCCCCCCGAGCCCCCATGGTAGCGCCACGCCCGGTCACGCCTCTCGAAAAGCTCGCTTCCCGGGCCCCCCCTGCCCTAGGGTGGGGGCGATGGCCGCGACCCCGCCCCCCTCCCTCGATTCCTTCCTCGAACTCGCTCGGAATCGCCGCGCCGTCCGCGCCTTCTTGCCCGAACCCCTCCCCGACGGGATCCTGGACCACCTCTTGGAGGCCGCGCGCTGGGCCCCTTCGGGCTACAACCTCCAGCCCACCCACTTCGTCGTCGTGGAGGATCCCGCGCTCAAGGAGAAGCTCCACAAGGCCTGCTTTTTCCAGAAGCAGGTGCTCCAGGCGCCGGCGACGGTGGTCTTCACCGGGGATCGCGGCGTCTTCGCCAACCACTTCGAGAAAGTCCTCGCCATGGATCTCGCCGCGGGGGCCACCAGCGAGAAGTACGCGGGCCGGCTGCGCGATCTCGTCGCGCTTGCGTTCCGGCGCGGGCCGTTCGGGCTGGGCTATCTGTGGAAGGCGACGCTTCTGCCCCTCGCCTCCCTCTTCAAGCCGGTGCCCGCCATGCCGGCGGTGAATCCGCGCTTCTGGCTCACCAAGCAGGTGATGCTCGCCGCGATGAACTTCATGCTGGCGGCGCAGGCGGCGGGGCTCGGCACGGTGCCGATGGAGGGATTCGACGAGCGGCGTGTGCGGCGCGCGCTCGGCATCCCGCGCAGCCAGATCGTGGCGGTGGTGATCCCGGTGGGCCGTCCCGCGCCGGGCACCCTGGTGAAGACGCGCCTCGAGATCAAGGAGCTGGCGCATCGCAACGGCTGGTAGCGGCCCCGGCGCGTTCGAGAAGCGAGCGCAGCCAGTCCGCCGCCCGCGCCGCGCGGCCCGGGAGCGCCGTGGTGCCCCAGACGATGGAGAGGGTGCGGGTCGTTCCGGCCGAAGTCTTGGTGCGCTGCGCGTCCTTCACCGCATTGGCGCAGGGGCCGGCGGCGTCGCAGAGGCACGGCAGGCCGGCCACGCCGATCTCCTGGCCTGCGGCATTGAAGACGTAGCCCTCCCCCTCCGCGCCGAGCCGGACGCGCAGCGGCGGCGTCGCGGCGTCGAGGTCGATCGTCGAGACAGGCAGGCCGGAGTGGAGGGAGACCGCGTTTCCCGCGTCCACCGCCGCGTTGATCGGCCGCAGCGCGCCCTCCGCCGCGGCGCGCAGGAGGTACTCCGAGGAGGGCTTGCCGCGCCCGGTCGGTTTGTAGCCGCCGTGGCGCAGGAGGTCGCGCACCGCCGAACGTACGCCGTCGTCGGTGGAAAGAGGCGCCTCGGCGCCGGGCGCCAGGAGCGCCTGAAGCCACGCCTGCGGGGGGATCGTAGGGAGGGGGGCGGGGAACGTGGCGAGAAACGCGGCGGCGTCGAGGAGCGGGTGCGGGTCGAAGGCGAGCATGCCGGGTCCATCATCGCAGGTGTAGACTCCCCCCCCGTGGCCTCGCTCGACGAAGACTCGCGTCATGGCGTCCCCTTTCCCGGCAGGAAGCT
>Ga0187893_10009129_pt1 | contig 15368 bp, 15 predicted proteins | sample MA1701074metaG_FD_139574 | JGI IMG/M metagenome (GOLD analysis project Ga0187893, IMG submission 139574) | White microbial mat communities from a basaltic lava cave in the Kipuka Kanohina Cave System on the Island of Hawaii, USA - MA170107-4 metaG ... | reverse complement strand
CCCCCAAAATAGGTCTGGCCAGTCTTGGGCTCCTCTTTCTGAACTGTGACCGTTTGGCACCATTCGATGCCTGTTTGATAAAACATCCCCGTCTTCGGGCTGTAAGCACCATGATTCCAGCTTCGCCCTCCACCGATGCTCGGACAGATGAGCGTCGGTTTGCCGACCTCGGGCTCGTTGCGGCCCAGCAGATTACCTTCGGCATCAATGCCTTTGATCCAGTTGATGGTGTCTGCCATCGGCCAGGCATTGATGAATTTTCCGTTCGTGCGGTCGAGCACCCAGGTGTAGCCGCCCTTGTTGGGATTAACGATGAGCTTCCGCATCACACCCTTGACCGGCAGATCCAGCAACACGATTTCATAGGCTGCATCCCAGTCCCACACGTCATGCGGAATTTCCTGGTAGTGCCACTTCAGGGCGCCGGTGTCGGCATCCAGTGCCACGACGGAGTCGGTGTATAGATTCGCACCCTTACGAGATTCGCCGTAGAAGTCGGCCGCAGGATTGCCAACACCCCAGTAGACCAAGTTTAGTTCAGGGTCGTAGGAGCCGGTCATCCAGGTAGACCCGCCGCCATGTTTCCAACTGTCGCCTGACCAGGTGTCATGCCCTTTCTCGCCGGGCCCTGGAATGGCCCAGAAGCGCCAGGCGCGTTTGCCGGTCTTGGCGTCAAAGGCATTGAGGTAACCTCGATGGTCTGAATCGCCACCGGTAACACCTACGATGACCTTGTCTTTCACCACGAGTGGCGCGCCAGTGATGTTGCAACCGCACTGCTGCATATCCTCGATGTTCACCTTCCAGACTTCTGCGCCAGTCTTCACGTCCAGGGCCACCATGGAGTTATCGATGGTGCCCATAAATACCAATCCGTGCCCCAAGGCCACACCTCGGTTCCACGGTCCGTAGATCAGTCCAAACTCCTTCGGCACTGCATAGTAGTAGTGCCACAGCTCCTTGCCGGTGACCGCATCGAGGGCAAAAACGCGGTTGAAGGGTGAGGTGATATACATGACTCCGTCGGCCACGAGCGGTGTGACAGAAAAGCCGCCATCGACCTTGCCGGTCTGAAATGTCCACACAGGTACCAGCTTCTTAAGGTTGTTCTTATTGATCTGACCGAGCGGGCTGTACCGAGTCGCCGTATAGGTGCCACCGTAGGTGAGCCAGTTCTGTGGCTCCTTGGCTGCCGCATTCAGGCGCTGTGCGGTCACTTCGGCAGCGTGCAGTGTTGACGATGCCGTCGTCACATCGAGCAAGATGACTGCGAGGAGCAAGAGCAGAAGGCTTCTTCGTTGAGGGTTCATCCTGAGTTTGTCTCCGTAAGTTGTTTTGAAATGGGCAACAGTCTAGCGGGAAGCATCAAGAGAGGCAACGCGATTTCGACTAGATTCGCCCTTAGCAAGGGAGCAGGAGTTTGCCGAACAACGAACAGTTTCTCTCAGGCTCCGGATTGCGCCCCCTACACAGCCGCCAAGACCTGCGCCCTTTGCCCCCTTTGTTGTTAAGGGGGAATTCTACGGCCCATCTTGAGTTTAGAGTTCAGCCTTCAGGCTGCCCTGCGCTTCAGGCAAGCTGAAGCTTGAACTCAAACCTTTATTTCATTCGCCAAGGTGCGCGGTAGTGACATGACAGCAGATCGTTGCGTTGGATGATAACGTGTCTTCGATTCGATCGTGGCAGCTTGCCTGCGCATATCGCGGATGCTATTCTCTCGCCATGAATCAACCTCAGTTGAGCCAAGTTCGGCCCGAGGAACTGATTAGGCGTTACAAATCTCTGCTGGACGTCTCCCGCGCTATAGCATCCACGCAAGACCAGAGCGAATTGTTCAGCGAACTGGCGCATCATTTGCGGCAGGTGGTTCGCTTTGATTTCCTAAATGTCTTGCTTCACGAGCCCGGCCACAACGTGATGCGGCTATACTTGCTGGAAGGGGTACGCCACAGGAATATTGAACCAGGCGTGGAGTTTCCAATCGACGAGAGCTTCGCAGGGTGGGTCTGGAAGCATCATAAGCCGTATATCATTACCAACATCGACGAAGAGACACAGTTTCCCAAGTCACTTGCCATCCTGCGTGAGCACTTGGTGAAGTCCTACTACTTGCTGCCCTTGATGAGCGCACATCACTGCCTCGGCATTCTGGGGTTCGGAAACGTCAGCGAATCGGCTTATAGCCAGGCAGATCTCGATTTCATGCAGCAAGTCGCCAACCTAGTGGCAGTCAGTCTCGACAACGCGCTGAACTACAAAGTTGCCCTGGCCCGCCAGCAGCAGCTTTCGCGGGAACGAGATCGGCTGGGGCTCTTGCTGGACGTGACGAATGCTCTGGTTTCGAGCCTGGATTTCGATGAACTATTTGCCGCAGTCACCGATTGCATGCGTCGTGTGATTCCACATGATTACGCAAGTGTGGCGCTGCACGATAACGAATCCAACCTGCTGCGATTCCAGGCAGTCGAGCTGAACAGCAGTCAGGGCTTGGTTCGGTCGCAGGTTCCTCCCAGCGCTGAGTCGACTCCTGCCGGCGTGGCTTTCAGTTCCGGAAAACCGACGGTTTTCGATTCTGACGCCCTTGACCGCTTTTCTTCCGTAGCGATTCAAGCGATGCTTGGCGAGGGGATCCGGTCTTTGTGCTGCCTTCCCCTGATAACCAAGAATGGAGTGCTAGGGACCCTGAATATCGGCAGTCGACGGCCAAACGCCTTTCAACAGGACGATGTGGGCCTGCTGAGCCAGGTCGCCGCCCAGACGGCGATAGCCCTTGAAAACGCGCTGGCGTATCAGCAGATTGCCACCTTGAAAGACAAACTAAACAAGGAGAAGTTGTATCTCGAAGACGAGATTCGTACGGAGTATCTCTTCGGTGCGATCGTGGGCGGAAGCAAACCGTTGAAAAAGGTTCTGCAGTTAGTTGAAACTGTGGCGCCGACCGATTCGACGGTGCTCATTCGCGGTGAAACGGGCACGGGCAAAGAGCTGATCGCTCGGGCTATTCATAACCTCAGCCGGCGACGCGAGCGGACATTTGTGAAGCTGAACTGCGCGGCAATCCCCACCGGCTTACTGGAAAGTGAATTGTTCGGACACGAGAAAGGTGCGTTTACCGGTGCGATTGCCCAACGCATCGGACGTTTTGAACTGGCCCATTTGGGTACGTTGTTCTTGGACGAGGTGGGAGACATTCCGCTTGAACTTCAGCCCAAGCTTTTGCGCGTCCTGCAAGAGATGGAGTTTGAACGGCTCGGTAGCAGCCGGACTATCCGCGTTAGCGTCCGTCTCGTGGCCGCGACTAACCGGGATCTGTCGCAGATGGTACGTGAGGGTCAATTCCGCAGCGATCTATTCTATCGCCTGAATATTTTCCCGATCTCGCTGCCGCCGCTGCGCGAACGGCAGGAAGACATTCCCAAACTGATTCGATATTTTGCCCAGAAGTACTCCCTGCGCTTGAACAAGAAGATTGCGGCCATTGCTTCCGGGGCTATGCAAACCCTGAGCCGCTACTCCTGGCCAGGAAATATCCGGGAGCTTGAGAACTTCGTCGAACGGGCCGTGATCTTGTCGCGCGGGAATGAACTGGAGCTTCCGATCGCAGAGCTTCGCTTACGTGACGGTCATGTCTCAGCTGAGGACGACCGGCGATCGAAAGACCGCCGGACACACCGCTCGAAGTCTCAGCCAGCCAACCTAACCACCCCTGAAGGCGGTACCATGACCCTTGAGGATGCCGAAAGGGACCACATCCTCCAGGTACTACGGGCGTCCGATTGGCAGATTGGCGGGCCGCACGGGGCTGCGGTTCGCCTTGGGATGAAACGGACTACGCTTAATTCGAAGATGAAGCGTCTGAGCATCCACCGCACCAGCGCTTGATTGGGATTCCATTCAAGCTTCGCAATCCTCCCCCTAAACTTTGGCAATAATATACTTGACTCAGGACGCTAGCCCCGTCCAAAATGAGTCATGTCTAAGAAACCGCTCGCTTACCTTACGTTCTTTGCCACCGTTATCGGCTTCTTCGTGGTTGGCGCTATGACCACCGAGAAACCACATTATGAGTGGTTGGGTTGGATAGGCGCTGGGCTTACAACTCTTGTTGCCATTATTAAGTATCCACGAGAGAAGCAAGAATCAGTTGTTGCTTACAAGACCGAAGAAGAATTACGAGCCGAACGACTTGAGACCATAGCTCACGATCAGCTCACACTTCAAAGAGCACAAGCTGCACGTGAGGCGGAAAGGCAGGCCGCTCTTGACGTTGAACAGGCCCACAACAGACTCATAGCGGATCTTTCTAAAAACATTTTGGAAAAAGTCAAACAGACTCGAAAAGACACCAAGAGTTTTGGAACGATAAGATGGAAAGAGAAATCATGTATTGAAATATTCGGCATAAATACAGTTGAAGCGCTTGAGTATTTGCAATCCGAGAAGCTCTCCGAAAAAGTTGATGATGAAACATGGGAATTTCCCATAGGAAGAGTTAATGAGACCAACAACCGAATACAAAAACTTTGAAAACCTCTTGAACCGCGTCGTTGCTGTTCCTTACAACGTCGTGAAAGCCAAGATGGAAGCGGAGAAACAAGAGAGAACGGAGAAGCGGAAGCTCAAGACCTCCGCTTCGGGCCGCGCTTCAAAGTCCTCACCATAGGGAAGCAAGGTCGTTCGCCGGTTTGCCAGTCAGCTTGCTGTATGTGACGCGCTTGCCAGCGACCTTTGACATGAGTTTTCTGAAGCGGTCGTAATCGTTCATGTCAATTCGATTGTTGTAGCGGAACGATTGCTCATCAAGGTAACGGAACAGATGAAACGGCTCAACGCTCACGTAGGTTCCACGAAGACCGCGCTTCAAGAGACCTCCAGAAGTTTTCCAAACCGTTGGTATGAACCTTGCCGCGTGCGTAGGTTTCCGCATGGTTCACGAACTCGTGGAAGTATTCATCATTCAGCCCGTCCTGTGCGAATCGGTAAACAACTCGCTTCCCGCCTTCACGTTCTTGCGAATGATCGGCTGAATGTCTTCGCGGCTCGTGTTTTGAACAGTTCTCAATCTCACTCTGCTTCCCTTCTTGTGTCGCTCAAGAAGACCAAGGACAGCAACCTTTCCAACTGTGCCGCGTCCGCCGTCGATCAGTCGCAGTCTTTTCTCAAAGTGCATGTTGCGCGCCTTGCCGCCAATGTAGGTTTCATCGGCTTCGACGGGGCCGCTTCCGCCGATCTTCATCAACCATTCTGCATTGCAAGTCTGATTCTCTGAAGCATGAACCAAGCGGTCTTCTGGGTGACACCGAGAGCGCGGTGGACTTCGTAAGAACTGATGCCGTTCTTGCAATTGGCAACCATCCACATAGCAGCAAGCCACTTGTCCAAGCCAATGGGAGACCCTTCGAAGATCGTTCCAATCTTCACGGAAAACTGCTTGCGTGGATGCGCTGCTTTGCATTCCCACATCTTGCGCGTGGAGATAAATCGAACATCGTTGCGTCCACACGTTGGGCAGGCAACGCCTTTAGGCCAACGACTTTTAACCAAGGCGTTAAAGCAATTTTCTTTGTCGGAGAAGTGAATGATTGCTTCTTGTAACGTCTTAATTCCATGTGATTTGTTGTTCATATTGTCTCCCATGAACAACAATATAGCATCGAATTGTTCCTGAGTCAAGTATATTATTGCCTAAACTTTCGTGGTACTTGGATTTTGACGGCGACGAGTCCAAGTGACTCTATTTCGTCACCTGGACTCGTCGCCAGTCTTCGTTTGCCTCCGGTTGACTCCACTGCATCACTGATTATAAGTCACTTAGGGACGCCAACAGGTGCGAACGGTTTGGAACGCGCGCTGCCTTATTCCCGTCTGCCCGGTGAACGATGATGGCCCGACACGGGAGCCGCAATTGTTGCACCCGGTTCGCTAAACCCAGACTTGATAAAGGAATCAAGTCTTCTTTGAGGAGCAAATTCATGATTGGCACCACCAATTCCATAGCGTTGCCTGCTGTGGCGGGCCGCCGCGTGCGGCTGCGTTGCTGGCAATGGGCCCAGGCCTTGCTTCAGGCGAGGCTTAACGGGAGGTACGAGCTCAGTATTGCTGCGAGGAAACAGGCACTGTTTGCTGGGATCAGAGGAGATGTGCTGGAAATTGGTCCCGGAACAGGAGTGAACCTGGTTTATCTTCCCGTTGGTATTCGGTGGATTGGCATCGAACCCAACCGGTTTATGCACCGTTACCTGAGAGAGCTAGGTCTGCAACTCGGCTTAAGCACTGATATCCGGGTAGGGACCGCTGAGCAACTTCCGATACCCGACAACAGCATGGACGTAGTAATCAGCACGCAGGTGCTTTGTTCGGTTGTCGATCCGGCGAGGGTCGTGCACGAAATCCAGCGCGTTTTGAAACCGGGCGGCCGCTTTCTATTTGTAGAGCATGTAGCGGCGGCTTCCGGAACCGCTCTCCGTCGCTGGCAGCGCTTGGCGCGTCCAATCTCAGCCCTGATTGGTGATGGGTGCCATCCAGACCGTGAAACTTGGAGTGATATCGAACAGGCAGGTTTTGCGCATATACAACTAGAGCACTTTGAAATTGAATCGGCCGTTTTGTCGAAGCCGCACATTGCCGGCGTGGCCACTAAAGAACATTGCCTATCGGCAGGCACCGGGAGGGAACGATGACTCGAATTCATTGGTTGAAGATGACTAGAAAGAACTGGCTTGAATGGCGGGCTGAATCGCAGGAAGGACCAGCACGATATCTCGAGCATCGCATCGTCTATTGTGCCGACTGCGAGACCCGTCGCAGTCTGACCTCCAATTCAGGGGCTCTGGCATGCTCGGTTTGCGGTTCTGAGCACTGGACGCATTTGTCGGTGACGAACTTACCTCCGACCAGGAACTACGACGAAGGGGCGATTCGGGCACGAAGAATGGTCGACCGGACTATGGAAAGGTTGGAGAAGGAAGTCTTCTTCTCACCTGGCGTGTCGCTGGTCTAGTCTTCCGTCGTCGTGGTGAGGACGGAAGGCGGGTCTAATCTCGGCTGCCATCCCTCTTGGAGCGAAGCATATTTCAGCCAGCCAAGCCTGAGGGTTGACACAGAATAGATCAGGAACCCAGTGCCGCACACGTCGACAGATTCCAGCCAGCTTCGACAGCGCTTTTTGGCGGGATTGATTCCAGGGCAGACCATAGGCTGCACGAAGACCTTCCGGAAGCAGTCCAATGCTGACGAAGCTGGCGACGCGCACGATCCTTCCCCGCAGTGGCCCCGCAAGCAGGGCAGCGGCAACTTCTTGAGCCGCCACGCCCACCACTAGAGTTCCCCCAGACAGCATTGTTCGAACATAAGCGACAAAGCTGTCGTAGTCTGCCGGCATTCTTTCTGAAGAGATCCCCAGCAGCAGGCCCAGCCGTCGACTGTCTTGATAGTAAGACTCCTTCTCCTCCACAGAGAGCGGGCGCACAAAGAGTTCATAGACACACAGACTCGAATCAATCAACGTGGCCAGAACCCAAAGCTTTAGTTGTGGATCGTTCGCACTGTATGTACGGCCTGCAGGGTGGCAACCGGCTGATTGCCGCAGCTCCCCCTTTACGGAACTGTGGCACTGACCAATGCCCTGTACAGCCCGACTTGCTGCCTTGCGACTTCCAAATGTGATGCAGCTCATCAGGCGCATCGTTCGGTACAGGCGCTTGAACGGTCGGTTCCGAAAGTCGCTGTGCTCGGCAACGCCAACCGCAATCAGCGGATGAGCGACCTCCATGAGGAGGGCGCGCATGCCGGCGAGTCCTAAGAGCAGCTCCCGGTTTACCTGCCAGAAGGGGCTAGTAGTCGCGAACATTCGATCGGAATGCTTCTCTGCAGGTATCACTCGATCCACCGAAGGAAAACACGGCTGAATTGCCAGCCGAGATCGCTTCATTTTGACACCGGTAAAGCATGATTGTCGGTGCTGCCATAACGGCCTTAAGAGCGCAAGAATTCCCCAGGAAGCCTACCAGACCACGCTTGGAATTCCCTGTTTTGAGAAACTTTCTAGCATTTTGTCCCCATCTGCTCCTCCTCTTTGGACCGATGTCTAGCGACATGATTCCTGGTGAAACCTCGCAAGCTCCGAGACTTCTTGATTCCTTTGTCTCAAGCATGGTCCCACGCTTGATTGGCCGGTAAGTTGCCACGTCCGATCCGGTACTTGTCTAATTTTGAGGTTATCCCTGCGGTAGGCAAGCGAACAGGGAGGACACTGAAACTATGAGCTGCGCACTTACAGTGCAGACAAAGAAGTATGGGGCAATCACTGCATTCGACTTGCTGCACGAAGGACGTCTCGTTGCCAGCTTGATCAAAGAGAGCACGAACCTTGTAGACTATTCCCGAAGGCGGATATTTCACGACATGGATGCGGCGATCGAATTTTACCTGACGGGGATAGCCCCAGCTAGAGACACTTGGATTCTGAGGATCGGCTCTCTAGCGACTCCGACTGCCTTTGTCGTACATCACAGCTGTTCGTCTTTTCCCTTACCGTAGCTAGTCCGAAATCCAGCTCGGCCAAAGCTTGGGTCAATCCTCGCCTTCTTGTTTTTCGTACGCATACCATTCAATAACGGATCAAGAGTCGCAAGCGCGTCCTCTGAGGCGGCTCGTCTTGGAGCTTCGCTCGAGAAGAACCGACTCGATTTGCATGGGCCGAATTGAAGTAGCTCGCTGCTCAACCGGTAAAGGCGCGAGGGCAAGTTTCCCAGGTGTGCTGAGACTCTGCCAGCTTCAGGTCGTTCAGGCCGAACCAGCCGGCGACACATCGGACTCTAAGGCAGCCGCAAGTGAAGATGGGACAGAAGGTGGAAAAGAAGATGAGAAGGCGTCGAGGAGCTTTCACTTCGCCACCAGCGACTCCCAATCTTGCAACACCACTATTGCCGAGCTCTCGCCCGGGGTCATCGAAGGAATCACGAAGCGGCTGCCATCAGCGGAAACGTCGAACGCGACAACCGAGTGAATAGCGGCGCGGGCCTCGGCGTCTATCGTGAAAAGCGCCTCCGGCTGTCCAACGCGGACTCCACCCGAGCGAAAAGCGAGGGGCACGGCATACACCTGTCCGTCTGAGCCCAGGTAGTAAAGTTCCCTGCCGTCTTTGCGCCAGCGCAGGCATTGCGCTCCTCGGTGGGACACCAGAATGCGTTCCCCGGTCACACGCAACGAGTCGTCGCTGTGGTCGAGCGCCTGCACATAGATCTCGGCTTTTCCCGATGCATTCGACAGGAAAGCCAGCCGCTTGCCGTCTGGCGAGAAAACCGCCATGTTTTCGTGGAACGGCGTCTTCAGGAGAGGAATCACCTTCCGGTTGCGGGCCATATCGATGGCAAAAACATCCGATGGAAACGCGCTGGTGATCGCCGGAAGGGCGGAGTTGTTAAAGAGGATGAAGCGGCCGTCCGGCGACCAGTCGGTTGGAGCCATAAACCCGGTATCGGGTAGAGGTTCCTTTTCGAGCGTTCCATCCAACGATCTGAGTCCAAGCTTCGGCCAGCTATGGTCGCGGTCGCCGAGGAGATAGACCAGGCGACGGGAGTCCGGTGACCAGACGGGCATGTTCATAATGCCAGGTCCGAAGACAAGCTTCCGGCCGGCTCCGCTGACTGCGTCGTACAGCCAGATTTCGGACACGCCGCGTTCGATGTCGAAAGCCGCGGCGGCCAGCCAGCGGCCATCCGGCGAAAGCCGCCCATGATTGGCGCTAATCTCAGTGGGGCTGGCAGCGGAAAGCCTTTTCCCCGTCCGGTCCACCCAGATGAACTGCGAGCGAGTGACATACGACTGGTAAGCCAGCATCCCGCGTTGCGAAACTGAAAAGTCGGCTGAGCCGTAAAAATTAAAGGAAGGCACGCGTCGAGCGATGGCCCTGGGTTCCGCCGTGACCCGGCGCCCCGAGAGATCGAACGGTTGCGCAAGCAGCGTTCCGGCACGCAAGTAGACCAAATACCCACCATCGGAATGAAGCGAACCTGTGTACTGAACGCGGGAATCGGCCTGAGCGACCTCGACACCGGGGTCGTTGCCACCGGTTCTGGCGATGCGAGCCCGCAAAGAGCCGAGCTGCGGATCGTCAACGGTGTAAAGAAAGTCTCGGCCACCGGGGAGCATTTGCGCCCAGCCATACGACCGATCGATGGGTTGCGGCGTTCCTCCCGACGAGGGAATCACGCCCGAGTCACGGTGGTTGGAGACGAGCAAGCGGTCTGGCCCAAAAGGGATTGCGGAGGAAAAGTACGGGATCTGGTCTGAGAGGATCTGACTCGCAGCCGCTCCTAAAGCGATTCGGCGCAGCTTGCCTTTCGCGGTAAACAGCAGCATCCGGCCGTCAGGGGTCCAGACGACCGAATACGCGCCCTCGCCGTCGGCAACCGGACGGGACTCCAGTTGCGAGAAATCGCGCACGAAGAGGCGGAACGCGCCGCTCGCATCCTTCGCCGTGAAGGCAATCCGCCCACCGTCCGGCGATAGCGCGAACGACTGACGGATGCCGCCGCCTTCGAGATAGTAGCCCTTTGGTGGTGCGACCAGAAACTGAGTCGGCTTCAAAGGCGAGTTCGAGGAACGGCGGAAGGCCATCCATGAGGCGGTGGTGAGAAGCGCGAGCAGCAGCGCAGCGACTGCGCCAGTCCATAACGGGAGTCCGCGGCGCGAAGCCTGCCGTTCTGGCTCCGATCTCGCTGCGGCCGGCACCAGTTCCAGAACGGTCCCACCCACCGGGTGCACCGGGGCCACGAAGCGGTATCCGAGGCCAGGCAGGGTTTCTACATAGCGCGGTTGAATGGCGGCATCGCCGAGCGCCTGCCGGAGCTTGTTGACCGCTGCGTTGAGGCCATGTTCGAAGTCACCAGCAGTCGCTCCGGGCCATAGGCGGTTGCGAAGATCTTCACGGGTCACGAGATCGCCGTGCTGATCCAGCAGCGCGGCCAGAACGTGCCCAGGTTGTAAGGGGAGTTTGACTTTGTAACCGTGCTTCAGCAATTCCACCGACGAAGCGTCGAATTCGAAAGGTCCAAAAGCCAATTTCGGCGCTCGTGATGGTTTGGCTAGCATCGCATCTCCCTTGGGTGAGGCGAATCATAGCACGAGTGATCCAGGCATATAACTCCTGTTTTCCCAACTACTCAACCGATGATGTCGATGGCACGAAACGACGACTTTTCTTTTCGTCGATGGCGGGTAAGCTACGTTTGCCGCTCGAATCGGGCGGAAACTCAATCTCAGGAGGAAGAAATGAAGAAGAACATCAGGGTGTTGATTCTGAACGATTTACGGGATTCACTCTTACAAATGGTACCCGAGTCCATCAATCCTACCGAGGCGAAAGGAGTGACTCGTATGAACAAACGATTTGGCCCACTTACCCACGCGGCATTCTCGCTCGCACTGGCCACGTCGGCCATACTGCTTGCAGGCGCCCAAGCCAGCGCGCAGTGCCCCGCGACGCCGCTGACCTCCGGTCTCCAGATTCCGCTCGGGATCTCACAATCGAACCAGGGCAACCTGCTCGTCTCCGAAACCGGCACATCTACGCCGAACACCGGGCGCATCTCCGTCGTTGGCCTCAATGGCACCCGCCGGACGCTTTTGGACGGCCTGCCGTCGGGGCTCAACGATGTCAACGAACCCTCTGGACCCGCCGGACTTTTCATGAGGGGGCGCACCCTTTATGTTGCGGTCGGTATAGGTGATTCCTTTCTACCCGGAACCTCTGTACCAAACCCGAACCCATCATCCCCGCTCTTCAGTACTGTGCTGGCTGTCCACTTGAGCGCCCACATCGAGAAAACTACCGAGGGTTTCACGCTATCACCCATCGACCAGCAGGCGCTCGCCCGCGGCCAAAAGCTGACACTTTCGACCGATGGTCGCGACCATGTCACGGTCGAGCTGGTTGCTGATTTCCCCAACCTCATACCCGACGCGACCTTCCCTTCTGGATTCCGCGGCTCGAACCCCTTCGACTTGGTCGCTGTCGGCGACCGACTCTACGTTACGGACGGGGGTCAGAACTTGGTTTGGCGTGCCGACATTCCCACGGGAGCGTTCTCGACGCTCGCGGCCTTCCCCCCGATACCGAACCCGCTGCCGTTCGGCCCGCCCGCGCTCGATGCGGTCCCGACGGGCATCACGTATTCCAACAGCCAGTTGCTTGTGACGCTGTTCCGAGGCTTTCCGTTTCCCCCGGGGACATCGATCGTCAAGCAGGTCGATCCGTTGACGGGAGGACAAGTGGAGTTTATCACTGGCCTGTCGTCGGCGATTGACGTGCTCTCCTTGAAGGGTAAATCGGGCACGGACTACCTGGTGCTTGGATTCAGCAAGGACTTCCTCGCGGGTCAGCCAGGGATCTTGCTGCGCTTCCACAGGCCCGGCGTTGCACAGGATACCATCGCCGACTGTCTGATCACGCCAACCGCCATGACGCTCGACGAGAAGACCAGCACGCTCTACGTAACCGAGCTGGCCACCGGGCGCGTCGTCGCGATCCCGATGTCGTGACTCGGCCGGTCTTTAGCAGGTCACTCGGCAGGTGACCGGATGAGCACTGGTCGCCCGCGGACAGGAAGTCACGACGGAACAAAGCCTGCCCCAACGTCAGTAGGTCACCGGTCGCCGTCTTCAAGCTGGCCTAGGAAAGCTCCATAGCTCTCGCCTTACTGATCAACAACCGAAACTCGAGCGAAGAGCAGAAACTGCTCGACCGTCATGACGCCATGACCGGTGGCACCACAATTCCGTTGCCTGAATAGGAGCTGGTTGACGCACCTCATTCTGAGAGAGGAGTTTCCGATGCACCGAGCGGGTTCGAAGTCCCTTCTGACAGTTGTTCTTGCAGCGTGCGTCATCCCAGCGGTGCCGGCGACGGCATTAGGTCAGGAACATCGCTCCCTGGAAGCGACGGCAGCTTCCTATGTGGATCGTGGCAATTCCTCGTTCTCCAAAGGTGAAATGGACCGGGCAATTGCCGACTTTAACCTGGCCCTTGAATTCAACCCACGCTATGCGGCCGCTTTCTACAACCGGGGGGCGGTGCGGTGCATGAAGGGAGATTGGGAGGCAGCCTTGATAGACTTTAGCAGAGCAATCCAACTGCAGCCGCGCCTCGCCCAAGCCTATGTGGGTCGCGGCGGCATTCGATTTCGGAAAGGGGATCTGGACGGCATGCTGAACGACAGTAGCAAAGCGGTTGAGCTGAACCCTCGCTTGGCTGAGGCATGGAACAATCGCGGTCTCGCGCGCCAAAACAAAGGAGATCTCGATGGAGCCCTTGCTGATTATAACCGGTCCATTCAGCTGAAACCGAAGGTCGCTGACACCTACAATAATCGCGGCGTTGCCCGAAATCTCAAGGGCGACCTCGATGGAGCCATCCGCGATCAAACCCAGGCGCTCAGGCTCGATCCACGCTTCGCGGAAGCCTATGCTGCCCGGGGCAGCGCCCGGATGGCCAAAGGCGATGCCGAAGGCGCCCTGGCCGACCTCAATCAAGCCATCAAGCTGAACGCCAATCTTTCCAACGCGTATTTCAGTCGCGCTTTCGTTTTGAAAGAAAAGGGAAATCTGATCCAAGCCTTGACGAATTATGATCGGGCCATCCTTCTCGATCCGGGCTGTGCCGATGCTTGGGCGAGGCGGGGCTTGCTCAAACTGCGACTAGGCCAAGAGGCTGAAGCGCAGGGAGACTTCAACAAGTGCCTGCGGCTGAAACCGATTTTGAAGGAATCACTGGAAAACCTTGTCCGGTCGGAACGCGCCCAACTGGCTGCCAAACGTTTATGAGTCTGCTTGCAGTTGGGGGCGAGCACACGGTTGGATGTTTTGCTGACTTTCTGAGGTCCCATCCAGAGGAGGGTTAGTTTGTGGAGAGCCACCCGAACTGTCTTGCAAATCGCTAGATGCAGCTTGGTCGCCTCGTCTCTTGCGGTCATCCCCCCGTCTGCAGTACGAAGTCCCAAGTCACGGGGACGCCGGACTCTGACCTCTCACCGCGATAAGCCAATGCATTAGCGAGCGATTTTGGATATGCTTGGCGGAGCCGCCGAGCAGGCGCGACGGTGCCGGCAGGTCCTGTCTCTCAAGGCTCCATGCATTTCTTCTCCGATAACAAAGACATCCTCATCATCCTGCTGGTCAAGTTGGGCATCGTGGCTTCGCTCGCCGCGCTGTTGGCGCGTTCCCTGAAATTCAAGAAGACGCTCTACGCGGAACCGCGGGGGTTTCAAGAGAAGCTGAACCTCGTCTTGTACTGGGGGGTTCCACTTGCCGTCGGAGTGGCCATCCGCAATGGCTTGGGCTTTCCCGCATTTGATTTGACGCTTGAAGGTACCTTTATCGCGGGACTTCTTGGAGGTAATGTCGTCGGGCTGATTGTTGGTTCCCTCGTGGGTTTGACCGCCATGTTTCATCGCGAGTGGCTCGCCCTGCCGTTGGCGGCAATGCTGGGTCTGGCAAGCGGCCTTCTGCGCAACCTTACGCCCCGTAAGGAAGAGATCTGGAACTTTTCTCCGTTCGTGGTGATGAACATCTTCCAGTCGTTGCGCTCTCGAGTCCAATCTCGAAAGGTTGTCTGGCAGTTGGTCTTGCTTTCTAGCTGTCTCGTTGCTGAAGCGATTTTTTTCCTGGTAGATCATAGTTTTCCAGTCAGCTGGCTGTTCAGACTGGAGTCGTCCGATCCGGTGATTATCCTGCTGATCTTTATCACCACACTGAGCTGCGTTGGCATTACCCTGAAGATTTGGAACAACACCCGTCTGGAAATGAGGCTAGCCGAGCAGGAAGTGCTAGTTGTGAAGTCGAAATTGGATGCTCTTGCCAACCAGATCAATCCGCACTTCCTGTTTAACACGCTGAATTCGATCTCCTCGCTGATACGGACCAACCCCGCGAAAGCACGAACGATGGTGATCAAGCTCTCACACATCCTGAGGAAGCTGCTGCAGGGGCATGAAAACTTCATCTCGCTGCGGGAGGATTTGGAGTTCATCGATAATTATCTCGATATTGAAGAGATTCGTTTCGGCAAAGACAAGTTGCGAATCGAGAAGGAGATTGATGCCGGGACGCTTGGCTGCCTCATACCCAGCATGATTCTGCAGCCGCTTATCGAAAACTCGATCAAGCATGGCATTGCCCCGAAGATTGAGGGAGGCCGTATAACCATTCGGGCCACGCGCCATCAGGACCGAATTTCGATTGAAGTTGAGGATAACGGAGTTGGAATGGCAGAAGAGGAGATTCCCAAGGTCTACAACTCCGGCATCGGCATCAGCAATATCATTGAGCGCCTGAAAGTCGTGTATCACTCCGACTACGTTTTTAGCGTT
>Ga0187893_10009127_pt1 | contig 15369 bp, 17 predicted proteins | sample MA1701074metaG_FD_139574 | JGI IMG/M metagenome (GOLD analysis project Ga0187893, IMG submission 139574) | White microbial mat communities from a basaltic lava cave in the Kipuka Kanohina Cave System on the Island of Hawaii, USA - MA170107-4 metaG ... | reverse complement strand
CAGTACTCGAGCGCATCGACGCCGACCAGATCCGGATCCAGCCCGAGCCGCGCCAGCCAAGTCGCGTCGAACAACCCTTGATACGCGAGGTTGTGAATCGTGAAAATGGCGGCGGCGTCGTGCAGTGCGCCGCCGCGCGCCTCGCGGCGCAGCAGGACCGGCACGAGCCCCGCCTGCCAGTCGTGAGCGTGGACAACGGCGTACTCACCGCCTGCCGCTGTACTCCAGGCGAGTGCGGCGCGTGCGAGCAGTGCAAAGCGCGCGGCGTTGTCGGGATAGTCGTCGCTGCCAAATCCGTACAGGTGCTCACGGTCGTAGTACGGCGGATGATCGACGAAGATGAACCGGACGCGTCCGTTCCCGGCAGCATAGATACCTACGTCGACGCTACCGCCGACATCGCGCACGGCAACGCGGGCGATTCGCTCGCCGGCCGTGATGCCACGATAGCGCGGGACGACAACGTCCACCGCGTGTCCCAGACGCGCCAGCGCGCGCGGCAACGATGCAACGACGTCGGCCAGTCCGCCGGTCTTGGCAAAAGGCGCCGCCTCGGAGGCCACCATCAAGATCCGCATTCACACAGAACGTTATCAGGCCTCGAGCCTAGACCCCACTGCGGAGACCCTACTCAGTGTTCTTCCTGAGGCCTGAGGCCTGAGGCCTGAGGCCTTGTATGATGGCCGCAGTGGCCGATCCCGCACCTCGTCCGTCGCGTGCCGGCCGCGCCGAGTCCCGGGAACACGTCGAGCTGCGGGCGCTGCGCGAACAGCAGCCCGAACTTGCCCATGCGGTCGACATGCATCTCGAGCTGCTCGACGTGCAGCGGCGCGTGCGCGCGCGAATTCCCGTTCCCTCGTTTGACTTCAACGAGCGGGTCGCCACCTACCATCAGGCCGCGGCGCGGCCGTTGCTCCGGTTCGAGGACATTCCGATTGAGCTCACAGACCTTCGCCTAATCGTCCGCCAGACGGCGGATATCCTGCGTCGGTTCGATGCGTTGGACGAGGCGGAGTATCGGCGCGTGCAGGCAGTCGGCCGCGACGAGGGGCTGCTCGCGCTCGTCGGCGACTGGTACCGCGCGACGGCGGAGCGGCACGCCACTGCCGCTGCGGCGTCGGCGCCCGGTAGCGTGTCCACACCGGCTGCGGTGCGGCCGGCGGACGTTGCGGGCACGGTCGATCAGGTGCTCACGCTGGCGATCCGGCCCTTCCTCTCACGCTGTGCGGAAACGGTGCAGCAGCGCCCGGAGCTCGTCCTCTGGCAGCATCCGTTCTGTCCACTCTGCGGCGCTGACCCTGAGCTGGCAGTGATCACGCCAGCCGCCGAGCGCCATCTCATCTGCAGCCGCTGCGGCCTGCATTGGAAGTTCGAGTCGCTGACGTGTCCGTTCTGTCGGAACAGTGACCGTTCGCAGATCACGTCCTTCGCGACGCCCGATGGCCGCTACCGCGTGTACGGGTGTGACGCGTGCACGAGATATCTCAAGGCGTATGACGGACGCCGCGCGAAACGTCCAGTGCTGCCGGTGGTAGATACCGTGGCGACGCTGCCGCTCGATGCGGCAGCCATACAGCGCGGATATACCTAGTTTGCAGCCGCCTCGACAGGCGCGCCGAACAGATCGGTCGCCTTGCCCGCCAGCCAGTTGAATAGGTGGCGGGTTTCCCAGAAGCGCCCCGCGTTCGATCTGGCGCCGAGTACGACGACGGCTACCTGCGGGCCGCCCTGCGGCAATCGCAGTAGCGTGGCCAGACAGTACCCCGAATTGCGGATGAATCCCGTCTTCCCGCCCAGGACGTCGACGTCGCCTTTCATCACGAGCTGGTTCGTACTATTAATCGTGATCGTACGCCGCCCGACTGACAGCGTGTGTTGCGGCTTCTGCATGATAGCCGCGATGCGGTAGTCGCTCGCCACGTACGTGATGAGTCGGGCCATCTCGTACGCTGTGGAGACGTTTGCCGACAGCAGGCCGGACGGCTCGGCGTAATACGTATTCGTCAGCCCGAGCTCCTGCGCCTTGTCGTTCATCCGCGAGATGAAACCGGCGGAGCCGTGCGGGGACACGCGCGCCAGCGCTCGTGCGGCCGCATTGTCCGAGGCGATGAGGAGCAGATGCAGCAGATCGTCGGTGGTCACCTTGTACCCGGCGCGCAGGTGTGTGGTGGACGCGCGATAAACGTCGGCGCGCTGAATGACGACCTCTTGGGAGAGGTCCGGATTGTTCTCCAGGAAGACGGCCGCCGTCATCACCTTCGTGATGCTGGCAATCGAGCGCTGATCCTGCGCGTGTTCCTCCCACAGCACTTGCCCCGTCTCCGGGTTGTAGATGATGGCGGCTTCAGCGCGCAGATCGGGCACGATGGCGCCGGTCTCGTCCAGCTTGAACCTCGGCTCCTGCGCGTCGCGCAGCGCGCGGGCCTGCGCCGCCGCGCGCGCTGCACGGCGCGACACGACGCGGCTGGCCGCCGCGACGGGCCGTCTCGTGTACACCGCGAGCCGCTGACCCACACGAAGCCCGTTGCCCTGAAGGCCGTTCCACTCCTTGACTGCCGCAACGCTCACGCCGTAGCGCCGCGCGATCGCCGACAACGTCTCGCCGCTGCGGACGACGTGCGTGACCTGCGACGGGCTGCTCGCGGACGAGGCGGCCGACGCGGCGGACGCCGATTGCCGGAGCGTGAGCGATGGCTGCGGCTCGCTCGGTCCGCGGGGCGGTGTCTGCGCCTGCGCAAACAGGGGGAGAGCGACGACACTACTGGCACCAAGAAGCCAGACGAGGTGCGCGTTCAGGGTCAGCCGAGCTCGGATCACGGGCAAACCTTTGTGAAATAAGTCCTTACGGAATGTGTCGGCATTGTAGCAAAGAAACTGTAGGCTGCAAGGGGTTTTGACAGAACCGGGTGTTTCACGGTTAGGCTCTGCGTACACATTTGCGTCAGCTCAACCGGCGGCGACGACTCAGCGGAACCCAAACGGATGCCAGTCGAGTTGCCTGATATGACTCAAGCGGAGGCAGCTCACCTCCGCGTGGCTGAATTTGCCGCCCTCCGGCGGGCCATTGCCGGGCGTGTCACTGCTCGCGTTGTCCTAGTGGCCGTGACCTCGGCGGTTTGGGCCGCGCTCACTCTCGCCCTGGTGCTTTTCAGCGACGGCCCGCTGGCAACGCTGCTCCCGCTGGCCGTGCTGGTAGGCGGCTTCGAGGCGATCCATGCGCTGCATGCGGGCGCCGAACGCATCGGACGCTATCTCCAGGTGGAGTACGAAGGGAGGCCCGACGGCCCGCGTTGGGAGACAGCCGCCATGGCCGTCGGGCCGTCGCTCCCGGGCGGCGGTGTCGACCCGCTCTTCTCGGTTGTCTTTGTCGGAACCGCGGCCATCAATCTGGTGTCGGCGTTCCTCGTGCTCGCGGAGCCGACACGCGCGGAGTTTGGCCTCCTCGGTCTGGCGCATGCAGCGTTCGTGTTCCGGGTGATTCGAGCGCGCGTCGCGGCCGCGCGTCAGCGCGCGATCGAACTCGAAAGCTTTAAGGCACTCCTGGGTCGGTCGGGCTGACGCCGGTGGCGTGCGGTTGCCGCTATTCGGCCAGCGCGAGCGCGGTCAAGAGCGCGCGCTGAGTCCCCTGCCACGAATCGGTCGTATCGAATGTCTCCTCGATGGAGTGCGATCCCGTCCCGCGCCCGCCGGCGTCGATCGTAACAGCCTGGATGTTGAGGCTCATGGGCAGATTGGCGTCAGTGGAGCCCTCGGTGAGCTCTACGGGCAGGCCGAGCGCCCGGGTAACCGACACCGTCGCCGCGACGATCGGCGCGTCGGAGGCAATCTGACCCGCAGGGCGGTCGCCGACGAGCGTTTTCATCACCGACAGCTGTCCCCTGTTCTCCCAGCGCGCGTTTTCAGCGGCCAGCGCCCGATCGACGGTCTCGTGAAATCGTCCGTCGAGCGCCCGCAGCGCCTCGCGATCGGCTGAGCGCATGTCGACCTCCATCCACGCCTCGGCGGCGATCGCGTTCACGGAGGTGCCCCCTCCGATCCGCCCCACGTTGAACGTCGTCCTCGGGTCGGTGGGCGGGCGAACGTCGGCCAACGAGGCCATCGCGCGTCCCAGCGCGTGCACGGGATTGGCGATGCCGAACGCCCCGTAGCTGTGGCCGCCCGGCCCCGAAAACGTTACCCGGTAGCGAAGGCTGCCGACTGAGATGTGGGTGATACCGAACCCGGTGCCGTCTACTGAGACAAAGCGATCGATCTGCCCCTTGAGCGTGTCGCGGAACAGCGCCTTGACGCCGCGCAGATCGCCGAGCCCTTCCTCACCTACTGTGCCGACAAAAGTGATGGTGCCCGGTGTCTGGACACCCGCCTGGTTCATGGCCCGCGCGACCGCGAGGACGACAGCGAGCCCGCGGCAGTCGTCGCCGATTCCGGGGCCGCGGAGGAGCGTTCCCTGGCGAATGACGGTGACGTCGGTGCCCTCGGGAAACACGGTGTCGAGGTGCGCACTGAAGACGAGGTGGGGTCGCGCCGCGCGCCCCGGTCGCTCGCCAAGCACGTTCCCCTCGGCGTCGATGCGTACGTTGCGCAGGCCGAGCGCGCGAAAGGCCGCGGCGTAAGCCTCGGCGCGGGTCGCCTCCTTGAACGGCGGCGCCGGAATCTCGCACAGTCGAATCTGTTCCGCGATCGTTCGCGGCTCGTCCGTCCGGACGACATCGAGTGCCGCCCGAACGGCAGGATCGCGCATCAGTCGCGCGCCGATGTCAGTATCGGTCTGGGCGGCGGCGACAGTCGCCGCAAGCAGAGCGGCGACGAGCAACAGGCCGACAGTGCGGAAACGGCACATAGTGGGCGTCAACAGCGATTGTATCGGGTCCCCGCACATCCAATCCGTTGAAAGCCGATCCACGCTGTCGGTGGCGCGCCACATCGGCGTCGCGCGGCCGCCACAGCGGCCTCGGTGGGCGGCGGAACGACTCGAGGCCTTTTGTTCGAATCAATCGCAATTCGCGTTGGATCTCTGTGAGCGCGACACTCCACGAGCGGACGCAGCTCTACGGTACAGAACTTGCTCGCCGTGGAGAGACATCAATGAGTCTGGTCCGGCTTCTCGGGTTTCGAACACTCGCTTGCGGCTGCGTGATCGGCCGTTACCGTGAGGTTGCGACGAGTCGCGAGCTCACGTATGTCGAAGAGAAGGGGTCTGGCTGCGAGCTTCACAGCCATCGCCGCAATCACACCATCCCGACCGACCGTTCGGCGGGTCCCGGCTTGCCGCTCGCCGCGAAGGCATCCTGACACCCGAGGCGGTTGTACCTCCACGGTACAATCGCCCTGGTGTCCCGCTTCCCCAAACCTGCCGTTTCCATCCGGGCGCACCGCGCCACGTATCGCTTCTATCTTGGCGACTGCCTCGAGATCCTCGATCGTCTGGTTCCAGAATCGATCGACGTCATCGTCACCTCGCCGCCGTACAACCTGGGTGTTCGCTACCGGACGTACGACGACACGATGCCGCGCGACGAATACCTGCGGTGGACTGCCGAGTGGGTCCGCCTGGCGGCGACGCGGCTCGTCCGCGACGGGTCGCTCTTTCTGAACGTCGGAGCCAAACCGACCGATCCCTGGACGGCGTTCGACGTGGCGCAAGCGGCCCGGCCGTACCTCCGGCTGCAGAACACCATTCACTGGATCAAGTCGATTGCGATCGAGCGCGCGCTCGCCGGGAGCCGCGCGCCGCTCGAGGAGGACCTCGCCGTCGGCCACTACAAGCCGATCAACAGCCGGCGCTTTCTCCATGACTGTCACGAGTTCGTCTTCCACTTCACCCCTCTCGGCGCGACACCGCTCGATCGACGCGCGATTGGCGTCCGCTATCAGGACCAGTCGAATGTTGCCCGCTGGCGCGCGGCGGCGTCGGGCGTGCGGTGCCGCGGGAACACGTGGTTCATTCCGTACGAGACGATTCAGAACCGCGAGAAGGAGCGGCCGCACCCCGCAACGTTTCCGCCACGTCTTCCGGAAATGTGTCTGCGCCTCCACGGCCTTGACCGTATCAGCCTCGTCGCCGACCCGTTTCTAGGCCTTGGCTCCACTGCCGTCGCGTGCGCGCAGCGCGGTGTGAGCTTCCTCGGCATTGAGATGGATGGTGGGTACCTGGAGACGGCTGTGGCGCGGACGCAAGCGGCGCTCAACGGACGCGCGGCGCGGTGACACGCGCGCATGGTGCCCCGAGGCACCGAGGTAAGGCGTCTGAGGGTTCCGAGCGATCGCCCTGAGCGTCACTTTGCTTATCAATCACCTTGCACCCATGCGCTCAGCATATATATGCTGGGCGCGATGGACCTGCGGCAACTCGAGATCATCCGTGCGATCGCGGAGACCGGTTCTTTCACGGCCGCCGGCGACAAGCTGCACGTGTCACAGTCGGCGATCAGCCGCCAGGTGCTCCTGCTCGAGGCCGAACTTGGCGAGCCGGTGTTCCACCGAATCGGCCGGCGCATTCGGATCACCCCGGCGGGCGAATCGCTCCTGCAGCTCAGTCATCGCGTCTTTCAGGATCTGCACGACACGGTCTCGGCCATCAGCGACACGCGCGAATCGTTGCGCGGCACGATGCGACTCGTCGGTGGTATGACGGTCTGCCTCTACGTGTTCCCGGCGCTCCTCCCGCAGATCCGGCGGACGCATCCCGATCTCGATTTGAAGATCACTGTCGGGAGCGGCGAGCGGTCGATCGCGCTCCTCCGGTCAGGTGCCGCCGATCTCGGTCTCGTCACGGTACCAGTGGACGCCACCGATCTGGTGTCGCTGCCGGTACTCAAAGAGGAACTGCTCCTCATCACCTACCCGGCGCATCCGCTAGCCAGAAAGCGCGACATCCACTCCGGGGATCTCAACCGCCTGCCGTTCATTCTGTTCGAGACCGGATCGATCACCCGGCAGCTCGTCGACGAGTTCTTCAGGCGGGAAGGCATTGAGCCGGAGATCGTCATGGAAACCGAGAACGTCGAGATCATCAAGGCGATGGTGCACAACGGGCTCGGCATCAGCATCATTCCGTGGCAGGCGGCGGCGGCCGACGTACGAACCAAGCAGCTGCACTGCAGCCGCATCGCCGGGCATGCGCTGTTCAGGGAAACCGGCTGGCTCTATCCGAAGATGCGCCGGCTGCCGCGCGCGGTCTCGGAGGTGATGCGCGTCTTCGACGAGATCCGGCCGCAATTCGACGCCGTCGTGCGGGCGCCGAAGAACTACTAGCGCCCCGCTACTGCGCTGCCGGCGGCCGCGCCAAGGTGTACGACGTGCGCGACCACACCTGCACGTCGTTGCGGACGGTCTTCACCTCGATGCGCCGAGTCCGCTTCAGCGGATCGGGATTGCTCGAGTAATACCCGAGGACGTAGTAATCGCTCGTCTCGGCGTCAATCCGCTTCAGGGCGCGGTCGAAGTCGTTCTGATTGACGACGGCGATGCCGCCGGTCTGCTCGGCAAGAACACGGAGGCTGTCCTGCGTCTCGCGGACGTGCTCCTGCCATTCTTGTGTCTCCACCTGCTGATCGAGGTCTGGGCCCGCCACCAGTCCGCGCGGATCGATCGTGTAGAACGTCGCGTTCGCGCGGTTGGCCGCGCGCGTCAGCTCCGCCAGCTCGCGCACGAGATCGGCCTCGGCGAACTGCTGCCCCTGCATCCGGGGGTTCGTGAACGGATCGAGCTCGAGGTCTTCAGCGGTCGATCCGAACATCTCGGCCTGGTATTTCAGGCGCGACTGCATGAACGGATTGAAGTCGTAGCCGCTGCTGATGTAGATCACCGCCTTCCGCCGGTTCCGCAGCTGCTCGAGATTCCGCATCAGCTGGTACGCGGTGGAGAACGCGACGTGCGCACGGTAGCGCAGCTCGGCGGGCCCCTGCGAGGTCTGCGCCGTCTTGATGAGATCCTCGGGTCGCAACCCGCTGCCGGTGACGCGCTTGATCGACGACTCGAGCACCTGCCGGTCGTAGGTGAGCTGCTCCGAGATCGACGACGTGCCCGTTGACACGATCCCGAACATGTCGCCGTCGTGCACGAGATTCTTCAACATGCGCTGCATCAGATCACGCGTCCGCGGCGTCAGCCGGAAATCGAGGTGCAGATCGTCGATGAAGATCAGAAACACGCGGCCCGCGGCGTCGTTCGTGGGGCGCGCCGCCGGCAGAATGATCCCTTCCTGCACCGGTGCTGGTGGCGGCGCCTGCACGTTGAACACGCGCCCGCCGTGCGTGAGCACGAGCGACACGATCTCCTGTTTGACGCCGTCCTCGTACACCTCGAACTCTTCGGTCTTCAGATCCGACACGAACTGGCCGCTGCGCGAATCGCGGGCAATCACATCGGTGGTGACCAGATCGACCGACACACGGAATATCGGCTGCTGTGGGGGCTGCTGCGGTGGCGGCGGCTGTTGGGCTGCCGGCGCGCCCGTCGTCACAGCGAACGCCACGATCACGGCTGCCAGACGTCGAGCAGGTGTTCGCATACGCGGGATTATAACAGGGCTACCATAGGACCATGCGCATCGCCCTGGCCGCCGATCACGCTGGGTTTGCCTTAAAGAGCGAACTGGCGGAGGCGGTGCGCGGTGGCGGGCACGAGGTGCTCGACCTGGGTACGCATTCGGACGCCCCCGTCGATTATCCCGATTCGGCTGCGGTTGTGGCGGCGGCCCTGCGGGAGGGACGCGCCGACCGCGGCGTCCTCGTGTGCGGCAGTGGCGCCGGCGTGTCGATTGCCGCCAACAAGTTCCCGGGCATCCGCGCCGCTGTCTGCCACGACACGTACACCGCACGGCAGGCGGTCGAGCACGATGACATGAACGTGCTCTGCCTGGGGGCGCGCGTCATCGGTCCGGCGCTCGCGCGCGATCTCACGACCGCATTCCTCGGCGCCACCTTCTCGGGCCAGGAACGCCACCGCCGCCGGCTCAGCAAGATTCTCGCGATCGAAGCGCAGTTCGCGCGTCAGCCGCAGTGACGGTCGCCGTCTGCGCCGCCAGGCCACGTCCGGCGTGCCGCCGCCGGTCGCGTTGAGCGGATTACGAATGCCGCTGCCGCTGCTGCCGCTCGACGGCCCGCCGCGCCGCTTTCGTAATCATCGTCGTCGAGACGATGACCGCAACCACCCCCACGACGTACAGCAGGTAGTATTCTGGTCCCCGCGGCGGCGACACGCCCGCAGCAAGCGCCGCCACGTCGCCGACGACCTTCCCGTAATACGTATACATGATGATCGCGGGAATCATCCCGAGCAGCGCGGTCAGGAAGTCGATATAGCGGACGCCACTCAGAGCGAGCGCGTAGTTGAGCGGCGTGTACGGCACGAGCGGTGATAACCGCAGGAGAAACATCATCCACAGCCCCTCGTGGACGAAGACGTCCCTGACGGCGGCGATGCGCCGGTTGCGCAAGAGACGTTGCATCCACGACGAATGGGCGAAGGGCCTGACCACGGCATACACCGCTGAGGCACCGAGCGAGGCTCCGATGAACACGATCACACTGCCGCGCCACACGCCGAACATCGCGCCCGCCGCCACCGTCAGGAAGAACGCCGGCGCCATCGTCAACGCCGCCGCGATGTAAATGAGGACGAAGAAGACCGGCGCCCATGGCCCGACTTCTGTCAGCCGGAGCACGGCCGGTGCGAGCCAGTCCATCACTCGTCGGGGCGTATGGACTGCGGTGGAGGCGCGGCGGGGCGCGCCGACCGCCGTGCGCGCCGTCGTCGGCGCGCGAAGACGCGCGCGAGCCGCTCGAGCGCCTCGGCGGCGCGCTCGAGACCCGCGGCAATCTGATCGGCATCCGTCCACGCAGCGGGATTCAGCCGCTCCGCCAGTGCCGTCAGCGCCTCGCGGCGCACGGGATCGGAGGTCCGCAGCGGAATGCGTTCGCGCACGATCGGGTGCCAGTGCGTGAGAAACGCCATTTGCTCGTCCGGAGTTGCGCCATCGATGGTCGACGGGATCGACGGCCGTGCGGGCGCAGTGGCTGGCCCGCTCGGCGCCGCCGCCGGCGCGGGCGGCGCGGCGGCCTCGGGCGCCTGGCCCTCCGCAGCTGCCGCTTCGGTTGAGCGCCGCTTGCGGAGCCGCGGCTCGGGCGCGCTTTCGATCACCTGCCGGTTGGAAAGCACCGCTTTCCAGTCAAACGCGATCGCCGGAAACAGCGACTCGATATCGCGGAGCACCTCGGTCTCGAGCGGCTCACGACCGACACGGACGCCGCCCGGCGTGCGAAATGCGTACAGGATCCGCGAACGCTGGCGGTTCCCCTCGCGGAACCAATGCATCAGGTACGTCGTCTCGTACCCGCGCCTGTCGCGGACAACGCGTAAGAACGGCACGGACTACTTGCGCTTTTGTCTCGACGCACCCGAGGCGCGTCCACGGCTCGCAGCCGCACGGGTGCCACCCTTCGTCGTGGCCTTTCCGCGCGGCCTCGCGACCGACGCCGGCCGCGGACGAGTAATGCGGGATCGCCCGGCCGCGGCTGCGCGCACGGCGGTGTGTGTGCGCGCGGGGGGGGCTTTCTCCTCAGGGGCGCGCGACGAGCGCTGCACGAGCGCGAAGCGGACCTGATCACCAATTGCGTGGTAGGCCCACAGCTCGGCGACCGGAACCTGCAGGGCGGCGCAGAGCCGCTTCGCGACGTCCACGCTCGCCGCGGGCACGTACAGATGCAACGGCACGCGCAGTCGGGCGAACGTCGCCCACTGCGACATCGCCTCGAGGTTGTTGACCGACTCGGCGGTCTCCACTTCAACGAGGCCCAGCAATTTGCGACCCCGCTCCTGGGAGTACAGCAGGAGATCCGGCCACCAGGGCAACTGACCAACCACGATCGACGTCGTCTGCTCGTTGCCTGGATTGATGGCAACCTCGAACTTTCTCCTGTATTTCGCCTGTAGCAAGCGGATCACCCGATCATGCTCGAGCTGCTCACGGACGGGTCGCAGGAGGATGGGGCTCAACAGAACCTCGGCAGTCGGCGCAAATCGGCTGAATATAGCACGCCCGCCTTGACGGGCGATCACCCGCGTCCCACAATGGGCCGTGCCTTCCGGCAACGGAACCACGGCTTCTCGTGTGCTCATCGTCGACGACGACGTGAGCGTCACCGATACATTTTCGCGGACGCTTCGCCTCGAGGGGTACGAGGTATGGGCCGCGTTGTCGGCTGACGAAGGGCTGAGCTTGGCGCAAGCGCATCAGCCGCACGTCATCATTCTCGATCTTCGGATGCCGCTCACGAGTGGGCTGCAGTTCCTGCGCGCGATCCGCGCGATTCCGAGTCTGACCAATATTCCCGTCGCGATTGTCACCGGCGACTACTACCTCGATGACCTGCAGTCGTCCGAGATCAAGGCCCTCGGGGCCGAGCTGCGCTTCAAGCCGCTGTGGCTCGAAGAGCTCGTCACGCTGGCGCGCGATCTGCTCACGGGCCCTTCGCCCTCGTGGTCACCTCCCGATTCCTGAAAGCGTGCCGGCGCGAGCCGGTCGATGCGACGCCCGTCTGGTTCATGCGTCAGGCGGGGCGCTATATGGCCGAGTATCGCGCGCTGCGCGAGCGGCATTCGCTGCTGGAAATCTGCCGAACGCCCGAGCTGGCGACCGAGGTGACGCTGCAACCGATCCGCCGTCTGGAGGTCGACGCTGCGATTCTCTTCTCGGATCTGCTGCTGCCACTCGAGCCGATGGGATTGCCGTTCGACTTCGTCAAGGGCGAAGGCCCGCAGCTCGAGCGTCCGATCGACTCCCCTGGCGACATCGATCGTCTCCGTGATGTCGAGCCGCGCCGGGCGCTCGCGCATGTCCTCGAAGCGATTGGCCTGATTCAACGCGAGCTTGCCGGGCGCGTGCCGCTGATCGGTTTCGCGGGTGCCCCGTTCACGCTTGCCTCGTACGCGATTGAAGGCGGCCATTCGAACAACTTCGCGCGGACGAAGGCGCTCATGTACGGCCACCCCGACGCGTGGCATCGCCTCTGCGAGCGCTTGGCATCGGTGGTGGCCGACTATCTCACGGCGCAGATCGACGCCGGAGTCGACGCGGTGCAGGTGTTCGACTCGTGGATTGGCGCGCTGAGCCCGTCGGACTATCGCGAGTTCGCGCTGCCGCATAGCCGCCGAATCTTCCAGACGATCGGCCGGCGCGTGCCGACGATTCATTTCGGGACCGGTACGGCCGCCATCCTCCACGAACTGCGGGATGCCGGCGGCGACGTGATCGGCGTGGACTGGCGCATTCCCGTCGATACGGCCTGGGAGCGCATCGGCTTCGACCGCGCCGTGCAGGGGAACCTCGATCCGACGCTGCTGCTCGGGCCGACACCTCGGATGTTCAGTCAGACCGACGACATCCTCGCGCGGGTAGGTGGCCGCCCGGGCCACATCTTCAATCTTGGCCATGGCATCCTGCCGTCCACTCCGGTCGAGCACGTCCAGATGCTGGCGCAGTACGTCCATAGTGCGTCGAGACGGGCCCGATGACATCCGCTCTGCGTTCCGCCTTCCGCGGTCCGGGTTCGTGTGCGGAGTTCGGGTTCGCGGTTCTCAGTTCGGTGTGCCTGGTTCGGCGTTCGCGCGAACCCCGAACCTCGAACCCCGAACCTCGAACCCTGCACACGAACCCGGAACCGGAACCAGGAACTCGAAACGAAGAACGCAGAACGGCATGGACACAATAGATGCCGTCGTCGTCGGTGGTGGCATCGCCGGCCTTGCCGCCGCGTACGAGTTGCAGCAACGCCGTGTCGACGTTCAGCTTCTCGAGGCGGCACCGCGGCTCGGCGGCGTGATCGTGACCGAGCGTAGCGATGGCTGGGTGATCGACGGCGGTCCCGACGCGCTGCTCGTCCACAAGCCCGCGGCGGTGGATCTGTGCCGCGAGCTCGGGCTCACCGACCGACTCGTCTCGACCCTCCTGCCGCGGACGGCCTACGTGCTGCGCGAGGGGCACCTGTGTCCACTTGCCGAGGGGTCGTTCCTCGGCTTTCCCGTTAGCTTGACCGCCCTTGCCACGTCCCCGCTCTTTTCGTGGTATGGCAAGCTTCGGATGGCGTGCGAAATCGCCATCCCCCGCGACGGCGTCGACGACGAGTCGATTGCCGCATTCGTGCGCCGGCGGTTTGGTGAGGAGGCCGTCGAGTATCTCGCCGAGCCGCTCCTCGCCGGCATCCATGCTGGTGACGCCGAGCGCCTGTCGCTCGCCGCGCTGTTTCCGCAGCTGCGCGACGCGGAGCAGCGGGCTGGCAGCGTGCTTCGATCGCTGCGTGCCTTGCGCGTTCGTGCGTCGCCCCGGGGCGCGTTCGTGTCGCTGCCGGGCGGCATCGGCGAACTGGTCGACGCGGTGGCGGCGAGACTCGGGCCCGCAACCGTCAGGCTCTCGACTCGCGTCGCCGCCATTCACCGCCGCGGCGTGTTCACGATCGAGACCGAAACCGGCACGCTCACTTCGCGGGTGCTCATTCTTGGCGTGCCTGCATGGGCGGTCTCGGCACTCCTCGGCCATCTAGACCGGACGCTCGCGCAGCTGTGTGACGCGATCCCGTACGCATCGACCGCGACGGTGGCGCTCGGCTACCGGCGCGACCAGATTCGCCATCCGCTCCATGGCACCGGGTTCGTCGTGCCGCGCGTCGAAGGGTGTCCCCTGCTCGCCGCAACGTGGGTGACGTCGAAGTGGCCCGGCCGGGCCCCGGCGGGCTGCGCGCTGCTCCGGACGTTTCTCGGCGGGGGCCGTGATCCCGACCGGTTTCATCAATCAGACGAGGAGCTCGTCGCACTGTCGCGGGCGTCGCTCTCGGATTTGCTGGGCATCGACGGCGATCCGCTGTTCACGCGGCTCTTCCGGTTTCCGCGCCAGAGCCCCCAGTACGAGGTCGGTCATCTGCGGCGTGTCCGCGAGATCGAGAAGCGCGTCGGATCCGTTCCGGGCCTCTTTCTCACGGGGAGCGGCCTTCGTGCCATCGGCATTCCCGACGGTATTGCCGACGGCAGGGCGACGGCTGCGCACGCGGCGGACTGGCTGGGAGCGTAGAATCGCAGCATGTGGCGCTGGATCGGCACGGCTCTGCTTGCGGCGGGATGCGTTGTGGCGCGTCCGGCCGCGCAGCGGACGAGCGACCTGGCGCCGGAAATTCAGGCCGTGCTGCGGGGCATCACGGTCGCCGACAAGAGCCAACTCGCGGTGTCAGAGGAGAATGGCCACTGTCTGCCCAAGTAGGCAGTAAGCAGGAGGCCTGCCTTCCAATGAAGCCCGTTCACATCATTGGCGTACCGCTCGATCTCGGCGCCGGTCGGCGTGGCGTCGACATGGGGCCGTCGGCGCTGCGAATCGCGGGCATCGGCGATCAGATCGTCGCGCTCGGACGAACGGTCATCGACAGGGGTGATCTTCCCGCGCCGATCCCTGAGACTCAACGGCCCGCCGACAAGTGCAAGAAATACGTCAAGGACATTGCGAAAGTCTGTCAGAAGCTCCACGACATCGCGCTCAAGTCGCTCGACGCCGGCGCCGTGCCGCTCGTGCTCGGCGGCGACCACAGCTTGGCAGCCGGCTCGGTCGCGGCGAGCGCCGCCTGGGTACAGCGCACCGAATCGCGGCCGCTCGGTCTCATCTGGGTGGACGCGCACGGCGACATGAACACCCCCGAGACGACCACCAGCGGGAACGTTCATGGGATGCCACTGGCAGCACTACTCGGAAACGAGCCGGTAGAACTGGCGTCGATCGGCGTTTCGCCGTCGGTGCTGCCGCGGCACACGGTGCTCGTCGGCATCCGCAATCTCGACGAGCAGGAGAAGGAGCAAATCCGCCGGTCAAGCGTGCACGTGTTCACGATGAAAGACATCGACCGCGACGGCATCGCACGCGTCGCGGAGCGCGCGATCGCGCTCGCCGCGGAGGGAACCGGCGGCATTCATGTCTCGTTCGACATGGACGTGTGCGACCCGACAATCGCGCCCGGCGTCGGCACCGCGGTCAAGGGCGGACTCAACTACCGAGAGGCGCACATGGTGATGGAGTTGGTGGCGGATTCCCGACGTCTCGTCGCCCTCGACCTCGTGGAGATCAATCCGACGCTCGACCTCCGCAATATGACGGCCGAGTTCGCCACCGAGCTGGCGCTTTCCGTGCTCGGGAAGAGAATTCTGTAAGCCCGACCTGAAAGGCCGGGCTCTACCTTGGCCTGGTCCTGGCTCCTTGTCTCGCGCCGCGCTAGGGAGCTGAACAGGTAAAGTCACGCGGCGATCGGTTGGCGGGCAACGCGCTGGAGATTGACGACGGCCGAAACGCGGCGAAGATCCAGGGTGTTCTTCCGGAGGCCTTTGTAGCGAGCT
>Ga0187893_10009126_pt1 | contig 15370 bp, 14 predicted proteins | sample MA1701074metaG_FD_139574 | JGI IMG/M metagenome (GOLD analysis project Ga0187893, IMG submission 139574) | White microbial mat communities from a basaltic lava cave in the Kipuka Kanohina Cave System on the Island of Hawaii, USA - MA170107-4 metaG ... | reverse complement strand
CTATTTCCAACTCTTTCTTGTAATTCTCTTTTACCGAGCAGGGGTGTAACCCCATCATACTGATGCAGTTTTGAGGAAATCTCTCTTCGAGCTTCAACATATTTTCATGTGTAGCCGAATCAATCGCCGGCATCAAAATTTTGGAAACACCTTTCTCTTTTGCCCTGCCGATCATGGCATCAAAATCGTTGTCAAACTCATTTAAATAAACATGGGCGTGGGTATCAATAAGCTTCATAAGCAGGCAAAATTAAGCTTCAAAGAGCCGCAGAAAATTGTTAGAAAGCATGACACAAACACTTGTAAATTAGTTTGGATTAATGAAAAATTATTTTACCTTTAGACCAGTTTTCATAGGGTACGGATTAAAAACGGGCCAGGGTTTCTACCCAGGCCCTAAATTTTTTAGGTGAGTCCCAAACACTTATATCGGTATCATTATAGTCATATATTTTCTTCTGTCACTATTTTTACATTCAAAAAAACTCCAATTTTTCAAAGCGATATGATTTGCTTTGATAGTAGTTTAATACAATTGGTAAAAGTGTTTTAAGACGAGGCATTGCTTTCTCACTATCATGACAAACAATGATAGAACCTTGTTTTGCATTTAAAATAATATGCTGTGCACATTGATCTCCGCTTAATGTTTCATCAAAATCTCCGCTGATAACATCCCACATAATGATCTTTGCTGATGGTCTTTTTAATGCGGCCGCAATATTTGTTGACTGGAAAGAAGTGATCCTTCCATAAGGCGGACGAAACATGATTGAATCTATAACCTTTCCTGCTTCTCTTACATCATCAAGGTAAATATTGTCTTTTGTTTTCCAGCCATTGAAATGATGATAAGTGTGATTGCCCACGGCATGCCCTTCATCCAATATTCCCCGGTAAATGGCAGGCTCTGCCACTACATTTTTACCAATACAAAAAAAAGTAGCTTTTGCATTATACTTTTTAAGTTCATCCAATACAAACGGCGTAGCAACGGGATGAGGCCCATCATCAAAACTGAGATAAATGATCTTTTCTTTTGTGTCAATACTCCATATATAAGACGGATATATCTTTTTTAACCACCATGGAGTTTTGATAAAATATTTCATAAAGACACAAGGTACAAGGAACAGGGAACAAGAAAAAAAGTCAGTAATGTTCTTTCTATCATAGCTTGTACCTTATCCCTTGTACCTTATACACTTTATCTTTGCAGCCTATGAATAAAAAGGTCAGAGTACGTTTTGCACCGAGCCCCACCGGTGGTTTGCATCTGGGTGGAGTGAGGACTGTTTTATACAATTATTTATTTGCAAAAAAACACGACGGAGATTTTATCCTTCGCATTGAAGATACGGATCAAAGCCGCTATGTGCCGGGTGCTGAACAATACATTTATGATTGTCTTGAATGGGCCGGATTGATTCCCGATGAAAGCCCGATGCATGGTGGCGAATATGGCCCTTATCGTCAAAGCGAACGAAAAGAGATGTATAGAAAATATGCAGAGCAATTGGTAGCGGATGGATATGCTTACTATGCTTTTGATACACCGGAAGAGTTGGAAAAAATGAGGCATGATTTTAAAACAGACGATAATCCCTCGCCGCAGTATGATAAAAATGTGCGGATGAAAATGAGGAGTTCATTATCGCTTTTGCCTAATGAAACAACACAACTTTTAGATGCGGGAACAAAACATGTGATCCGTATAAAAATGCCGGAAAATGAAACGGTGGCTTTTACTGATATGATAAGAGGTGAAGTGCATTTTGATACTTCTATTGTGGATGATAAAGTTTTACTGAAAGCAGACGGAATGCCTACTTATCATCTTGCTGTAGTTGTGGATGATCACCTCATGAAAATAACCCATGCTTTTCGTGGTGAAGAATGGCTGCCCAGCGCACCTGTTCATGTTCTTTTGTGGAAATATCTTTTTGGAATTGATAAAATGCCTGAATGGGCCCACTTCCCCCTGATATTAGGGCCTGATGGAAAATTAAGTAAAAGAGACGGCGCTAAATATGGCTTTCCCGTTTTTGCTATGAACTGGACTGATCCGAATACAAATGAACTAACTGAAGGTTTTAAAGAAAAGGGATTTTTACCTGAAGCTTTTATCAATCTATTAGCATTACTGGGCTGGAATGACGGAACAGAACAGGAAATTTTTTCTAAAAAAGAATTGATTGAAAAATTTTCGATGGAAAGAGTGCATAGCGGCGGAGCCAGGTTTGATTATGAAAAGGCAAAATGGTTCAACCATGAGTGGATAAAGAAGTCGGAGGTCGGAAGTTTGAAGTCTGAGGTCAGAAACGTTTTAGCAGGGAAAGGGATACAGGTTTCTGATGATGGTTTATTGGAAAAGGTAATTGCATTGGTAAAAGACCGCTGCACTTTATTGACAGATTTTGCGGAACAGAGCTCTTTCTTTTTTCAATCGCCATCAGCAATAGATGCGGCTGCTATAAAACCAAAATGGGATGAGAAGAAAAAACTTTTCTTCGTTGAACTGATCAGGGTATTTGAATTAGCATCATTATGGAAACATGATGATCTCGAACATTCTTTTAAAGAATTGGCGGCTGCCAATCAACTCAAACCCGGTGAACTGATGCTTCCATTCAGAATAATGCTGGTTGGCGGAAAATTTGGGCCGGGAGTGTTTGATATTGCTGTTGTGCTGGGGAAAGAAGAAACGGTTAAACGAATAAAGCATGGTTTGATGCTTTTATAGGTGTTGTTCATTACAGGAGAAATCATTTAACTTTCTTCAATGAAACCAACGCAACCTCACTGGCCGCTTATTCTTTTTTTAGCTGCTATCAAATTCAGTCTCCCTTTTATTTTGCAATCGCCGGTATATGAATTGCAGCGGGATGAGTTTTTATATTATCAACAAGGGCTTCATTTGGATTTGGGTTACCTTGAAAACCCGCCGCTTCTTTCTTATTTCGGTTTAATTTCTTCCTGGCTTGGCGGCACAGAATTCACTTTAAAACTATGGGCCAGTTTATTAGGTGCGTTAACACTTATTGTTACCTGTCTTATCACAGCTCAACTGGGGGGCAGGTCATTCGCTCAAGCCATTGCAGGTATTGGATTACTCACAGGAGCCTACGTAAGAGTACATGCATTGTTTCAACCCAACATACTTGATATTTTCTTCTGGACAGTTTCCATTTATTTTCTCATTCGTTTTTTGCATACGCAAAGAACAGCTCACTTATATGCCACAGCCATCGGTTTAGCATTGGGATGGTGGAGCAAATACTCAATAGTATTTCTTATTGCAGCTTTGTTTATCGCTTTGTTATTATCAAAACACAGAGTAATTTTTTTGCAAAAAAGATTTTATGCAGCTCATTTGATAGCGGTGTTAATCGTTTTTCCAAATATATGGTGGCAATATGGTCATAAATGGCCGGTGATACATCACATGCAGGAACTTCAGGAAACACAGTTGCAGTATCTCAATGCTTCCGATTTTATAAAAGATCAATTCCTGATGACATTGCCTGTAGTATTTGTGTGGATAGCTGGTTTGATCTGGCTGTTGAAACATAAAGAACTTCGTTTTCTTGCAGCTGCTTATTTGCTTGTTATTGTTTTATTGATCGCAGGTGGTGGAAAAAATTATTATTCACTTGGAATTTATCCCATGTTGTTTGCAGCAGGCGGTGCAGCATGGCAGCAATGGACGATCAAAAGAAAATGGCCGCGGCCTGTTTTAATTTCATTGGTTATTCTTCTTACCATTCCATTTATTCCTTTATTACTTCCAATTTGGAAACCTGAAAAGCTGGCAAAATTTTATAAAGAAAAAGGAGTAGATAAAATAGGATTACTGCGATGGGAAGACCTCAAAGATCATGAACTGCCACAGGATTTTGCTGATATGCTTGGCTGGAAAGAGCTTACAATAAAATCAGAAAAATTTTTCAACAGCCTTCCTGATTCAGTTAAAGCTGATGTAATTATTTATTGTCGTCATTATGGCCAGGCAGGATCACTCAAGTTTTATGGAAAAGAAAATACTTTCCGATCCAAAGTGATCACTGATAACGGTTCGTTTCTACTATGGATACCCGAAGACATAAACTTTAAACATCTCATTTTTATTGGCAGAACGATGCCCGATAAAGATGATGAAGTGTTTCAGCATTTTCAAAAAACAACTGTGATTGATTCTGTCACTGACAAGTATTCAAGGCAGTTAGGCGATAAGATTATATTCTTTGAAAATGCTGATAATAAAGCCCGGCAATTAGCAAGAGAAGGATTGAATGAAATGAAAAAAGAATTTCAGCGATGATATTCTTTATTTTTGAAGCCGGGAGTAAGTCAATATGCACAGACCAGTAAGAGTATTAGTTGCCAAAGTAGGTTTAGACGGTCACGACCGCGGCGCAAAAGTTATAGCTACCGCTCTTCGTGATGCCGGCATGGAAGTGATATATACTGGTCTTCGCCAAACACCCGAAATGGTAGTAAATGCAGCCTTGCAGGAAGATGTAGATGCTATTGGTATCAGCATATTGAGTGGCGCACACAATACCGTATTTCCAAAAGTGATACAACTGATGAAAGAAAAAGGAATGAACGATGTGCTGCTTACCGGCGGCGGTATCATTCCGCAGGATGATATGAAAGTATTGAATGAGCAGGGTGTTGGGAAATTATTTCCGCCCGGCACACCTACAAATGAAATAGCAGAATATATTACGGGATGGGTAAAGGAAAATAGAAATTTTTAATTTTGACAACATGAAAAGGGAGATCAAAATATTCAAATCTTTTGAAGAACAGGAGCTTTATTTTTTAGAATATTTCTTTTCATTGACTCCATCCGAACGGCTTAGAGCATTGGCTAAACTGCAAAAAAAGAATAACAAAGATTTCCTCAAACCTTCACCAAAAAAGATAACGCTCCGAAAACACTTCTTGCATGGACATTGAACATCCGGAATTTCTCCGTTTTTTAAAATGTGCGGCACAAAATCAGCTTCGATATATGTGCATCGGAGGTTATGCTGTTAATTATTACGGTTTTCACAGGGTTACTGAAGACATGGATATCTGGATTGCCCCCACACATGAAAACAAACGCCGTTTCCTGGATACTCTTTTATGCATGGGATATAGTGAAGATGAAATTTCATACATAAAGGATGAGGATTTTACTACTTACTTTATGGTTACTCTCGGGGCAAGACCAAACGTTATTGACGTTTTAACCATTGTTCATAAGCATATCTCCTTTGATGAAGCCGAAAAAGAAATGGTAGTTCATACCATTGGTGGTGAAATAAACTTAAACCTGGTACCGTACTCTTTTCTAAAAGAAATAAAAATCCGCTCACAGAGGGAAAAGGGTCTCTGGGATATCGCCAAACTGGAGGAATTAAGAGAGAAAAAATAAGTTTCGAAATATGATCAGGCAGGTTTGTCGAAAACCATTTACTTGCTGGTAATGCTCAACGCTAAGCAGGTTTGCAGTTCACTCAATTGTTGTTCCCGGCACATCGTCTTTCAAACATCTTTGCGCACCGTTAATGATGACGGCCCAAAAAAAACCTCCATGAACATTCAACCATTGAAACTCTTTTTAAAAGAAACCTTTTTCCTTAGTCTTATTCTGTCACTCACTGTTTTTGCCTGGCTAAGGCTGATTTTCTTCGAAGTGCCTTTTTCCATTTATGAAGATGGAATGAACATTACAAAAACCATTTTGTTTGCATGGGCAATGATGATTCTTTTAAAAGCGTCCTGGCTGCTTCTTTTACATGTAGCCCAAAAAATTGAAGATCGGATCGCATTCAAAATAAAATGGAATAGCAGTGCCTTTAAAAAAGCTTAGACTGCTTACTTCGTTTGACCAGGCAGCAATTATAAGGACAGTGATATTGTGCACTATCCTTATTTTTGAAAAAACAATTCTATGTATTCTACGCTGCTTGTTCAAACAGAAAACAATATTTGCACCATCACAATTAACCGGCCTGATAAACTCAATGCACTGAACAAAACAGTAATTGAGGAATTGAGTGAAGCCATTGATGAAGTAAATACAAATCCTGAAATACGATCTGCTATCATTACAGGCAGTGGCGCCAAAGCATTTGTTGCAGGCGCCGATATCAGTGAATTTTCATCATTGGATGCTACAGGCGGAAAAGCATTGGCAAAAAGAGGACAGGATCTTGTATTTTCTAAAATTGAAAACAGCAGCAAACCCATTGTTGCTGCTGTAAATGGTTTTGCATTGGGCGGTGGTTGCGAACTGGCAATGAGCTGTCATTTCAGAATTGCAAGTGACAGTGCAAAGTTTGGCCAGCCGGAAGTAAATCTTGGATTAATACCTGGCTATGGCGGCACACAACGTTTGGTTCAATTGATCGGTAAGGGACGTGGCATAGAACTTTTGATGACAGGAAATATGATTGATGCAAATACTGCTTTGCAATATGGGTTGGTCAATTATGTTGTGTCGCAGGATGAATTATTGAATAAAACAAAATCTGTATTGACGGTAATTAATTCAAAAGCACCATTGGCTATCGCTGGTTGTATCAAAGCAGCTAATGCGGTTTTTGATGAAACAAAAAATGGTTATGCATTGGAGATTGATATTTTCGGCGAATTATTTGACACCGCTGATGCAAAGGAAGGAGCGGTTGCTTTTATGGCAAAAAGAAAAGCAAATTTTATTGGCAAGTAAACACTGCCAGTACGATTCCCGAAACTATTACACACAATACAGTGAGAAGCCAAGTCCCATTTAGGAGATTTAGGGGTTCTTCTCTACTAATTTTTCGTCAATCAAATAAGCTCCTATCTCACTTATTAGCGGAGCATCTTTGGCATCTTTAATAACAAGACTTATAGCACTCACTTCCTGAACAGGGAAAGTTAGAATTCGTTTTCTTCCAACAGTAGTAATATCTATTTCGGCTACTACCTGTGACCCATTTGATAATTCCAGTTTTGCAGCTTTTATTTTTTGTCCATATTGCATCGGTTCCTGCAGTACAATACAATTGATCTTTTTTACCTGCTCAAACTTAACCCATAGCCTTTCATCCTTGTATTTATTCAGCTTTTCAAATGTTTCAGCATTACCATCAGTAAATTTTGTTCGTTGAAAAATGCCGCCGCCTGTATGCAGTTCAGCTTTACTTTCTTTAGCAAGATTTTTTGAAAAGCTTTCGTCTCTTAATTTTTTAAACTGCATTAGTGCCGCAGAATCATTTTCATGAATCAATCCCCTTCTGTCCGGCGGCATGTTCAACAAAAAGTTAGCGCCTCTTCCAACAGATTTCAAATACAGATCAAACAACTGCTCACCGGTTTTTACTTTATCATCTTCTTCGGGATGATAAAACCAACCGGGCCGAATGCTTACATCACATTCCGCCGGTATCCAGTTTTTGCCGTTTACATTTCCCTGGTTCAATGTATCCGTAGGCGGTGCGCCATGTCCTCTTTTAAAACCTGCTGTATCCAACAAATTCCAGTTGGTTTTTCCTGCAATACCTTTTTCATTGCCCACCCAGCGAACATCGGGGCCAATATCACTAAAGACAACAGTATTCGGTGCATATTTTCTTATGGTTCTTTCAAATCTTTTAAAATCGTATTCCTGTTTTTTACCATTAGGGCCTTCACCATTCGCACCGTCCCACCAAAATTCAAAGAAAGGCCCGTAACGGGTGATCAATTCTTTCATGGTGTTTACATACACATCATTGTATTCAGGTGTGCCGTATTTCGGATGATTGCGATCCCAGGGAGATAGATAAACGCCAAACTTTAATCCATATTCTTTACAGGCTTTTGCTAAATCTCTTACTACATCGCCTTTTCCATTTTTCCATTTGCTTTCCCTTACAGTGTGTGTTGAATATTTGCTGGGCCACAAACAAAATCCATCATGATGTTTGGCAGTAAGAATAATTCCTTTCGCCCCTGATTGTTTGGCTACTCTTGCCCATTGCCGGCAATCTAATTGTGACGGATCAAAAACATCAGCTTTTTCGTCACCATGTCCCCATTCTTTATCGGTAAACGTATTGGGGCCAAAATGAATGAACCAATAAAATTCCATTTCATGCCAGGCCAGTTGTTGTTTTGTCGGCAAAGGGCCTGTTGTTTGTGATAACACGCTTAAAGTTGAACAAACAATCACGGCAACTGAAAATGTATGCTGAAACAATCTCTTCATAAGTTTCATTAACTGTTTAATTAAATCATCGCTGCAATATTCGCTTCATTGATCCTTTTTACAGGATCCATGATATAAGTTACGATAGAATTATCTTTCATCAGTTCTACAATTCGGAAACCACGATAATCAGTTCCCCAGTTGCCGCCAAAATGTGCATCAAATACAAACGGCACTTCATCTCTTTTCTTTATTCCTTCTTCGTCATGATCATGGCCATTGAACACGGCTCTTATATTTTTATGCTTTGTAAATATTTCAAACAGTTCGGGGCAATCTACGGCATGTTTGGTCAGCTTGCCCGGGTTGATATGTATAAAAATGAAAATATTTTCCTGCTCTTTGTGTTCTTCCAGCTTTTGCTTCATCCAGCCAAGATCAGGACATAAATAAGTGCCTGTTTCATTGGAAGTGGTTGCAACAAGAAAAGAATTTTTCTTAATCGTGAAATCAAGATTAACCGGCATGTTCCAGATAGTTTCCCATTCTGCTGCTGTTACATGGTCATGATTGCCCTGACTTACATAATATTTCGGTACTAACCCATCCAATGCTTTCTTAACAGCAGGATAATGGCTTTTATCATCATGCACAATATCACCGTTGATCACACAAAAAGAGAAAGGATGTTTATTATGTTCTTCATTGATACGATTCACCAATGTAGCATGAAAATTTTCATAGTCTGTTTTCGGCTGGCCATAATGACCATCTGACGCTACGGCAAAACGCAGCTTTACTTTCCGTTTATGTTCTTCTGAAAGCCAGTACTCATTTGCTTTTACAATCTTTCCATTAGCCAACAATAAAAAAGCCGGAACCGATAAACGAATAAATTCTTTTCTTTTCATGAATGAACAGATATTTTGATGAGTTAAAACAAAATTATGATTGTTGCAGCAACGTGAGTATGGTTTCTGAAAGCTGATAATTTTTGAGATTTGATGCCAATACGGATGATATTCTGAAACAATAGTGGCGATGGGAAAAGAAAAATGAAATTGTATTTACCGATTATAAAGGCGACAGTATTGACAAATATAAATGCAGCTATTGTTTGGTAAAGGGAGAAGGTGATAATGAAATTGCCGTTGTTTATTTTGATAGCGACAGCATGCATAATGGAAAGGGGAGATATGCATAAGCCGGACTTCATGGTGAATTTGGAGACAGCAAATGTTGATTTGGGTGCTGTAGGCAACGATTTTTAAGCAGACAGATGTAATAGTGGCAGAGCATTTTGTAATTGTGACAGTGGAAGAATTGATTTGGAGATCGCCAGTGTTAATAAGTGCACTGTCAGTAACGAGTTGGACGCTGCAAGTTGTAATTGTGGCAGAGACAGCAGCAATCTGGAGACTGCCAGACCGATTTTGAAGGTGAGAGAATCGTTTTTTTGATGGTTAAGGGATATAAATCAATGGAATATGGGAATTGGAGCTGCAAATGCTTCATTTGCCGGCCCGGTGGAGACAGACCCTGTGAAATAGTTGGTTAATGAAAAGGTACTAATATACCTGCTACATTAAAATCCCTATTAATAGTCAAAATAAAAGGAAAATAATTTATGTTGCGGATTTTGGCTTAAAATCAAAATCGAAAATCAGATCACCTATGGAAGCCATTAGTTCTTTGAAATAAAAGTCTTTCATTTCGTTAACCTTCTGACCGATTATATCTTCATTGAGGCAAAGCGTTACTAAGTGCATTCTGACATGACAGTTAGGCTTCTTAAGAGGTTTAATAAACATTTCGTCTGTTAAATCAAATGAATAGTCATCATTCGTCACATCCGAGCCCGTTATCATTACAGCAATAAACGTATTTTCATTATTATTCGCCTCCATTGTAGATAGAACTATAAAGGGATGCTTTTCTTGAGGCTTAAGTGAAATCGGATGAGGGAGTGTATAGACTTCTCTTTGACTAACGGCCATATAGGGTTTTTTCTAAAGAGTTTACCGATCTCCCCGACAAATCTTTAGCAAGTTCGGACGTCTCCTTTGGCGTTTTCAAATTTGCCTTTTTTAAAATCCTCACGATTGAATATAGATTTTCGATAGTTTCAACAACGACCTCCCTGGATAGGTAAAGCTCCGGATATTTAGTCGATAAATCAGTTGCTAAAATATCGTCAAGAAGTGATTTGATAAGTATGTTAATCTCTAATAATCTATTTACTCCTTTAATGGGTTTTGAAAGGTCCTTGTCTTTAATTGCCAGGCAATTCTCCTGAGCTGTGATTAAAAGCCCCCGCGAGGATACTAACTGGGTAGTTAAAATGCTGGTTACCTTTCTCAAAATGAATTTCGGAGAAAGAAATGTACTAACTACTTTTCCAATACCTGAACTGAAAAAATCAAGATTTTTTTTCCCTCTTACCGCACAGTAATATTGGTCACGAATAACTGATGTATAGTCTAATGTAGTTAGCATGCCAAAGTGAATTTAAATGTACGACTATAATTATTAGACCAAAAAATTGGAGAATAGGTTGAAATTCGGGTTTTTAAAGTTTTTGAACTGGTTATACAATACAATAGTAATGATGAAATCTGAATTTCCAACTACCTCTGTAACATTTTTGGGACAAAATGGTTGAAATTCTGAGCCGGATGGCTTGAAAGACAAGTAATTTATCCCACTCAGGGTACGATCCTACGATGGCGACAATTTAGACTGGATAGGGATCAACATCATTCTGTAATAGAATCAACGTTAAGGTTCCCATTTTTTGATCCGTTAATGCCAGGTGATAGTCCCATACTTCGATTGTGTATGTATACTGAAGCAACGGACCGATTTAAATACCGTGCTTCCAAAGTTCCACTATATTGGGACAGCAGTTACATCGTTTTGTCTGCTGCTTGTGGCGTCCAAAAGGATTGACCCAGGCTTGCGGCTAATTAAATTTCACCACCGTTGTATCCGTTGCAAAAGTAGGGACAGTATATTTTCCGGAATCAATTTGTGTTGCAGGAAATGTTTTCTTCAATTGCGGCCAGTCGTTGTTGTTTACACCTGTTTGATAGAGATACAGGTTTTTTAGCTTTTTTAAATCTTTTAATTGCGCTATGCCGCTTGCCGTCACTTTTGTGCTAACAAGATTCAGCGATTGCAATTCGGTAAGTGAACGAAGCTTTACCACACCCTGGTCTGTTATGTTTGTGTTACTAAGTTGTAATCTTGTTAGCTGGGTAAGCTTTGCTATTTCATCAAGCGATCCGTCATTGATTTTTGCATTGTCAAGTTTTAGCCAGACAATTTGTTTCTTTAATGGCTCCAGCAATTTTACCAGGCTGTCTGCGCCGGCACCGGCAGTTACAAAACTTACCGATACATAATTGCTGTTTTGTGCCACCGGCATTACCATTACACCTGCTTTTTTCAGCTTAGTGATCACTTTGTCATCAGCCGGACTTACCGGTGCTTCCGGTACGTCGGTTGCTTTTTTCTCTTCTACATTGCCGGATTGCAAAGCGATTAAAATGGGTTTTATCTTATCCGTTTGAGGAAGCTCTTTTACTTTCTTATTGAAATCGGCGCCCGTGTTTATCCACCAACGTATCAAAGCAATTTCGCCTTGCGTCAATTGCGGCTTCTCTTTTGGCGGCATGTGATCTTCATCTTCTGCCGGCAATAGCATTCTTTCGATCATTTCACTTTCATCTGCCTTTCCCGGTTCAATTACTTTACCGTCTTTGCCACCTTTTAAAATTAATTCCTGTTTATCCAACCTTAGTTTTCCTTTCTGTTTGTTAGGGCCGTGGCAATTATAACATCTCGATTGCAACAATGGCTGTACTACATCTGCATATAATACTGCTTCGTCTATATTGGGAATGGGCTTGAGTGCTGCACCTTCATTATCGCTGTTTAATCCTTCTGTGAGATAATCGGAGCCATGCGTTAATGATCCACCGAGATGACCAGTAATAGTGATCAATACTATTACGCCCAACGATATGAATCTTGCAATCTTTTCAGTAAGCGATAATTTGTAAAGTACATATAATACCAATGCAAGTATCGCTGTAAATATTCCCATCCATTGATGACGGCCGACTAATTCCTGATCATAATCGCCGCTAAGAGAAAGCATATAACCGGTAACGCAAGCCGCAACAGCGCCAAGCATGCCCCAAAACATCATGACGGGGATAGCGGGTTGCAGCACAGCAAATTTTGGTTTCAACACCAGCCATTGAAAAAAACAGGCAAGCAATAAAATGCCAATCGGCAAATGAACGAGTACAGGATGGAAACGACCGACGAGGTCAGGAAGAGTGAGAAGCATTTTTTATAAAATTTGAAACCTGAATCAGCTGTGAGCTATGAGCTATGAGCTGTGAGACTTATAGTTTAAAAACAGTTTTATTTGTTAAGCTTACTCATGAAACTCATCAGCATTTTTTGTTCTTCATCAACGTTACTTAGAATTTCTTTTCGCAGATCTTTATCACCATAGCCTACCGCTTCTGCAATCAATAATTGCGTTTCCAGTTCAAAAGTTGAGCCCAACGAAATCTCTAAAAAACGATTGTAATCTCTTTCGCTGCTGCGGCTGCTTCCTTCAGCAATATTAGAAGGGATAGATACAGATGCCTTTGTTACCTGAAGGCTAATTCCAAATTTTTCTTCCTTTGGAAAAGAAGAAATTAGTTTAAAAGATTTAACAGCAATTTGAAATCCTTTTTGCCAGATTTTTAATTCCTTGAAATTTCTCATAAGTAAATTTATTTGATGATAAAATGGAAATTGCTTTTCGTTTCCCTTTTGTTGCTCGCAGCTCATAGCTCATGGCTCGAAGCTATCCTCCATAACGTTTTCTAAGCAAATTCATCATGTGTACATTGATAGCCCACTGATCGGCCAGTGGCTGTCTTGTATATGGCAATGTTGGCATATAATCAGCAGGGCCAAATTCTGTAAGTATCGTCATTCGTTCTCCATTTTTCTTTTTTCTTTCGGCAACAACATCCCACCAATCAAAATGTTTTTTTACTATCGCTTCCCATTCCGGTGCACGGGGGTCATTTACCTGCGGCCCTTCGGGATGACCAACCCTTGCATGAATATGCTCTACCCTTTGCAAAGCCATGCTCACTGTTTCTTTCTGATCATCCAACATGCTTTCATGCACATTGCACCAATGCGATACATCAAACGTGAGTTTTAACTCCGGAATTTTTTCCATGTACTGCCTTGTAGATGGTGCTGCAAACATGATGCGGCTGCGATGTGTTTCATGACAGATGGTAACACCGGTTTCTTTACTCAGTTGCGTTGTGTGATCAATGAATGTTTTGTTTTGTTCAAAGCTGAAAAAATCTCTGCCGGAGTGGCAATTAATGTACAATGGTTTTTGCGCAGTATTCTTTGCAGCTTCTGTTGTGGCTCTTTTAAATGTTTCCAAATGTTCTTTCCAGTCGGCCTGCCAGCCACCGCAAAGAAAGCCAACTTCCAATGAATGTTTCTTCAATGCCGCAAACAATTCATCCTCGTCTTTTTTTTCATTGGGCCACCAGATTTCAATGCCGTCATAACCTTCTTTTTTTACAGCAGCGCAAAACTGTTCAGTAGTACCCTGGAAACCCCAGTTGGTACCAAGAATTTTTAATTCAAAGTTTTTGTTCACGATGGAAGATTTATATGGTGAAGCAAACTGTTCCAATGAAGAAAATAATAATGCAGCCGTTGCAGAAGTTGTGGCTTGAATAAAAGTTCTTCTGTTTTGATTCATCAGGTGAAATGGAGTTGATATATTTTTTATTGTTGAATGCTATTATAAATATTGCTCAATAGCGAACAGAACGATGAAGAGTGCGACGCAACAGACGATGATAGTAGTAATGTCGCTGACAACCCACCCCAATTCACTACTGTATTAAGTCTCCTAAATTCGCTCCTCCGGGGAGGGGAGGCTACCTTAATGCTACATTTAATCAGCATATCCGAAGGTAAGCCTGCCTGTCCGGTAGGCAGAGATTGTGCATCAGCAAAGTCCCTTTAGGGATTTAGGGTTTACGCTATTATATCATGTATCACTTTCCCCGCTACATCCGTCAACCTGAATGGACGACCCTGGAACGGATAAGTGAACTCCTCATGATTAAAACCAAGCTGATTTAAAATCGTTGCCTGTATATCGAAGGCTTCTACTTTTCCACTCACGGCGCTGTAACCAATCTCATCCGTTTCGCCATAAGTGTATCCTTTTTTAATGCCGCCACCCGCCATCCAAATTGTAAATGCCTCGGTGTGATGATCTCTTCCTTTGAAAGGATTTTGTACACCATCCCGATTTTCCATCATTGGCGTACGACCAAACTCACCGCCCCAAACCACCAATGTCTCTTCGAGCAAACCTCTTTGTTTCAGATCGAGCAATAAAGCAGTGACAGGTTTATCAACGCTCCTGTATTTGTTATGCATGCCAACATTGAGTGCATTGCTTGCATTATCACCATGTGCATCCCAACCCCAGTCGAACAACTGCACATAACGAACACCTTTTTCCACCAGCTTTCTTGCGAGCAACACATTGTTTGCAAAACAAGCTTTGCCCGGTTGTGTGCCATACATCTCATGTATGTAAGCCGGCTCATCATTTATATTCATTACTTCAGGCGCAGTGATCTGCATGCGATACGCCATTTCATATTGAGAAATACGGGATAAAATTTCGGGATCGTTGTATTCATTATATTCCTGCAGATTCGCTTTATTGATGGCATCAATAGAAGCTTTGCGCAGATCACGGCTCATGCCATCGGGATCTTTGATAAATAAAACAGGATCGCCTTCACTGCGGCATTGTACACCTTGATAGACAGAAGGCAAAAATCCACTGCCCCAAACACTCTTGCCTGCATCGGGAAAACTGCCACCGCTTGTCAATACTACAAATCCCGGCAAGTTTTGATTTTCTGTTCCCAATCCATAGGTGATCCAGCTACCCATGCTGGGCCTTCCCAATCTTGGACTGCCAGTATGCATCAGCAATTGCGCCGGTGCATGATTGAACTGATCAGTTGTTACTGCTTTTAAAAAACTGATCTCGTCGGCTACTGTCTGTAGATGCGGAAGGTTATCGCTTATCCATGCGCCGCTTTGTCCATGCTGTGCAAACTTTGCCTG
>Ga0187893_10009125_pt1 | contig 15372 bp, 10 predicted proteins | sample MA1701074metaG_FD_139574 | JGI IMG/M metagenome (GOLD analysis project Ga0187893, IMG submission 139574) | White microbial mat communities from a basaltic lava cave in the Kipuka Kanohina Cave System on the Island of Hawaii, USA - MA170107-4 metaG ... | reverse complement strand
TCCCATCCTCAGACAGAGGCGCGCAATACCTCATCCCAAACTGTCCACACTGCCGCCACTTGAAGAGAAACTACCTCCATCCCCCTGGAGAGGACAAAACAAATGGAGACTCACACCCATTGACCCGGATGCGATTAATTAACCACGCAGAACAATTCAGAGCCCCTACAATCGTCTTTCTTAACCTAACCCAAGCAACAAACCGCATCTGCGCCCTGCTGGATGTAAGCCCGGGAGCGTCCTGCCCCCTTCGGGGCTTCGTCTGCCGGTCATCCCTGGCCGGACAAGCGGCAGGTTAACGCCAGCCGCCGCTTCAACCGTCCTTGACACCCCACAGGCTCAGGAGTAGGGTCAGGCTTCTATAACAACACCAAAGAAGGGAGGATGTCCCATGCTGACCCTAGGACTACGGCGACAGCCCATAGACGCTGTGACTCGTTTTCTCTCCATCTGTGCTTTGCTGCTGTACCCCGCGGTTGCGCTTGCGCCGCCACCTACCCCTCTACTATACCCTTCCCTTCCCAAGGGGAGAGAACGTGCCCAATGGCGACAAAGAGATGAAAGTGCAGCAGGGCTGGTTTTACACCGGCGGCGGCAACCACAACGGAATTGATTATGTACAAGGAACCATCGATAAATCATCTACCTGGCAGAACTTCCCAGTTGTGGCAGCAGCAGCCGGTAAGGCGTGTGCCGATGACGAGAGACGAATGGCTAAGTGTTTATGCTTGAACGTAGGAAGCGGATGCGCGATGCGATAAGGTGCTTGCGGACGCTACGGTGTGAGGACTATTGCCGATCGCGCGGTTTGCCCAGCTTTTGGATACCACAATACGACGGTGTCGGACGCATCGCGATTCTTGGCCAGCTCGGCGGGTGACGATCGATAGCCCTTCGCGATCAGCGGCGGCGTGTGTTCCCCGAGAAAGTTGGTGATTCTCGAGATTGTGGCGATGAAATGCCGGGCGAGTTGAGGCACTTTGCCGACGACGACGAGCGGCGTCACGCGATGTCGAGCAACCGCGGCGAGTTCGTTCGGTTTGTATCGGATGCGTCGATCGTGGCTTCGGCCTACAGGGGGCGCCCTCGGCTGCACGTATCGGATCGTTACCCGGCGCCGGGGGTACAGGGTCGGTATTTGAGGCGAGGTCAGGTCCTTTGTTTGTACAACTAGAGATTAGGGGGGTGCATTATGGCAGAGCCTGTTGAACCGAGTTTGGATGATGAGGGTGTTCCGCCACAGATGGGGCCGCAAATGAGGCCGCAGACGAGTTTAGATACAGCGGCGGCGCGGAACCTGGCGACGACGACCAAGTCCGTCCCGCAGATGCAGGAGATCACCTCGCGGTGGCTGTTGAAGATGCTGCCGTGGGTGCAGGTGTCGGGGGGGACGTACCGGGTGAACCGGCGGTTGAGCTACGCGGTGGGCGATGGGCGGGTGACCTTCACCACCACCGGGGCCGAGGTGCGGGTCATCCCCCAGGAGCTCCGTGAGCTGGCGTTGCTGCGAGGGTTCGACGACGACGAGGTATTGGGCGCGTTGGCTGACCGGTTCGTCCAGCAAGAGTTCGCGCCCGGCGACGTCATCGTGGAGCGAGGCCAGTCCGCCGACCAGGTTTTCCTCATCGCCCATGGCAAGCTGAACAAGATCGGTGTCGGGAAGTACGGCGACGAGACGGTTCTGGGGGTGCTGACCGACGGCGACCACTTCACCTACCGGGCGGTGGTCGAATCGGGGGACACCTGGGACTTCACCGTCAAGGCCGTCTCCAGCGGCACCTTGCTGGTGCTGTCACAACAGGTGTTCGAGGAGATCGTCGCCCAGTCCCAGGCGCTTCAGGAACATATCGCCCGGTTCAAGGCCAGCTCGCAGCGCGCACAGAACCAATACGGCGAGGCCGCCATCGCCATGGCCGCCGGACATGTGGGCGAGCCCGAACTGCCGGCCACCTTCGTCGACTACGAGGCCAAGCCCCGCGAGTACGAGCTGAGCGTGGCCCAGACCACGTTGCGGGTGCACACCCGGGTAGCCGATCTCTACAACGATCCGATGAACCAGGTGGAGCAGCAGCTCCGGTTGACTATCGAGGCATTGCGGGAACGTCAGGAGGACGAGCTGGTCAACAACCGCGAGTTCGGGTTGCTGCACAACGCCGACCTCAAGCAGCGCATCCCCACCCGCACCGGGCCACCGACCCCCGACGACCTCGACGAGCTGCTCTCCATGGTGTCGAGGGAGCCGGCGTTCTTCCTGGCCCACCCCCGCGCCATCGCCGCCTTCGGCCGTGAGTGCAACCACCGCGGCCTTTATCCACAGCCCACCCCCGTGGCGGGCGGCATGGTTCCAGCTTGGCGCGGCCTTCCCGTCTTTCCCTGCAGCAAGATCCCCATCACCGACACCCGCACCTCTTCCATCCTCCTGCTCCGCATCGGTGAGGAGAACCAGGGCGTGGTCGGCCTGCACCAAACCGGCATCCCCGACGAGTACCAGCCCAGCCTGAACGTCCGGTTCATGGGCATCGACGAAAAAGGGATCATCAACTACCTCGTCAGCGCCTACTACTCCGCCGCCGTCCTGGTCCCTGACGCGCTCGCCATCCTCGAGGACGTCGAGATCGCGCGGTTCCATGACCACCCCCTAGGCGATCCGGCGCCCGTTCCTGCGCCTGCCGCTCCTAAGGGGCGTCGTCGCGCTCGCTGAGAGCCTGCAACGGGACACACTCGGCCCGGACACTGAGAGAGGTTAGGCAGGCCATGCAGCCCTTTCAGCTCCCAGAGTTCTACATGCCGTGGCCCGCGCGTTTGAACCCCAACCTGGAAGCGGCGCGCGTGCATTCCAAGGCGTGGGCCCGTGAGATCGAGATGGTGGACTCCGAACAGGGCGCCCCCGGCCCCAAGATCTGGGACGAGGCCAAGTTCGACGCCATGGACTACGCCCTGCTGTGCTCGTATACCCATCCGGAGGCGCCGGGCCCGGAGCTTGACCTGGTAACCGACTGGTATGTCTGGGTGTTCTACTTCGACGACCACTTCCTCGAGACCTACAAGCGCAGCCGGGATCTGGCCGGGGCGAAGGAATACCTGGACCGACTCCCGGCGTTCATGCCGGTGGACCCCACCAGCACCTTCCCGGAGGCGACCAACCCGGTGGAACGCGGCTTGGCCGACCTGTGGTCTCGCACCGTGCCCACCAAGTCTCTGGACTGGCGGCTCCGGTACTCCGAGAGCCTCCAGAATCTCATCAAAGAGTCTCTGTGGGAGCTCTCCAATATTAGCCAGGATCGGGTCCCCAACCCGATCGAATACATCGAGACGCGCCGCAAGGTCGGCGGAGCCCCCTGGTCGGCGGACCTCGTCGAGCACGCCGTATTCGTTGAGATCTCGCCCGAGATCGCCCCGACCCGGCCTATGCGTGTGCTGAAAGACTCGTTCGCCGATGGGGTGCATCTGCGCAACGACATCTTCTCCTACCACAGAGAAACGGAACAGGAAGGCGAGATCAACAACTGCGTGCTGGTGGTTGAGCGATTCCTCCACTGCGACCCGCAGCAGGCCGCCAACCTCGTCAACGATCTACTGACCTCCCGGCTGTACCAGTTCGAAAACACCGCCGTCCTCGAACTACCCCCCCTCTTGGAGGAGCACGGCCTCAGCTTGACTGAGCGGGAGAACGTTGTCAGGTACGTCAAAGGACTTCAGGATTGGCAGTCGGGCGGTCATGAGTGGCACATGAGATCCAGCCGCTACATGAACAAAGGGTCCAACGACACCCAGGAGCAGATGCTGCTCGGTGGCCCCACGGGCCTGGGCACGACGGCGGCCCGTCTCGGCCTGGCGCCGAGGAGTCTGGGACTACGCGTACGAAGCCACACGCACACGCCCTACAGAAGGGTGGGACCGACGAAGCTGCCCGAGTTCTACATGCCCTACCCGATCCGCATGAACCCCCATCTCGAGGCCTCGCGTCGCAACACGATTGAGTGGGCCCGCCGGATGGGAATGCTCGATTCACTTCCGGGCGTTCCTGGGCTCGGCCTGTGGAATGAGCACAGGCTCGCTTCTTTCGACTTCCCTCTTTGCGCGTCGGCCCTGCACCCCGATGCGACACTCCCCGAGTTGGACATTAGCTCGGGCTGGCTTACTTGGGGAACCTACGGTGACGACTATTTCCCCGTTGTCTACGGACATACCCGAGACATGGCCGGAGCCAAATTGTTCATCGCGAGGCTCTCTCAGTTCATGCCGGTAGATGATTCGACACCCACCCCGCTGTCCCTCAACGCGGCGGAGCGTGGTCTAGCGGACCTGTGGACCCGCACCTCAGCGCCGATGTCCCCGAACGCCAGGCGCCAGTTCCGCAGCGCCGTAGAGACAATGGTCCAAAGCTGGCTTTGGGAACTTGCCAACCACATTGAAAACCGCATCCCGGACCCGGTTGACTACATTGAGATGCGCCGCAGGACCTTCGGTTCGGACCTGACCATGGCGCTTGCCCAACTGTCCGTGGGAGACGAGGTTCCGGCCGAGATCTTTGCCACCCGGCCGATGCAGGGGTTGGCCAAATCGGCCCAAGACTACTGCTGCCTCACTAACGACATCTTCTCCTTCCAGAAGGAGATCGAGTTTGAAGGCGAGCTCCACAACTGCGTGCTCGTGGTCGAGCGTTTCCTGGACTGCGGCAAGGAGCAGGCGGTCGATGTCGTCCGGGATCTGATGACCGCCAGAATGCAGCAATTCGAGCACATCGTGGCAACCGAGCTGCAGACCCTCTTCGATGAATTCGGCCTCGACGAAAAGACTCGCGAAAGGCTGAACGGCTACGTTGAACTGCTTCAATTGTGGATGTCCGGAATACTGCACTGGCACCGCAAGTCCGGGCGCTATCCCGAATCCGCCCTGCTCAACTCGCCCGCGCCCGGGCGACTGTTTCACGGCCTCAGAGGGTTGGGCACCTCGGCCGCGCGTATCGGGTCGTTGGTCGGCGCCAGGAAGACGAACGATCGGAGATCGGGGCTGTGACCGACACGTTGAAATCGAGGGAGTCAGACGTGAGCGGTAACGGTCAGCGACCGCCGACGAGCTTGGGTACCACGGCGGCGCGGAACCTGGCGACGACGACCAAGTCCGTCCCGCAGATGCAGGAGATCACCTCGCGGTGGCTGCTGCGCATGTTGCCGTGGGTGCAGGTGTCGGGTGGGACGTACCGGGTGAACCGTCGGCTGAGCTACGCGGTGGGCGATGGGCGGGTGGATTTCACCAAGACCGGGGCCGAGGTGCGGGTGATTCCCCAGGAGCTTTGTGAGTTGCCGTTACTGCGAGGGTTTGACGACGTCGAGGTGTTGGGCACGTTGGCGGACCGCTTTGTTCAGCAGGAGTTCAGGCGCGGTGACGTGATCGTGGAGTCCGGCCAACCGACCGATCAGTTATTCCTTATCGCCCATGGCAAGGTGAACAAGATTGGTGCTGGGAAGTATGGCGATGAAACCGTGTTGGGCGTGTTGGCCGATGGCGACCATTTCGGTGATCAGGTGTTGGTGGAGCCGCAGAGCAACTGGGAGTTCACGGCAAAGGCGGTCACCGCGTGCACGGTGCTTGCGCTATCACAGCATGCGTATGAGGAGGTGATCGGCCTGTCCGAGACTTTGCAAGCTCACGTTGAGCGGTTCCGGGCCCGCCCGAAACTGCCACAGAACAAGCACGGCGAGGCCGCCATCGCCATGGCCGCCGGACATGTGGGCGAGCCCGAACTGCCGGCCACCTTCGTCGACTACGAGGCCAAGCCCCGCGAGTACGAGCTGAGCGTGGCCCAGACCGTGCTGCGGGTACACACCCGGGTAGCCGATCTGTACAACGACGCGATGAACCAGATCGAACAACAGCTCCGGCTGACCGGCGAGGCGTTACGCGAACGCCAGGAGGACGAGCTGGTCAACAACCGTGAGTTCGGGTTGCTGCACAACGCCGACCTTAAACAACGCATCCCAACCCGCACGGGTCCGCCCACCCCCGACGACATGGACGAAGTGCTCTCCCGGCGGAGGAAGACGAGGTTCTACCTCGCCCACCCGCTCGCCATCGCCGCCTTCGGCCGGGAATGCAACCGGCGCGGCGTCTACCCGCAAAGCATCGAGGTGATGGGCAGCACGGTTCACGCCTGGCGCAACGTACCGATCTTCCCGTGCAACAAGATCCCCATCACCGAAAACGGCACCACCTCCATCCTCGTCATGCGAATCGGTGAGGAGGACCAGGGCGTGGTCGGCCTGCACCAGACCGGCATCCCCAACGAGTACCAGCCCAGCCTAAACGTCCGGTTCATGGGCATCGACGAAAAAGGGATCATCAACTACCTCGTCAGCGCCTACTACTCCGCCGCCGTCCTGGTCCCCGACGCGCTCGGGATCCTCGAGGACGTCGAGATCGGGCGTTGAGGGAAGGCGCCGGGCACAGCACACCTGTGGCTTCGGTAGCGGAGATGCTTGTGAATACGTCGCCGGAATCTCATCTCGTGGAACTAATCGATCCCTCCGGCGCTCCTTTAGGCTCGACGACAGTCGCCCAAGCACACACTGCACCTGGGCTTTTGCACCGGGCTTTCTCGGTACTGCTCACGGATCCGATAGGGCGAGTATTGCTGCAACAACGCGGTACGGCGTAGCTCCTTTCGCAGCGTCGCAGACCTTGAGTCCGCCATCGCCCAATTTCTCACTGCGTGGAACGAAAAACCCAAGCCCTTCGTCTGGACTGCCACCGTCGAATCCATCCAGACCAAACTCGCCCAGTGCTGTCAAACTTTGGAGCGAGATCAAGCCCGGCCGTACCACACCGCGCAGCAGAACAAAGAAAAGCAAATCACCAGTTATTTCTCGGACACTACACTAGGTTTATTCTGTCGCGACGGAATGCAAGCTGAGTGTCCGCTTCTGGTCGCTATGTATAGCTGTGCATAGGAGTCAGAATTCAAACTAGTACCGGCCAACCGTTAACCGTAGCGGCTCGATAACGTAGTCAACATCGGCTCATAAACCTCCGGTCATAGAGCCTAGTGGTGGAAATATTGGCATGCCCCAGCCACTCCTGCACCTTGGCAATATCCGCCTCATTCTCGAGCGCGTTGGCCGCCGCCTCCCGCTGCAAACTCTATCTCCAATAAAATCTGGGTTACAAGTTACCCTTTTGTTCTAAATGTCCCAAAAACCCTCGTTATTGAGACACGTCTCTCGCGCCGTTCAAAATGCGGGTACCTCTCACGAGCTTTTGTATCATTACTTATAGCAAAATCATAGTATTCTTACTTGACAACTGTAATGAGTTTTGAGACAATAGTTTTGCTATGCCAACCCCCGAGCAAAAGAAGAAACTGCTAAAAGCAAAAATCGCTGTTGCCCTCCACAGCGAATTAGGACGAGTTCCCAAGAAGGAGGAAATAGAGCGGGTATTTCTCTTAACGAGGGTGATGTATAAGGCAGTGCTCGGACTGCATTTCAAAAGGCAGGAGCAGAAGAGGACAGGGCAGTTGGCGATTTTCTAACGCTAAATTCCTGAGCCGCTTTATGCGGCCTGCTTCATTTCTTCGGCGCCAAGAGAACGGAAACGCCCTCGAAAGTAATTGGGGCCGTGCTTCATGAGAAGCGCGGTGAGCTTAGTATCAAGCAGCGCACGAGGCCAAGTTTCTGGAATGCCAATAATCCCAGGAGTATTTTCTCGCAATAAAGGGCGAAAATGTTTGACGTTGCGAGTGAGAATAATGCGTCCCTGATTTACAGCCAGCTCATGAATTGGCGGATCATCTATCCCTCCATGACCCAAGTCGTGCTTTATGTGTTTTACGTCAGTTGCTTCTTCTACAGCTCCCTTGAGCGTGGTTGTAGATACATGCGGAAACCACTCATTGTGCAGTTCTTCAATAGTAAATCCATTGGCAAGCATATTTATTACCTGAGCAACTGTGATACGAGTGCCCTTAATCGTCAGCTCCCCACCTACCCGCTCTTTCCGTGACTCAAGATATTTCATAGCATAGTATCTTATCAATCAAGCATAAAAAAGTCAAATATCACAATAACTTATCTGTTTCAAAACTTGCCAATTCTTACGAGTTCTGAGACAATAGGGTCATGCTTATTGGTTATGCCCGTGTTTCGACCTCAGACCAAACCTTAAACCTGCAAAAAGACGCCCTTGAAAAGATAGGCTGTACAAAGATCTTCACTGACACCGCCAGCGGTGCAAAAGCAGAAAGAAAGGGCTTAGAAGAAGCCCTGGGTTATGTACGACAAGGCGACACATTAGTTGTCTGGAGACTCGATCGCTTAGGCCGCTCCCTCAAACATCTCATTGAAACAATCACCGACCTTAACAACAGAAAGATAGGGTTTAAAAGTATTCAGGAGAATATTGATACAACCACATCCGGAGGAAAACTGGTATTCCACATCTTTGGTGCACTAGCAGAGTTTGAGCGAGAGATTATACGAGAGAGAACAAAAGCAGGCTTGCAAGCAGCGCGTGCACGAGGCAGGAAAGGTGGAAGGCCAAAGTTATTAACAGGGAAAAAAGCGGCTCATCTCCAGGAGCTTTACAACAATAAAAATAACTCTATCAGTGAGATTTGCAACACCCTCAATATCTCACGGGCTACGCTGTATCGGTATATCAAAACTGCAGAGGGAAAAGCTTAATGTTCATTGCCGTTTTTGTACCTTCGGTGGCCAGTTCTGTCCGTTGAATCACTGTTAGGTGTGGGAAGCCGATAAGAATGAGGAAACAAGCAGCGCAAGAAAAAGAGAAAATGCTAGGCGGGACGCTAACTGGTTCCCAGCAACTACAAGTAGTTTGGGGGTAAATCAAATGGACAGTTTACAGATAACGACGCATTCCGTTTTATTTGTACAGTTGAACGATCTCTACCACATCGACACGAGCATTGATTATACAAACGACGAATCCCTAATCTTGCCGAGGATTGCTACCCTCATCAAGCGCCTACGTGGCTACTATGGACACGAACGCGTGCTCTTTTGTCTACCTGGCGATTTTCTAGGGCCTTCGTGTCTCAGCAAAGAGTTTCTGGGTGAGCAGATGGTTAGCGTTCTGAACGCGATGGAGCTCAATTACGTAACATTGGGCAATCATGAATTTGAAAAGGAGTTTACACTGCAGGACATCGTGCAGCGAATTGAAGAATCCAATTTTCAGTGGATTGTCTCCAACATTGTCTTCCGTGATCATGAGCTGCACGACCGTTTGCTGGGGCAAAAAAAGCTGCTCTTGTATGAGGTGCTCCCTTTAACGGGAGACTCCGCGATTATACTATTGGGAGCTTTAACTCCGGGCCACTACCCGTCTAAGGAACAAACTATCGTGCGAGCTCTTGATCCGGTGATGTGCACGCAAGCGTGTGTTGACCGAGCGCAGGACGAATTACGACAAGCCAGAGAGATGTATCCTGACCGTTGTTACGATAATCTGATCTTTGTCGCCTTGACGCACCAGACGCTCAAAGAAGACCGGGCTCTTGCGAAACAGCGTCCCGCCCTCCGTCTGATCATGGGCGGTCACGATCACAACGTCCGGAAACAGGACACGACCTACTGTCTCATCACCAAGACTCTCTCGAACGCTAAAACGCTACGTCTCAACTGGGTCGTCGCCGTTCCCGCATATCAGGTTGATTCGCAGATCGAGAGGCATGAGGACGCCGCTTTTGTGATTGGGGAGGTGATCGGGTATCTCATGCGAGGGTTATTGAGTCGCACCATTTCCATCGCGTTTTTCGAGAAAGAAAAACCTACTCATGCCGATGTAGCGCGGTATGGTACATACCTGCAACGTTATTTAGAGGGGGGAGCTATCGCCGATGATACAAGAGTCGGCCACCGGCGCGTTGGGGGTGAATATATCTTTATCTTCAGTATTGCCCTTGATATGACTATTGAAGGCTTAATAACAGCCGTTCCCGAGGAGCCAGAAGTCAGGCGGCAAATCCTGTTCTGGCTCAGCCGTTCTAGCGAAACGACCCATACGATTATTGAGGCGCCGGTGACTTTCTCGCTGGAGGATAAGATTATCCGTCGCCAATCAACCAACTTTGGTAACCTGATCGCCGACATACTGCGCGGCGTACTATCGTTACGTGATCTGTCTCGACAGCCAGCTGACGTAGCTCTGATCAACAGCGGCTGCTTCCGACTTGACCGGAATATTCAGCAGAATGAGCGTATTACGCAAAAGACCATCTGCGATATCTTCTTTCACGAAAACAGTGTTAGTCTCTTCCGCTTGACTGGCGAAGAGTTGCGGGCGCTTCTACAAAAGAGCCTGGAGATGCTCCGCCAGAACGAAGATGTCGAATCGGAAGGACACGGCGATTTTCTGCAATTATCGGGTCTGGAAATCGAAACGCACAACGGTCAGATCACTACCATCCATCAGGTCTCCAAATACGGGCAACGCACCCATTTGGAACCTCGGGAAATATATACAGTAGCCACAACGGATTACGTCGCATGTGAAGCCTACAAAGAATGGTTCGAGGGCAAGGAATCGCAGTTGCTGGCCGCCGATGTCAAAGCTACCGTTGAGGCTGAATTGAGAAAATGGCACGAGATAGAGGAAGCTCTGCCCTTGGCAGCTTTTATACATGATACGCCGCGCTGGATGTGAGGCCCACCGGGAGGGCGAGAGTGCATAGTTTCTTCCAAGTAAAAATCATGCAGGTCGCCGAGACCACCTTCCGTCGTCTCAATGCGGCAGACCTCAAAGAGGTCTACCAGGGAGCGACCTATGCCGATGGAATACGGAAAAAGAGGAACTTGTGAGGGAAGCCGCCTGAGCTATTTACACACCGGTTGACAGAAGCTCATTTTTTGAGCCAAAAACTCCTTACCTTTAGCTTCAAAATCCCAGCCTTCAGTTTTTTTTTGACTCAAACGCTCCTTAAGGAATGCTAAGTATTTGCCCTCAGAGGCATCGCGAGAAAAGAAGCGGCCGAAATCGACGCTGTGAAAATAGTAGGTGAGAATCTCTGTTTGGAGTTCCTTACAAGAGAAAGTACGGTTGCCATCGTACTCATGCTTGGTGAAGAAAGCTTCATGTTCAGCAATGCAACGTTCGAGTGATTTTCGTAGCTCCTCCACGCCTTTCTCTAGCTTAGCTTCCCATTTTTGAAATATACACTTACATAAACCATCTAAAGACTTCCATGACTGCTCGTTTGTTTTCTGTACAATCTCTTCGATCATTTCTAAAACTCTAGGCTGTTTCAATGCCTCTATCAGTTCCGGCTTTTGGGAATTTTTGTGTATGGACTTCCACACAGTCATGCGTCGACTTTCCCAGTCTTGATAAACCACTAGAATTGACTCATCCACTCGCCCCTTCCGCAAGAGCGCCGGTTCGATCTGGTCGATATAATTCGTCGCAAAGACGACACAGACCTCTTGCCGTGGACAGGCATCCCGCAGATCCTGAAGCCGATTCAGCATTGCGGGCACAACGAGCTTCATAAACGTCGGCCCTGTCGTCAGGTCCCGCCTATGGAGGAGGTCATCGATCTCATCGAAGAAGACTGTGACACGGCGGAGCCCCTGAAGAAGGTCGAAAATTGATCGTGCCTCCGCATCAAGGTGCATTTCCCCTCGGCGAGTGAAATCCGCTGGCGTGATCCTGACAAATCTTGGCTCACGCGTTTCCTCAGCTCCGGGCGTTTGCCATATTTCTGCAGCCAACGCTTTGGCAATGCTAGTCTTTGATGAGCCGGGAGGCCCGTGAAGGACAGAGGTGTACGCAGCTTCTTTACTACCGCCTTGGGCATTAGGAAAGATTCGCGAAAGCTTCCGGTGAAGGCGGTGTACATGTGGCAGTCGTAGGTCTACAGGGTCAAGCTCATCATTGAGCCCCTTGCCGGCCGGCAACACGGTGTAATATTTCTTGCAGAGCTGCCATAGGCGCTCCTCAAAGATATCTCTAATCTCAAGCAAGGCATTGATGGCAAGAGCCGTGGCCCAAAGATCGATTCGACGAAACCCACGAGCGCGTTCGGAGGCCCAGCCGGTCACCTCGATTATCTCTCCATCGGAAAAAGGTGAGCGTGCCTTCAACTTCACTTGGGTTCTTTCGAGCCAGTCCACATAATGCTCAAAAGCCGCGTCTGCTACGTCAATCTCGGGTTTTGCCATCACAGCCGTTGCCAAAGGCCATACGATGTCGGAGGTGATCGGAACCACTGCCAAAGCCCTACCATATGTGTAGAATGGTCGCCCCGGCCTCCAGCTACCGTCCTTCCGCTTTCCCTCAACGGCCTTTCTTAACGCGTCTTGAACCGTAAGCGTAGATCTCATCTCGTCCCACTGCACTGCCACCATAATAGCGTGGACGAGCTCAGATGGGTCAAAGTTTGTCTCGTCCTCTGCGCTGATGTAGGCGATTTCCCGTTCAACGACTTGCAGGCATCCGCTGGCGTGATCCCGCAGGGTCTTATCAAGATGTTCGGCTAAGTGCTCGTGGGAGTTTTTAAGCTCGAGAAGTATTTTTTGAACTCCATCAAAAGTCGGTCCTCCATCAGGTGTCTTAGGTATCTCGGGAGATTCAATAATCTCCAGTGCCCTTTCACACTCTTTCAAGGCTTCACCTGCTGCTTGCTCTAGGTCCTTCCAAAAAGCTTCGCTCTTACTCCACTCTTCGGGCAATTTCCAGTCGTATAGAGATTGGTCGATAGGAGCGTGCTCCCAGATTTTCTTCTCACAGTCGTCTTCCAACTTTTTAACAATACGCTTGTTAACTTCACACAACGTTATTTTTGCTTGTTGCGCAATTTTCTTGCGCTCAGTGATAAACGTTGTCAAGGTGGTGTTGAGTTCGCCTATGACCTCATCAAGTTTCCCTTGAGGATTCAAACCATTCCAGGCCTGGGATAAGGCGCTGATTTTTTCCGAGCAATTCTCAAATGCTTGGGGAACAATCGCGATCTTGGAGGCTGCCGAGAGAATATTACTTAGATCATCCAAGGAGAATGTAAATTTCCAACGTGCATACGGATCCGGGTTTTTTTCCCCGCAGAGCTTCATAAGGTTTGAAAGAACTTTGTTTGTCTGTTCAATGCTTCTTGCTCTGCGAAGAGCGAGTCTCCGAAGCGAATGAAAGGGCAGTAGGCACTTGGCGGTGACAAATGTGCTTGGACCCCAGGGGTCCATCCGCGCACCGCTAGCATGATTCTTTGGAAACTTTCGGTGGAGCGACCAGAGCATCGTGAAGCAAGCCAGGAAACCAAGCCCGCTATGAGCTGAATGCTCTCCAGCATCCATAAGAATACTGAGGATAGCAGAAGCGGTGAAGGGATTAAGACCGCCGAAGGTATCGCTATCGAGGTAGGGGCTGATATCTTTAAAATCATTGCCCTTTGGCACGAAGGTCTCTTCGATAATATTCATTGGGTCTCCAAGATTTTTTAGATCAAGTTGTGGAAACCTTCTACGAACACGCCATACCTGCAGTAATGCACTGGTGCATGTCGTCCGTGTGAGAAGATAGTCCTTGACAGGGGCAACAGCGCCCTTGGAAAGCCAGGGAGGAAAGAAAACGGGATTCTTGGCAATCTCTCTCAGGGGATCGTCCTTTGGGGCTTCTTTGACAGCGATCTTGATAAGGCTCTCGACTGCTGGAGACAGGATCTTATCAATCTGATGGACCTTCTTGAGATAGTGATTGATCTTTTCCTCCTTCATTTTTTCACTCCGCGCGACATTAGGCGTTATCTAACTATCGGTTTAATGGACTCTAAACTGTTAGCAGTGGGTTCGCATAAATGCCAGAAATTTATCGCCACGTAGTTGACTCGGGTAAAATCGTTCCCCATTGTTAATGCTGATCTTCTCCTCAACTGGGGATAGTACCCTATGACCCCTAAATCGAGTTAGCTCTGTTATCTTCCTACTTCCTACGTCTTGCACCGCGTGTCTTTTTGTGTTATTATTCATTATAAATCAATAACTTGTCCATCATGGAGGATTGAGTATGAGGGAAAGGGAAAACTCCCACGATTTGGGTGGCTATCTAGTTACCGTAGACTATAACCGTTCCTTGGAAGACAGGATAGTTGCCGGAAAGTACAATTTAGTATCTGATTTTTTCACAAAAAATGCGATACATTTTCCAACAGCACGAAGGGAGGGTAAAAAAGAGATACTCGTTACTACCTTACTATTCCCTAGTCGGCGCTTTAACCCTTTTAACTCTAAAAAAGCCATTGAAGAACTAGATAAATTTGGCTATCAACCTGCTGGTCTCGATGAACTTCTTGCTCTCGGAGAAGCTTATCCCTTATTCGGTCCAGCATACCGAGAGACCGCCACGCAACCTTACTACGACATCGTGGCTCTCGGTTCTATCTTTAAAGGTCCTGAGGGAAAGCTTGTACCTTATGTCAAGGGTAGCCGATGGCGGCGAGTACTCAATGTTAGTTCGTTCGAGCGCTATTGGTCTAGCCATTTCGGCTTTCTTGTCTACCAGAAAGAGGGCTGAAACTTTCAGCGCCTATCTTTTCTTTGGTTTCTTTTTGGGGTGATAAGCCCAACCTTTTCTAGACCAACCACCACAAGAATTAATCCTCTACTTTAATACCTCACCTTAAACGTCGGGCTATCCTCCGGCCTCGTCTTCCTCCGATCATACAGCCGTGTTGTCGCAATATTCGCATGCCCGAGCCACTCCTGTACCTTGGCGATATCCGCCTCATGATCGAGCGCATTGGTGGCCGCCGTCGCGCGGAGTGAGTGGGCGCAGAAGCTGTCGATATTCAGCCCGATCCCGTTGGCATAGCCGAGCACCATTCGGTACACCCCATCTGGCGTGATCACTTCGTCGAGTTTTCCGTTCCGGTTGTTCCGCACCGGCCGGAAGAGAGGAGCGCTCGGAGTGTTTCCCTGTCCGCTCGCCTCCACATACTCGGCAATAAGCTCGGCCGTCCCCGGATGGAGCGGCAGGTAGCGCACCTTGCCCCCTTTGCCGTGCACCCGAAGATGCGGCACCCCCCGCCGCTGTTGAATGTCCCGGACTTTCAGTGTACACAACTCCTCCCGCCGCAACCCGTGGTAGAGAAAGACGGACAGAATCGCGCAATCCCGCTTGCCCTTGAGCGTCTCACTACTCGGCGCATTCAACAGTGCCCGCGCCTGGTGATCGCCCAACGCCGGCGTCTTCCCCTCATAGCTCTCGACCTTTGGGCGCTTGACGCCCTTCACCGGATTATGCGTGACCGCATTCGCGTCGCAGAGGTGCTCAAAGAGCGACGACAATGCCGCGAGCTTCCTCCGAATCGTCGTCCCACTCAACACTCGCCGCTCGAGGTCCTTCCGCCACGCGAGCACGTGGGCG
>Ga0187893_10009124_pt1 | contig 15373 bp, 8 predicted proteins | sample MA1701074metaG_FD_139574 | JGI IMG/M metagenome (GOLD analysis project Ga0187893, IMG submission 139574) | White microbial mat communities from a basaltic lava cave in the Kipuka Kanohina Cave System on the Island of Hawaii, USA - MA170107-4 metaG ... | reverse complement strand
GCGTCCGCAATCATGCGGACGCAAGCACGGCTTCGGCACGAGTGCCGAAGCGGCACGCAAAGTGCGTGCGCTACAACGAACACCGGCCAGCCTGAGACTATCACTTTTATGTCGCGCACCCCTCTGGACCGGGAAGGAATCCGCGACAACACCATCGTTTTGTTCTTCAGCGACAACGGAGGCGCGCTGGGCGCGAGCAACGGGCCGTTGCGCGCGGGCAAGGCAACGGTTTTCGAGGGAGGTATACGCGTCCCGGCGGCCGGCATCCGGACGGGCAACAGCAAGCGCCTCTACGGCCGCAACCTCTGGCAACAACTGGTGTCGGGACGGCGGGCCGCGCCCCGCAATCTGATCATCGGCGCGGGCGGATCCTTCGCGGTTTTCGATGGCGACTGGAAATATGTGCGCAACGCCGGAAGCTCCACTGAAGAAGGAGAGAAGGCCTTGTTCCGGATTCGTGAAGATCCTCGGGAACAAACCGATCTGAGTGCCAAGCATTCGCAAGTCGCCCGGCGCATGGAAGAGGCGATTTCGCGGCTGGAGATCCGTCATCCCCTCACCGGTCCAGGACCGGCCGGAGGGGCCCGGCAGGCGGGCGCAGGAGCTAAGAAAGGCAAGAAGAGAAAAAAGAAGAGCAGCGAGCCACAGGCGGAAAACCGGCCTCCGTACGCGGAATCGGCCGCGGCCAACTGAGAGGTTTGATCCGCCGGGAGAATGGAAGGCGCTACATCGGCCCGATTCGGGGCTGCCCGGGATCGGTAGTCAGCATCACCGCATCAAAGAGCTGCTCGAGCGCGTCAATCTGAGTTCCGGTCAGACTCACCAGCACATCGCCGGGGTATGTAAATGAGCTTGCGGTCCGCGCTGTCAGATGTGCTTGTCGGCTTTTACCGCCGCCTCAAAATGTTCCGGGTGCAGGCAGACGGGCGTGGCAATCAGCACCGAATCCACTCGCGGCTCTGGAAACACAAGCTTCCGGCTATGGCCAGGGCGATACGTCGATTTCAGCGGCGGCCGCGGGATCTGCCTCGATCCCAATCATCCCGGTAGTCCCATCCCCCACGCTCGCGCCAATGATGCGGCTTGTTCCACTTCTTGTACTTCACGCCGTATGGCGGTCTAGCCCAGTACCCCCCACGCCAGCGGTAGCGTGGTCCGTACCGATACCAGTAGCCATCCACCCAAGTGTATCCGGGTCCCGGATAGGCTGGAACGTAAATCACTTGCGGAGCCGGCACATAATACACTCCGACAGGCGGGGGCGGAGGGTTAAACCAATAACCTCCATGCCCGATTCCGATTCCAACGGAGATTCGAGTGTCGGCGTAGAGAGACGTCCCAGCCAGCAAGACCGCACATAACAGCCACTTCGCTTGCTTCATGGTTTGGTTCTCCTTCTCGTGCGACGCATCGAGTTGCCCTGGAGTTTCAGCCATTGTCCAAATGAGGGGCGCCAACCAGTTTGTCGCGCCAGTAAAGCGCCGACGACGATGAGCGGGAGCTTGGCAGGCTTACTTTGCCAACCGTGTCAGGCTGGCTCGACCAGCCGCTTCCCGCTAAGTCGCAGAGCAGTTGAACCAAGCCGTGGCTGGTCCAACTCATAAATGAGTGTGTGTTTCCGCACAATGAGAGTGGCTTACACTATGAACGGATGCGCTTTCTTCTCTTCATGGCGGCAGCAAACATGGGGCATGCCCAAATCCTTTCGCTCGCCACAAACGGCGATGGAAGCCAAGTCTGGTTTCACACCGCCCAGCCTCGCAAAGGAACCGGCGAGCCGGTACAAGGGCGCATCTTCCGCCTCGGCCCGGAAGGCCTTGCCCTGGTCGCTTCCCTCGATCGCCAGAATCCGGAGCTGCCCACTTTACCCGTGTCCGCGCCTCTGCCGCCGGATACCTACTTCACCAACCATTTCGACCTCTACGCGCCTCAGGTAAGCGCCAACGGCGCCGTAATGGCCTTTCACGGCCGCTCCATCTGTTACCGCTGCACTCAGGCCGGCGCCAGCGCCACGCGCAAATACATTTTGGAGCGGAGCGGCCAAACTCTCTATTCGGCAGCCGGTGAGGCTGACCTGAGCCGTAATGGCCGCTACCTCGCGACCTATCATTACCGTCCAGGCTGGGTGGATGTCCGCATCATGGATCTCGACAATGGCGCTCAATCCGTTCCTGGCGTGCAAACGCAGAATTGGCCGGCCCGCGCCGGGCGCGTGGTTTCCGATACCGGAGTCACGGTCATTGTTGACTCCTTTCGCGGAGGACTACATCTTCTTTCCAACGAGTCGCGAAATTTCATTCTTGGGCCGGATTCTCAAGCCTACCCACTGCGCGAGGCAGTCATCGACGCCGCCGGGGAATCGGTCGCCTATTTGACCGATAACGCCGCCGGTCACCCTTCCATCCGCCTCTATCACGTGAAGCAGAACCGGCATTCCCTATGGGCAACGTGTGCATCCGCCTGCCGCTCCCTGCACATCAGCTCGGATGGTCAGCGGGCTACGGTGCTTCAGGACAATCAAATCTTCCTCACGTCGAGCGAAAACACAATGCACCAGCTCACACGCGAGCCTTTTGGTGTTTTGCGCTACACCGTCTCTGATGACGGCCGTGTTGTATGGTATGTCAATGGAACTGGTGAACTGATTCGCTTCGTGATCGCCACCGGCCAAACGCAGGTGCGGCTGCCTCGCACACCCGGCCTATCACCCGAACTGGAACCCTTGACATCCGGCAGCCTGCACTGGATCCGTGGCGAGGGCTTCACCATGCAGCCCTCCATCGCCACGGCCCTTCCCCTTCCCACACAACTCGCGGGGGTTCGCGTCACAGTCGATAACATCGCTAGCCCGATTCATTCCATTTCGCCTACGAGCATCGCGGTCCAAGTTCCATGGGAGACGCGTGCCCGCAGCCAGGCCGAAGTGGTTGTTCACACCGAGTCTCCATCTCCTTTTTCCCCGGTGCTCGCTTCCTCGCGTTATATCGAACTCGTGGCGCCTAGATTCCTGGAATTGCAGCCTGGCGTTTTCGCCGCCCATGAGTCTTGGGAAAGACTGGTCACCACGGATCATCCAGCAACGCAAGGCGAACTGATTCATCTCTACGGCACGGGCTTCGGTCCTGTTTCGCACACTGCCGCAACGGGCGCCGCCGCTACTGGCCCAGCGCCTGTTAGCAGCTCCGTTGCCTGCTCCGTACCTCTTGTGTACGCCGGCCTCGCGCCCGGACTCGTCGGGGTCTACCAAATCTCCGTTAGACTCCCCACGGCGGGCACCGGCGCCTCCGCGATTCTCATCGATTGCCGCGTAGGAGACGAGCATTCCGGTGCACGCGCTGTCGTTCCCTTCGCTCCTTAGCCTGAGCTTCAGAACGCCCATGGCAGGCCGGAGCCGAGTGATGCGACAAGCGTTTTACCCTGGCAGTAGCTGCACTCTATGACCTATGGGCCGGCTGAGAGCCGGCCACAGATTGAGAGTCTGCCCTACAGCCTGGAGGTCTGAGACTACATTGGGCCGATCCGCTGCTGCCCGGGATCGGTGGTCAGCATCACCGCGTCAAAGAGCTGCTTGGTCAATTCTGCGCGTAGTGCGAGGTGCTGAGAATCGTTCCATAGGTTCCTGAACTCGTGCGGGTCTTTCTCCAGGTCGAAAAGCTCGCCAATGGGATGGCCGTGGTAGTAGACAAGCTTGTAGCGCTCATTGCGAAGCATGTTGGCGTGGGAGTGGTCAGGCAGGTCGAGCGCATCGTGGTACTCGCTGCGCGCAAACTCGCGGTGGCGGTCACGGTCCGCGCGGCCCGCCAGAATCGGGTACAGCGACTTGCCGTGCAGATAATCCGGCCGCGGCCGCCCCACGGCCTCCAGAATCGTCGGCACGATGTCAGTCAATTCTACGAGTGCTTTGCTGCGCACTCCCTTTTGAAGTCTGGATGGCCAGGAAAAGATCAGAGGCACATGTGCCAAGCCTTCGTAAAAACGGCAACCCTTATGCGTCAGGCCATGGTCGCCCATGGTTTCACCGTGATCGCTGGTGAATATGATCAACGTGTTGTCGAGCTGTCCGGTTTCCTCCAGCGCCTTCACTACTTGACCGAACGCGTCGTCCACGAATTCCACCTGTGCGTAGTAGGCTGCCTTCATCATGCGGCTGGCATACGTGGCGGGGTCTTTCACTTTGGATTGGAAATCCACCTTCGAGATCAATTGCTGCGAGTGAGCATCCTCCGGGCGCCACAGCGGCAACGGAATCGAGTCCGGCTTCATGCGCTCCAGAAATTCCGGCGGCGGATGGAAGGGAGGATGCGGCGCATAGGTGTTCACCGTAATGAACCAGGGCTTATTCAGTCCGCCGCGAATCCATCGCGCCGTGTAGTCCTTGCACCAGGTGACTTCGTGGTAATCGGCGGCGATGCCGGAGTTGAATTCGGCCGGACGGTCCGGAAACCGCCGTTTGCCATACTCCGTCTTGAAATCGACGCCCTTTTGGCGTAGCCAGCGAATGTAGCTGTGCTGATCCTCGGGCCAATCGTTGCGCGGCGCGTGACTCCATTCGAAGTGGCGATAGCCGTCATTGAGACGTGGCTCCACGCGGCGGTAGGACGACGATAAGTGGAACTTTCCCACCATGCCGCAGTCGTAGCCGGCGTCCTTAAGGATTCGTGAAATGAGCCGCTCCTGGAAACGCTCCGGAAAGTACTGGTTGCCGTTGCGGTTGACGTGCAGCGAACTGGCGTAGCAGCCGGTAAGAAATGACGCGCGGCTGGGCGTGCAGATCGGCGTCTGGCAATAGGCGTTTTGAAAAGCCACGCCGTTGGACACAAGACGGTCCAGGTTCGGCGTTCGAATATGCGAATTACCAAGCGCAGCGATGGTATCGTAACGCTGCTGGTCCGTGCAAAACAGCAGAATGTTTGGCTGGCTTGCAACTGCCTGCGCCGCGGCGGCGCCGACGGCGGCGGTTTGGAGGAAAGATCGTCGTAGCATCAGAAAATCAGTTTAAGGCCGAATTGCACCTGGCGGGGCGTATTGCCCTGCGCGGTGACGATTCCGAAGTTCGCGGCGCCGAAGTTGGTCCCCGGCATTCCGAAATCAGGTGTATTGAACGCGTTGAAGAACTCCGCGCGGAACTGGAGCTGCCCGCGTTCGGTTACACGGAAATTCTTGAATAGTGAAAGATCGAAGTTCGCGGCGCCGTCGATGCGGACGTTAGGCAGCACGCGCGGAGCGTTGCCGAACGTGAATGGTTGCGGCTGTGAGAACACCGACGGATTGAACCACCGCTGCAGCTTATCCCCGGTCGGCCGCTCCGGGCTCAACTTGGGGTCGCCGTTAACGTTTGGCCGCTGAACAATATTGAAGGAGAAACTGTTATTGGACTGGTTTGCAACGGGCACCGGAAAGCCGGACTGGAACGTATTGATGCCGTTCAGTTGCCAGCCGCCCAACACGAAGTCGGAAACCCGTCCCCAATCAGAGCCGAACGCACGGCCTCTGCCGAAGGGCAGATCCACAACGTAGCTGACTACCAGGCGCTGGGACACATCGGTGAGACTCACTGCCCGGTCCGCGTTCCGGTCGAACGTATTCTGATGCCGTCCCACTCCGAATCCCTCGAAAACGCTCGAGCTGTCGTCGATCAGTTTCCCGTTCGTATACGCGACGATAAACTGGGCCCCGCGGCTGAAGCGTTTGTTTGCCTCCAACTGAAAGGCGTGATAGTTGGATCTTGCGGCCTGCGGGCGGAAATTCAGCAGGTTCGTGAAATGCGGATAGGCTCGCAAAAGCTGGCCGCGTGTGGTGGTGGTGGCTGCCAGCGGTCCCGTCGCAATATGGCCAAAGAAGGGATTGGGAACGCGGTCCAGCAATGCGTTGCCCAGGCGCAAGGTGTCCGGAGAAAGCTGGTTTTCATCCCATCCGCCGCCGTCAATCAGCTTGGTGCCTTTCGAGCCGGTGTAAGCGGCGCTGATGACAACCGCCCATGGCAACGAGCGCTCCACTCCGAAGTTCCATTGCTGGATGTAGCCTGTTAGAGCGCGCCGGTCGAAGGCGCCATCGCGGGCCGTTGCGCCAAGCGGTTCGCCGACCGATGTGAGTAATCCCAGGCTTGCCCCTAGCGGCTGGCTGAGGCCGCTCGGAAATGGGTTGTTGAAAGCATTCAGCGGCGTGACGCCGTCGAGCGACGACACCCACGAGGTTAGGGCGGAGAACCCGGTGAATCCCGCCCCGGTGCTGACTGCGCGGCCCGTGTACGGCTCGTAGTAGAGAGAGTAGCCGCTGCGAATCACGGTGTCGCGGTTGACGGCGTAAGCCAGCCCGAAACGCGGACCGAAATTGTTCCAATCGGTATCGAACTGGCGGCGCGGATTGCCTCCGATATTGGGGAACTCGAGACCTCCCCGCAGATTCGGCAGCCCGGTCCGGTCAGCCAGCGGTGAGCGAACGGTGAAGTTAAACCAGCTCAGGTGGTCGTAGCGATCTTTGCGGCCGTTCTCCATGTCGAAGCGAAGACCCAGGTTGAGCGTCAGTTTCCTGGTGAGCTTCCAGTCATCCTGGATGAAGAGCGCGAAGTAGTTGTTCGAGGTAGCCACGCGCGGCGTGATTTGCACATTCCCCGTGCCGACGCCCACCAACAGCGAGGCCAGGCCGCTGCCCACGGCTGCGCCCGCCGTGGTCGGATTCGGCCCTTGAGTAAAGTTCGGCGCAAAGGAGAAATCACCGCTGGTGCTCACCGGATTGGGCCCGTAGGATTGCAGTGTCCGATAATCGACGCCCGCCTTGATCGTATGCCCGCTGGTAATCTTCGTCACGTTGCCCAACCATTGATAACTGGCGGCGCTGGCATTGGTGAAGGCAAAGTCGCCGGTACCGAGCTGCCCATAGCCACTAACAATGATGCGAGGGAAACTCAGAGGCCGCACCATCTGATCCAGGAAGGCTCCCCTGAAGTTCAGAGCCCCTCTCATATCGAAGTTCTCCCCGACGGGGGAGGGCCCGCCTTCCAGGTAGCGGGTAAGCCCGAAGCGCCCCTCCACAAGCAAGGTGGGGCTCACAACGCGAGTATAGGAGAGCGATGAGCCCACCCCGTCAAATGGGTGTCCGAGCCGGAAGCGGTTCGGCGAACCGACGGTGTTGTAGTATTCCGGGGTGAACTCGCGGACACGGCGCCCGGGCGAGCCGCGCAGAAAGAACCGGTTCCTTTCGCTGGGGTTAAAGTCAACCCGGAAATCAACCTGGTCCACGTTATTTCGAGCCGCCGAACTGCCAGCGAAGTTGTTGGCGCGCGTGCATGCGTCACCCTCGCTCCGCGGCATCGGGTAATGCGAAACGGCCATGGCGCCGGATGGATCCAATCTGCTCGAAGGGATCATGTTGTTCGGAAACTGCGTCCTTACAAAGCCGCCCGCGGCCGCCGGGGTGGTGGAAAACGGGTCGAAGATTGCCACCGGGCGGCAAACGCCTCCCATAACACGCGCGGTCTGTGAAAAATCCCCCCGCCTCTCGGGAGCGGTAGGCAATGTAAAGATTCCGGTGGCCTGCTGCGATTGCCGCAATCCTTCAAAGCTGGCGAAAAAGAAAAGCTTGTTCCGTCCGTTGATCAATCGCGGAATGACCACAGGCCCGCCAACAACGCCTCCAAACTGGTTGCGGCGGAAGCTGGTCAGTGGAATGCCCCGCTGATTATTGAAGAAGTTGTTGGCATCCAACTTACTGTTGCGCAGAAACTCGAACAGCGTCCAGTGGACCTCGTTAGTGCCCGACTTCAGGATGAAGTTCAGCACGCCGCCACCCGTTCGGCCATACTCAGCCGACAAGCTGTTGGTCTGTACCTTGAACTCCTGCACCGCCTCCACGGGCGGAGCTACGGGCAAAGCGTTAAATGGATTGTTGGCGCCGGTCGTGTTCGCGATGCCATCGGTGAGAATCTCGCTCGAGTTGCCACGCCCGCCGTTGATGATGAAGTTTGTCGTGGAGTTGAACGCGTCCCCAAAACCCCGGTTGGGGCGCGCCCCCGGGATCAGCGCCATCAGCGACACGGCATTTCGGGAATTCAGCGGCACATTCAGAAGGTGGCGGTTGTTAACCACCGAGCCGAGTGACGACGTTTCCGCCTGTACGGTGGCCGCGGCGGCCGTAACTTCCACTTTCTCGGACACGGCGCCCAGTTCCATCTCGAAATCCACGCGAAGCCGCTGATCAATTTCCAACCGGATGCCTGTCCGGACTACTTGCTTGAACCCGGTCGCCTGGACGCCGACACTGTAGGAGCCAGGCGTCAGCGAAGGGATCACATACCGGCCCTGCTGATCGCTCATTCCCGTGGCCGTGAAATTCGTACCGGTGTTGGTGGCCGTCACTTCGGCTGCCGGAATGACAGCGCCCGACTGGTCTGTCACAACCCCTGCCAAAGTCGCCGTGAATGACTGCGCGCTGGCGATAGAAGGAGCGGCAGCGGTCACCACGGCCAGAGCAAAACGGATAGCCTGTTTCAACATGGGGTCCTCCTTCAAAAGACGAGTTTCAGCGCCAATTGCAGTGTTCTCGGCCGGTTCGCCTGCGCCGTGACGAACCCCGCGGTAGTCGCTCCGACGTTCGTATTCGGCAAATCGAAGCGAGGCGTATTCGAGAAATTGAACCACTCGGCGCGGAATTGCAGATTGATCCGCTCGTTAAGGTAGGTGTTCTTGATGGCCGAGAAATCAAGATTCGCGGTCCCATCCGAGCGCAGACCGGGCATCGTGCGGGGAGCATTCCCGAACGCGTAAGGCGCAGGCTGGCGGAAGACGGACGCATCAAACCATTTGTCTACGTTGCGGGTGTTCAGGACAGCGCTGCGTCCGTCCCAGTCCGGACGCTGGCCCCCGCCCTGTGAAAACGTGCCGTTCGTGGTGAGCATTCCCAGCACGTTGCCGCTGGCGTATGTCCAGATGCCATTGACCTGCCAGCCGCCTGCGATCACCGCCGCCGGTCCGGACAAAGTAACCGCTTTGCCTTTGCCGAGAGGCAACTCCCACACGCCGCCGATCGTGAAGCGATGGGTGGTGTCAAGCGAGGAGACGCTCTTTTCCGCGCGCAGAAAGTTCCAGTTTTGCAAGCCGCCGCCCGACACATTCTCGCCGGCCCATGGGCCCGTTACATCGTCCAGAACCTTGCCGAACGTATAGGAACCGAGCAGGCCGAAGCCTTTGGAAAAACGCCGCTCGATTTTTGCCTGACCGGAATGATAACTGGAAGCGCCCCAGGTGGAGCCGGCCGCCGTCACATCGGTGAAATGGGGAAAAGGCCTCAGCAACTGCGCCCGCGCCACCGTTCGCGCGCTCAGCGGACCCGATGATATCGTCCCAAAGAATGGGTTCGCCACCTGCTCCCTTAATGCGTTTCCGAGCGCCAGCGCCGCGTCCGGAAGTTGATTGAATTGCCGGTTAGAGTAGTTTTTGAGACCCCGGCTGCCGACGTAGGCCACTTCGGCAAGGACGTTTCCGGGAAGCTCGTGCTGGATGCTGAGATTCCACTGCAACCCGTAGGGCATCCGAAGACTACGGTCCACGAATCCGATATTCTGACCGGTCAGCGTGGCAAGACCCTGAGAGCTGCCGGGAGGCTGGAGAAGGCCGTCCGGGTACGGATCGCGGAGATAACGGAACGGCGTAAAGCCGTCGAGCGTGCCGACAAAAGCCGTGGTGGCTTGAAAGCCGCTGAGGCCGAACGGAGTCGGCCCCGTACCGGTGCCGGCGAAGTTCGGAGCGAAGAAAACCCCGGCCCCGGCCCGTATTACCATGCGGCTGGTGGCTTGATAGGCGAATCCGAATCGCGGGGCGAAATTGTTCAAATCACGATTCCACTGTCCGCGTGGATTGCCCCCCACCCCAACGAAAGTCAAACCTCCTCTCAGATCAAGGCTCGACGTCGCAAGCGGCGATCGCGCGCTCCAGTCGAAATTGGCAAGCTGATTGAAACGGTCCGTGCGCGGAGATTCGTAGTCCCAGCGCAACCCGATGTTCAGTGTCAGCCTTCGCGTGGCCTTCCAGTCGTCCTGAAAAAACAGCGAGTAGTAGATATTCTGAAGCGCCACCGCGGGAATGATCAGCGTGCTGCCGGTACCCGTTCCAAGCATGAGCGAGGCGAGCGAAAATCCGCCCGTCGCGCTGGCGACGGCCGGATTCGGTCCCTGCGTGAAGTTCCGGTCGAAGTCGAAGCGGGCTACCGAATCCGTCTGAATCTCATTGTTGCGGATGAGACGGATGTCGCCGCCGTACTTGAATGTATGGCTGCCGCGGCTGTGCGTGAGATTGTATTGCCACGCATGCGTGTCCAGGCCAAAATGAATGACGCTGGCCTGGCCTACCTGGCTGAAGCCCGCTGTCCCGATGATTGGCAGCGTTGGCACTTGAATGGCGCGCGCGAAACTTGCCGGATAGCCGACCGTGGTGAGATCGATTCCTTGACTGAACGGGACACGATCATTGATCAGCCGGTTGAATCCGTACTTGAAATTGCCGACCAGGGTTGGACTGAAAATATAAGTGTCGTCCAGCACGACGCCGCGGCGGGCAAACGTCTGGAAGCGGTTCGCGGGCCCGCCGATGTTGTCATAAGGATTGCGAGGGATCGTGGGCGTGTGATCGTAGGAGACGCGGCTGTAAACCTGATGCTTGTCACTAATGCGGTGATCGACGCGGATTCCGAAAATATCCTTGTTCAACTTGGCGGGACCGGTATTGATGAAATTCCCCGTGTTGGTAAACGGATTGCCCGCGGCATTGGGCTGCGGAAAGAACGCGATCATGTTACGGGCCACCGGATCGATGCGCGCCGCGGGAATGCGGTTGCCGGGGAACGCGTCCCGGATGAACTGAGCCGGCGCATTAGGATTCGAACGCGATGTGAGCGGGTCGAAAATAGTGACGAAGGCGCCGGTGTTGATCCGGGTCTGGCTGAAGTCTCCAAGCCTCTCGGCCGGCGTTGGCACCGTTCCATTGAAAGTGGTGCCCTGCTGCTGGCGAACTCCTTCGTAATCTCCGAAGAAGAACGTCCGGTTCCGCCCGTTGTATATCTTCGGCAGCACCAGGGGACCGCCCACGGTGAAGCCGAATTGGTTGAAGCGGAACGGCGGTCTGGCGCGGCCGGCGCGATTGGCAAAGAAATCGCTTGCGGTAATCGCATTGTTCCGCAGGAAGTCGTAGACTGTGCCATGCAATTCGTTCGATCCCGCACGGGTGGCGACGTTGAATACGCCCCCGGCGGCGCGTCCGTACTCGGCGCTGTAGGCGTTGGTGATGACGCGGAATTCGGCTACGGCGTCCGCGCTCGGGAAAAGCGTGGGACCGGATTGCCCCGGATTGGTGTTCGGCGCCCCGTCGAGTAGATACTCGTTCTGATTGCCCCGCGCTCCGTTCACCGAAACAAACTGGTTGGAAAACATGTTGACGGGAGTGTCGTTGAACTGAAGCGGCATGCGCGCGCCCGGCACCAGTTGGACCAGCGCATAGGGATTGCGCCCCAGCAATGGAAGGTTGAGCAACTGTTTTCCTTCGATGTGCTGGCCAAGCGAGGAACTGCTGCTCTGAAGCACAGCCGATTCGGCGGTCACGTCGATGGACTGCGTTAGCTCGCCTACCTCCAGAGTGACGTCCAGCGTCAGCGTCTGGGCCACTTCCAAGCGGACCGTGCGCGTCAGTGTCTTGAATCCCGGCGCCTGAACGCTGAGCTTATATTCACCCGGCAGCAGGAGAGGGATGTTGTAGATGCCCTGCTCGTTGCTCTTGGCGGCCCGTTCATTGCCGGTCGCCGTGGCGGCGGCGTTGATTCTTGCGCCAACGACGAATGCGTTCGCAGAGTCATAAACGCGGCCCGTGATGCCGGCTGTTTGCCCCCAAAGATGCTGAGCAGATGCGGCGAGCAGAGTGATGTAAACACTATGTCGGATCAGCATTGCAGATCTCCCTCCCGAAGTCGTGCCGGACAGCCCTTATCTTATAAGATCTGTCCATCGCCCGCGCAGCGCCACGCTTCCGGCATTCGCATAGAATGAAGAGCAGCATGAAACGGAAGTTTCTCGTCTGTCTTGCCGTTCTCCCCGGACTCTTTGCGCAGAACGAACCTTGTCCGAAGGGCGCTTTTTTGGATGTCTCCAAATATCCCGGCGCCGGGCCGCAATACCCGAAACCACGTTTGGAAGCGAAATGCGAAGACGATTCGCTGGTGGTGCGCGGCAACGGCATACCTCATTACGAATTCATCCAAGTTACGCCGAATCCGCTCAAGGAGCAGGACTACGAATTCCGTGTCCCTCTCAAACCCAAGCTTGCGCCGCAGCCCGCGCCCATCCCGCTGCTCGGGAGCGCTGGCTTTGCCATCAATGGGCTTGTCTTTTATGGACCCAATGAGGGACCGGTTCCGGTAGCCGAGCAATTCGGCGATCCGATCTTCAATTCCATAATGGATGCCTGCATGGGACACACCGCGCTGGAGTATCACTATCACGCGATGGTGCAGTCTTGTCTGAGCGCCGCAAAGGAGGGCGAACCTTCTCCCATTCTCGGCTTCGCCTTTGACGGCTTCCCGATCCGCGGCCCCTGGGGATGTCTCGACAAGGATTGCAAAAAGGTGGTGAAGTTCAAAAGCAGTTGGGAAAGGGTTAGAGAGCCGCACACGGATTCCTGGGATGCGTACGAATATGTCAAGAAGGAGGGGCCGGAGCACCTTGACCAATGCAACGGACGTACGGGGCCCGACGGCAGCTACAGTTATCACATCACGGAAACGTGGCCCTACGTCATTGGCTGCTACTCGGGCGAACCGGTGCGTCAGAGACGCTCGCCTGAGCTCAGTCAGCGGCCTGGCGGTCCGGGAGGGCCGCCGGCCGGAGGTCCGCCTGCCTTTGGCCCGCCGCGTCCCACAGCGGAACAGGTGACTGCGGCATCGGAAAAGCTGAAAATTGACCCCAACGTTCTCGCCAAGGCGCTCAGGGTGACTCCGGGATCGGTGAAGCCTGTCAACCTCGCCGCTTCCGCGCGTGCACTGCGGGTATCAGAAAAAGAGCTGATCGACGCGCTCGGCATGCGGTCTCCTCCGCCCCGTCCGCGCCAGAACCAGGCTGCGCCCGGCCAGCCGGAATGCTTCTTCCGCTGTGGTCAGAGCGACAAGAAAGCTATCGGTTGCACTCTCACGCCGGACCACAAAGTGGTCTGTTCCCGTCCCTGCGACGGAAACAAATGCGGCTAGGCCGCGTACTATTTCTGGCTGCCGCAATTGTGGCTGCCATCATGGCCTGGCCGCAGGATCATTCGCAGCACCGCATCAGGCCCGTGCCGGCGGATCGTCCCATTCCTTCCGTCACGCTGCATTTCACGCCCGACCCCACAGATGGCTACAACCTCCGGATCGAGACGCACAACTTCCGCTTCACGCCGGAGAATGTGAACGGGGAAGCGGTCTTCAATGAGGGCCACGCCCACCTCTACGTGAACCGGCGAAAGGTAGCCCGGCTTTATTCGGAATGGCATCACCTGTCCGGATCGCTGCTGGATGGACCCTACAACGAAGTCCGTATCGAGTTGAATGCGAACGATCACTCCGTCTGGGGAGCGGGCGGCGAACCAATCAAAGCCGAGGTGCTATTGGATGCCCGCGTCAGGGATCGCGATCCGATTGTGCGGGAGCAAGTGCGCTACCGGATGACCTGGAAGCGTGCCCTTGCCCAATCGGAAGCTACAGGTGGCTGGAGCCTCACGAACAACCTCGGTTACCGGTTCCATGTGAAAGCAGGCAAGCTGGTGACCCGCAGTCTGGAGTTGATCACTTGTCATTCCGGCTCTCCTCCGGCGCCCTTGGCGCAATTTTGGGGCCTGTTCCGCCACGTTTTGGCGGGGCACAGCAGCTTGTTTCCCAGCGAATCACGCATCGCCAGCCCGGTTGAAGAAGACTTGGCCCAGCCTCAGGACCGCTGGCTGGAACCGAAGTTTGTCACTGATCCCGCCTATTGCGAAGGTCACTACCTGATCGCGCAGCCGCCGGCCGGCGGACCGGGCCTCGACATAGCAGGCACCTATCGCCGCCCGGGCGGATCGGAGGAACAGCCGTTCCGCTTTGTTTCCAAGGCGCCCTTCGGACAACTGAAACAACTCGTTGGATCTGATGGCTCTCTACCGGTTACAGCAAGGATCGTTGGCGGAGTCCGTGTGGATGTCGAGCGCTCCCTGGATAGCCTGTTTCAGGGAATCGATCCCAAGGCGGCTCAGGACGACCTTATGGCGATGAAGATTGTTCGGTCCGTGGCAATGCAAACAAAGCTGGTGGTGAAGCCGAATGAATGACGATCCCGAAATTCCCTTGTACACTGTTTTGCATGTCGTCTTTTCTCCTTGTACATGGCGCTTGGCAATCGGCAGCCACCTGGGATTTGGTAACCCCTCTGCTCGAAAGCGGCGGCCATGACGTTGTCACACCAGTTCTCGCCGGACTTGGCACGGATCAAAGCCGACTGTCTCCCAATGTCTCCCTCAGCCAGCATATCGATGGGATTGCCGCTGAGTTGTCCAAGTCTCCGGAACCGGTGATCCTGGTCGGCCATAGCTACGCCGGAATGATTATCAGCGGCGCCGCGGGGAAAAACCCGCACCAGGTGCGTAGGCTCGTTTTCGTCGACGCCTTCATCCCCGAGGATGGACAAAGTGTAATGGATCTGCTGCCGCCGGAAGTTGGCGCCCATTTCCGTAACGTTGCACGTGAGCACGGAGATGGATGGCGGCTTCCAGCCGGAGAGTCACAATTGGATCTATGGGGTCTCAAGCCCGGCGAAGCACGGGAGTTTGTCAGGGCCAGGCTGTGCGATTTCAGCATCCACTGTTTCGAGGAACCGGTCCGGCTGCCGGTCAATCGAAAAGCAACGCTCCCGGCTACATATCTGGCCTGCGTCGCGGATGGCTATCCGGCGAAGCCCTTCTTCCAGCCGTTTGCCCTCAAGGCGCGTGCCCTCGGGTGGCCGGTGGTTGAACTGGATACAGGCCACGACTGTCACGTCGAAAAGCCTCGAGAAGTGGCGGATCTACTGCTCTCGCTAAGTGTTTGAAAGGTAGCGCAGGCCGCCTGGCTGATCATCAGTGTCTAGCCCCAACGGTCACGGCGCCAACCCGAGTCTGACCCGACCGGTTCGGAGACACCGTATAGCCGAGCACCCCTTCGCCCAGCCCGGCCGTGATCGTGATCCACGGAACGGAAGTGGCTGTGGATAGCCTGTTTCAGGGAATCGATCCCGGGGCGGCTCAGAACGGCTTCATGGCGACGAAGATTGAACGGTCCATGGCAACGCAAACAAAGCTGGTGGTGAGGTAGCATAAATGAACTGTTTTTCCCCAATCTGCCGCTAACCAGATTG
>Ga0187893_10009121_pt1 | contig 15375 bp, 14 predicted proteins | sample MA1701074metaG_FD_139574 | JGI IMG/M metagenome (GOLD analysis project Ga0187893, IMG submission 139574) | White microbial mat communities from a basaltic lava cave in the Kipuka Kanohina Cave System on the Island of Hawaii, USA - MA170107-4 metaG ... | reverse complement strand
TTACTTGATAGTTCAGCATTCATATTCAATTGCGACCGGTCGGTGAGCATTTTATAACCGATATAAATCAGATAGGCAGCTCCTGCATATTTGATGATGTTAAAAACAACAATGGATTTGGCAATGATAATAGACAAACCTAATGCTGCTAATGTAGTGTGAATAAGAGAACCTGTGGCAATGCCCAATACTGACATGATGCCTGCCTGCTTGCCCTGTGCAATGCTCCTGCTTAAAATAAAGATGGTATCATTGCCGGGAGTAAGGTTTAATAAAATACCTGCAAGAAGAAATGTTTCGAAATGGATGATGCCGGTCATGATTGGTTAATTTGTTGACGTGAGATACTATTGAACTATGCTGGAATATAATTTTGAAATTTATGCAGATGTTTCTTGTATAAAGCCTTTTCCTTCTCTGAAAATCATATCATCGGCTCTTTCTCTTACTTTTTTATTTTTATCGTTGAGCATATACTGATAATATTTTCTTTTTTCATTTTTTGTAAAGCCGCCTTCCTCCATTACGAGAAGTGCAGTTTCTCTTACTCTCCCGCTTTCATCATCCAGCATTTTGATAATAATTTTTTTAAAGCCCTCAAAATGCCTTGTCATTTTTTCAAGAATCGGTACAATTAACTCCCAGCCATGTGATCCACATTCCTTTGCTCCAACAGCGATCAAGTTGTATGACTCCTCATCAATTTTTTGCAAACGGATGGCATTATATAAAGCTGTTTTCACCTTCAGGATGGCCTCTGTGTTTTTTTCAATTGATTTTTCAGTTGGTCTTATGAACCAGTTTGTTAATAAAAATTTGACGAAAATTCTTTCTTTGTCAAGGTCATATACTTTTATTGACATTAGAGGAAAAAATCCCTTTCTATAACTTCTCCAAATGAAATGGCGTATGAGGAACATTTTGGGATGATTGAAGAGTTCCCAGCAGGAGTAAAAGATTGAAGCAATTAAATTTTCAAGAAATAAAACCATAGTTTTGATAACGGCTTAATTCATTATGAATTCTTTTTCATACCAACTGTCTCTTATACAACTGCACGGTATTTTCCAATCCCAAATAAATAGCATCGCAGATGAGTGCATGGCCAATGCTTACTTCATCAAGCCAGGGAATATTTTCTTTAAAAAATTTTAAGTTGTGCAGATCAAGATCATGGCCGGCATTTAAACCAAGGCCCAATTCTATTGCTTTTTTTGCAGCGGCAACATAAGGTTCAATTGCCTGTTGCCTGTTGCCCGTTGCATATAGCCTTGCATAACCTTCTGTGTATAGCTCAATCCTGTCTGTTCCTGTAGCAGCAGCGCCTTCTACCATTTCCACTACAGGGTCAACAAAGATTGATACACGAATTTTTACTGATTGAAATACGTTAATTATCTCCCGTAAATAGTCTTTATTTTTTATTGTATCCCATCCATGATCGGAAGTGATCTGCCCCAATGTATCAGGTACCAATGTCACCTGGTCGGGTTTTGCTTCCAGTACAAGGTCAACAAATTTTTGTTCCGTACAGTTTCCTTCAATATTAAATTCAGTCCTGATGATTTTTTTAATTTCTTTTACATCGTTATAGCGGATATGTCTTTCATCAGGGCGGGGATGCACGGTCACACCATCTGCACCGAAACGCTGAACATCTATTGCCGTTTTTACCACATCAGGATTATTGCCGCCTCGTGAATTGCGAAGCGTTGCTATTTTATTAATGTTGACGGAAAGTTTTGTCATTAGTCAAAGATAAGAACACGGGCAGGAACACGGATTACACGGATGGTAAGGATGATCACGGATCTTTAGTAACCTGTAACCAGCAACTTGTAACCTGCAACGAGTAAGCATTCCAATCAAATGAATCTTCTGCAATTCTCCGCTCCGCATTGGCAGAGAAGTTTTCCATCATGATGCGTTTCACCATAATCACAGGTAAGCTCTTCTCCTTTTTTAATAGAACGAAGCGCATAAAACTCCACTTTGCGATAAGCCCTTCGCATATAAGTATTCGGATCGCAGGAGTGATTGATATATCGCAGTTTATTACTGTTGATACTTGCATCGAGAGCTATATCATCATGATCAAACTCTACCATGAATAGCACGTTGTCGGGTTGCTTCTTTACTCTTTTCTGCGCTTCTTTATACGAAATGATCTTGCCACCCATATTGCCCAGCTTTTTTTTTGCCGGGATAGCTTTCAATGCAAATGCGCCGTTGCCGGCTATCTTGCTTTTATTTACTGCTAACGGATAATTCAATTCTATATTCATTTGTTTCAACATAATTCCTAACAACTTTAAACTATTAAACCTTAAACTTTAAACTTTCTTACAACTCCATCCATGTATGATCAGCCAGCAATTTTACTGAAGCAATAAATTTTTTAAACGGCCCGGAGCTTCCCCATTCTTTTGGCGATACCAATGATAAAGTATGGCTGCCATCATTTTTTTCATATAGATAATAAACCTGGCCGATATTGGGCTTGAATGAAAGTTTTGCATCGTAGATCATTAGGGATAGCTCTTTTCTTTTTTGTATCTCCTGCGCCTGCAGGGCCAGCAGCTCTATTTGTTTTCTTATCTGCTGCAGTTGCATATTGGTTTGTTCTTCCATTGCCGTTAGCGCTTTGTGCTTGATCATGCCTTCTTCATTGGCTTTGATGACGGCGCCTGCAACAGACGCAGAGTAGGGCAGCACACTTAATTGCTTGTGATATTGTTCGGTATTTGTATAGCTTGTTCCATCTTCTCTGAAACCCTGCTGGATGATCTTTAAATATCCATTGGGCATTATTTCATGCACGATATGAAGTGATATTTCACCTTTTCTGTAAAAATGAATTTCAAAGCTGATGCTGTCAATAAAATTTACCTGCACTTCATCAGCAAGTTCGTGCTGCTGAAATGGATTCAAATTGCTATCGGCTATTACATGATATTCGGCAGCCAGTGCCTGATTTTCCAACGTCACCCAATTATGATAAATGACAAGTTCTTTTTTTCCTTCAAGTGCTTCAATTTTATAAATACCGCTTTTGGGTCTTTCACCATATTCATAATTGCCTTTTTCAGGAAACAATTGCCAGGCTGCTAAAAAATTATAAGCTTGTACCATTTGTCAGCAAAAGTAGGGGTGGCAAGGTTTGAAAACCCTGCCACCCCTATGAATAGTTTCTTTAACGTATGGAAAATTATGAACTCCTGAACTCTGTTCAGGAGATAATGAAAAAGCGGAACTGAGTTCCGTTATCCTATTTAATGATGTTGATGGTGCTGAAGTTCGTCGCCGATCTGTTCCCGCATCTTCTCTTCGTTTTCAATCACCCAGGTGGGCAAAGGTTGTTTTTGAGCAATGTTCCACTGTCCGTTATCGCCTTTTGTCATATAAAAAAGAATGCGGTTGCCCCGGTCATCTACCGTATCCACAGAAAAAACGTCCTGATCAAGCTGCTTCATTTTTCTGAAATTAAACTCTCTTAGGCGGCCACCGGCCTTGATCAGCCTTGTGAAATGAATTTGTTTGGTGAAATGTATTTGCATAAACTCTCATTAAGAGCATTACTACATCAATTTTTATGCTAAGACTTGCAATCGCTGATAAATTTGTTCACAAAATTGATACTATCCGCAAAGAAGCTGTTAAAGGAGCACTTATTATTCTTTTTTAAAATGCCTGTCCTTTAAATAAATAAAGTAAGCAGTGGTGACAGGGCCATTAACCCATCCAGTATGAAGTAATAAAGTATATCGGAAAAATTCTTCTTTGCATAGTTATATAATGCAGCCGTAATAAGTCCCGGCAGCAATAAAATGATAATGATATGAAGGGGTTGACCCAATGCTGCCAGCCATATTGTAAATATTACAAAAAGGATCACAGAAAAAGTAAATAAAATCGTTATGTTTCGTTCGCTTAACCAGGTTATCAGGCTTCTTATGCCGATTGATTTATCGTATTCCCTGTCACGATAGTCAAACAGGATGCAGATGGCATAAATAAGAAAGAAGCGGTGAGCGGCAAATACGGAAAAAGCAGTGCTCCATTCTTTGGCTTCAATTTGCAGGGGGAGAATACTAGTGACATAAGTCCAGGTAAATGCCAGGAAAATTGTTTTTCCCAAAGCTATCTTCCGTAACATTCTGAACGAGCGGTGGGGAATCTTTGGCGCTGAATATAAAAAAGTGACTAAAGCGGCCGTCAGTAACCAATGCCAGTGATTCAAAAGAAAGAAAGCAGAAATAATAGTTCCTATAACTCCGATAATCAATAATAAAAGATGCACTCTCCTGTGTTGGTTTAGCCAATTTACCCGGGATGAAGAAATATTGCCTTCAACCGGAGTAAGATACCAGTGAAAGCTATAGCTGCAAACAGTGGCAAAAAAGATAAAGCTGATAAGTGGAATACCCGGATTTGTATGTAATAAAAGCTGGCAGGTTTGACGCACCATTAAAACGGCGCAGCAGGCAATAAAAAGATTGCTGTAAATAAAAAAACGGAATAGCTTTCCGGTAAAGGTCATCAGCTTAAGGCAAATGGATCACAATCGGGTCCGTAGTGATAGTGTCGCTGTTATTTCCGGCTTTATCGGTTACAGCGAAACGAAATAGGATCGTATCGTTTTCAATCGGGCTTTCTTTTAAAAAATCATAAGACAATTGAAAACTAATTTCACCGTTGTCTTCTTTTGGAAATTCGGGAAGATTGTTACGGAATGTGTCAACCTTGTCCTGATCGGGAGTAAGAGGGAAAATATTAAGGCGTCTTAATATGCCAATCATCGGGGCTTCACTAAGATCACCTTCTTTATCAAAATAATTTAACCGTATTCTCAGGTCTTGCCCGGGAAAAACCTCTTTTGTATTATAATCTTTTATTTCAAGCTTAGGCTTTGTTTCAAACTTATCTTTGCCGCATGCTATCAGCAGCACTGCAAAGGAAGCAATAAAAATTCCGGGAAGGGTTTTCATATCACACAATTGAATAAAACAAATATAAAGCGTTTTAGCCTGATTTACTAAGTATGTCCTGTCAATGGAAAGATAAAGTTCTGGCTGTGACCGAAGCCGGTTTTGAGAGCCTGGCGCTGGAGCTTTTTCAATTCCAGTATCAAAATAATCTTGTTTATAAAGAATATACCGATGCTTTGCATATAAAACCGGTTTCGGTTAAATCTATTTCGGAAATTCCCTTTTTGCCTATCCGGTTTTTTAAATCTCACCGTGTGCAAACTACTGCTTTTGATCCTGCTGCCGTTTTTGAAAGCAGCGGCACTACCGGCACAGTGAACAGCCACCATTATGTAAAAGATACTGATCTGTATAAACAAAGCTTTAAAAAGGCTTTTGAAATTTTTTATGGTAATATAAATGACTGGTGCATTATTGGTTTATTGCCATCTTATCTCGAACGGCAAAATTCTTCGCTGGTTTTTATGATTAATGAATTGATCAGGCTTAGCGGTTATCAAAGCAGTGGATTTTATTTGGATGAGTTTGAGAAACTTTATTCAACATTAAAGGAGTTGGAAGCAAAGCAGCAGAAAACACTATTAATAGGAGTGACGTTTGCCCTTCTTGATTTCGCAGATTTTTATTCTAAAAAAGAAAATTCTCCTTTGAAGCACACGGTCATAATGGAAACAGGCGGCATGAAAGGAAGAAGAAAAGAATTGATTAGAGAAGAAGTGCATGATATTTTAAAAAAAGCTTTTGGTATTTCATCTGTTCATTCTGAATATGGGATGACAGAACTTTTATCGCAGGCTTATTCAAATAGAGATGGTATTTTTCGGTGTCCTCCCTGGATGAAAATTGTATTGCGTGATGAAGAAGATCCTCTATGTGTCAGACATGTGTCTGACACTTTCAAGGTGTCTGACACTTTCAAGGTGTCTGACACAGGGGTTATCAATGTAATTGATCTCTCCAATATTTATTCATGCTGCTTTATTGCAACTGATGATGCCGGTAAACTATATCCTGATGGCAGTTTTGAAGTGCTGGGCCGTATAGATAACAGCGATCTGAGGGGATGCAGTTTGATGATATTGTAATTGATTGGGCGTAGAAACGCAATGATGTTTGTAGAGGCGCAATGATGTTTGTAGAGACGCAATGCATTGCGTCTCTACAAACACAAAAATTCAATTATGCATTATGCATCCATTCCCTGAACTGCGGCGCCATTTCCTGGCTTACGATCACACAATGATTCAGATCAGGCAGCGTAAGATCAACAATCAGCTTTACTTTTTCATACGCTTTAAATCCGCGGATAAAATTAATGTTGACAATATACTGGCGGTTGGCCCTGAAAAAAGTTGCTTCATCCAATTCCTCTTCCATTTCAGATAAATTCTTATCAGCAAGATATTTTTTTCCCCAGCGATCAATAACATAAACGATCTTATTCTCCGTATAAAAAAGCACAATATCATCCATACGAAGAGATATATTTTCCATTCCTTTTTTAACAATCATCCTTTTCTTTTTGTGTTCGCCAACATAATGCAGCAAGCTTTTTAGGGAGTGATGATCTGTAAAATGTCTTTCAAGCATCCGGTATTTTATAAGGGCTTTGCGCAGATCTTCTTTATCAACCGGTTTTAAGAGATAATCAATACCGTTATATTCAAAAGCATTCATCATAAATTCATCATAACCGGTGATGAAAATAACCGGAGTACGAACATTTCCCTGGCTAAAGATCTCAAAGGAAAGCCCGTCGCTCAATTGAACATCACTAAAAATGAGATCAACAGGCGGTTTTTGAGAAAGATATTCGATGCTTTCTCTTACACTGCCCAGCCTTGCCGTTATTTTTATATCATCAGCAATAGATGATAAAGCGGCAACAAGATTTTCCATGGCGGGTCTTTCGTCTTCAATAATAACTGCATTCAGCATAGCAAAAGTTTTTTGGGGTTAGGTAATTAATGGTAGTTTAACAATAAAGTTTTCATGAGTTGTAGAGATCGTGATGTCTTTTCTCAACAGCAGTTTATAACGGGAACTCAGGTTCTTCAGCCCGATACCCGTTGAACTGACAGCGTATAGTTTTGGTTTAATATTATTACTCACCTGTACATAATGCTCGTTTACCGAAACTTTAATAAGCAAAGGATTGGCTTCGGTAAATTCATTATGCTTAATGGCATTTTCCACCAGTATTTGCAATGAGCAGGGTGGTATCATCACCTTGTTGCTCTTTTCATCAGGTATAGCGGTTTGCAGTTGCAGCTTGTTGTCGTGGCGTATCTGCAATAGATAAAAATAATCCCCAATGAATTCCAGTTCATCCTGCAGCGGAATAAGTTCTTTGGTTTTATTAAGCAAAAAATATTTATAAACCTGCGCCAACCGGTTATTAAAACGATGCGCCTGTTCAGGATCGTTTAGTATAAGATGGTTGAGTGTATTAAGAGAATTAAAAATAAAATGCGGATCCATTTCATTGGTAAGCACCTGCAGTTCGGCCTGCGAAAGCTCTTTATCCAGTTGGTCAACGATCTTGGTATCGAGTTCCCTTTCCTTGCTTAAAAAAAGAATTTCATATACAAGGGTAAAGATGATGACGGCAGCTATACAGGCGGCAATGAATTTGTAAATATTCATCCACACAAAAGATTCTCTTGACACTTTGAACCAGATCAGCGATGAAAGACCGCCGGTGCAGGCGCCATATAATGCAGATACAAGACAAACAGCGCCAATCTTAGAAAAGGGGTTGGAGATGGGTCTGTACAATGGCCGTAGTTTAATATGTATCCAGTTACAGCCTTTCCATATACTGAAAGATGTCAGAATAAATAATGCATTGGCAGCAATAAGTTCAAAAAAAGAATATTTATTATAAGTGATCAGCCCTGAAATAAGTGGCAGGTATATTCCCAGCAATGGAATAAAAATAATCTTTAACAAAAGATCCTTGATCATGACAGCAGCGGTTACGGTTCCTTAAACCAGTTTTTGATCCGGTCTTTCTCATGTGATGTGATAGTTAAAATGTTGATTCGGATATAAAACTATAGGTACGTGCTGTTAACTAAGTACAAATTTCTTTTCATGGACGATTTTCTTTACAAGTGGTAAAAATTCTGCTAACAGGGCAGGATAAAAAAACAAAATATACCAGGCAGGCGAAGTTAGCTTGATATTTCAGAGCATAATAACGCTGCTTTGTTTGTTATATTTCACTGAACAGTTTTTTTGAAATGTTTTAGACAATTTGTTTCAGCTTTCGGAAAAAAATATTTCATAGTCATAATTACATGCTTCAGTTATTAAAATTCATGCTTCAGTAAAAAATTACGTTTCATCAACAATTGGGCTTTGTAAAACAGATTTTATCAGCTCCCGAATGCAATAATTCCTTTATCTTTTTATCAATACAAGCAGTTTTAAAAAAAGCTCATCAGACTAATAGAGATAATACAGTTTCTGAATAAGATAATTGCGTTTCATATTGGTTATTTCATATATTAAGAGTATTCCCTGATTTGAATCGTTACTTTTCAGGTTTCAGTATAAGATTTGAAATCGTTAGAATATGGTTTCGATTTCAAAAATTCATGTTTGGGTAACATATCCCTTTTTTACAGTAGCAACTATGCAGATATTGTTGCCTTAATGTTAAGTTTTTTTCAGACTAACATTCATAATGTTTTTCTCCAACGCAAACAATCACAAAAACAAAAACATGTTTATGAAGAAATTATTTCTTTTAACTGCAATTATCATTGCGGGATTTTCTTTTGCGATTGCACAAAAGAGTATTACAGGGAAAGTGACGAGTAAAAAGACCGGGGCTCCGTTGCCGGGCGTTTCGGTTATTGTTCCGGGAACAGGTAAGGCAACCCAAACAGATGCAAATGGTAATTTTTCATTGAGCAACGTTCCTGCTAATTCAAAAATTACTTTTTCATTTATTGGCTATAAGGCTTTTGAAAGCAATTTGCCCGCCGGTAATTCACTGCAAATAGAAATGGATGAAGATGCCAGGGAGTTATCAGAAGTAGTGGTAACGGCTTTGGGTATCAGGCGAACCGATAAGGCATTGGGTTATTCGGTTGCCAAAGTTGATCCCGATGCATTGCTGCAAAAATCCGAGCCCGATGTACTAAAAGGATTACAGGGCAAAGTGGCCGGCGTTGACATTCGTTCAGGCCAGGGCACACCCGGCGCAGCTACCCGTATCCAGATAAGGGGTAACAACTCATTTTTTGGAAATAGCCAGCCGCTGATCGTTGTAGATGGAGTGCCTTTTAGCAATGACCAGGTCACCACTTCCAACCAGGCTTCGGGCGGTGGCGCTTATTCAAGCGGTATTGCCAATCTCGATCCCAACGACATAGCTTCAATGAACGTTTTAAAAGGTTCATCTGCTGCGGCCTTATATGGATCAAGAGCATCCAATGGTGTAATAGTTATTACTACCAAATCGGGCAGCGCCAAAAGAACAAAGGGTGCCGAGATAAGCCTGAAGTCTTCGGTTTCCACTGAAGAGATTGCAAATTTTCCCGAATATCAAAACGAGTACGGAGCAGGTTCACAATTTGCTTATTCCAATGCAAATGGTTCCTGGGGCCCTGCTTTCAGAAACAGGGATTCAATTCCCGCATGGCCGAGTTATAAAGCGGCCTATCCTGAATTGTTTCCTTCTGCTAACATTGCATACAGACCCGATCCCGGTAATGTTGAAAGTGTTTTCAGAAGAGGATGGGTGTATGAAAATTCCGTAAGCCTGAATGGTGGTAATGAAAAAAGTTCTGTTGGTCTAACAGCTTCTCATTTAAATCACAAAGGCTATGTATATAATTCATCTTATAACAGGGCTAATGTCGGTTTAGGGGCTTCTGCCAAATTAGACATCGGGTTAAACGTAAGTGGTAATTTCAGTTATGCCCGTTCTCACCAGGAAGGAGGTTTCTTTGGTGAAAATCAAATTGGCGGTGCAGCTTCTTCTTTTGCCCGTACATTATTCCTTGCCCGCAACTGGGACTATAGCCTTCCCTTTGAGGACAAGAATGGATTGCCGCTTCAGCATAACGTAACAGGATACGATCATCCGAGATGGTCTGCCAAATACAATACAAATAATACAAATGAAGAAAGAATTGTTGCCGGCGTGCATGCCGATTTCAATATCAATAAATGGATCAGGCTTGATTATACATTCGGAAGTAATGTAGCCAGTCTTGACAGGAGAGAAGTAACAGAGATCGGCTCAAGAGCTGCTGCCGGGTTGGGCAGATTGATCCTCGATAATTACAGGAAACAGGAATTGGAATCCAATTTTCTTATCACTGTATCGCCACGTATCAATGATGATTTTATAGTAAAAGCCATTGTTGGTAACAACGTAAACCAGCGTACTATTACAAATACAACGCAAACCGGCAGCCAGTTTATTACAAAAGGTATTCATACGCTGGGTAATACTTCACAACAGCAATTCACCACTGATTTTTATTCAAGACAAAGGATCATCGGTTTGTTTGGCGACGTAACTGTTAGCTATAGAAACTTTGCTTTTATTAATGGAACGGTGCGAAATGACTGGTCATCAACACTACCTGTTGAAAACAGGAGTTATCTCTATCCTTCTGTATCCGGTTCGCTTGTTTTTACCGATGCATTTGGTATAAAAAGCAATTGGCTTGATTATGGAAAAGTAAGAGCAGGATGGGCAAAAGTAGGCCGTGACGCTTCTCCTTATTCGTTAGAAGATGTATATACCATCAATCCAAATTTCCTGGGTATTCCATCAGCTACATTACCAAATACTGCTAATAGCCCTGATTTGAAACCTGAATTTACCCAGGAACTTGAAATAGGCGCACAATTGAGTTTCTTCAAAAGAAGAGCAGAAATAGATGTAACCTGGTACGACAGGAAATCAACTAATCTCATTGCCATTATTACTACACCTGCTTCTTCAGGTTATGGCGCTAAGGTTACAAACTTTGGCGGCATCAGCAATGAGGGAGTTGAAATAGATCTTACAGTACGCCCGGTCAGAACAAAGGATATTAATTGGGAAGTGCATGGCATATTTACCAAAAACAAAAACATCGTTACAAGTTTAACCGGTGGTGTTGAAAGAATACAGGCTGCCGGCGTTATAGCAGGTATCAATCCTTATTTCGAACCAGGTATGCCTTATGGCTATTTGAGAGGAACAGTATCTGCACGAGATGATGAAGGAAACTTATTGATTGATCCTGTAACGGGATGGATGATACAGGCAGACGATGAACAATTCATTGGTAATCCCAATCCTGATTGGAAATTGGGTGTTACCAATACACTGACTTATAAAAATTTCTCACTGGGGGTTCTTTGGGATATGACCAAAGGCGGTGATATGTATTCTGTCACTGTGAATTCACTTATGGGCAGAGGTGTAACAAAAGATACAAGGGATCGTGAAACTTCATGGATCATTCCGGGAGTATATGGCGATCCGAACGATCCCGGCCAGCCCTTGTTGGATGGCGGCGGAAAGAAAATACCTAACCATACAGCTATCACCACCAATGATCTTTATTTTTCTGCAGGCGGGCCTTCCGGTTCATTTGCTATTAATTCTTCTACCGAATGGCAAATATTTGATGCCACTGTTTACCGTCTTAGAGAAGTAACATTAGGATATGATCTTCCAAAAACAATATTTAATAAAACACCTATTAAAGGCATTAGAGTAAGTCTTAGCGGAAGAAACCTATGGCACGAAGCGCCGAATTTTCCCAGGTACACCAATTTCGATCCTGAAGTGAACAGCTTTGGAGCTACCAATGTGCAGGGTATAGAATTGTCAGCGGCGCCTACTACAAGACGCTTTGGTTTTAATGTCAACGTAACGTTTTAATTTCTCTAAACTCAATCAATGATTATGCTACGCAAAATAAAAAATTTAATTCCCCTTGTTGCTTTGGTCTCAGCATCATCTTGTGAAAAGAATTTTTTAGATATCAATACCGATCCTAATAATCCCACTGCGGTTGAAGTATCTAAAATACTCCCTACAACACAAAGAACATTGGGAGATGCTTTATCCCTGGATGAGAATAATGGCGGCCTGTCAAATGTGCTTGCTGTGTATGCTCATCAAATGTCAACCAGGGAAGAGGCTGATAAATATGGCATGACAGGTGCTGATCCTGTTATAGCAACACCCTGGGCTAAATTATATTCTGCAACGGCTAACCCCGGAACTTCTTTTCCGGTATATGGCGTTTTGCAAAACCTGGAAGACATCATTAAGAATGCAACGGAAGAAGGCAATCTGCGTTATGCAGGCATTGCCAAAATTTTGAAAGCTTATTCTTATAGTGTATTGACAGATGTATTTGGCGACGTTCCGTTTTCAGAAGCAAATAAACTGAAAGAAGGTGTGCTGTATCCAAAATTTGATGATGATGGCGCCATATACGATGCTTTGTTTCCTTTAATAGATGAAGGTATTGCTGATCTTAACAATACTACTGCAGCCAATACATTAAGGCCCGGTACAGATGATCTGATCTATGCCGGCAATGTGGCCCGTTGGGTAAAAGCAGCCAATACTCTCAAGCTGAAATTATATACGCAAATAAGAAAAGTAAAAAATGTTTCGGCTGAAATCAACGCTTTGATCACTAGCGGAAACCTCATCAGTGCAACGAATGAAATGTTTGTAATTCCCTATGGGCCCAACGGCGCTACAGATGACAGAAACCCTGGTTTCTTTACTTACTATGCCACACAGCGCAGTAATCATGTAAGCCCGTGGTTTTATGAAATATTGAAGGGATATAATCCAAATATTTTAACCGGCAATCCTGATCCGCGTCTTCCTTATTATATATACAACCAGCTAAATGCTACCCAGGCTTCAAGAGATGGTAACCAAACAGAATATCGTGATGGGCCTTTTGTGTCTATCTATTTCGGATCAGTAGGCCCTGACCGCGACAGAACGCAACAAAACTCTATCAGTCTTTTTGGAATATATCCTGTAGGTGGAAAATATGATGATGGAAGCGCAACAATAGCCGACGCAAACAGTGGCACAGGCGCTTCTCCTTACCGGTTGATTACTTATGCTGACAGATTGTATCTCGAAGCAGAATTGATACAAGCAGGTGTGATAACAGGAGATGTAACAGCCAAATTGAATGCTGCAATACAGGAATCTTTCAAGCAGGTTGATTATGTAATTACTCAATGGGTAAAACCAGCACAAAGTGTTCCGGCATTAACAGGAGCTGCAGCAGTTACTGCTTACATCAATAAAGTAATGACTGAGTTTGCAGCAGCTTCTGCCCAAAAGAAAATGGAAATAATCATGACACAAAAATGGTTGTCGTCTGTTGGGTCATCAGTAGATCAGTATAATGATATACGAAGAACCGGTTACCCCGTTATCTTCAATCCGGGTGATCCTGCTATGGCTCCCGGTGGATTTGTACAGCCACCTATTAATGGCGACCCTGTTAACCCCGGCGCTCAAAAACGTGTGCCTGTACAATTGAGCAGAACCTTTGCATTGGCTTTGCCCTGGGATCAAACAGAGCTTGAAAGTAATCCAAATGCACCGGCACAAAAAAATCCAAGTAGTTATAAAGTTTTCTGGATGCCGTAGTCAATGATATTAAAATTTCAAAAAGTTATTGTGAAACTGATAGATATCGGTGAACAAAAAATAAAAAACACACAAATGAAAAAAATAATTGCATATAGTTTTCTTCTTTTTTCAATTGCAGCAGCTTTTTCTGCATGCCGGAAAGAAGATAATCCTAAGATACCGGGGCTGGAGAAATTTGACTGGTTGCCTTTAATTGTAAAAGATCAAACCACCAACATATCAATTCCGGGACAAAGCCCTGCAAGTTTTGTTGGAAAATTTACCATTGACAAATATTTTGAAGCTGATGTAAACCCTCAAAAAGTGGATGTGGTTGTGATAAAGAATGGCGACAAAGCCACTGTTAAAACACTCAAGGCCGATGTAACAACTTTTCCGGCTACTGTTGACGTGACCGGCACACAGCTTACCACCTTGTTTGGTAACATTGTATTAGGAGATAATTTCACAATTGGTGTTGACATTACAACACCTAGCGGCAAAAAATTTGAAGCATTTCCATTAGTTGGTAATGCTTATGCTGCAGGTATTGCAGCCCAGCCGGGCGCCAGCACAACTATCAATTATCTTTCAGCCTGTGCGTTTGATAAAAATTCCTTTAACGCCACTTATAAAGTTGTAGTAGATGAGTGGGCAGATTTTAATGCCAACGATCCGATAGAAGTGAAACCCGGGCCCGGCGATAACCAGATTTCTATTACAGCTTTTCCATCCCCGGCTTTTGGTACCAACCGTAAAGCATTTCTTATTGATGTAAACCCCACCACCTATGCAGTAAATATACCGGAGCAGGTGATTGGCGACTATGGCGGTGCACCACCAAATGCAACAATAAGAGGTACTGGAACAGTCAATCCATGCGGAGATAATATCAGGCTGTCTGTTACTTTTAAAATCGGAGGCACAGATTATGATGATTATGTTTTTGAAATAAAGAAATAAGTTGTATGATTATTTGTGATTGATGAGTTATCCCGGGCAAATAAGTCCGGGATAACTTTTAAATACTGTTTGAAAGTTTTATTCATCAAATCGGATATGCTCTCCATTCGATTAATTAGCGTTCTCTCATTCGTGTGCATCAGCGTTCACAGTTTGTAAGTTTTATTCATCGAATCGGATATGCTCTCCATTCGATTAATTAGCGTTCTTTCATTCGTGTCCATTAGTGTTCTCTCATTCGTGTGCATTAGCGTTCAATGTTCAGTATTAAAATTTCATGGTTGGGTAAATGACAAAGCCACCCGGTTCTTTATCCGTAGTAATTTTATAATAGAAATAAAAAAACCCATCCGTTGTATCGAATGGGTTTGCAAATAAAGAGTTTTCTCATGTGAACGGTCCAAAAAGACCAGGCAGGTGGTTGTCTAGCCAACCTGCTTTTTTATTTTATAAATATACAGATTTCTGCTTATTCAAAATTTCCGGTCTTTAATTTTTTCCGCAAAGGTTTGCGTGTTTCAAAGAAAAATTAACGCCGTTTCGATGGCTGCATTCATTCACTGCCATAGTTATGCAACTCATTTAACAGACAAAGGAACTGACGTAGCGATGATACAAAAACTGCCTGGCCACAATGACATTAAAACTACTTTGCGTTATCTGCATACCAGCAATAAAGATTTGCTTAAAATCATAAGCCCGTTGGATGATCTCAAGTTAATTTAAGTTGTATTTGCGCTATAAACAGGGAGTAGCGTATTTTTTTCTAAAGCGGTGGAAGTTAAG
>Ga0187893_10009120_pt1 | contig 15376 bp, 14 predicted proteins | sample MA1701074metaG_FD_139574 | JGI IMG/M metagenome (GOLD analysis project Ga0187893, IMG submission 139574) | White microbial mat communities from a basaltic lava cave in the Kipuka Kanohina Cave System on the Island of Hawaii, USA - MA170107-4 metaG ... | reverse complement strand
GGTGTCGGTCGAGTCGGAGCCGCTGTTCGACGCGATCATGCACTGGCGTGTGATCGATGCTGTCAGGGGCGTGACCGCCGAAGGACACACGAGACTCGCCGATATGTCGACGTGCAGCCGTATCCGGCGGGACGATACGCCGATGCGCTGGGTTGGGACAACGCGCCGGACGCTAGAATATGCGACGGCGGCGGTCGCTCAGCACCGCCGCGCCAATCGCGAAAAGCGCTAACGAGACCAACGCGAGTGCGAGCGCTGGGAAGGACCGGAGAAGGGCGCGCGCGGCGCTATCACTGCATGGCTCTGTCGTCAATTCACAAGTCGAGCCGTCATCGCCATCCACGGCGGATAGCTACGGACACGCTGGAGCTGTGGTCGGAACGGCCCTTATCCGACCCCCTGGAGCCGGGACGGCAGACTGATCACCGGTCACGCAGTGGAGCGTCACGCGTTGCGTCCACGCTTCTTCAACCAACGGTACACTTGTGCACCGCTGCGCCGGACTCGCTCGGCCGGCTTGAGAACGAGCTGCGGCCATCCGTTGATGACGTCCCGCGCCGGTTCGGAGAAGAACAGCGGGCGACACGCTCGTCGTCGCAGACAATCGAGGACGGTCTCGCCGTTGATGTCCGATGCGATGTCCATCTCCATCGAGAGCGGGAACATCTGGTTGATCGCGTGAAAGTCCATGCTGACGAAGGGAAGAAGAGAGGTTCCCTCCATCAGCCGCTGGGCTACCGAACTGGGCGCCCAACCGTCCGTCTTCCGATTCCACACTTCCATTCCAAGAAGATACTCGATCCACACAGGATCAAATGTCTTCCAGGCCTGCCGCCTGGCCGGGTGTGCCATCACCGCCACGCCGTTGGCGGCTTTCACGCCCTTGAGCAGCTCCAGTGTCGGCAATCCTTCGCCAAGAAATGGAACCGGACCCCAGACCAGGATGTGCACGAGGTTTTGAGCGTCGCTGTACTCGATACCGGGAACCAACAGCATCTTCCCGGAGCTCGCCCGTGCGCACGCTTCGCGATGTGCGAGCCGCCGGGACTCGGAGAAGCCGAGGTCGTGGTCGGTTAGCATCAAGACCCGGTACTCGCGGCTTTCGAACTCACTTGCCAGTGCCGGCAGGGTCCACCGTCCGTCGTGGGACCAGTCGGAATGAATGTGACACGCAGCCCGGATCATTCGTTCCTCAGTCCTTGGGTTTCAGTACCTGGTCCCAGACCGTGCGCCAGCAATCGCTCAGGAAGACGCGTTTGTCGTCCCTCCGCCAATTGTAGAACGAGTCGTTCGAGCGAACTCTCAGAACCTCGATCAGGGCGCCCCAGAAACGGGGCCATTCCGTGAACGCGCGCGATCGCGGCCCCCGCAGTACGAAGAGCAGATGCATCAGTTCGCGGCCGGCATTCCTGCACACGACTGGTTGGGCGGCTTCCTCGGGAAATGCTGCTGCCAAGTCCGTGTGGAGGGCCTGCCGGACAACCCAGGCTGGATACTCAAAGCCCTGGCGCCGAGAGAGCGCCATGCTTCCCCAGGTCCTGCCGTTGAGCTCCATGAACCATTCAGTCCCGTGATCGTCGCGAAGAAGCTCGACCATGAACAGACCCTGCCATCCGGCATGGCGAATGAATTCCTCCACTGCGGGTCTCAGCGGCGGAGGGAGAGGCGTGGACACACAGGCACTGGAGCCGGAGCCCGCGGGATTCATCATGCGAAGCCTGCGATGCGCGCTCCAGGCTCGAATGCCGTCACGGGTCGCGAGGCCGAAGATCCCCTCGCCGGTGCCGCGAATGAACGGCTGCACCAGCACTGGGAACGCACCGCCCCAGTCCGAAAGCGCTCGTTCCAGTTCCCGCTCGTCTCCGCATACCCAGCGGCGTCTTCGTTCCACCCGCCCGTTCCGGTGCGTCACGGCACGCGCAGACTTCAATACGAGCGGAAATGTCCGCCGCCGCCCGACAACGTCCTCTGCGCTCTGCGCCAGGAAAGTCTCCGGAACGCGGAATCACGCCAGCTCGGCCTCCCGGACCTGCCGCCATTTGTCGAGGGCCAGTTCGGCCTGACAGCCGCTGGGGCTGGCCACGATGCAGCCGCCCTCACCGGCCAGTTGGCTGCACAGCCAGAGGGCGGTGTCATCCAAAGGCAGGAGCACTGGCGTCGAGGACGCATCACGGGAAGAAGCGAGGTGGCTCTTGATCTCCGACAACGTCGCCTCGAAATCCGTTTCCGGCGGCGCAACCTCGATCACCCGCACATACCGGCTATGCCGCACCGCCGACGGGCGCCCGCGGCGTGCGAACGCAACAACCTCGAACCCGGCGTCGGCCAGACTCCAGACGACCTCTGGCGCCGAGAGAGCTTCGGCAAGGGCGATGTACACAACCTGGCTCATTGCACACCGTCAGACATCTCTCTCGCTCACCGGATTCAGGCCAACAAGCGCAAGCAGCCTGCCCAAGTGCTCCGACAACTTGATGCCGTACTTCATGAAGAGATGCTGTCCACCGAGGGACATCACGGGCAGCGCCAACAGATACAGCGGAACCGCAACCGTGGAGGTGGCGAGCAAACGCAGCTTCCGGCTCCGCGTCGGATGTTTGAGGATGTTCTTGCCGCGCAACAACGCGCGCTTGAACATATGCCTCCGCGTCCACCGCGACGGAGGCACGGTCTCGTAGACAGCCGCCTCGTTGCACCAGACAAAAGCCGCACCGCGCGCGCTGGCGCAGCGTAGGAACTCCATATCCTCGCCGCCGTTGTTGAACGCCGGATCGAACGGCGGGCTCGCGACGCTGAGCACCTCCCGTCTGAGGAGGATGTTCCCGGCTCGGCCCTCACTCCATTTGATGACCCTGCCCGTCGAATATTCTGGTCGTTCGCAGAAACCGCCGCGGATGATCCACGGCGGCGGTTCCTCATCGAAATGCGGTCTGACCGGGCCCAGAACGGCGTCGACTCCATATTGCTCGCACGTGTTCAGCAGTCTTTGCAGCCAATCCCGGCAGGGGAACTCATCGTCATCGATGAACGCGATGAAGTCGCCCGTAGCGTGCTCCACCGCCTTGTTTCGCGCCAGCGCGATGTTCTGTCGGGGTTCGGGGCAGTACCGTGTGGGCACTGTGGACGTGGCGGCAAACTCTACCACGCAATCGCGCGCGGACTCGTGGCTGTCGTTGTCGGCAACGACCAAGGAATACGTGAATCGGTTGTCGACGACCTGATGCTCCAGCTCGGCCAGCAACCGCTTCAGCAGGTGCGGCCGTCGGAAAGTGCAAATGCAGACTGAGATGTGCTTGGGGCCGGTACTCATACAGATGGGAGCGAGGGCTCGTGAGCCGGATGGGACTGCGTGCCGCCGTGCCGGCTCTGCATGACGGCCGACGGTGGTCCCACCAGGATGCCCTCGGTCCAGCGGAAGAGCTCCCCTCCGGCAAGAAAGGTGAACTCCCGTACATCCACGGGGTGCGTCTCCACCTCCACCGCGGAATGACGCGCCAGCGCAAAGATCTTCTTCAATCGTTCAATCGGCTCGATCGGCGCGATCGAGAAAAAGTAGTCAACGAGCCGGTGACGCCGGGCGAGCTGGCGATCCACGAACACGCGATAGAGGAGGTTCCAGCGGCTCTTTTCTCCCGGATGAAACGAGAAGTTCCGCCGCACCAGCGTTCCCACCGGCAGCAGACCCTGCCAGAGAACATTTGCGCAGAGATGCATGTGATGATGACCGTCGATGCGCAGTGGGTCGCTTCCGTACAGACGGCGGAATTCGTCCACCTGGGCGGCCACGACATATTCAAAGGAACGAATCAGGCCCGGATGAAACACGATCTGTGCCAGACGATGCTTCAACAGGCGCCGACCGATCTGCTGCTGGCGCTCGAGAAGTCCCGAGGAGCAGCCCGGCATCGAAAAGCCCGTCGTGAAGTTCAGGTGTAGACCGGCTTCGATCCGTCGTTCCCGTGCAATGGCTGCGGCACGCTCGGAGTCTTCCATGAACACCATAGCGCTGACGGAAGAAACGGCACCGGCATCGATACAGCCGACAACGCTGTCCGTGTTGCGCGTGTCGCGGCCCCAATCATCAGCGTTCATGATGAGAACGCCACCGGCGTTCGATTTCATCCCAGGACTTAACTAGTCAACTACGTGACCAAGAACCAGTGACCGGTGACCAGTCCCGCCCTATCGGTCAGTCGCCGTCGGGGGCTCGCACTTGGCCGCTCTCGGGCGGCCATCGCAGCCGAGCCAGGCCCGGCTGCGGTGCCGGAGGAGATCAGTACTCGGTCGCCGTCGGAAACCCGGCGGCCTTGGCAGCGTGCCACTCATCAGCAACCTGCACACTGAGGCCAGCGCCACCGCCGATCGCCGCGCCGGAACAGTTCGCACCGAGACAGCTGCCGGACGCGTTATTCTGTCCGCCACTGACGGTGGCGTACTCGCAGTAGGAGCCGCCGCAGTTGCCGGCGGCGTTGTTCTGTCCGCCGTTGACCGATGCGGCGGTGCAGTAGGAGCCGCCGCAGGTGCCGGCGGTGTTGTTCTGCCCGCCGCTCACCGCCGCCGCCGCGCAATAGGAGCCTCCACACGTACCGGCGGTGTTGTTCTGCCCGCCGCTGATCGAGGCGCCGTCGCAGAACGAACCGGGGCAGCCGCCGGCGGTGTTGTTCAGTCCGCCGCTCACCGACGCGAAGGTTCCCGCCGCGGCATTCCCGCTGCCGCCGCTCACCGATGCATGCGTCCCGCTCACGGTGTTGTCGCTCCCGGCCACCAGCCCCCCGTAGCTGCTGTAGGTGTGCTCCGGACCGACGATCAGGTTGTGGGAACCTGTGCGGTCATGGGCTCCGGTGTCCTCGTTGTAGCCGATGATGAGGTTCCCGGTGCCGTTGGTGGACCCGTCGGTGGCGCCCGACCCGCTGACGATCTGCAGGTTCACGCCGCTCAGCTGCAGCGTCATCGTCGCCGTATCGAGCGACCCGAGCTTGAGCCAGCCCGTCGGGCAGACGCCAGACGTCCGGTGCTTCAACGCGCCGCCTGTTCCGGTTGTCTTGACACAGAGCGCGCCGGCAAACACCTGCACCGGCACGAGCAACGAAACGAGCGAGAGTGCGACGAGCGTCCGTCTCATGAATGTCATGATGACCCCCCCTAGTTCGCGTGTCGCCTATCCACGTGTGCGTCGTTCGAAACCCGTGGAGCCTAGTGGTGTCGTATCTCCGGGGGTGCGCGACCCTGGCAGCATGGTTTCATCAGACACTGCCTTGAGCACACCCCGTGCCGACTCGTACCCTTCCGGCAGGGAAGCGAACGCAGCGCACGACCTGTGAGGTTCACCGCGCAGGGCGGCGCGACATCTGAGAAGCGCTTTGCGCACCGGACCCGCCTTCCCCCCGTTACTCCTGGGTTCCCCGAGTCGCCCTGGGGGCTGGAGAGCGACGTCCGAAGCTGGCCAGCCGGGGTCGCGGAGCGTTTGCTATAGGATCGGGTGCCGAAAGGAGGGGGGATGTCCCGCGAAGAGAACATCGCCGTCGTCGAGGCCTTCCTCGATTGTGTCGTCCGCAAAGAGATCGAGCGGTTGCCGATCGATCCCGAGATCACCTTCGAGAGTCCTCTCATCCCGGAGACGAAAGGGCATGTGGAAGCGGTGCGGTATCTGAGGATGGTGGCCGCCACCGTCCAGAGCATCCGCGTGTTGCAACACGTCGTCGAGGGCGACCACGTGGCGACGCTCTTCGAGGAGATGACGGTCAACGGCCCGCTCCGGGTGTTCGCCAAGTTCGAGATCGCGGCGGGACGGATCCGCGACGCCCGTGTATTCTACGATCCCCGGCGCGTCGCGAGCTGACCGGGCGCGGCGCGCTGGCTGGTTCGCGTCCGGACGCTACGGGTAGATCAGCGTGCCGCCTTTGGTGCGGAACGTGAGGCTCTGCGAGAGCTGGGCGCCGCCCACTTGAACGGCGAGGTTCATCACGGTGTCGAGGCCGCTCATGTTGCTCAGGTCCTTCGCCTTGATCCTCAGGCGATAGACCGGTTGATCGCCGCTGCGCTTGGTGCTGACGCGCATGCTGCCGAGCGATGGCACGGCGGGGACAATCGTGCCGCGGGTTTTCCCGGTGTGGCTCTCGGCCAACATACCCGCCGGGGCGACGCCCGAGAGGACGGTCCCGTCCGCCGACGTCAGCGTGATCACCAGGTCGTCGGTGTCGGGGTCGAACACGGCGCCGGCGGGCAGGGCGAAGTCGCCGCTGATCGACACGCTGGAGGCGCGCGCGATGGCGTGCTTGACCAGCAGGCCAGTGCCGGGCGTGACCGAGATTCTCCGGCTCTTCGTGTGTCCATCCTTTTCGCTCGTGTCGTAGGCATACGCGCGCAGCTTGTGCTGTCCGGGCTCGAGCTGGGTGGTGTCGACGACGAACTGGTACGGCGCGCTGGTCGCGGTCGCGTACCAGCGGTTGTCGATGAAGAGCTCGACGCGGGCGACCGCGACGTCGTCGCTGGCGACGACATCGACCGGCATCATCCCCCACAGCAGACTGCCCTTGGCCGGGCTGAGGAGGGTGACCTCGGGCGCAGCCTGGTCCGGGGGCGGCGCGGTCGGCCCGCCCGGAGCGACGGCGGAGAGCGCGTCGACCCGTCCCCAGCCGTAGTAGGGATCCCATCCCTGACTGCCGACGTCGACGGTCTCGCTCTCGACCCGCGCGATCGCCTCGGAGCGCGACAGCGCCGGCTCCGCAGCCAACAACAGGGCGAACACGGCGGAACCTACCGCCGCGGCCGGTGACGTCCCGCTCGAGCTGGAGTATCCGCCGAACGGCGAGGTGGTGACGATGTCGACCCCGGGGGCCGCGAAGCTGATCCACGCTCCGTAGTTGGAGAAGATCGGATGCGCGTCGTGCGCATCGATGGCGCTGACGGCGACGGCGCCGGTCGCGGCGGCGGGATAGGCGGGCTCGTCGCTGCCCCAATTCCCGGATGCCGCGACCACCACCGCGTCGCGCGCCGTGGCGTAGTCGATTGCGTCCTGGAGCACGTCGGACTGCACCGGCCCGGTGAGGCTCAGGTTGAGCACGCGCACTCCTTGGTCGACGGCGTAGACGATGCCGGCGGCCACGTCGCTGTACGCGCCCGTGCCGCCGTCGTTGAGCACCTTGACCGGGAGAATCGACGCGGCCGGCGCGATCCCGGCGATGCCGACGACGTTGTTGCGCAGCGCGGCGATGATACCGCTCATGCGGGTGCCGTGCCCGTGATCGTCGGCGGGATCGTCGTCGTCGTTGACGAAATCGCGACCGGGCAGGGTCTGCCCGAGGAGATCCGGATGCAGGGCGTCGATACCGGTGTCGAGCACGGCGACGACGACGCCTGCGCCGGACGACACATCCCAGGCCGCCGGCGCGCCGATGCGCGGCAGCGCCCACTGCGCGGCGTAGTAAAAGTCATTGGGCTCTTCGGCGATCTCGACCTGGTAGTCGCGCTCGACGCTCTTGAACACACCCGAGCGGCGCAGCGCCGCCTCGATGGCGGCGAGGTCCTTTTCCGGCGCTTCGATCATGGTGACGGCAAGAGCGTCCACGGCGTCGATACGGCGCGCCCCGTGGCGCGCCAGTACGTCCTGGAGAACGCGGGCCTCCAGCCCGGCGCGCGCGCGTACGACGAGCCGTCCGGGGAGCCGGCGCGAGCGGACGAAGTCGCGGGCAGACGCAGGGCAGGGCGGGGTGAGGGTCCAGACCAGCGCCAGGACGCTCAGCCAGGACAGCAATCGGTTCCAGGGTCGTCGGTTCGCCACGGGGCGCGGGTAAGGGCAATTGGCATGCCAGCCGCCTATGGAAGTTTTGCAGGGAGTGATCGGGTGGTGGCAGGCGTTCGTGTGCCGACCGAAAGAGGAGTTGGCGTCTGAAAAGTGCCGGCCCCCGCGTGAAGCCGCTTAGGGGCCCGGCACCGGACCTCCCGCGTTCGCGCGCACGCTCAGGGCCCGTCCCGACCTCCCCCCTTCGCGCAGACGGTCGCGGGGGAGGAACGCATGACGCGAGTGTGCTAAGGACGCGCATGCTGCGGCGGGAGGAGTTTGCGGCGATCGAGCAGCAGCTGCTGGCTCCCTACGCGATGCGCAGCGCGGACAGCCGCGGCCGCGTGCATGTCGAGGACGAGCACCCGTTCCGCATGGCGTTTCAGCGCGATCGCGACCGGATCATTCACAGCACCGCGTTTCGGCGCCTCGAGTACAAGACACAGGTGTTCGTCAACCACGAGGGCGACTACTACCGGACGCGGCTGACGCACACGATGGAGGCGGCGCAGATCACGCGCACGATCGCCAAGTCGTTGCGGCTCAACGGCGACCTGGCGGAAGCGGTGGCCCTGGCGCACGACCTCGGGCATACACCGTTCGGTCACGCTGGCGAGCGCGTGCTCAACGACCTGATGGCGCCGCATGGCGGTTTCGAGCACAACGCGCAGAGCCTGCGCATCGTCGACGAGCTGGAGGAGCGGTACCCGACCTTCCGCGGCCTCAATCTGAGCTGGGAAGTGCGCGAGGGCATCGTCAAGCACACCCCACCGTACGACAAGCCGCTCGCCACGGCGTTCGCCTCCGGCGAGGCACCCAGCCTCGAGGCGCAGATGGTCGATTCGACCGACGAGATCGCCTACAACAGCCACGACATCGACGACGGCCTCAAATCGGGGCTGCTGACCTTTGAGCAGCTCGACGGGGTCACCATCTGGCGGCAGGCGTACCGCGCTGTCCGCGACCGGCACCCCGGCGCCAGCCAGCGCATCTGGCGCTACCAGGCCATCCGTCGGATCATCGACCTGTTCGTCACCGACTTCATCGCCACGCTCGAGCGCCGGCTGGCCGAGTACCGGATCGGCAGCCTGGCCGACGTTCGCGCCGTCGGCCGGCCGCTCTGCGGCTTCAGTCCCGAGACCGACGCCCAACGCCTGGAGCTCAAGGCGTTCCTCATGGACAACCTCTACCGGCACTATCGGGTCGTGCGCATGGCCGAGAAGGCCAAGCGGGTGATGACCGAGCTGTTCGGCGCCTACATGAACGAGCCGAACCAGCTGCCCCCGCACACGCGCGACCGCCAGCGCCTCGGCGAGCCGCTGCCGCGCATCATCGCGGACTACATCGCCGGGATGACCGATCGCTACGCCCTCGAGGAGCACCGCAAGCTGTTCGATCCCCTGGAGAAGGGGTAGGGCCGGCTTCCCAGCGGCTTAGCGAGGCGGATCGCAACGGCCAGCACCTGCGGCCGAAGGGATATCCGTTACGTCCGATAAGATCGATTATGTGGACCGACCAGGGCGCGGCTTACGCCGCCTCGCTCGCACAATGATGCTCCGGTCAGTGTCAATGCAGAACGGACACGGCGCCGTTCGACACGACGCTGACCGGTCCTACAGCTTGGCGGCGATCAGGTCGCGGTCGGGCAGATCCGGGAACTGATCATAGGCCTGGCGGTAGAGCTCGCGGGCGCGCTCGGTCTCACCGCCGCGCTCGCGGGCGCGGGCTTCGCCGAGGACGGCGTCGGCCGTGTAGGGGCCGCTGAGCGCCGTGGCGTCCTTGTACTTGGCGGCTGCTTCGAGCCATTGCTGCTTGCGCTCCAAGGCCGCGCCCCAGGCGACCAGAACCTGCTGCTGCAGGTAGGGCTCCAGCTGCGCGGCGTTTCCCTGCAGGCGGACCAGCTCCGTGATTGCCCGGTCCGGGTTGCCGGCACTGATGGCGGCATTGGCGCCGAACAGTGCCGCGACCGACGCTACGTCGGTGCCGTCCCAGCGCGCGGAGAGCTCGAGCAACTCGTTCGAGGCGCCGGCGTAGTCGTTCGCCGATAACTTGATGAGCGCGCGTGACAGGTCCGCGTTGGCGTCGCGGACGCGCGCGCCGCGGTACGCAGTGGCGATGCCCAAGGCGGCCAGCAGCACGACTACCCCTACCCCGCCCCACGTCATCAACTGCTGGTGTTGTCGCGCCCAGCCGACGACCTGCCGGCTGCGGGTGATGAACTCGTCGGGCTGTTTGATGTCCTTGCGCCGAAGGCGCGCCTTTTCGGCCACGGGGAACCTCGGGGTTGAGAGTGAAGTGTGAGAGTTGAGGGTTGAAGGTTGAGACTTGTGAGTCTGAAAACAGGACGGGCGTGGGGTGCGTTGAGTGTTTCGATGCGGGCCTGTGAGCGCTCAACGGTACACTGTCAACTTCGCCCCAGCTACATCTTGTACTTGAAGTCGTCGGGCGACATCTTTTCGAGAATCTCGGACCACTTGTCGGGTGAGATGTTGGACAGATTGTTGTCGGCGCTGGCCTCGCCCTGCTGCAGGACGCTGGAGGCCTCGAGGACCTTGCGGGCGACGTAGATCGGGCTCTTCGAGCGCAGCGCCAGCGAGATCGCATCGCTCGGGCGCGAATCGATGGTGCGGGCCGCGTCGCCGACGCGCAGGTGGATGACCGCGTAGTAGGTATTGTCGCGCAGATCCGAGATCTCGATGCGCTCCACCGTCGCGCCCAGCTCGCCGATCAGGTTACGCAGCAGGTCGTGGGTCATCGGCCGCGCCATCTGGATCCCCTCGAGCTCGGTGGCGATGGCGGTGGCTTCCAGCAGGCCGATCCAGATCGGGAGGTTCAGCTTATTCTCCCCATCGCGCAGAATAACGATCGGCGTCTTGGTGGCCGGGTCGAGCGTCAGCCCGCCCACGCTCATCTCGATTACGTCACTGGCGCCCATGCACATGCGCTCCCGTCGCGTGGAATTGTGCACAGAAAGGCGCCAGTCGGTCAATCCAATTCGCCGGCGATTCTCTCACCGGACGAGACGATCGATGACCCGATAGAGCTGATTGAGATTGCGACACTCCTCGACCAGATCGCAGTACGGCAGATAGCGATCCATCTCGCTGTCGCCGAAGCCCCAGGTCAGCCGACTCTCCGGGTTGAGCCAGATCACCTGCTTGGCCCGCGCCTGGACGTCGCGCAGCACCCATTCCTGGGCCAGGTTGTAGTTGTTGCGCGCGTCGCCGAGGATGATGACGGTGGTGCGATTGTTCACGGCGCCGAGGTGATCGCGATGAAACGTGCGGAATGCCCGGCCGAAATCGGAGTGCGCGAAGACGTTGATCACGGTGCCGGCGAGCGCCATCTCGATGGCCTGCTGGGTGTCGTTCTCTTCGAACAGCTGCGTGGTCTCGCCGATCTCGCTGACGAAGATGAAACTGCGCACGCGTGAGTACAGGTCCTGCAACGCGTACACGAACTGCAGCATGAAGCGCGAGACGTTGCGCACCGAGTCGGAGACGTCGCACAACACCAGCACTTGCGGCTTGTCGCGAATCCGCCGGTCGAATTGGATGCGGAACGGCACCCCACCGTACTGCAGGTTCTTGCGCAGCGTGTCGCTGACGTCGAACTTGCCGCGCTTGGCGCGCCGCTTGCGCACCGACACGATGTTCTTGAGGCGCTGCGCCAGCTTGGTCACCGCCTCGCGCATGCGCCGCAGCTCGTCTTCCGACAGGTAATAGAAGCTCTTCTCGGCCAAGCTCGCCATCCGCGTCCGTTCGCGCTGCGAGGCATCGCGCTTCTCGAGCTCGATGCGCACCGTGCGGCGAATCAGTTCGCGCAGGTCGCGCAGACGTTGGTCGATGAACTCCTGCAGCTGCTCGGCCAGCTCGGGGGGCAGATCGGCGCGGCCGAGCTGTTGCTTGACGCGCTCGAGCTCTTCCGAGAGCGCGCCCAATCCGATGCTCTGTGCGGTGGCGTGACTGAAGCGGCCTTCCTGATACGACCGCTCGATGCTCTGGGCGTCGGCCTGCTGGGCGGCCTCGCGCAGGAGCATCTCGAGGCGGGCCGTGTCGTTTTCGAGCAGCGCCTTGGCGAGCTCCGACAGGTCGACGTCCAGCTGCTTCAGAATATCGGCGAGGCGGTCCATCAGTGCCTGGAGGTCGGCCTCGCTCAGCTGCATCGAATCCATCAGGGCGTCGGCGCCCTGTCGGATCGCCTCGCCCAGCCCGGAGAAGTAGAGATCGAACAGCTCGTCGTACACCGGACCGTCGATGGCGCGCTTGACCATCGCCGCGCGCAGCGCGTCTTTGAACGCCTGGCGATCGCCGACGCCGAGCTGCTCCAAGGCGTGAAAGGCGTCCAGATGCTCGGACATCGAGACCCGCAGGCCGTTGGCCCGCAGGAGCTCGGTGAAGTCGACGATCTTGGCGTCCATCGCAGCGGGGCGCGGCGCTCAGTGGAGCAGATCCTTGTCGTCGCCCGGCTCGGCGGCGCCGCGGGTGCGCTGTGCTTGCAAGTAGGCCTTCAGCTCGTCTTGCGCCTTGCGGATGTCGCCTTCGTACTTCAGCACGGCGCTCAGGGTATCGTTGACCAGGGCTTCGTCGAGCCGCTCGGCGTTGAGCAGGGTGAGCGTCTTGGCCCAATCGAGTGTCTCGCTGATGCTCGGCGACTTCTTCAGATCGAGCTTGCGCACCCGTTGAACGGCTTCGACCACTTGCGCGGCCAGAGTCTCGGTGATGCCCGGCACTTTGAGGCGCACGATCTCGAGCTCCTGTTCGCCGCCGGGAAAGTCGATGTAGAGATGCAAGCAGCGGCGCTTGAGCGCATCGGACATCTCGCGCGCGTTGTTGCTGGTGAGCAGGACGATCGGAATGTGGGTGGCCGAGAGCGTCCCGAGCTCGGGCACGCTGACTGTGAAGTCGCTCAGTACCTCGAGCAGGAAGGCCTCGAACTCGCTGTCCGACTTGTCGATCTCGTCGATCAGCAGGACGGTGCGCTGGGGGGAGGTGATCGAGCGCAGCAACGGGCGCGGGAGAATGAAGCGGTCGGAAAAGAAGACGTCGTCTTGGTCGGCGATGCGCTCGACCGCCTCGCGCAGCGAAGTCGCGCCGCCCAGCACCTCGCTGATCTTATCCTTGAGAATCTGGGTGTAGAGCAGCTGCTTGGCGTACTCCCACTCGTAGAGGGCCTTGGCCTCGTCCAGCCCCTCGTAACACTGCAGGCGGATGAGGTTGAGGCCGAGTGAGCCGGCCACCACTTTGGCGAGCTCGGTCTTGCCCACCCCGGCTGGACCTTCGATCAGGATCGGCTTTTCCAGGTGGGTGGCCAGATAGACCACGGTGGCGATGCGCCGGTTGCAGATGTAGCGCTGCTCGGCGAAGCGGCGGATGACGTCGTCAATGCTCGCAAACATGCATGCTCCAGGGGTTACGCGACGCCCCGGATTGTCGCTGAAATGGCGGGCGAAGTCCAAACAGGGCAGTCCCAAACTCGTCAAAAGAAGCGTGACCGGTGACCAGTGACCGGTAGCCCGTGGGGGGACTGGTCACCGGTTACGGTCACGCCGTTCGGCTCACGATGACTCCCCTTGCGCGTCTGGCGGCAGCTCGGTAGTCCGGCGGCATGTGCACCCTCGCCGCCTACGTCGGCGTCTCGGCAGAGATCCCGCTGCTGGTTGCGGCCAATCGCGATGAGTTTCTCGATCGGCCGTGCCGCGAGCCGGCGTTGATTGCCCAAGCGCCCTGGGTCTTCGCCGGACAGGATCTGAGCGCCGGCGGGACTTGGTTCGGCGTCAACCAGCACGGCATGGTCGTCGGTCTGCTCAATCGTCGGGGTGCGCATGCGCCCGACCCCAGCCGGCGGTCGCGCGGGCTGCTCTGCCTCGAGATCCTGCAAACCGTCAGTCCAAGCGAGGCGGCCGACCGATTGCGCGCCGTGTCCGGCACGACGCACAACGGATTCAACCTGCTGGTCGCCGATGCCCGGCAGGCGTTCGTCGCGACCAATCGGGGTGCGCGCGTGCAGGTGGATCCCCTGCCCGCTTGCAGCGTGCACCTGCTGACCAATCTCGAGCTCAACGATCCGACCTGCCCGCGCATCGCCAAATCGTCGGAGCTGTTTCGCGCCATCGTGCCGCCTCCGTCGGCTCGGATTGCGTCGGTCATTCCGGAGCTGCGCACGATCCTCTCCGATCACACCACCGCGCTCGACCCGCGCGCCGAGACGATCGACACCCTGTGCGTCCATCTCCCTGGGTACGGCACGCGGTCGTCGTCGATCGTGGCGGTCACCGCCTCCGGACTGATGCGCTACTGGCATGCGCCGGGGCCTCCCTGCCAGGTTCCGTACAGCGAGCTGTCGTTGCCGGCGCAGTGATCGTCGGAACGGAGCTCCGACATAGCGGGGCACACAGCACCGAACCCCACACCGCGCTGCGCGCGGCCCCTTCTGGCCTGTCCCGTTGGCGAAGACGCTCACGGGGCGGGAAGCAAATGCATGTAGACAGCTCGGGACCTGGCGGGTACCCTCCACGGCGCACTAAGGTGTGGAGGGGTGATGGGGTTTCGGCATCGCAGACATCTCCGGGAGCTCTCCCGATTCCTGTTGGCCGCGCTGCTGCTGCCGTGGGGATGCACGCCACTGGCGGATCGCGGCACGGCAACCTCCTCGACCTCATCGCTGTCGGAAACTGGCATCCTCGCGGCGCCGGCCGGATCCGCGGCGCAACCGAGTGCGACCGACGCGCGCGTGCGTGAGCTCGAGCAGAAGCTCGCTGAGCGCGACCGCCAGATCGCCGCGGTGCGGGGCGAGATCGACACCGCGCGTGGGGAACGTGGATCGGATCGCCCGCCCCATTCAGCTGCACCCGGAGCGCCGGCGCCTACCGATCAGATCCCGACGAGCCGGGGAACGCGCGAGCCAGCCCTGCGAGAGCGCGCCACTGGAGGGAGCGGCGCAGAGCCTGCCGCCGCGGCACCCGCGGCGCCCGACCCGCGTTTGGTCGAAGCCAAGCGACGGATCGCCCGGTTGGAACAGCAGCTCGCGGTCGAAGTGAAACGGCGCCGCGAGGTCGAAGCGGAGATGGATCGACTGCTGCAGGAGACATCGGCCGGACCGTTCGAGCAGGCCAACAGCAGCGTCGAGCAACATCTACGCGAGCAGCTCGACCGCGCCCGTCGCGAGGTCAGCGACCTGCGCAAGACCCTGGCGAGCGAGCGGCGGGAACGCGACGAGATCGCCCGCCGCTACGGCGAGCTGCAGGCGCAGGTGCAGGCGGCGAACGCGGCCGGCCGCGGTGCATCGAGCGAGGAGCTGGAGGCGCTCAAGGAGCGCCAGCGCCGCGTGCTGGCGAGCATCCAGCGCGATCTCGAGGCCAGCCGCCAGCGCGAGGCGGAGCTGCGTCGGTCCTTCGCCGAGGCCCAGGGCGCCGACGGCGTCTCGCTCGCGGACAGCGTCACGACGTTGCGTTCGGAGAACTCGGCGCTACAGATCCGTCTCGACGAGGAGCACAACCGCAACCGCGACCTCACGGCCAAGCTGCAGTTCGCCACGCGGGTCACGGATCTGATCTACCGGATGCAGACCGGCGGGGTGCAGTCTGTGGCCGTCGCG
>Ga0187893_10009119_pt1 | contig 15377 bp, 14 predicted proteins | sample MA1701074metaG_FD_139574 | JGI IMG/M metagenome (GOLD analysis project Ga0187893, IMG submission 139574) | White microbial mat communities from a basaltic lava cave in the Kipuka Kanohina Cave System on the Island of Hawaii, USA - MA170107-4 metaG ... | reverse complement strand
TGAGTCAAGTTCGTGAGTCGTGTTGCAGGTGTTGCGTGAGTGGCTGGGCTGTGGTGGTACCGCGCCGGCCTGGTCCCGAACAGGGATTTGGGGGCACATACGCCCCGAAATCCCTGTTCGGGGGAAGCTCAGGTCTGACAGGCCTCGTCGGGCCGGGGCAAAGCCCCACTAGGCCTAGGCGATGGAGGGCCTCGCCCGCTTCGCCACGAGTCCCGTTACCGGACCGTTCGCGATCCCCGGTCAGTGAGGGCTTCGCCCTCGGACCCTCAAGCCCGCGCCACTCCCGCGCTCCGCAGCAGGGGATGTGCGGTTGCAGGCGCATCTGCCTGTCCGGGCACTTGCCAGGCCCCTAACGAATCCCCCGAGCACTGTCAGGGCCGTTGTAGGCGGGATCCGCGTCATATGGCGCGGATCCCGCTCACAACTCCTCGTCTTCCACAGCGGCTCGAACGCATGTGCCGTGGGGAATATGCCCGGGAACGCAAACTTGTCGCACCCGTAAAGATCCGGCAACCAAGGAGCCTTAGATCTGGATGCACGGACCAACCCCGAGAGGTGACCGTGAGGTCACCGACGGATGCGCCCTCGATGCCTCACCGCTCCAGACCCAAGGAATAGCTCACCCGACACATCGACAAAAAGTTGTCGATGACGGTTGCCCAAGGAGTTAGGGCGCACCTTCAAGGTGAGCGCGGCATGCCCAGCCTCGTGCACTTCGCGCGCGCCGAGCCGAGAGAAATGAGTCATGGCGCGCGCCGAGTTGCATGGGGTGCGTCAGGGTGGAGGCAGAGGACCGTCGCCGTCGCCACGTCTCCCCATGTGAATCAGATGGAGGACTAGCAGGACGGTTGTCTTGCTGATCAGCTCCAGTCCCTCGGCCGGCTGTCCCATGGAGTATCAGCCCGAGGCCGCCGAACTCACTCAGGAGGGCAATCAGGTGGTCCTTGTCGGCCTTATCCGCTTTTCGGAGGTCTTCAAGCCAGCGCTGAATTGCTAGCCTGGCGCGACGAGGCACGGTCATGCGAGTCATAAAGGCTCCTAGCCTTGTCTCAGCCCCCGAGTGACTGCCTAGCCGCTGACCACTCGGGGGTCCCCTTTCTTAGCCCGTGTAGCGGCAACTGCCGCCGCTGGCGCAGGCGGCGCTCGCTTCCCAAAGCTTCCCGTCGAACGGGATCCCTCGCTCAGACATGAAGTCGACTGTCCGCAGAGCGCGCAGTTCCTCGTCGAGGCCGGGGAGATCGTCCTCGGGCGCATGGTGGATGAACCGGCCAGCAAGCCGCTCGCAGAACTCCCAGTACTCGCGGGTGTAGAGCAGGAAGGTGTGCCAGCCGATGTCGATATTCTTTGAAGGCGCGAACTGATAGCCCGGGTGGTCAGCGCACAGCTTCAGAAACCCGAGCACGCCGTCGACGATCGCTGCGGCGGTGGTCTCGTCGAGGTCATGATCTTTGATGACCCGGTTTACTAAGCGCTGTCGGAGCGAGGGCTCCACGAGATCGCCGTAATAGCCCGTGGTTCCTCCTGGAGTGGCCACTGTCGTCATTGACATGAGTGTGCCTACCTGGCTTTCTCTTGCGATGGAATGATGGGACGGCTCCTTACGAGGCCAGCCGCTTGGCTACCCCTGCGAAGTGAAGAACAGTGCCCGTGTTGCCTGTTCGACTACCTGGCGCAGCTGAGGGTCGGTGATGTCGTGCACCGTGGGACCTCCGTGCCGCTCGTGGAGCCAGGCCAGCGTTGCGGCGGCAGCTTCCATCGAGATGTCGAAGAGGTCGTCATCGTCCACGATGGGCTGGCCTGTGAGATCGTCGGCGTGCACGTCGACGACGTGGTACGTGTCCGCCTCGCGCTGCCGCAGCTGTTGCATGATCAGCGCTCGAGAGTTCAACATCTCCTCTCTCACGTCCTCGTCACGGACGTCTTCGCCCGAACGGCGACGCTCGGCAGCTACGAGTGTGGAACTGTAGTCGATGAACTCATCGGACATACGAAGATAAATTAGGAGAGGGAGGCGCTTGCCCGCAAGATCCGGAGCGATCCTATCCATTACTCTCGGTGAATCCGATGTCCACACGGTGTGTCGCCCAACCACGTTGGGCTGCTCGAGCAGGCGCTGGGCGATTGTGAACTCCAGCGCATCCCCCTCTTGCTGGTCGACCGCGGTACGTCCGAACTGCTCGAACGCAGCGGAACGCGTACGCGTGAAGCCCCATCGAAGGCACCCCGCAAGCATTGACGCGACCGGCGCTGCTCCGCTGTACTTGTCCCCGCATACCAAGATCGACGGGGGCACGTGAGGGTCGTGATCCTGTCTCGGCGGCCGCGACACATGTGCGATCCTGATCCCTAGGATCAGCGCTGGCCACTGCACTTCCTGCAATCCTGGAGAGGTCTCGTCGCACCACTCGGCCGCAGTCGTTGCGATGCTACCCGCGAGAATCCTGTCCAGTTCACGGCGATCTTCCTCGATATCCCCAGCCTTGCCCGCTAGCCGTTCGAATCTCAGGAAGGTCCCACGGGACATCGGATAGCGCCCGCCGCGGACGTCGGGCCACTCGATGATCCGCCAATCACGCGAATGAGCGCGTAGGGTCGAGGTGATCTGAGCCGCGCGGTCGAACGGAACCGCCTCTTGGAACAGCCCGCGCAGACGGTGAAACGCCTGGTCGAGCTCCCGGGCTACCCGCAGCACGGCAAGCGATTGGGACAGCTGTGTCGGCAGCCAGCCCAGTGTGGCGAACATCAGGTCGGCGGGCTGCGCCAGCGCGTCCGCGATCTTGGTGATGGCTCGGGGATCCGGGTCGCTCTTGCCCAACAGCCAGGTACTCAGAGTCTGCTTCCGGATGCCCGTCAGGTCCTCTAGTCCACGCAGGCTCACGCGCTTGGCGTGCATCGCGTCGCGCACCATCTCGGCCCAGGCGCGCCGCCCCTCCAAGACGGCCGCCATGTCCGCGGGCTCGCCTCTCGTCCCGGGTCCTAGGTTCGCACTCACAGTCGCTGCAGCATACCAATACGCGCACCATGTGTCAAAATTACTAGACGTTTACGCAGGTGATTGACGGTTGTCCCTCTTTGCACTTACCTTGATTAAAGAGCGTCCCACCTGGTACGAAGGGGGGGCTGGTGTCCACGTCAGACGACCAACGGCTCGCTGTGTATCACCGCCGTGTGCAGCAGCCCGCGGAACGCCGGAGGCTACGGGACCTGCTGTCGTCGCATGGGAAAGCTGACGATCGCGACAAGGCCGTGGATCACGGGCTGGACCGGATCTGGACATATTGCACGGCACAGCCTGAGCGGGCCGCCAGGGAGTTCGTGGTCTATCACCTCTTTCGTGGTGCCGTCCAGAGCACGCGATGCATGTGCTGGCCATCTGGGGCCGCTTCTCCGCCTATCTCGATTGCTCCGCGCGTCCCGCACAACACGCGTGGCTGTGCCGGGCCGTGAACCGCCCGGTCTCCTACCACGAGCGAGACGACGCGATTCAAGAAGCCCGTTACCGCTTGTGGCGGCAAGTCCGCACCAAGCCCTTTCATTGTGACGAGCACTATCACGGTTACGAGCAGTTCCGCCAGGCGCTGAAGATCGCCGCCCGGCGAACGCTCGACACCCCCAGTGGCGTTCCGTATCTCTTGACAAGCTTGACAGGATTCGACCTCGACGCCGAAGACCAGCGACCGATCACCGGAATCCCTCCCAGCGTCCTCGCCAGGCAAGTCGCGCTGCTCGGTGGTGAGCAGAGCCGCCGCTGGGTCATCGCCGCATGCGCCGGCTGGTCCGCGGAAGACATCGCGTGTGCTGAGAGCGTGAGGCTGCGCGAGCACATCGCGGCATGGGAGGTCTTCCGACGCGTGGACACCCTCCGGCGAGCGCATCACCTGCATGCCGCCGTCCCGTACTCTTTCACGAGACACGCGAAGCGCCACGTGCGAGCGTGGTTACGGCACTCCGGACACGTACTGGAGCCCGTCGACCGGCAGATCGTCATCCGGAGCCTGGCCGATCATGATATCGAAAGAATCGCTGCTCGGCTCCATCTCGACCGCGAATCGATCGAGGAACGTCGGGAGTCCCTCTACTGGACCCACGCGTGGTTTCGCTATTGGATCGACCCAGCCCGAGTCCAGCTCGACCGTCGCCTGGCCGAATGCCGCGACGGGGTCACCCGCCGATATCCACAGCTTGACCGCGCGCGCCACATCGACACGCTCGCGGCGTCCTGGGCGGGTGAGCCACAAGCCGTCACCGCCCTGCGGCAGTACCACGCCAAGCTACGCCGCAGGCCGACGGCCGGATCGGTTAAGAGCGAGCTGCACTGGCTGCGGAAGCGCTACTGCCTAGACGGCCAGCTCGACCCCGAGGCTCCCCGCTCAGCTTGAACGGAGCTCCAACAAAACGCGGTCCAGGTTCTTCACTCGCCCGTCAAGGCGTACCCTGCCGCCAACGTCACCTTCCCGCTGCCGCGATAGGCGGACCGCACCCTCGGCTCCGTCGACGGCGATCTCCAACCAGAGCGGCAGATATGGCGAGCCGTCCGACGGAGTGACGTGGATCTCGATGGTGCGCGTGCCCAACCGCTCGAGGCGGCACTCAGGGCGCAGCCCGAGCGCTGGCGCGATGTCGCCTAGATCGATCCCGATGGAGTGATCGCCCTCTTTGCCATGGTGCAACACGGGCCAGACCCAGCCCGGCGTAGACCTGACCCAAGCCGTGAGAGCGCGAAGGAGACGGGGCGACGGCCGGCTGCTCCTCCGTAGCGCCTCGCCGACTGGGTGCACAGATCGCCATACCGCCCCTAGCAGCTCCCGCTCCCGCTCGCTTACGGGGATTGCCTGGTGCACGACGACCTGCTGGCTCGACCGGTACGACACCCATTCGTTGTACACCGTGGGACCCAATGCGACCTCGAGCAGCCTCGCACGGCGGCCACGCATCAGCGAGGCATCCGTGGCCAGCACCATCGCGCATCGGCCGTGAACCTTCTCGTCGAACACGAGCCCGAGACCTTCGGACAGATGGACGACCTCCGAGTGCTCGACGTCATCGAAGACGGCGACCAGCTCGTCGCCGACCGGGTCCCAATCAAGTGTCGCCATGCGCCCCACAACCTGACCAAGGTTGGCCCGCGTCGCAGTGGCCCGACGGCTTAGCATGCTCGTACCGTGACGCTCGCAAGAGATCTCGTCAAGGCATACCTGAGGAACGTCACGGAGCAATCTGACCAATCATGCCTCCAGCCCCGTCCAGGTAATAGGTAGCAGTGGATACACCCTGGAGGCGCGGTGAGAACCCGGCTGTCGAATCCGAAGATACTGAAAGTTCCCGAAGGATCCCTCGAGGCGCAGGGCACCACGCGGCGGGGGCGTTGCCGTCAGTGTGGCTGCCGTTTCGGAAGGCGAAGCGTCCACGTCATTACCTGTTCGGCGTGCGGTCGGGGCCGGACCGCGGACTCCGGCGAACACTGGGCCGAGCCTACCGGCCCTTACGAGCTTGTCACGCATCCCGAGCTCCCACCGATGTGGGTGAGGATGCCGTGGTGGCGGCGTGTTCTCGGCCTTGGCAAGGCCCGCAAGGGATCGCGTTCTCTAGGTCGAGAGGAGGCGTGACGATGTCAACCGCATGGTCATCCGCACTCACGGACCCCGATATTCTCCTTGCTAGGTGGCGTCAACACGTTGTGGTGCTTCTCCCCTCCGCAGCGTCCGCGGTGCTCGCGAGCGCGGGCGCGGTCGTCCTCAGCTCGGGCGAGCGTTCCTTCGCTGGCAGCGCGTTCGTATGGGTGCTGGCCGTGCTTCTCGTTTCGCGATTCATCTGGCGAGCGGTTGCCTGGTGGCTCGACTGGGTCATCGTGACGAGCCGCCAGGTTCTCCGAGTCTCAGGAGTGCTGGACCGGCGCTATGAGGTGATGTCCCTCCCGCTCATCACGGGGCTGCGCTGGCACCAGCCCGTCACCGGTCGCATGGTCGGCTACGCGCACTGCACCCTTCAGGCGGCCGGCAAGGAGCCGACGGGTATCAGATATGTTCCGAACCAGGAGGAGAACTACTCGATGCTGAGGCGACTTCTCGCCGGCGAGGAGGTAACTCGGCTCATCTAGAAACTGTGCACGCAGGGGTATCGACCAGTCTCTCCTCCAAGGACTGAGTCGATCATTTGCGATGTTGAACGCAAGATGTACACGGTGCAACGCCCCGTCGACACGGGAGTTGACGGCTCGGGGCGTAAGGGGGCAAAGTGAAGCGTCGAGGAAGGCAGGCTTTTGGGGGACTGCGGCCACGCATGGCGTCGCAGCGCACCTGCCAGGGGGAAGGGGTCGCCAATGGTGGGGAGCCGGTGGGAGCACCCCCGGATCATGATCTACTCCCAGGACGGTCTAGGACTTGGGCACCAGCGGCGCACGTCCGCGGTCGCCGCCGAATGCGGTCGCCGCCGTCCGGGCTCGTCGGTCCTGGTGCTTGCCGACTCTCCCCTAGGTGCGCCGTTCGGCTCCATGCCCGGCTACGACTACCTCAAACTGCCGTCGATCCGGAAGGTCCGACCGGGCACGTGGGAGCCGGTGTCGCTCCCCATCCCATTCGCCGAGGTGGCCACCCTTCGGCGGTCGCTGATCCGGGAGGCGATCGGCGGCTTCGCCCCTGACGTCCTGCTGGTGGACCATATGCCCCACGGAGCGATGGGCGAGCTCACCGACAGCCTCGAAGTTCTGCGTCGCGTCCGACCCGGCGCTCAGATCGTGCTCGGGCTCCGCGACATCGTGGACGACCCCACGGTCGTACGCAGGATTTGGGACGAGGAAGGGGCCTACGACGCGCTGGCCCGCTTCTATGACCAGGTGCTGGTCTATGGCGAACGCCGCTTGTTCGACGCGGCCAAGGCCTATGGCTTCTCCCCCGCGATCTCCCTACGGACACGGCACTGCGGCTATGTCTGCACCCCCGAGCGCGCTCGGTACACGGCACGAGTCCGCGCCCGCTACGGCGTGCCCGGCCTGCCGCTCATCGTGGCGATGGTCGGCGGCGGCGCGGACGCCTACCCGGTCCTGCGCGGTCTGGTCGACGCGCTGCCCACCGTCCAGGCGCAGTGCCCTGCCGCCGTCATCCTGGTGACGGGTCCGTTCATGCCTCTCGAATCCCGGCGAGACCTCGAGGCGCGTGCCGCGACATGTGGTGCCACCGTCAAGGTCTCCGTCTCCGACAGCCTGAGCTATATCGAGGCCGCGGACCTCGTCGTGGTGATGGCTGGCTACAACACATCGGTCGAGATCCTTCGAGTCGGCACCCCCGCGCTCGTGATCCCGCGGGTGGGACCGAGCGCGGAGCAGCGGATGCGGACGGCGCGGTTCGTGGCGGAAGGATGGGTGAACGCCCTCGATCCCTTCCAACTCGACCCGGAGACGGTGGCCGAGGCGGTGCTCCGCAGTCTTACCACCGCCCGGGTCGCTCCGACCACGCCCCCCGACCTCGGCGGGCTCGACGCCGCGTGCGACGACCTTCTCGCCCTCTTGGATTCCCCGGCACTGGCTCCGTCCGGGAACGGAGTTGCGCCCGGACGCGTCGACAGCGTCCAGGCCCAGATCCCCAGCCCCTGCTGGGGGCCCCGAACAGGGATGTAGGAGGGAGGCGTGGCGCCTCCCCTCGCCGACAAGGAGCTGCCGGCCCTACACAGTGCACTGGACGCTCGATACGTCGCGCGGCGGTGGGCCGAGCAGTGGCCCTGGCTCGGCGAGATCCTCGACTGCGTCCGGCGCGACACCAAGTACCTGCCTAAGACACACTGTCTCGTCGCCTATGAGCTTCTGGTCCGCTCCCCTGGCGGCCCACCGCGGTCCCACTTTGGAGTCGTCGAGGTCACGCCAACCGGCCTGCGACATCGCCTCGCCGCGGACGACCCTGGTCTCCCGGGACTGGTGGCCCTCTGTGACCCGGGAGCAGTCGGGGCTCGTTGCGCGCAGCTCATGCCGGTCGAGGAGTGCGAGGTGACCATCGTGCGCTACAAGCCGGGCGCGCGATGCGTGCTGCGGATCGATTGCACGGGCCCAAAGGGTGTCAGGCTGTTCGCCAAAGCCTTTCACGACGGCGCCCGCGAGCAGGCGGAGACGCTCGCGCGCCTCCATGCGCATGCGCTCGACGACCCCGGTTTGCCAGGGTTTGCGACGCCCGTAGCGCTATGGGACGACTGGGCAGCGATCGTGCAATGCGAGGTTGCTGGGACGCCATTGCACGCGCACCTGAACGGACCGGACCGAGCGCCGTCGTTCCACGCGTGCGGGCGGCACCTCGCCGGGCTTCATGACGCAACCATCGACGGACCCCGCCAAAGACACTCAGAAGATGCCGCCGAGCTGGCCACATGCACCTCGGTGATCGCGCAGGCCGATGCCGCCCTCGCGGACCGATTCGCTACGCTCACCGCGCGGCTGGAGGATGTCGAGACCGACCTCGTGCCCAGCCACGGGGCGTTGCGGACGGACGCCTTCCTGTTGCCAGCTGGTTCCCGCCCCGTGCTCATCGACCTCGACGGCTTCTGCGAGGCCGACCCCGCCCGGGACCTCGGGAACCTTCTCGCCTATCTCGACTGGCGAGCGATCCGCCACCCCCGCGATCGGCACCTTCTGCGGCTTCTCGCGGACGCCTTCCTTCAGGGATACAGCCAGGTACGCGCGCTTCCCTGCCCTGAACGACTCGGCCGTTACGAAGCTGCGTCGCTGCTCAAGATCGTAGGGCGCCGGTACCGGAGCCTCGCCTTCACCGAATGGCGGCTCGTGCCCCAGCTGATGGACCTGGCCATCGGCCTGCTCGAAGGGAGGGCGAGAGAAAATACGTCACGCAACGCGTGAGCGTTCGCATAACCTGCTACAAGGCCGCCGATGATTCGGCGGGACGCGCCGGGGGGAGACAGGCCGTTGCCGGAAGCGTCGGGGGACTCATGAAGCTTGGGAGCATGGATCAAGACCTGTCTGGGGGATACACCCGCCCCTTGATCCTACGGGCCGCGCTTGACGTCGAGGGGATGACGGGGCTCCTCGCCCCTCTTCTCGAGCCCCTCGTGCGATCGGCGGGCAAGATCAGTGTCGAGTACGCCGAGCTCCTCACGTACAAGCGGGGTCGGCGAGGCATCATCCGGTACGACGTCAAGGCCGGAGATCAAGCGGTGGTCGTGCTCGGGAAGGTGTACGCCGATCTTCACAGGGCGGTGGATGTCCACGCGACGATGGATCTGCTGTGGACGACCGTATTCAACCGCTCAGAGGTGTTCGGTGTTCCTCGACCGTTGGGCTACCTCCGCGACCCCGCGATGCTCGTGTACGTGCCCGTCGAGGGTCGCCATCTCCACGAGTTCACCCTTCGTGGTGGCGCGCTCGACCGCTTTGCCCAGGCAGGACGCTGGCTCGCGACGCTGCATCGCAGCCGGATGCCACTGCCCAGGAGCCTCGATCTCATGGCGGAGTGCGCTCAGATGAAGGCATGGGCGGGTCTGCTTGGCTACTGCTATCCCGACCTCGCTCCGCAAGCCGATCGCCTCAGCGAGGTTCTGGGGGATACCGCCACGACGCTCCAGATCAAGACCGAGGTCCCAATCCACAAAGATTTCCACTACGAGCACGTCGTAGCCGGGGACGGCCTGTGGGCGATCGACTTCGATGAGATGCGGTTGGGCGAGCCGAACTGCGACCTCGCCCACTTCCGCGCCTACCTCGACTTGCTGGCGCTCCGCGTCGGTGTCCCCGTCACCGTTCTTCAAGCCGCGTTCGTCGGCGCGTACGCCGAGCCTGCCGTGTGGACGCCGGGCCGGTGCTTCGACTGGTTCTACGCCTTCACGTGCCTCAAGATCATCAAGCAGCTCTGCACCATGCGAGGTCTCCATCCCCGACCTGTAGGCGTTGAGCAACGACGCCAAGTTGAGGCGATGCTGGCCCGAGCCTGGCGCTCGATCGGGGTGGGGTGAGCGCGCGGCGGCTCGCCGTCGTCGTCCGCAGCTTCCCGCGACTGTCACAGACGTTCGTGCTCGCGGAGCTGCTGGCGCTTGAGCGGCTCGGGGTCGACCTGGAGCTGTTCGCGCTGACGAACCCACGGGAGGCGATCACCCAGCCCGAGGTGGCTGACCTTCGCGCCCCGGTTCACTACCTTGACCGCGACCAGGCGCGCGCGCGCCGCGGACTGCCACCCCGCGCCTACCTTCGGTGCGCCGTCGGACCCCAGGCGTTGCGGAAACCCGGGTACGCCGCCGCGTCACGCCGGGACTGCGTCAGGCAAGCGCTCCGACTGGCCCCGCTGCTTCTCGATCGAAAGATCAGCCACATACACGCCCATTTCGCCCACGACCCGACGTTGGTCGCGATGCTCGCGTCCCGCATGGTGGGCGTCCCGTTCAGCTTCACGGCTCATGGCCGCGACCTCTACCAGCTTGCGCCGCCCGCCTTAGCGGGCCGGGTCCGGGAGGCCACGCGCGTGGTGACGTGCTGCCAAGCCAACGCCGACTATCTCGGCAAGGTCGTGCCCAAGGCCCGAAACGTCCATCTAGTGCCGCACGGGGTTGACGTCGAGCGCTTCCGACCCGCGGCCACTACTCACCCAGGGCTGATCGTCTCCGTCGGGCGGTTGGTCGGCAAGAAGGGCTTCCCGGTCTTGCTCTCGGCCTGCCGCCTTCTCGCCGACAGCGGGCGGGACTTCCGCTGTGTGGTGTACGGCGAGGGGCCGCTCCGCAGAGAGCTGACCACATCGATCGAGCGGATGGGACTGACCGATCAGATCCACTTGGCTGGGGCGCGCACCCAGGGGGACATCGCGCGAGCCATCCCTTACGCACGGATATTCGCGCTGACGCCTGTGGTCACGGCGGACGGGGATCGAGACGGTGTCCCGAACGTCGTCCTCGAGGGGATGGCCTGCGGCGTACCGGTGGTGAGCACCACGGTGGGTGGCATTCCCGAGGCCGTCCATCACATGGCCAACGGCCTTCTCGCCGAGCCCGAGGATGTCGAGGCGATCGCCGGGCACCTCGCCACGCTGCTCGACGACGATGCGTTGCGCGACCGCCTCGGTGCTGGGGCCCGCAAGACGGCCATCGAGTCCTACGACGCGCGAGTATGGGCCAAACGGCTCGCGAGTACGATCCTAGGGGAGGCCGAGCCCACGTCTCCAGGAGGAGCATGGTGACAGCGTCGACCCGGGAGTTCGCCGAGGTAGAGCTCGCGTTCGACACCCGCCGGATGGGTCGACTCCTTGCCGATGGGGCCGGCCTGACGGGCGGCTCGTGCCACATCCTCGACGCGAAGTACGAGCCGGCGCGGCATTGCTCGATGCTCTACCAGCTCGATTCCACGATGATTCTGGGGATGCTGGGCTGGGGTGGCATGCCCCGAGACCACGATCGCGGCTGGGATCTTCCCACTACCAAGATGCGGATCTACCGCTGGCCGCACGACCCGGCGCTGGCAACGCTGCCCACCGTGCTCGGCTCAGGCGTCCTCGCGCGGGCACTTGAACAGGTACTTCCCGGCGTCGAGCGAGTCGTGCGCTGCACCGTTACTCCCGTGCGTTACCGGCCGGCGCGACGGTGCACCCTACGCATCGACGCTCGGATCCTCCTTGGCCCCGGTTCGGCGGACACGGGCTCGGATGCGTCGGCGGCGTCCTGGCCTGGATCCGCGGCTCCCGCTGCGGGCCCCCAGCCGCGAACGCTGTACGCGAAGGTCTACCACGACCTTAGCAAGGCACGCCTGGCCGCCGCTACGCTGCGTACCCTCGCCGAGACGCCCCCGGCCACCTCCCCGCATGAGGGCCAGCTCCTGGTCCCGCGGCCCGTCGCCTTCCTCCCCGACCTGGCGCTCGTCCTCTGCGAGCCGGTCATCGGCACGGGGCTCGAGCTCTTGCTCGGCGATCGTCGTCACGCGGCCACGTCGATCCCGGCCGCCGCGGGCGCACTGGCCGCATTGCATCGCGCCGACCTCTTGCCAGTACCAACCCGTACGGTCGCCTTCGAGCTCGACCAGCTCACCGACCGGGCGCTTCGGATCCGTGAGTACGACGCCTCGTTGGGCGCGAGGATGGCCGACCTGGCGACCATCTTGGCGAGCTGCTCGCCTGGCGCTGGCGAGGTCAGCGTCGTCCACGGCGACTGTAAGCCGAGCCAGTTCTTGGTCGACCCATCGGGGCGCGTGGCGCTCTTGGACCTGGACGGCTGCCGGCTGGCCGATCCCGCCGGGGACGTCGGCGCGTTCACGGCGACGCTCCGCCGGGGACGTGTCCGCGCGCGGCTCCGGCGCCAACGCCACCCGTCTCGGCTTCCCGACCGCCTCGCAGCCTCGCGGGAAAAGGACTTCTTGGAGGCGTACTGCCTGGCGACCGGCCGCGGGGCGGGCTTTCGTGAGCGCGTCAAGTGGTACGAGGCGCTCGCCCTGCTTCGCAAGGCTCAGCGCGCGTTCGCACGGGCGCCGCGCTCACCGCTGCCCGCCGCGATCCTTTCGGAAGCGAACCGCTGCCTCCGTGAGGCGAGGCTGCGGCGATGAGGTGGCGAGCGCGCGCGAGACCCGCATCCGATCGTCCCTTGGTCCGGCCGTTCCTGCCGTACCTCGGGGAGCAGCGCCGGCAGTTCACCCTCGCCTTCTTGATGCTCCTGATCGAGGCCGCTACGGCCGTGGGCGAGGCGGTGCCCCTCGCCTACCTCATCGACTACCTCCAGGGCGCCAGGCCGGATCTGCCCACCATGCTCGGCCTGCCGGTGATCGCATCACCACGCGTCGACACGGTCGCGATCGCGACGTTCGGACTCGTCGCGATCGCGGTGGCCAACAGCGCCGCCGACTCCTTTGCGGAGATCTGCTTCGCCCGGGGTGGGCGCCGGCTCGGCCTCGGCCTGCGCGTCGGGCTCTACTCGCACCTTCAAGGGCTGTCCCTCGCCTATCACAACCAGCGCCGCACCGGCGACGTGATCACGCGGCTGACCGGCGACGTCACCGCGCTCGAGGACTTCGTGACCGACTCGGCGAGCGACCTCGTGGGCAGCGTCCTCGTGCTCGTCGGCACCCTCGCGTTCCTCACCGTCCGGTCCTGGCAGGTCGCACTGCTCGCCGCCATCCTCGTGCCGCTGCTGGCCCTGATCTCGAACTACTTCTCCATCCGGATCAAGGCCGCGTCAAAGCGGCAGCGCGCCCGTGAGGGCGATCTCGCCTCGGCGGCGCATGAGATGCTCACCTCTATCCGCGTGATCCAGGCGTACGGGCGCAGCGGCTACGAGGAACGGCGCTTCGCCGGCCAAAGCTCCGCGAGCTTGAGCGCCGCGTTGGAGGCGGCCGGGCTGGAGGCGCGGTTCAGCTTTGTGGTCAAGCTGCTCGAGGCCTCGTCAATCGCGGCGGTGATCTGGCTTGGTGTCTGGCTCATCGACCGCAGTGCCCTATCCGTCGGCACGCTCGTCCTGTTCACCGCCCTGATCGGCCAGATGTTCAAGCCGACTCGGAAGCTCATCAAGGAATGGACGACGATCGGGAGACTGGTCGCGAGCGCCGAGCGGATCGCCGAGGTCTTCGAGCGCCGACCCACGGTGGTCGACGCGCCCGACGCGATTCCCGCGCCCCGATTCCGGGGCGAGATCACGTTCCGTGGCGTGAGCTTCGCCTACCGGCCCGACCCCACGGATGACACTCCGAACGGTGCGGAGCCACCTCTTTGCCTCGACGGGATCGACTTCACGATCCGCCCCGGGCAGGTTCTCGCCCTCGTGGGCCGCAGCGGGGCCGGCAAGAGCACCATCGCCCAGCTGCTCCCTCGGCTCTACGATCCGCAGGCCGGCCAGGTCCTGATCGACGGGTACGACGTCCGCCGCTTGCAGATCGCTTCGGTCCGGCAGCAGATCAGCATGGTGCTGCAAGAGACCATGCTGTTCAGCGGCACGGTCGCCGAGAACATCGCCTACGGCCGTCCTGACGCCACCCGCTCCGATGTCGTCACCGCAGCCGGCCAGGCGAACGCGCACGAGTTCATCGTCAAGCTGCCAGACGGCTACGACACCCTGCTCGGAGAACGGGCCGACACCCTGTCCGGCGGGCAGCGGCAACGCATCGCGATCGCCCGGGCGCTCGTCCGCGACACCCCCATCCTGATCCTGGACGAGCCAACCACTGGCCTCGACGCCGAGTCCACCGATCTCGTGCTGGACGCGCTCCGCACGCTGATCCGTGGCAAGAGCACGCTGATCATCTCGCACGACCTCGGCCTCGTACGCCACGCCGACGCGATCCTGGTGCTGGAATCCGGCCGCATCGCCGCAGCGGGAACCCACACCGAACTCCTCAAGCGCCCTGGCCTCTACGCCGACCTGCACACCCGCCAGTTCGGCTCCACAGGCATCTCAACGGGCCCTCAATCACTCGTGGATCGACTGGCCCACGGACTCTCCCGCAGGTGGCCGCAATCACTATGAAGTTGTCAAGGTACGCCTGCTACTCAATGCTTCGATCAATCGACGAGCACAATCCGCGACGGACGGGCTTGCCCATCGGGGGCGCCCTGCATGAAAGCCACGGCCGCCGCCTCCGGCGCGGTGGGTCCGGGGGTGGGTGGAAGGTGAGGACCGCGTCGGCGTTGCCGGTGACGGTCCGTCCTCCTTCGTGCACGGCGTGGTGGTGATGTGCGCACAGCAACCGCTCCGCCGCCACCCGCGCCGCCACAGCAGTCAACGCCTCGACGTCCGCCCGCAACCGCACAGCGTCCAACACGCCAAGGTCACGCACGCCCAGCCGGTCACAGGCTGACACCAGCGCGCCTATCACCGATCCCCCGTTAATCGAACTCATGTTCGCAATATAGCTGCCTTCTTATTTGATTGCAAGCATCTCAGCGAATTGGAGGCCGGATCGGCGGAGCATGCCGCCCCGGCCCGGCACGCCAGATCGACTCTGCCCCGGCATGACCCGCTCGGCTCAGATCAAACCGTTGAGCCTATGGCCCTGGGCGCAAATAACATGGTTGGAAGGCAGGTTGACAGGCTACGCGTGTGTGAGCCCGCGTTGGGATTAGGCTGATCCGTGTACTTTGGGGCGTCCTGCCCGCTGGGCTGCCTCACGTGTTCAGGTGCGTGGGTGTCGTGACTGGCGGTGTGCGGTTATAGGCATAGGAACGGCAGATGATCGGTAGGTGTGTCGGCTCGGTCGTCGTATGGACGACTGAGTCGACACACCCCCGCATTGTGCGGTGGCTCAACCCGCTCAAAACAGACAAGTTAATCACGCCCCAAGCCCTATGCGGCGCCGATGGCCACACTGAGATGAGAATCGGCCGTACGCCGTCCGGTTCGCCGGATTTTTGCCTTTGGGGCGGTGCCGCGCGCCGGCCTAATCCTGCACTGTGCAGAGTTAGGCCGGTATACCGGCCTAACTCTGC
>Ga0187893_10009118_pt1 | contig 15377 bp, 4 predicted proteins | sample MA1701074metaG_FD_139574 | JGI IMG/M metagenome (GOLD analysis project Ga0187893, IMG submission 139574) | White microbial mat communities from a basaltic lava cave in the Kipuka Kanohina Cave System on the Island of Hawaii, USA - MA170107-4 metaG ... | reverse complement strand
GTGCGTGGTTGACGTGACGAAAATCTTGAACGCGCCGTCAGCCGCGCCCAATCCCACGGTGAAGACGTTGTTGAGAATCTCGTTGGGGTTGTAGTTGGAGTTGGCGACCAGCGGCTGCGCGGCGTCGCCGGGATAAAGGGTCAGGTAACCGCCCCCGGATTGCACGGTAGTGATATTGCCGGTGATGGCGGCGGCGTTGGCGGGAATGGTGAGGCCGTCACAAGTGCGGCGCGCAAGTTGAGTGCGCGATGTGCCGCCTTGAATAGGCTGCCCTGGCGCATCGCAGCCCAACTCGCCCGGACGGGTGTCGAGCAGGCGAATCGGATGCGCCAGCGGATAGAACATCAGCCCCGCGCCGCTGATGATGACCGTGTATTCGCGCGCGCCCATACAGCCATTGTTATCCGTCGCTTTGACTGTGAAGGTGAAACTGCCGAGCGCAGCCGGCGCGCCGGACAACACGCCTGCGGATGACAGCGACAGCCCGCCGGGCAATGCGCCCACGCTGATCGTGAACGTGTAAGGCGCCGCGCCGCCGCTGGCAGTCAATGTCTGGTTGTACGCCGTCCCGGCAAAACCATTGGGCAACGCCGGCGGATTGACCGTGATTGCGCCCGCGCCGCACGGAGGATTGATGACGAGCGCATAAGGCCGCTCGCCCGCGCAGTTGTCCAAGTCGGTAGCGCGCACGGTGAAATTGAAGGTTCCGAAAGCGGTCAGCGCGCCGGAAATAACGCCCGCAGGCGATAGCGTCAACCCATTCGGCAGCGCGCCCGCGACCAGGCTGAAACTGTACGCGCCAAACCCGCCGCTGGCCGTCAGCGCCTGGTTGTACGCCGTTCCCGCCGTGCCGGTGGGTAATGAAGTTGGGGTGATCGAGATCGCCGGGCAGGCGACGCTGCTGTCCACAATCTTCGTGGCGAACGCATCGGACGCGCCGCCGAAACTCAACGCCGGCCCAATCATCACCGGGAAGCTTCCGTCCGCCGACGCGCTGCGCCCCGTAACGTAAACCTGCCGCACGCCCGCGACCGCCGCCCCGAAACCTTCTTCCAAACCATTGCCGCCGAGGTACCCAGCGTAACTCAACGCATTGCCCGCCGGATTGACCTTCGCAATGAAGCCATCCGCAGTCCCATTCAACGTCAAATCGAAGGCGTTCGACACAGGGAACGTCGCCGCGCTCGAAGTAGTCCGCCCGGTCACGTGAGCGGCGCCCGCTCCATCCACCGCGATGCCGAAGCCTTCGTCGTCTCCGCTCCCGCCGATGTAACCCGCATAGCTCAAGGCCGAACCAGCAGCATTGATCTTCGCCACGAAAGCGTCAATCCCACCGTTGAAAATCAAATCAGGCCCGACGATCTCAGGGAAAGTAGCTTCCGTCGAAGTCGTGCGCCCGGTGAGGTAAGCATTGCCCGAACCATCAACCGCAATGCCGTAAGCTTCGTCAATCCCGCTGCCGCCGATGAAACCGGAGTAACTGACCGCAGAGCCGGTCGAGTTGATCTTCGCCACGAAAGCATCCGTGCCGCCGTTGAAACTTGGACCAAGCGCGCCAGCCATCGGAAAAGTGGCTTCACTCGAAGTCGTCAACCCCGCCACGTAAGCATTGCCGCCCGCATCAACCGCGATGCCGCGCCCCTGATCATCGCCGCCGCCGCCCAGGTAGCCCGCATAATCCAGCCCCGAACCATCAGCCTTCACCCGCGCGACAAAAGCGTCAATCGCGCCCTTGAATAACAGACCCGGCCCGACCAGCTTCGGGAACGTCGCTTCAGTCGAAGCCGTCAACCCCGTCACGTAAGCCCTGCCCGATGAATCAACCGCAATCCCCAGACCTTCGTCCTCGTCATCGCCACCGAGGTAGCCGCAATATTCCAACGCCGTCCCGCTCGGATTGATCTTCGCCACGAAAGCGTCAATTGCGCCGTTGAACGTCCCATCCAGCCCACCCAGCGCCGGGAAAGTCGCCTGCGTCGAAGTAGTCCATCCTGTCACGTAAGCATTGCCGCTCGCGTCAACCGCAATGCTGTGGCCTGCGTCATCGCCGTCGCCGCCGATGTAACCCGCATAAACCAAGCCCGAACCATCGGCTTTGATCTTGGCGACGAAAGCATCCACCCGCCCGTTATAGGTCAGATCAGGCCCGGCGGTTTCGGGGAACGTCGCCTGCGATGAAGTGGTTACGCCGGTAACGTAAGCGTTGCCCGCGCTGTCCACTGCGATGCTGTGGCCTTCGTCATCGCCGCTGCCGCCGATGAAGCCGGAGTAGATCAGGATGGCTGGGTCAATGACGAGCGTCTTGCGGCGGTCGTATTTACCGACTTTGAAGCTGTATTGCTGCGAGCCGTCGGCCGCGCGCTCGTGAACGACGAATTCGGTTTTGACCTGCTTGCCATTGCTTTGGTGCGAAACCGGCTTGTCATCACGAATCACACCGAAGGGCGTGGGGATTTCCAATTGACCTTGCTGATTGATGGTTAGATGCGCGTTTGTGCCTTGATAAGCAAGTCTGATCTGCTGGGGGTCGGCGCCGGGTTTGACGATGAATTCGTACTTCAGGCGGTTTGTGGTTCCGCTGTAGACTAGATCAATGCCGGGCCAGAGATTGGGATAAACAATTGAAGAGTAGGTCGGAATGCCGGTGCGCCAGTTTTGTGGGGTACCACTGAAATAGCTCACGCGCGCTGGCGTCAAGTCTTTCCCTTCAGGCCGCACCGCTGGATTCGCGCCGACGAAATCGAGCTTTAAATTCCATCGCTGGATGATTCTGTGCTGGCCGATCCGTGCGGCTAAGGAAAAATCTGAGAATTTGGCTGAGTGGTTGTCGAGCGGTTGAGCGACGGCTAGTGACACCCCCTGTGCAGTGAAGTAGGCAGTGGCGTTGTGGCCCTGCGCGAGGAAGGCTGCCCGCGCATCTGCCTGCCCGCGATTTTCGGCAAAGGAGAGCGGTATCCTACGCAAGACCTTAGGCAAGGCTTGATTATTTGAGGAATGAGCTAGTGATACCTTGCGAGCGAATTGCGCTTGAGTGTGTGGTGACACTCCCAGGTAGTGGCTAGCTGCGGCAGAGGCTTTGTGCAGCAAAGAAATCATAGGAGCAACCCAATAAGTTCCCAATCCGACTCCAGTTGCCAGGAACAGAGCGAGAATGGATTTCGAGATAACTGGATTACTTCTCATTAGTTTACTCCTATTGCGATCTGGTCATTTTGTATAGCGCGTCCCAACCTCGCGACTAAAATGCAATGTGCCACGCCTTATCACAATTCGTGATTTGGTAAATCGGTGTCAATAATCAAGTAGACTTGGGGTTGATGCCCAACGTTGAAAGGCATCTTCAAACCCTAAAATATACGCCCACCCTAATATTGCCTCACCACCGAACTCCCCAGCTTTAGTAAGGCTGCAATTGATAACTCTGTCTGTCCACTCAGGAGCGAATGTCTTAGCCAGAGCATAAGGAATACCAGTAATGGGATTTGAGCCTAGACCAATATTTACAGCAGTCCTACCGATTTTAAGTCCCGCGTTCAGGTCAGGGTTGTTCAGGTCTTTATAGGCACTATATCCGACGTCCAAAACATAAGCGGCGTGACCAATATTACGAAGCGCTTCTTTTGCTGGTATGTTCGATGTGAGGCCAAATTGTAATTGGCCTGGCGGCGGATTCGTGGGCAAGTAGAACCAGTAATGAATATCGCTGGTGATCTCACCTGGAAAGGTCGCTAGTTCTGTTATTAAACCAGATAGCTCGTAATAAAAGTCCAAATCCTTTTTGAGTAACCCCTGCGGATCATTATGATTTACAGGGTCATTCGTAACGTAAGCGTAGAAGTTCGACTCTCTGCTATTAAGCTTGGCCGGGTCTTCCACAATGAACCGTCCTTGCTGCGGGTCATACCAACGTGCCCGGTAATACATCAATCCTGTTGCCGAGTCTCTTTCTCTTCCAGTAAATCCATATCGAGTAAGCGCACTACCTGTGTTGAAGCCGAAAGCCTCATACTGTGCTCGCTCAACTACACCACCAGAAGCATTCGCCAATGCATTAGTGCTGCCAAGATGATCTTGTAGAAAGTAAAGATTCCCGCCCATTCCCGTCTGCCGCAGCTTCTGATCAATGCCCGGTCCATTCAAGTAATCAACCACACCACTACCGCCACTGATCGAATCGCGCACTACATCCGCCCCATCATAGAGAAAGCTTGTAGTCGCACCACCTGCCGTGCGGCTTTTCCTACGCCCCAGCGCATCGTAGCTGTAGCTAACACTTTGCCCGCCTGGCAGCGCCACGCTCGTCAACCTGCCGCGCGCATCCCAGTTGTAAGTGGTGGCGCCTTGCGAATCGGTCTTCGTTACTGTTTGTCCTTCGTCATCGAAACTGTAGCTGGCCGGGCCAAACTGCGGAACGCGGTTAGCGGCATCGGCGGTGGCAGCCGTTCTGACCGAAGTCAAGAGCGTTGCCGAGGCCAAAGAGGTGATGGCAGCAATCTCGTCGTCAGCATTGTAGCCGTACTGAAAATCTTCAATCGTTGTCAGTGGGCCAGCGTGTGTCATCCGCGCCAACCGGTTGACGGCATCGTATTGGTAGCTGGTTGTCACGCCGTTCGGGCGTTGCAAGCTTTGCAGACGCGAGAGCGTGTCGTAGGCGTAGGTGAAAGCTTCGCTCCCTTGCGTAATCGCGCTCAGCCGTCCGGCAGTGTCATAAGCGTAGTTCACGGCGGGAGCACTTGCCGCAGTCATCGTCGCGCGCTGGCTGGCCTGGTTGTAGGTGTAGCTGACCAATCCCTGCGGAGTCTGCTCCGATAGCAAGCGGTCGGCGTTGTCGTAACTCAGATCAATCGTCCCGCCTTGCGTGTCAGTTATTCTGGTCAGTCGCCCGGCTGCGTCGTAGGTGTAATTTACAGTGGCATCGGCGTAAGTCACTCGCTCGCGGCGATTGAGAGCGTCATAGCTGATACTCGTGTTGCGGTTGAGCCGGTCAACAATGGCGACGACGTTGCCCTCGGCGTCGTAGCCGAAGTTGGTGTCGCGCCCGAGCGGATCAATCTGCTTCGTCAGCCGGAATAACTCGTCGTAGTAGAAGGTTATAGTGTGGTTGCGCTGATCGGTCAGCGTCTTCAGGTTGCCGCGGTTGTCGTAGGTGAAGCGGATGACGCCGCCGATGCCGTCGGTGATCATCGTCCGTTGGCCGCGCGCGTCATAGCCGTAGCTGACCTTGCGCTTCGATGGGGAAGTGACGCGGGTAAGTTGATCGGCCAGGTCATACTCATAGCGCGTGGCGCGGTTGAGCGGGTCAATGCCGGCGATCAGGCGGTTCTTCTTGTCGTAGTTGTTCGTCCAGCGGTGGTTGAGCGCGTTGGTCAGCCCTGTGAGGTTGCCGTTGCCGTCGTACTCATAGCGTGTGACGGCATTACTGGAGTCTTTGGTCGTGACGACGCGATCCAGGTCATCGTAAGTCCGTTCCGAGCGTCGACCGAGCGGATCAACAACCGCTTTGAGCCTGCCGACGGCGTCGTATTCCATCGTCGAGCGGTGATTGAGCGCGTCAACCACTGCGGTGACGTTGCCCTGCGCGTCGTACTCCAACTGCGTCGTGTGGTTGAGCGGGTCGGTGATGCCGATCAACTGGCCGAACTGGTCGTAGTTGAACGTCGTGGTCTGGTTGAGCGCGTTGGCGGCGGAGATCGGATTACCGCGCGCGTCGTATATGAGGTTAGTGATCCGACCGAGCCGGTCGGTCAATCTGGTCAGGTTGTTGAAGACTGGCTCGTAGACGTAGCCGGAGGTCTTCCCCAAGCGGTCAATTCGTGTGGTAATGTTGCCGCGGTCGTCGAATTGGCGAGTACTTTCAGGACAGCCGCAAGGGCCGGTGACCTGGATCGGGAGGTTATTGTCGAAGGTACGTTCGATTGTTACCGATTGCCCCAGCTCATCGGTCGCGCCGATGGCATAGCCGATGGCGGAAAAACGCTTGCTCATCTTGCGGCCCAGCGGGTCGGTGACCATAACTTCGGTGACCACCGTGCCGGAGAGCGTGTACTGGTAAGTCTCCGTGCCCCCGTCGGCAAACTGTTGGCTAATCACCCGGCCGTTGTTGTCGTAAGTAACCTGCTTCACGACCACGCCGCGTTTGTCTTTCACCGAAGTGAGCTGCGCCACGTTGTCGTAAGTGTATTCGGTGGTGTAACCGAGCGGGTCTGTGACTTTCGACAGCCGGGACAGCCCGTCGTAGCTGTAAGTCCACCTGCGATCCAGCGGGTCTACCGCCTGTGTGATGAAGCCGTTGCCGTTGTAGCTGAGGCTGATCGAACGTCCGACGGGATCAGTGATCTGCGTCAGGTTATTCCCGGTGTAAGTCAACGTGGTCGTATTGCCGTTGCGATCCATCATTGCGGTCAGGCGGCCTGTCGGATCGAAACGGTAGACCTGGCCGTTGACCATTCGGTACTCGAACGCGCCGTTGGTCAGCCGGCGCACTACGTCGCCGAGTTGCACGACCGTATCGGTGGTTGTGAAGACGAGCGTGCCGTCGGCTTCGGTGCGGATGTAGCTGAACAGCCGCCCGTTCCCTTCCATCGGCATCACGACGCGACCGGCGCCGCCGGTTTGAAAAGTCCCGGTCAATCTCACGGCGTAATTGTCCCGCGTGCCCCGGCCGAATCGCCCTTGCGTGTTCTGGCGGCCCAGGTCGCTCGTGTAGACGCGGGTCAACTCCAGCCCGCCGCGCGCTCCGCCGAAAGCGATGTCGGTCATCACCTCGAGCTTGACGCCTGACCAATAAACTACCGGCTGGCCGCTGGCGCCTTGTCCGGCGGCGCAATCGTTGTCCCCCGGCGACGGATTGCAGTTCGGGCTTGTGCAGGGGGGCGTGGGCGGCGCGGCTCCGTGCCACGAAAAATCGCGCAAGCCGTATGGCCTGCCCGTCTGCGGGTTGATCTCCGGCACGATCATTCGCCCGTCATTGCTGACGCGCCCGGCGCCGTAGACGTACCATTGCACCGTGTCGTGATTGAAATTGTAGAGCGGAACCTGCGTGCCCGGATTCAAACCCCAGGTGTTGGGATAGTTCACGGGCATATCAATATCGGAGATTGCGCCGCCCGGCTGGCTGGTGAAGACAATGGGCATCGTGACATTTGAGGGCAGCGGCGCCGGCGTGCGGTCAATCTCCACCGGTGTGATCGAGGCGCGCGCCACGGGCGAGCCGTCGCGGTTGCGCAGGTTGGCGTTCGCCGGGATCGTCATCTCCACGCCCACGCGCGGCGTAGCGACCATCGTGTTCTGGTTCGGCACGACGGTGACTTCGTTTTGCGTGTCAATCTTCGGCAGGATGAAATCGTAAGGCACTACGTTGGGCTGGCCCGCGACTATGTCCGCAGGTTCGGCGATCACCGGATAGGTGCGGTTGGGTATGCTGACGGTGCGTCCGTCAACCATCACCGGACGGTCGGGACCGGCGTTGACATTTGAAAGCAGGAAGGCTCCGGCGGCATCGGTCGTCGCCGTCCTGCCGTCGAGCGAGACGGTCGCGCCGGGCAGCGGCTCCCTGTCTTCGTTCAAGACTCGCCCGGACAGCGTCGTGGTTCCGGCGGCCTGCACGCTGACGGTGGCCGGAGCGGTTCGGGTTGTTTGACTGCCGTCAATGACGGCCACTGCGCGAATCGTGAAGGAGTAGTTGCCGGGCGAAAGGTTGCCGGCAACGCGCAAGCTCAAAGACGATGTGGCCCCGGCAGTGATTTGCTCGGGAATAAAAGTGATCGTCGAGCCAGCCGGCGCGCCCTGCACGCTCAAATCGGCCAGTTGCGTGAAGTTTGGTTGTGGACTGGTCAGTGTGATGACGTAACTGGCCAGGCTGCCCTGAATCGCCTGCGCGGTTGAAGGCGCGGCGGCGATCTGAAAATCCTGCGTGGCTTCGACAAAAAATGGCGCGCTGGTGGCGGCTGCGCCGGCTGAATTGGTCAATTCAATCGTGCCCGTGACGGCGGCGTTCGGCACGGTGACGACGGCTTGTGTCGGTGTGGCCGACGAGACGAGCGCGGGCAAGCGCGTGTTGTTCGCCCCGGCGAAGGTCACTGTCGGATTCTGTGGCTCGATTTTCAAATCGGTTCCGGTCAACGTCACTTGGGCGCCGACCGGGCCTATTTTCGGATTGAAGTCGGCGATGGCCGGAGGGGCGGCGAGCAAAGTGAAATTGGCCGGACTCGTCGCCGCGCCTGCCGCAGTCTGAACGGTGACCGGCCCGGTTGCCGCGTCGGCGGGAACTACGACCGAAAGCTGCGCGCTCGTGGCGGAGTTGACCTGCGCTACGGTTTGGCCACCGCCGGTCTTGGCGAAGCGGACGATGTTTTGTCCGGGGACGCTGTCATCGAAATAGCTACCGTTGACGGCGATTGTCGCTCCTGCGACGGCGCTCGAAGGAGAAAGCGACAAGATGATCGGCCTCGCCAGCACGGTGACGCTTAGGTGCGAGCCGGGCGCGCCCGTGAGTCGGACTGACAGCGAGTTCGACGGGAGCAGGTTCGCCGGAATGTCCAGCGTCGCGGTGTTCAGGTTGACGGTGCGCGCCGTCGAAAGCAGCGTGCCGTTGAGCAGAATCACCGCGCCGCTCGCGCGATTGGTTCCGTCGGTCGCGCCGTTCTGCACGCGCACTACGCCCGCGATAGTCGAAGTTGTCGAGAGCGTGAACTGCGTGTAGACATTGCGCGCCGGGCCGGGTTGATAATCGAAACGCTGCGGGCCGTAGAGGGTGATTGAGCTTCCGGCTTGCAACACAGGCGCAGGAGCAACCGTAGGCACCGCTTTGGCACGCTTGGCTTTCACCGGCGTTTTGCCGCGCGAACTGCCTGCTATCACCACTGGCGTCAGCGCCGCCTGCCAAATCAGCGTAACCATCAACAGCCAGGACAGACAGATACGCAGTCTGAGAAAGGCTGGTAGCCTAACACGACCTTTTGTGGTGGAAAGGATTGCATTCATCCGGCCTGAGTCATTTCTGTTCATCTCTTCCAGTCCTCGCTTGGCTTCATAGGCATTGCTGCGGCACAGCCGTGAGATAACACCTAAGACAACTTTCACTCACTCGTGCGCTTGATCCGTTTGCCCGATTCGGTGATGTAGGTGATCTCCGACTTGGCCCCGAAGGTCGCGGAGATTTCAACTCTATCCACGCGCTCGCCTTGCATAAAGACCGGCTCCCGATTTAACGCTACCAGATTGACTGTGACCGTGGCACAAATCACGCTCTGACCGGTAGCGGGGATGGTGACGTTGGCGCTTGCCGTAGATGAGGCTAGTGTGCCAGTGAGTGCAGTGCTATTGACTGTGGTGCGTGCGCCAGTTTCGGGTGTGGCGGTGACTTGTAAGACCGTGCCAGTGGGAATATTGGAAGCAGCGAGCGCAACCGGCACGGGATCGGCCTGTGAAGCTGGTAGCGTGATATCTGGAATACCGCTGAACGATCCCACAGGATTGGCAGGCACGGCTATTCCGCCAACTGATGTAATCCTTAGTTGAGGTAAGTTGGACGGTATGGCCGGCCGGGGTTGCACAAGACTGAAATTACTTGAATTTGATAACAACCCGCTGATACTTGGACTAAAGTTGCCTGCATCATATGCTTCAATTCGAACGTATCCTGGTGAGCCATTCCCTCCGGCAGGACTATAACAACAAAGAAATCCTCCCTGACCGCCACTAACACTCAAGTTGCCTACTCCAGAAATTGTGTTAGCGACAACTCGAATCGCTCCACCAGCGCCCCCGCCCCCACTCCCACTAATCCCATTACTAAAAACACCATTGCCACCCATAGCAGTAATAACTCCGCTAAATACGATAGTGGTAGAACTGGCAATTAGTATTGCACCACCACCACCACCACCACCATTATTATATGGGCCACCGCCACCGCCAGATCCGCCAATGAGGAGTAGCAGTGTAACTTTGCCATAACTCGGCCCACCTTGGCCTGCGATTTGGGGATCGGAGTTTTTACCGTTCTCCCCGATTGCCGAATAGCCTCCTCCTCCTCCATAGCCACAGCCAAGATTAGTTACGCAACGATTGCCGCCACCGCCACCAGGCCCGTCTCCACTATTGCCTAATTGATATCCTTCAATACCAAGCGCGCCATCGCCGCCTCTGAATCCACCAGGTCCGCCAACTCCGCCTCTACGTGATGAGGCTGAGCCTCCTTCTCCATCAAGAATGACCCTACCAAGGATAGTAACGTTGCCGGTTGCCAGCATAGTGACAGGCGTGTTTTTTGAATTCTTCGTGAACCTAACTTCAACGCCAGCAGGGATGTTGATGGTCGTGAAATTAAAGACGCCACTATCAGGAATCTGAAGTGTTGTGTTTTGTGTAGGCGCAAACGCTCCATCCGCACCAGTCGAACCACTGTTGAATGTTTGCGCCTGAACGGACACACCCATACTCATCAACACCACAACACCAGCCAACAAGGCCGCCAACCGGGTGATGCTCAAATGGAAGCTACGTGAGGATTCATCTGGACGTGACAACATCGTTTTACTCTCCTTTTCGCTTCAAGCTCAGCTTGATTTCAAACCCTTTGATTCGTTGTTGCCTGACAACCAATCAGTGTTGGTCGCGGCATCACAGAACAATTTCAATCGTATTAAAGCCACCGTCCACTGTCAGCGTATGGCCGTTGGCTGTTGTGATAATCACGAGCCGCTTACCAAGTGCGGCGCTGCTGTTGACTGCAATCGTCGCTGTCAGCGAAGTGCCGTTGGCGTTGACCAACAAATTGGAGGCAACAATCGTCAAGTCCTGGGTGCCGTTGGTGTCAACAAAGGTAGTAGCTGTCGCGCCGGTCAGATTCGCACCGGTGATCGTTACGGTGACGTTCGCGCCGCGCGCTATGTTGTTCGGCGAGATTGCCGAGATCGTCGGCCCCTTCGTCACTACAACGGCTGCGGCAAACGGCGTCGCTTGCTCATTGACTGCAAACCGCACCGAAATGCCCCCAGCTATCGGCGAAGATTGCTCTGTCGTCGCGCGCCGGACAGAAATGCCCGCGCTGACTGGCATACTCGATTCGATTGTTGCGAAGCGCACTGAAATGCCCGCGCTGACTGGCATACTCGACTCGATTGTTGCGAAGCGCACTGAAATGCCTGCGGCGATGGCGGGTGACGGCTCGATGGTTTGGCGACGCACTGAGACGGCGGCGGTATAGGCGAACTGTAAAAACTCCGGGTTCTGCACCGTGACTCTCGCCACGCCAACGACTGACGGCGCAACGACGCTGGTGGCGCGAATAAGGAAGACGACCGATGGCTGGCTGGGCAAGAGCCTGGGCGCGGTGTAAAGCCCAGCAGCAGTGATCGTGCCGACGGTTGAACTGCCACCCTCGATTCCATCAACACTCCAGACGACGCTCTGGTCTCCCGACAAAACAACTGTGGCGGTGAATTGAATGGTTTGCTCGGACTGAACAGTCACAGCCAGCGGCGTCACGTTGATGCCCCCGACGGTGAATGGCAACGCTGTTGTCGCAGTCCCACCAGGCGTCGTCACGCTGATCGGCCCGGTGGTCGCGCCGCTGGGAACTGTGACGACCACGACCGGCGCGTTCGCCGAAACGATCTGCGCCGCCGTGCCGTTGAAAGCCACCGCGTTCACGCCCGCCCCAAAGCCCGTGCCGATGATCGTCACCTGCGTGCCCGGCGCGCCCTCGCGCGGATAGAAATCCAGCGCTTCAAGTGTGTTCGCCATGTTGCGGCGAATCGCTGTGAAGTTCCCTGCCGCGTCGTATTCGTAGATGTTGGCCTCGCCGCTCGGCGCGATCACGGCGCGCAACCGCCCGTTGTCGTCGTAAACGTACCGGGTCGTGCCGCCCTGCGCGTAAGCGGATGACGCGGCTGCGAGGACAATGGCGATCACCAACGCGGCGAGCGCGAAGCAAGACCGCGCCGCAGAGCCGTCGGCTCTTGCCTTTCTTCGTGTTCTTCTGATCTTCGCGGTCGAATTCATCTTACTTGTCAGGCGTAGCGTGCTGGTTCGTCAAAACCGGTCGTCGGGACGAGCGGATTTCGTGGACGTGCGCGCCGATACGTTCATCGGCCCATTCGGGATGCGCGGCGAAAAATCGCGCGGCGATCACGTCCGCCATTGGGTCGTCGCGCCAGAGCAGGTATTTCGCTTGCGCGCGTTCCGATTCTGCTTTCATCCCTGCGCTCAGGTAGAGCGGGATCAGGAACTGATAGGCCCCGGCGTCCGTCGGATCGAGTTTCAGGATCGTTTCAAATACCGAGCGGGCGCCGGCCAATTCCCCCAGCGTGTAGAGCGTTTGCGCCAGTTGCCGCTGCACTTCGCGGTCGCGCGGGTATTCGGCGGCGATCTGTCTCAACTCCACTGCGGCTTCGCGCCGCTTGCCCTCGGCGCGCCAGATCAGGGCGCGGAAATAGCGCGCTCGCAAAACTGAGTGCGGGCTGGTGATTGCCGATTGGGGAATTTGCAGTGCGCGATCAATCAACTCGGCGGCTTTTTGCAACTGCGGACGTTCGTGGTGAGCGAAACGCTCGGTGCGCATTTCGGCGATGGCGGCGTTCACCGGAAGGTCCGGATCGTTCGGACTGAGTTCGCTGGCGCGGCGGAAAGCGGCGGCTGCCGGGCCGTACTGCGCTTGCTCCAACAATCCGATGCCGTAATCGTTCCAACGCTTCCATTCCGGGGTTCCGCTTGCCGCTCCGCTCTGGTTGATCGCCATTGCCAGGCCACCGGCCAGCAGCTTCGTTTCCGCTTCGGCCATCCGCACTATCGGAATCTTTAGCGACCTCTTCTGGCGGCTGAGCACATAGTTGATGTACTCCTGATTGAGGCGGCGGTAATTCACGCGCGCGCGCAAGGTGATTGCGGATTGCGGATTGCGGATTGCGGATTTGACGAAGGAGCGGCTGAACTTCGTTCCGGCGCTCTTTCGACTCGCCACGGTGTTAGTCGATTCCGGGATTTTGAAGCGGAAGCGCACGACGTCGGATCGCCCCGCGTTGATCGTGTTGTCGTAAGCCTTGATGTTTGTCGTCCAGATTTGATGGCGGGTGATCTGGCGGCCCTGCTCGTCGAGGATGATCTGCTTGTAGACGTGGGCGCCCTCGTCAAGCATCCCGTCCGCCTTCACATAGCCGCTGTGAAAGATCGTCTTGCCTGAAGCGTCGAGGACCTGGAATTCGACCCACGCTTCGTACAGATCGCGTACTTCGGGCGGGAACGAATGCGCGGCGTTGCGGTTGGAGACGACTACTTCGGCGGTGACCTCTTCGCCGGGCGCGAGCGAGACTTGATTTCCGCTGTATCGGTCGAGCAGGGCGATCGCTTCGCCTGCGCTGTCACGTTTGAGCGCGAAGATGTCCACTTCGAGCACATCCGCTTTCAGGAAGTCTTCAGTGGCTTTCACCTGAGCGGTTTGGCCGTAGAAGAGCGGCGCGGCGGTGTTGGCGCCCAGCCAACGATGCGAAGCGATCTTGCCCTCTTTGGCTGCGCGGTCATTGCGGCTCTCGACCTTCGGCATGTGACAGGAGCGGCAATCAACTCGCTGGTCACGGCGGTAGAACGAGAGGATGGATTCGTGCGATGCGCCGGACTGCTGCCATTCGTCGTACGCGGAAAAACCTCGGATGTGTTTGTAGCCGTTGAGCGACGGCGGCGCATCAACTTTGTGGCAGGTCGAGCAGAACTCTGGTGATTTTAGCAGCGGGCGCATCACCGCGCGCTTGTGAGCGGGAATGTCGGCGAGAATCTGGTCGTTGGTAAAGTCGCCGTAGACCGGCGTCCCGTCTTCGCGGGCAAGCAGGGCGGGGCGGCGGATGGTGAAGCTGCCTGTGCCGTCGACTGTGGCCTCGGTGATTGAGTGGCAGACTGAACAGGTCACGCCTTCGTCGTCGAGCGGGGTGAACGGAGCTTGGCGCTCCCTACCGGTCGCAGTACTGACCAGCGCGCCCGAAAAGAGCGCGACCGGCGTGTGGCAGGATTCGCAATGGCGCGTGAACTCAATGCCGCGCGTGCGGAGCAGGATGTCGGCGCTTTCGCGGTAGAAAGGCTCGCGCGCCGCATTGCGGTGCAGCGATTCAGACCAGGCCGTGTGCGTGTCTTGATGGCAGGAGAGGCAGCGCGAGGCAGGGAAGAAGTGCTCGACCGGAATCAATTTGCCGTCTTCCGTGCGAGCATTCGACGGGCTGAACGGATCGCTCGGTGGCGGCGGCAGGCTGCGGGCTATGAGCTGATCGCGCTGCGCAATCACGGAATCGTGACGCAGCGCTATCCAGCAGCCGATCACGACCAGGAACAAGAGGAGTAGTTTGAATGATCGAACGCCCATCCCTTACCGACCCCAAGGCACAGTATAGGTTTCACGAATTGCGCCAGTTGAAAAATGCTTCAGAGGGCTTACGGAATCCGGGCCAAGCCGAACCAGAGAACCGAACCCGTAAGCCCTTTATTTTTAGTGCCGGATTTCAACTAGCGCAAGTCATAGTTACGGCGCGAAATAGCCCGTCACGTCAATCACCAGATCGGTCGTCTGCGCCGCGAAAATCTTGAACGCGCCCGGCCCCGCGCTCAAGCCCACGATGAAATGCCGGTTGAAGATCTGACCCGGCAGGAAGTTCGAGGTGGCGACCAGGGGCTGCGCCGCATCGCTCGGCCAGAACGTCAGATACCCGCCATTGTTATTGACTACCGTCGCGTTGCCCACGATGCCCAGCGCGTTGCTGGCGATGGTCAGGCCATCGCAGACTCCGCGCGCCGGCTGCGTCCGCTCGACCCCGCCGGCGATCGGCGCGTTGGGCTTGTAGCAGCCGGGGAAAGCCGGATTGTCGCGTGTCTCCAACAAGCGCACCGGATGAGCGAGCGGATTGAAGAACAATCCCACGCCGTTTACGTCCGTCGCCTCCTCGCTGTAATAACCAAGCACGTCAATCACCAGATCAGTGTTGGTAGTCGTGAAGATATTGAACAACCCTGCGGGTGACAGGCCGACAGTGAAAGGCCCGTTCATAATCTGGCCCGGCAGGAAGTTCGAACTCGCGACCAACGGACGCGTGGCGTCAGCCGGGTAAAGCGTCAGGTAGCCGCCGCCCGGATTGACGGTGGTGGCGTTGCCGACGATGGCGCGCGCCGCCGTCGGGATGGTCACGCCATCGCAAGTGAGCCGCGCTTGCTGTGGAGTGTCCACGCCACCCAGAAGGGGCGTGCCCGGCGTGTTGCAGCCTAGTTCGCCCGCGCGGGTTTCGAGCAACCGGATCGGTTTGGGCAACGGATGGAAGTAGAGGCCACCGGCGCCTGGCGGCGCGTAATAGCCGGTCACGTCAACCACGATGTGGGTGGTGGAGGTGACGAAGATGTTG
>Ga0187893_10009117_pt1 | contig 15378 bp, 9 predicted proteins | sample MA1701074metaG_FD_139574 | JGI IMG/M metagenome (GOLD analysis project Ga0187893, IMG submission 139574) | White microbial mat communities from a basaltic lava cave in the Kipuka Kanohina Cave System on the Island of Hawaii, USA - MA170107-4 metaG ... | reverse complement strand
TTTCGCGTGGATATTCCGAAGAATGAAAAAATCCGAAATCGGTTACTACCCAAAAATCCCGTTACTGAACTGACCTGAACGACTTGCAGACACTGCAGGTTCCAACAGTTGGACACCAGTGAAGAAAAGAAGAAACGTGAAGCTAGGCAGTCTGATCCATCGAGTGTGGGTCGTCATTTGAAGCCCTCCATACTGTCTTGGGACGGCCAAAAGAATAGCACAGGGGTCAGTGATTTTCGTATGATGGCGGCCGAACGCCGCTACTTCTGTGAGGAGAGCAATGAACAATCTTTCGCGTCGTCAGCTTCTGCAGATCACGGGTGCGCTCGCCCTGACGCACTCCTTCCGCGCTCAAGAATCACAGGAAGCCATCCTCGACTTGCACCAGCACACACCGTACAACAACCGGCTGCGCGACTTGGTTCTCGCACATCAGGACCAACACCGGGTTAAGACGACGGTGATGCTCCCTGGCGAGGGTTGGATGCTGAAGATCATCGGGGGTAACCGCGAGTGCGCCGCATTTCAGGCCGCTTATGCGGATCGGTACGTCCGATTTGCCAGCGCGGATCCTGCCGAGTCTAGAGCCATCGACGTCCTGCGCGGAAATATCCAGCGTGGAGCGATCGGGATTGGCGAGATGAAGTACCACGTGGCGGTAGATTCGCCGGAGATGCACCGCGTGTACAAACTGGCCGAGGAAATGCAGGTTCCCGTCCTTCTTCATTTCGAGTACGAAACGTATAACACCGGCTTTGAACGCTTCGACAAGGTGCCGAAAGCCTATCCAAAGGTGAACTTTATCGGCCATGCCCAGACTTGGTGGGGAAACGTGAGTGCGGATCTCGATCAGTTAGATCTCTATCCCAAAGGTCCCGTGAAGCCGGGAGGGCTGACCGACAAGCTGCTGGGTGACTATGCCAACGTGTACGCCGATCTGTCTGCCGGTTCGGGCTTGAATGCAATCACTCGCGACCCGGATTTCTATCGCGGATTCATTGCGCGCCATAGCGCCAAGCTATTGTGGGGCAGCGATTGTGATTGCAACGACGGAAAGGGTGGGGGCATCCGTAGCGGGTTTTGTTTGGCCGAACGATCCCTGGCTCTCCTTCGCAAGCTGGCCCCTGACGCGGCGACCTACCGAAGGATTATTTACGGAAATGCTGCAAAGTTGTTGAAGTTGAAGCAAACCTAGCCCCGGCAAATTGGGAGGACGAGGCTCCGGCCGGGCCTATAAGCTGTGAAACACGTTAACGGTAGGGACGCGCTGCTGCGCGTCTGCAATGGAAGAGCTGAGCCGGACGTGGGGAAGCCTGCATCCGGCTCGGCGGGAGCCTCACCCTCCCAAGATCTCGCGGATTGGAGTTCCTTGAAACTTCTTGAAACATTCTCTTGAGCGTGTGCGTTTAAGAAACTAACAAGGAGGAATTCCGATGAAGAAAGCTGTCACCCTGTTGGTTCTGGCACTCCTGGTCGCAAGTCTCAGTTCGCCCTTGGCTGCTCAGAAGAAGGAGCCCTGGTTTCACGTCGAAGTGAAAGAAAACAAAACGGAACCTGAATATGTGAAGGTCAACCTCCCGATGGGCATGGTGGACGTTGCACTGAACGTCATCAAGGACAAGAAGTTCAGGAAAGGGCATTTCAAACTCCCGACCGATGACGTCAGCGTCGCCGACATGCGGAAGATCTGGAGCGAGCTTAAGAATGCGGGGAATGCTGAGTTCGTCACTGTTCAACAGAAAAACGAAACGGTGCGCGTTGCCAAGGAAGGGGGCTATATCTTGGTAAAGGTCGCCGAAGGCAAGCAGCAGAAGGTGGATCTTAAGGTGCCTGTTGGTGTTGTGGATGCGCTGCTGGCTGGTTCGGGCGACGAGCTTGACATTAAAGGCGCACTGGTGGCCATGCAAAAGCAGAACGCTGGCGAAATTCTCACCGTGAATGACAACCAGACCCAGGTTCGAATCTGGATTGATTGAGCCGTCTTGGGCAAATGACTAATGACGAAGCCCTAATGACGAACTTGGTCATTCTCTCTCAAAGAAGAGCCGCTCCATCGCGGAGCAAGTGAGGCTTTATGACAGTCAAGACGGCCTTTAAGTACATCTTTATCGGGCTGCTGACTTGCTTCCTGCTGCTCGTCGGCTATGTGGTTCAGGCGGGTATTGCCATCGTCCACGTGAGAACGCCCGACACTCGTTTTTTATGGGTGCCAGTGCCGGTTGCACTGGGGTCTATTGCCGGACGCCTCGTTGACATACCGCTGAAAATGGAGCGCGATTTTCAGGAGGTCTGGCAATATCGGGAGGCCGCAGCCGAAATTCTTCGTCAGTTACCGGGCCTGCCAGATGCAGAGTTTGTTGAAGTTCGCAGTGGTCGCGATCACGTACGCATCTTCAAGCGTGCTGATTTCCTCCACATCCAAGTAGACAACCCGTCGGACAAGGTCATTGTGAGACTGCCAATTCAGACCGTCGAACGCCTGGTCGAAGTGCTGAGCGATCCGAATGCCTCCGTGGGCGATTTGTTTGCCTGTCTGGAATGGCAATCTGCCGGGGATTTGATTCATGTGAAGACCCGCAACGAAGAGATTCGAATTTCGCTGTGGTAGATTCGGCACAGCAGACGAGAACGGCCGGCGGCGGTTTCTGAAAAAGCGGCACCTTCAGCTCCGTACCGATCATTGCGGCAGAAGCAGGAATCCAGATCCTGGGTGAAGAAGTCTGGCTTCCCCCCCGTCGCGAGAATGACGAGATCATGGCAGGATAGAAGCACCCGATAGCTCTAATACCTCCAGCACTCCTCAATTCCTCCTTCCACCTTCATCCATCTGGCTTCACCTCCTCCCAACTGATAAGATTCGTGTTGCGCCATGCCGATAAGCATGCGGCTGGCCCCACTCATTGGCCGTCTCGACATTTTTGGCATCTATGAAAGACTCCACAAGCCCTGGCGAACTACTGAAGAAGACCCTGCACGAACGCATTGTCGTGATTGACGGCGCTATGGGGACAATGATTCAGGGGTGCAAACTGGGCGAAGGCGACTATCGCGGCCAGCAGTTTGTCAACTATTCGTGTGACTTAAAGGGCAACAACGACCTGCTGAGCATTACCCAGCCTGACATTATCGAAAAGATTCACCGCCAATTCCTTGAAGCCGGTGCGGATATTATTGAAACCAATACCTTCAATGCCAATGCCATCTCCATGGCCGACTACGGGTTAGAATCCCTGGCCTACGACTTGAATTTGGCCGCGGCCAAGGTGGCTCGCAGGGCTTCCGAAGCGGTCACGGCGAAGGATCTGAGCCGGCCGCGTTTCGTGGCAGGAGCGATCGGTCCGGCAAACAAGACTGCATCGCTGTCGCCCAATGTTAACGACCCTGCCTTTCGAGCCGTGACTTTTGACCAACTCGTCGAAGCGTACTTTGAACAGGTTCGAGGACTGATGGATGGTGGCGTCGATCTACTCTTGGCCGAGACCACGTTTGACACTCTGAATTTGAAGGCGGCGTTGTTTGCCGTTGATCGGTACTTCGAAGAGCACGGGCGCCGCGTTCCAGTGATGGCGTCTGTGACGATTGTGGACAAGAGCGGACGGACCCTGTCTGGCCAGACCCTTGAGGCCTTCTGGATCTCCATTTCTCATTTTCCCCTGCTCAGCGTGGGCATCAACTGTGCGTTGGGCGCCACGGAAATGCGCCAGTATGTTGAGGAGCTGTCCGGGCTGGCACCGATCTTTCTCAGTTGTTATCCCAATGCCGGTTTGCCCAACGCGTTTGGCGAGTACGACGAGACACCCGAGACAATGTCGGCCACTCTGCGCGAATTCGCCGCCAACGGCTGGTTGAACATCGTCGGTGGTTGTTGCGGCACAACGCCGGCCCACATCCGGGCTATTGCGGAAACCGTGCAGTCTTTCAAGCCCCGCGTACCGCCGCAAGTCAAGCCGTACAGCCGGTTCAGCGGATTGGAACCGCTGGTGATCCGGCCCGACAGTAATTTCCTCAACATCGGTGAGCGCACCAACGTCACGGGTTCGCCCAAGTTTGCGAAGCTGATTCTCAATGGCGGTTATGAAGAAGCTTTGGCGATTGCGCGCCAGCAGGTGGAGGGTGGCGCGCAGATGATCGACGTAAACATGGACGAAGGAATGTTGGATTCGGAGAAGGCCATGGTGCATTTCCTGCACCTGGTGGCCTCCGAGCCTGACATAGCGCGCGTTCCCGTCATGATCGACAGTTCGAAGTGGAGTGTCATTGAGGCCGGACTGAAGTGTGTCCAGGGCAAGGCGATCGTGAATTCGATCAGCCTGAAGGAAGGCGAGGAGGCCTTCAAGCGTCACGCACGGCTCATCAAGCGCTATGGCGCAGGCATGGTGGTGATGGCGTTCGACGAAGCCGGCCAAGCCGACACATTAGCGCGCCGAGTCGAGATTTGCACCCGGGCCTACCGCATTCTGACCGACGAGGTGGGAATTCCTCCCACGGACATTATCTTCGATCCAAACATTCTGACGGTAGCCACTGGCATGGAAGAGCACAACGACTATGCCGTTTCATTCATCGATGCCACACGCCAGATCAAAGCCACTCTGCCCGGCTGCAAAGTGAGCGGTGGCGTCAGCAATATCTCGTTCTCGTTCCGGGGCAACAACGTCGTGCGAGAAGCTATGCATTCGGCTTTCCTCTACCACGCCATCCGCGCGGGCCTGGATATGGGAATCGTAAATGCAGGTCAATTAGCTGTTTATGAAGAAATTCCTAAGCAGTTGCTTGAGCTCGTGGAAGACGTGCTGCTGAATCGCCGACCGGACGCGACCGAGCGGTTAGTCACGTTTGCAGAAAGCGTGAAGCAAAAGGGTAAGGTCGAGGTTGAGGAGCAGTCCTGGCGCCAGGGAACGGTGGAAGAACGCCTGAGCCACGCCTTGGTGAGAGGCATCGTGGACTACATCGAAGCGGATACGGAGGAGGCTCGCCAGAAGTATGACAAGCCACTCGCCGTTATCGAGGGTCCGCTAATGGCTGGGATGAGTGTCGTGGGCGATTTGTTTGGGGCAGGCAAGATGTTTCTGCCGCAGGTGGTGAAGAGTGCCCGCGTGATGAAGAAAGCCGTCGCCTGGCTGCTGCCCTACATGGAGGCAGAGAAGCTGGCCGGAGGCGGGCGCCAAGCCGAAGGCAAGATTCTGATGGCTACTGTGAAGGGCGATGTTCATGACATCGGCAAGAACATCGTGGGGGTGGTTCTCGGCTGCAATAACTATGAAGTGATCGATCTTGGGGTGATGGTCCCTTGCGAGAAAATCCTCAAGACCGCTCGAGAAAGCAAGGTTGACATCATTGGCCTCAGCGGTCTCATTACGCCTTCACTGGATGAGATGGCCCATGTCGCGCGTGAGATGGAGCGCGAGGGTTTCAAAGTCCCATTGTTAATTGGCGGGGCAACCACCAGCCGCGCACATACGGCGGTCAAGATTGCTCCGGGTTATGGTGAGCCGGTAGTGCATGTGCTGGATGCTTCCCGCGCGGTCGGGGTGGTGGGTCATTTGAAGAGCCCTGAGCTGAAGGGGGCGTTTGACGACAATAATCGGCGTGAACAGGAGAAAGCGCGCTCAGACCATCGGAACAAGCAAGCGCAACGGCCGCTGCTAACTTTGGACGAAGCGCGGCGACGCCAACCCGTGATCGACTGGAGTCAAACATCCGTCTATCGACCGTCATTTACTGGGGTCAGGGTCGATGATGGTGTTCCACTCGCGGACATTGTCCCGTACATCGATTGGACGCCATTTTTCCAGACTTGGGAACTGAGAGGCGTGTATCCGAGGATCCTGCAGGATGCGATTGTGGGACCGAAAGCTCGCGAATTGTTTGAAGATGCCCAACAGCTTCTGAAGCAGATTGTTCACGGACGACTTCTTGAAGCGAAGGCGGTTATGGGTTTATTCCCGGCGAACCGTGTCGGGGATGACATTGAACTCTATACGGACGAAAGCCGCACTCATGTGCTGAAGGTATTCCATACCCTGCGCCAGCAGTCGGAAAAGCCGGAGAACCAGCCGAACTTTGCGCTGGCCGATTTCATCGCACCGAAGGAGACCGGACTTTCAGATTACCTGGGTGCGTTTGCGGTAACTGCCGGGCTCAACATCGAACCCCTGGTGGCGAAGTTTGAGGCTGGCCACGACGACTACAACGCCATCATGACCAAAGCGCTTGCTGACCGGCTGGCGGAGGCCTTAGCTGAACTGACGCACAAGAAGGCTCGCGATGCATGGGGCTTTGGCCGCGAAGAGAATCTTAGCGTGGCAGACCTCATCAAGGAGAAGTATCAAGGTATTCGCCCTGCCGCCGGTTATCCGGCGTGTCCCGATCACACCGAAAAGCAAACGTTGTTCGACCTGTTGCAAGCCGATAAGAACGCGTGCATCCAGTTGACGGAGAGCTTCGCGATGTATCCGGCCGCTTCGGTCAGCGGGCTTTACTTCTCCCATCCCGAATCCCGCTACTTTGCCTTAGGCAAAATTGATCGCGACCAGGTTGAAGACTACGCGGTTCGAAAGCGGATGACAGTCGAGGCCGTCGAACGCTGGCTCTCGCCGAATTTGAATTACGATCCGGATCTGAGGGGTTAGTGGTCTTTATTCCGTCAGCGCAAACACGAACAGGGTGCAGCCGCCGGGGAAGGCTTCGGTTTCTGGCCAGATCTGCGGGAAGAGGCCGGCCACGGCTGAGCCCCAGCCGACGGGTACGGCGATGTACTGTTTGTTGTTAACGGAATAAGTGATGGGCGAGCCGCGATGCCCGGAGCCGGTATTGAAACTCCAGAGCTTCTGGCCGGTCTTGGCGTCCAGGGCAAAGAAGAATCCCTCGGGATCGCCGGTGAAGACGAGGTCGCTGCCAGTGACCAGAGCTGAGGCCAACAGGGGATATTTGGACTTGTAGGTCCAGTGCTTCTTTCCAGTGACTGGATCGTAGGCGTCGAAATGGCCGCCCGCCTCGCCGGAGGGTGGCTTCTTCAATTCAAACACACCGCCAAAGTAGGTTTGGCCAGTCTTGGGATCCTCCTTCTGGACTGTCAGCGTTTGGCACCATTCAATGCCTGTTTGATAGAACAGTCCGGTTTTCGGGCTGTACGCTCCATGGTTCCAGCTTCGTCCCCCGCCGATGCTGGGGCAAATAAGCGTGGGTTTGCCGACCTCCGGTTCGTTGCGACCGAAGAGATTACCTTCGGCATCGATGCCTTTAATCCAGTTGATGGTGTCAGACATGGCCCAGGCATTGATGAATTTCCCGTTCGTGCGGTCGAGCACCCAGGTATAGCCGCCCTTGTTGGGATTGACGATGAGCTTCCGCATCACTCCCTTGACCGGCAGGTCCAGCAAGACGATTTCATACGCCGCATCCCAGTCCCAAACGTCATGCGGAATTTCCTGGTAGTGCCACTTCAGTACTCCGGTGTCTGCATCCAGCGCGACCACCGAGTCGGTATATAGATTCGCGCCTTTGCGAGTGTCACCGTAAAAGTCAGCCGCCGGATTGCCGACGCCCCAATAGACCATGTTCAACTCGGGGTCGTAGGAGCCTGTCATCCAGGTGGAACCGCCGCCGTGTTTCCAGCTATCGCCTGACCAGGTTTCATGTCCCTTTTCGCCGGGGCCTGGAATGGCCCAGAAGCGCCAAGCGCGCTTGCCGGTTTTGGCGTCGAAGGCATTCAAGTAGCCGCGATGGTCGGAGTCACCTCCCGTCACACCCACGATCACTTTATCTTTCACCAACAGTGGCGCGCCGGTGATGTTGCAGCCACATTGCTGCATATCTTCGATGTTCACTTTCCAAACTTCGGCGCCGGTTTTCGCATCCAGAGCCACCATGGAGTTGTCGATTGTGCCCATGAACACCAAGCCGTGGCCGAGGGCCACGCCACGGTTCCAGGGGCCGTAGATCAGTCCAAACTCCTTCGGTACTGGATAGTAGTAGTGCCACAGCTCTTTGCCTGTGACCGCGTCGAGAGCAAAGACGCGATTTCCCGGCGACGTGATGTACATGACACCGTCCGCCACCAGCGGTGTGACGGAAAACCCTCCGTCAACCTTGCCCGTTTGAAACGTCCAGACCGGCACCAGCTTCTTTAGGTTGCTCTTGTTGATTTGATCGAGCGGGCTGTACCGAGTGGCGGTGTAGGTGCCACCGTAAGTGAGCCAGTTCTGAGGCTCCTTAGCCGCTGCATTCAGGCGCTGTGCGGTTACTTCGGCCGCTGTTACGAGTCTGGGGCCGAACGCAGGGGAGAATGCAAAGAACGCCAGGAGCAAGAGCAAAGGACTTCTTCGTTGAGGGTTCATCCTGAGTGTGTCTCCGTAAGTTTCTTTCAAAATGGGCACCAGTCTAGCGAGAAGTCGATACACGCGCAACGCGATTTGGGTGAAATTCCCCCCGAAAAAAAGGGCGCGAGGGCCGCAGGCCTTGGGATTGTCTTGGAGGGTTTCGCAGCCCGGAGGTTCCGACAACCCCCTCGCGGTTTCTGCGAAACCGCTGCCCCCTCTGTTAAGGGGGAATTGACTGTTACGCCAGCCGCCAGGGTGAGCGGTACTGGTAAGATAGCAAATCGTTGGCTTTGGAATGGTTGGTGATTCGTTCCTGAGTGGCGTCCCACTCGATAACCGAGCTCGACCTCAACGCAATGTTTCCCAGTAGCGTCGCTGAAGTCGAGCGATGGCCGGTTTCAATGTCGCAGTTACAGGTCTGGCGACTCTTGACGCAGTCGAGAAAGTTTCGCGCGTGATCGGCATCCAGAATTTGTCCTTCAACCTTGATCGGCTCAATCAGTTTCTTGCCGGGTCCCAGGCGTTTGCGATCCAGTGGGCTGCGAGATGGAACCGGAACCTCGCGCACGACTTCTGGAATGACCTCGTAACCCCGAGGACCGAGATAGAGCGTGCCCTTCGTGCCCCGGAACTCGACCTCACCGGTTGAGGTGTTGCTGGGGGCGGCGTTGCAGTTGTATTGGGAGAATACAACCAGTGTGCCGCTCTTATATTTCCAGAGCACTTCGAGCGTGTCGGGAATTTCGCGATTGTCTTTCAGGGCAAACTTGCCACCCAGAGCTGTGACGGAGGCGGGTGCCGTCTCACCGAGTGCCCACTGGATGTTATCGAGGTAATGAGTTCCGAAGTTCGTGAGTTGTCCTCCGGAGTAGTCATAGAACCAGCGAAACTTGTAGAGGCAGCGATTTTCGTTGTAGGGGACTTTGGGTGCCGGTCCCAACCAGAGATTCCAATCCAGACCCCCGGGCGGGGCGCTATCCGGTGGATTGCCAATTCCGAATGGGGTTTCATTCAGAATGTGATGGCACTTGGCTACCGTAACGTGTCCAATGCCGCCGCCGCGAACGAAGTCGGCAGCTTCTTTCACGAACTTGGAAGAGCGGCGCTGAATGCCGACCTGCACCACCCGCTGTGTTCGGCTGGCGGCGTCCACCATTCTTCTTCCTTCCCCAATGGTCAGAGAGAGCGGCTTCTCGACATAAACATCTTTGCCTGCCTCGCAAGAGTGAATCATCTGCAGTGCATGCCAGTGATCCGGAGTGGCGACGACCACAGCATCGACATCCTTCTGCTCTAGTATCTTGCGGTAGTCCTTAACCAGAGTCGGAGAGCCACCTGCTTTACGCGCTGCAAAGGGAAGATAGGGCTGATAAACGTCTGCAATGGAAATAATCTGCGCGTCGGGATGCACCACAAAGGCGTCCAGAACCTGATCCCCGCGATTGCCAACGCCAATGAATCCGATGCGCACGCGGTCGTTGGCTCCGAGAATCCGTTGCGAAGAAGCGGCGGTCCACAAACTCAGACTCGCCGCCGAGGTCTGCTGCATGAATTTACGCCGCGTGGGCTTTTTCATGATGACTTCCTCCAAAGTGGAGTGATTCGAAGCTGTGATCTTAACACACGAGTGCCGCGCCACCTTTCCATTGATACCTTTGAGACGGCTACGAACGACCCCCTGCCGCAAAGCCGGCGGCGTCCCCTTCTTCAACGGGAACAAAGGATTTGGATCGATTCTCAAGCTCTGAGAAAGAGGACTTGTTATCACTCAACTCGCCCCCCGGACTGCGAGCACTGCTTGTTGGACGATTGTGTTGCTCACCGTGTCGGCAACTTGCCTGCGAAAAGTTCGGATGCTATCCTCTTGCCATGAATCAGCCTCAACTGAGCCCAGTTCGGCCCGAGGAACTTGTCAGGCGCTATAAATCCCTGCTGGACGTCTCACGCGCCATTGCTTCCACTCAGAATCAAACCGAGCTATTCAGCGAGTTGGCACACCATTTGCGGCAGGTCGTTCGTTTTGATTTTCTCAACGTTATCCTGCATGAGCCGTCGCACAACGTGATGCGGTTGTACTTATTAGAAGCCGTGCGCCACCGGGACATTGAACCTGGTGTGGAGTTTCCGATTGATGAAAGCTTTGCCGGGTGGGTCTGGCAACATCACAAGCCGTACATCATTACGAATGTAGACGAGGAGACGCAATTTCCCAAGTCTCTAGCGATTCTGCGCGAACTCCAAGTCAAATCGTATTGTCTGCTGCCGTTGATGAGTGCGCATCACTGCCTCGGTATTCTTGGTTTCGGTAACGTCAACGAAGCGGCTTACAGCCAAGCAGACCTGGACTTCATGCAACAGGCGGCCAATCTTGTGGCTGTCAGTCTCGACAACACCCTTAACTACCGGGTTGCGCTGGCTCACCAGCAGCAACTCGCGCGCGAGCGAGATAGACTGGGGCTTTTGCTCGACGTGACCAATGCTCTGGTGTCGAGTTTGGATTTCGACGAACTCTTTGCTGCGGTCACTGACTGCATGCGGCGGGTTATTCCACACGACTATGCGAGTGTGGCGTTGCATGATGCAGAGTCGAACCTGTTGCGATTCCAAGCGGTCGAGCTCAACAGCAGCCAAGGCTTGGTTCGGCCTCAGACCCCGGCCAGCGCCGAGTCCACTCCGGCAGGGGTAGCCTTCACCTCGGGGAAGCCAGTAGTTTTTAACTCTGAGGCCCTCCGTCGGTTCTCTTCGGTCGCAATTGAGACGATGCTCGGCGAGGGGATTCAGTCTTTGTGTTGCATTCCGTTGATAACCAAGAACGGTGTACTTGGGACCCTCAATATCGGTAGCCGTCAGGCCGGCAGCTTTCAACAGGACGATCTGGACCTGCTGAGTCAGGTTGCAGCACAGACAGCGATTGCGCTTGATAACGCCTTGGCGTACGAACAGATTGCGCGCTTGAAAGACAAACTGAACAAGGAGAAGTTGTATCTCGAAAACGAGATTCGCACCGAATACCACTTTGGCGAGATCGTGGGCGGAAGCAAACCGCTAAAAAAAGTTTTGCAGTTGGTTGAAACCGTGGCACCGACGGATTCGACGGTTCTCGTTCGCGGCGAAACGGGCACGGGCAAGGAGCTGATCGCGCGAGCTATTCACAACCTCAGCAACCGTCGCGAACGGACATTTGTGAAGTTGAACTGCGCAGCAATTCCTACCGGATTGCTTGAAAGCGAACTGTTCGGACACGAAAGAGGTGCGTTTACCGGCGCAATTGCCCAACGCATCGGTCGTTTTGAGCTGGCGCACCTAGGCACGTTGTTTTTGGATGAGGTGGGAGATATTCCGCTTGAGCTTCAGCCAAAGCTCTTGCGCGTCTTACAGGAGATGGAGTTTGAACGGCTGGGTAGCAGCCGAACAATCCGCGTCAGCGTCCGTCTAGTCGCTGCGACGAACCGGGACTTGGCACAGATGGTGCGAGACGGGCAGTTTCGTAGCGATCTATTCTATCGGCTGAATATTTTCCCGATCTCGGTGCCACCGTTGCGTGAGCGCCAGGAAGATATTCCCAAGCTGATTCGATACTTCGCCCAGAAGTATTCCTTGCGTTTGAACAAGAAGATCGCATCTATTGCGTCCGGAGCCATGGATTCGTTGAGCCGATACTCCTGGCCGGGCAATATCCGGGAGCTCGAAAACTTCGTCGAACGGGCAGTGATACTGTCGCGCGGAAATGAATTGGAACTCCCCATCGCAGAGCTTCGCTTGCGCGATGGTCAGGTCTCGGCTGACGATGATCGCCGATCGAAGGATCGCCGGGCCCACCGCCAAAAGCCTCATCCGGTCAATCCATCTGCGTCTGAGTCGGGGACCCTGACTCTGGAGGATGCCGAAAGAGAACATATTCTCCAGGTATTGCGAGCGTCTGACTGGCAGGTTGGCGGGCCGCAAGGGGCAGCAGCTCGCCTTGGCATGAAGCGCACGACGCTGAATTCGAAGATGAAGCGCCTGAGCATTAACCGCACTCGAACCTGAGTTACGGTCCTCCAGCTGGTTCCACCGGTCCCCCAATTTCCCTGCAGCATTCTTCCACTAACCCTTTCGTCGCTCTTGATGTGCGACGGCGACACCCCGTCGAAGTGACTCTATTTCGTCACATAGAGTCGTCACCACTTCTTCTTGGTTGTAGGTGACCTTCTGCTGTATTGATTGCAAGTAACTTAGAGAACTCAGCGCGCTCAACACGTTTGGAATGCTCGCTGCCTTAGATGCGCGTGGGTAGGTCGAAACATGTTGATGATCACGACACAAGTTGGCGCACCAGAGTGTGACTTTGAGACTTGTGGGCCAACTTGCAGGGGTTTGGGTAAGGGAGTTGACGGCAGCCTGGAGTTCTCCGGGTTGTTAGAGACATCCGTCTTGGCAAATTATCGCGCGGGGCTCTTGCTTGAAGAGATCAAGACTTTTTTAAGGAGTAGGTGAATGATTGTTAACACGAGTTCCCTAACGTTGCATGAGCTGCCGGGTTCTCGCACGCGTCTGCGTTGCTACCAATGGGCTCAGGCCCTGATTCAAGCCCGGCTCAATGGACGGTATGAGCTCAGCCTCGCGGGGAAGAAGCAAGCTCTGTTCGCCGGGATCAACGGAGATGTGCTGGAAATTGGACCCGGAACCGGAGTGAATTTGGTCTATCTGCCAGTCGGCATTCGCTGGACTGGCATCGAGCCCAATAGATATATGCATCCCTACTTGAGGGAGTTGGGCCTCAAACTCGGCTTAAGTGTTGATATCAGAGTGGGCACCGCAGAGCACATTCCAGTCATTGATAACAGTATCGATACAGTGATCAGCACGCAGGTGTTATGTTCGGTTGCTGATCCGCCGAGGGTCTTGAGGGAAATCCAACGTGTCTTGAAACCGGGAGGCCGCTTTCTTTTTGTGGAGCATGTGGCCGCGGCGTCGGGAACCGGTCTGCGCCTCTTGCAACGATTAGCGCGCCCAGTTTCAGCCTTGATTGGAGACGGGTGCCATCCAGATCGTGAAACTTGGAGTGATATCGAACAGGCAGGTTTTGCGCTTATACAGTTGGAGCACTTTGAAATCAAGGCAGCCATCTTGTCGAAGCCACACATTGCGGGCGTAGCCATTAAGGAGCGTTGCCTGTCAGCAGGCAGTGGGAGGGTACGATGACTCGAGTTCATTGGTTGAAGATGACCAGAAAGAACTGGCTTGAATGGCGGGATGAATCGAAGAATAAGCCGGCGCGATACTTGGAGGACCGCATCGTTTTCTGTGCAGACTGCGAGACCCGTCGCAGTCTGACGTCTAACTCGGGGGTCTTGGCCTGCTCAGTTTGCGGTTCGGAGCACTGGATGCATGTGTCACCAGTCCATCTGCCGCCGGCCAAGACTTACGACGAGAGAGCCATTCAGGCACGGCGAATGGTTGACCGGACCGTGGAAAGGTTAGAAAAGGAAGTCTTCTTCTCACCTGGTGTGTCGTTGGTTTAGTCTTCGTTGCCTCCGACGTTAGGGCAGAGCCGTTGATGTCAACCGAAGGCAGGACCGGACCCACGATTGAACGGGTTTCTGGTCCACTGTGGACGATTAGGGGCGGAGCAAACCTCGGCCAGCCAGCCGGCCAGCCCCAAAAGCAATTCCCGGTTTACGTGCCAGAAGGGGTTTGCAGACGAGAACAGACGATAACAGTCTTTTTCAGAGGGCATCACTCAGCTCACCGAAGCGAAACATGGTTGAGTTTCCAGGCACTCTAACATCCCTGAAGCCTAGCTTGCCCCGTGGGAGCCATAACGGTTCTGGGTCAGTTTCCGGCTAGCTACAAGACCTCTCGATCAGCGAGCACTACGGTGTCAGCGTGGGTAATCGGGCATCTGGCCTTCCTGGCATCATCTGGTCAACGCCGATTCACAGGCCTCAACTTCCGCCTAGGAGCGATCCGCCCAGGAAAACAACGGTAGGACGCAAGAGAGCTTCCTAACTGCTACTCATCTCTGAGTACGATATTCGGGTCCAGCCGCGATGCGCGCCACGCCGGAAGCCAACTGGCGACCACCGCCACTGCCGTAATCGTCGCGATCACAAAGGCGATCGTCACGGTATCTGTCGCTTGCACGCCAAACAGCAGGGACGCAATCAGCCGATTTACGGCTAGCGCGCCTGCAAGGCCAATGGTGACGCCCAACGCCGTGACCTGAAGCCCTTGCTTCATGATCTGTGTGAGCACGTGGGAACGAGCTGCACCAAGGGCGACCCGAATGCCGATCTCGCGCCGACGCTCCGTCACCATGTAGGAGAGCACACCGTAAGTGCCGATGGCTGCCAGCAGCAGCGCCAGTCCGGCAAAAGCGCCCAATAGCTGCGCCAACAGTCTCGGCCGGCGAATCGATTCGGCGAAGACCGAATCCATGTCGCGAAGCCGCACGACGGGAACCGCGGCGTCCACTTCCCGAATCACTCGCTCGCTCGTCCCTGACAGCGCGGCCGCTGGCAGCGTCGTCCACATCACCACATTCATACTCGGCGGAGAAACGCCGTGCTGGTCAAGGGATACGTAAAGCTCAGTTCCTGCCGGGCGCTCCACTCCGCGCTGCCTGACGTCCTTGGCTACTCCGATCACCGTATGCCAGACATCATCGCTAGCGCCAAATGAACCACCCGGAGGCCGCAGACGCTGGCCAATCGGGTTCTGCCCCTTCCAGATCCTTTTCGCCAAGGTCTCATTGACGATGGCCACCTTGCCTTGCGAAGCGTTGTCGGTTCGCTCGAAGCCGCGGCCAGCGACGATCGGGATGCCCATCGTCCCGAAATAGTCGCCCATGACGAATTGGTAATAGTCGATTTCAAAGGGCCTTCCATCGTCGGAGGTGTAGTTCTCGATAGGAGTGGCGATCGCATCTGGCGTTCGATTCGGCGGCAGCCCTGACATGGCAACCGTTCCCAGCACGCCCGGTACGGAGCGAAGCCTGTCGAGGACGCGCTGATATGCCTGCGCGCGTGTGTCGGGATCTGAATTCGCCATTGGCAATGTCATCGAGAACGTCACC
>Ga0187893_10009116_pt1 | contig 15380 bp, 22 predicted proteins | sample MA1701074metaG_FD_139574 | JGI IMG/M metagenome (GOLD analysis project Ga0187893, IMG submission 139574) | White microbial mat communities from a basaltic lava cave in the Kipuka Kanohina Cave System on the Island of Hawaii, USA - MA170107-4 metaG ... | reverse complement strand
CCGGCCCCCGGCCCCCGGCCCCCGGCCCCCGGGCCTCGAGCCCGGGGGTACACCCCCCTGGAACGCGGGCCGGGGGGTGTCGGCACGCGAACGACGGATGGCGGGGTATCAGGATCGACAAGACAGCGGAAGGTTGGAAGGTGTATGGCGTCCCGCCGAGATCCGAGTCGAAGGACGAGGATGCGCTCCCGGGCCGGCCATAGCATGCCTTAGAATTCGTTGCGACCGCCACGGCGCACCTTAGCCCCCGGAGGTCGACCCGGCTTCCTCCGACCGGAAGCCCGGAGCTCGGGCCCCCTGGATCCGGGCCCGGAGCTCGAAGCCCGGCGCCCGGATCCTTTGTTACAAAAAGTGCACCCCTTTTTGTAACGGGGTCCGGGACCTTGACTTTTATTTTTAACTGTGGTATCGTGGTCTCAACTCCCGAAAAGGACACATTATGCACGCCGAAAAAGCCGCACGATTCGCCGCCCTCGCCCCGGCCCCCTCTCCCGAGGAGCTCGAGCTCGCAAGCAAGCGCGCAGAGCTCGAGGCCAAGGCCGCCAAGATCACAAACGCCAATTGGCGCAGTGGGTGGAGGCCTACGGGTAGCAGACCTCCGAAGGAGCCGTGTATCTACCTTGGGGTCCCTAAGGGATCGGGGCCGGTCGCCGAGCTCAAACGCTCCCGGGGGGAAGACCCGCGCGAGTGGGCGTACATCCGGGTACCCGGGGACCGTTCGATCGGCGGCCGCGACCCCTGGGTTACATCCGGGCCCGGATACACGCGCACCGGGCGCGCGTTCGAGTGGGCGTGCGGGTGCATTACGGTGTACTCGCGGGGGATTCAGCACTGCAAATCCGGGCACAGCGCCGGGGGCGATCACCACGGCGTCGAGTGGTGTTTCGCGTGCGGCGAGCTGCATGCGGAGATCTACGGCGCGTATGCCCTGCGCACTCCGGACATGCAACTCGGGGGAATCGGCCATGACGACAAGGACTTCCCCGGGGCGAAGTAACAAAAAGTGGCGGCATTTTTTGTAATAAGAGGGGTCAGATCCCCACACCCCTCTGTCTGGTTTGTTGGATTTGCGGGCAAAAAACGTTGGCACGCGATTTGCAATAGTTTGGGGCGTGGACGACAAGACGATGACGTGGGAGCCAAGGGGAAGCGGGGAACGGGCGCTGATCACGATCCGGTACCGCCGTGTGGATGGCAGCCCGATCGCCGGGCGCGAGGCGCGGGAGACGATTGAGGCCGGGGTATCGCCAGACGGCCGTTGGGGCCTGGTTTACAGGATGCCCAACATGTCGCCGCAATCCGTAACGGGACACAGGCGGACTCGATGGCTGCCGCGAAGAGGGATGCGGTTGCTGCCGTCGCCGAGTTCGCCAGGGGACTGAGGATCGTCGGCGAGGGCAAGCGCGTTCCCAAGGCGTACGGCCCGGCCAACGGTGGAGTGGTAGGACAGATCTGAGGAGGAGCCAAAGGAAAATGGAAACCAACGAGCGACTGCACACCAAGGAAGCCGTCCTCGAAGCCGCGAAGGCCGCGAGGGTGTACGCCGCGACCGGCGAGTGGCCTCTGCGGGTTTCTTCGGATGCGTGGGCAGTCATACGCGACATGCCCTTGGCGGCCCTCGAACAGATCTGAGCGCCCTCCCCGGGAACCTGTGGTAAGATTGATTTGAGGCTGGTTCCCGGCGAGCCAACCCACTGTCTCCGAAGCATCGGGCCGGGTTCGCCTCGATCGAGGTTGCCATGGCAAAGAAGGATGCGAAGCACGTATCGCGTCTCCGTCAGATTCTCGAATCCCCCGAATACATTCTCGCTCTGAAGGCTAGGCTTATTGCCGGTCAAGCCCCCGCTGGCGTCGAGACCCTCGCGTGGCATTACGTCTATGGTAAGCCCGCGGACACCGTTCGCATCGAGGACGTCCGGGGTGTCGAGGAGAATCTCACCTCGGACGAAATCGCAAAGCAGGCGGCCGCGACCGCTGCCCGGATAGCGCTGGCCGCGTCTCGGCTCGATTCCAAGCCCCTCAACTGAAGGGAGAAACCCGTGAGTCAGCACTTCGCGCTTGTCGGCCTCGTCGGCCTCGCCCTCCTCGTCAACTGCGGGGGCCCCCGCCAGCGCTTCGGTCCGACGCAGGGCCCGCCTCGCCTCCTCTGCCGCGGCGAGTCGATCTTTGCTTGGACCGATACGCCGTGGCTGATCACCTGCTACGTCGACGGCGACCTCGCGTTCTTGCCGGAGCAAGTCGAGTTTCGGCTTCGCCTCTCGGGGCAAGACGACTACTTCTCGAGCTCCGTCATCAGCAACCTCGATCGCCGCACCGTGGCGTGGCACATTGTGCTCACGCGCGACTACTGGCGCAACCTCACGGGCAACTCGAGGATCGGCGTCGACGACCGAAACATCGAGGTCATTCGGCGAGACGACCCGAGGTATCCCATGGAGCCCATCGAGGGCCTCGATGCCTCGCTCGATGGCGGTTTCCGGGTCTTCGTCGAGCTGCGCTCCGGACGGAAGATTCTGGCTCGGGGCCAGACCGTGGGACAGCTCAATTGCTTGTGCAGTCGTTGAAATGGTATTCCGGAAGGGCGGGGTCCGGCGAGCCATCGAGGCGAAGAAACCCACGCTGTTGAAGCGATAGAGCCGGGTCCCGCACAATGACCGTTCCCACTCAGATCCTTCAGTTTGAGATCGGCACTGCCGATCTCGATTATGTTCTCCGAGCGATGGACGAACCCGGCCAACCACCCGAGATCCTACGCGCGTGCAAAAACCGTCTCCGCGCGATCCTTCGAGAAAGCGCCGATGAACTAAAAGAGCTCGAATCCCAACAGCGACGCTTGGAACACCGCGAGCGGCCCGCGTCATGGATCCGGGAGCGCCTCGGCGAGGAGGTGTGGTCGAAGCAGGCCGAAATCCTCGAGGCCTTGGCAACGGAAACTCGAATCGCAGTGCCAAGCTGCTTCGCCTCCGGGAAGTCTTGGCTCGCGGCCCGCATCGCGGCATGGTGGATCGATGTTCATCCGCCCGGGACGGCGTTCGTCGTCACGACCGCCTCGAGCTGGAGCCAAGTTCGCGCCATCCTGTGGCGCGAGCTCGCGCGCGCGCATGCGAAGGGCAATCTCCCGGGTCGGCTCAACCAGACCGAATGGTACCTCCCGATGTCCGACGGCCGCGAGGAGCTGGTGGCATTCGGCCGCAAGCCTGCGGATCTCGACACTACCGCCTTTCAGGGTATTCACGCTTTTTACGTCCTCGTCCTCCTCGACGAGGCCGCCGGCGTGCACGAGGCCCTGTGGCGGGCCGCGGATGCCCTCGCCACGAACGACGCCTCGCGGGTGCTGGCCTTCGGGAACCCGGAGGACGGGGCGAGCCACTTCGCCAAGATCTGCAAGCCGGGTTCCGGGTGGCGGGTCATTCGCATCCGGGCGTGGGACACGCCGAACTTCTCGGGCGAGGCGGTGAGCGAGGACCTCAAGCAGTTGCTCCTCTCCAAGTCGTGGGTCGAGCGCAAGCGCAAGGAGTGGGGGGAAAAGTCCCTGTTCTGGTTGGCCAAGATTGAGGCCGAGTTTCCCGACTTCCGGCCCGACGGGCTCTTCCCGATCCAGCTCATCCGCCAGGCGCAGGAAAAGAGCATCCCGCCCGGGCTGCCGGTGGAGCTCGGGGTGGACGTGGGCGGTGGCGGGAACAAGTCGATCATCGCCCTGCGACGGGGCGGGTGGGTACGGATCATGGTCCGCAACCAGAACCCCGATACCATGGCCGTCCTCGGCGAGGTCGCGGCCCAGCTCAAGGCAACCGGGGCCACGTGTGCGAAGGCCGACGAGATCGGCATCGGGCGGGGGCTCGTGGACCGGGCCCGGGAGCTGCGGCTCGCGGTCCTCGGCATCAACGTCGGCATGCCGAGCAAGGACCCGGAGCACTTTGCCAACCTCCGGGCGCAGGCATATTGGGGCCTCCGCGAGCGCCTCGAGGCCGGCGAGGTGGACATCGACCCCGAGGACGAGGATCTTGTCGCGCAACTGGTAGAGATTCGCTACAAACGCACGAGTGCTGGTAAGATACAGATCGAGAGTAAGGAGGACATGTCTCGGCGCGGCGTCTCGTCGCCCGACGAGCTCGACGCGGTGGTGCTCTCGTTTATCCCGCCTGACATGGCGCCGCGGGCGCCTAGGCAAAGATTGGTCGAATGGGGGTGATGGATGGGGGATGGGCAGTTTCACGGGAATCAGTATACCGGCAGCCTGGGAGGCGCCAGCGGAAGCGGCGAGGGCTTTCGTCCAACCGACATGATCAGTGGCCCGGTAGCCGATTCTTCCGCGCGTGAAACCGCCGCTGGAGAGCCGAAGACAGGAAGCGGCACCATGCACGGCTCGACAGCCGAATCCATTCTCACCAGCGTCAAAGACGCGGACTTGAAAGTGTACGCTCCGGATTTGAGAAAGGAAATCGGCAACGATGCGAAGGTCAAGCCCGAGGGCTATGTCTATGACAAGAAGACCGGAGATTGGTGGGTCAAGGGAAATATCGACACAGGGTGGAGTGGGTCGGCGGGCAAGATGCGCGTCGAGCAGGTTGCCGATCACATTCGCGGCAAGGTGATCGAGGCGGGCGGGAAAGAAGACGACGTACGCGTTGGGCCGTTCCGGCACGGCGGGGGCGAGGGCACGTCGGCCAACATTCACAACGGATCGTCGATCGCTATTCGGGTTGCGCCCCTTTCGAGCGAGGACATTGCGTCGAAAACGGTAAGTCGCGAGGGTCGGCTACGAGGTGAACGGGCGAGCTCGCTTCCGCTGACGGATAAGACAGCCGCGGCGCGAGCTTGGGAGAAGTAGAATGGGCGGCGCTTTCAAGCCCCAGGACATCACGAGCGGGCCCGCGTCGGAAGCGTCTGCGCGCGAGTCGCGGATTTTCAAAGTGAGCATAGAAGAGCCCGGATCTTTGACGCCAAAGGAGTTCAACGATGAAAGCGCCATGCTTGCCGATCAGGCCCGCATAATCAACCAGAAGCTTCTCGATGCGGGCCGCGGGTTTGAGAAGCCTTCCGAGACGCTGAAGAAAGATGACCCGCTGAGTCGAGAATTCAAGGCCGTGGCAGATCGACAACATCGACTCCGCGAGGAAAGCAAACTCCGAATGGGCGACTACTACAGTTATCTCCCGTCTCACGCGGGGAAGCGAATCAAGTAAGGAGGATTCCATGCTTCGCAAAGTTTTTGTCTTCATCCTGCTCTCGGCCGGGACGGCTCTCGGCCAGGGCTCCGTTGTACAGGTCCAATATCCCGTCGTCAACAACACGTACCGCTATGACCTTCAGTGGACGAGCGACTCGAGCGGCGACGTCGTCTTTACCGTTCACATCATTTCGGGAATCATCCGTCAGGTCGAATTCGTCCCGGACGGCACAGCTGTACCGGATGACGAGTACGATGTTGAGCTGCTTAGTTCTGACTCGGTTGACGTACTTGGCGGCCTCGGGATCGATCAGTCCGACACGAGTGCTCTCGTTGGCTATATCGCCAATCCCTATTACTACGACGGCCGCGAACCGCTGACGTTGTCGGTAACCAACTCGGGCAGCGAGACCGCGGGGATCTTTAGGTTTTATATGGCGCCAGGCGGTACCGGCGGATCTTTGCCGCTCACTGTTGATACGTTGTTTGTGCCTAGTGACATAAAGATGCTGCTAGGTGACTTAGGAGCGTCGGCTATCTATCAGCGAGCCAGTGACGACGCGCTGGTCCTCGACACCGACGGCGACTCTGTCAACATAGTCGGCGATCTCGAGGTTGATCAGAATCTCAACGCCGTGAGCGGCACGTACTCTTTGACCCTGATTTCCGAGACGACCTTTCTCGCGCAGGGCTTGATTGTCGCGACACCCCAGGCAGTAGGGTGTGCGAATAACTCGGTTGCGCTTGTTCCTGCCGCAATTACCCTGGTTCCTACCGCCTCGTACATCGAGGTCACCAACCTTGACCCGGATGGCTGCACTATCACTCTCGATGAGGCTGGGGCTGTGGCGGGTGAGCAGTTCGAGATAACCATCTTGAGTACGCCGGGGGTCAGCGAGGTGCTCATCCTGGAGCTTCCGGGTGTCGTGGACCTCGCCGGGGTCGGCGACGTGACCTTGACGGCGAACAACGTCATCGGCTTCCGTTACGCGAGCACCTTGAACATCTTCCTCGAGCGCTATCGCTCAATTAACTAAGGGAGTAGCAGTGCGTTTGCGAAAAGTTACGTTGATTGTCCCTTTTTGCGTGTTGATTGCAGCGGCGTGCGGCGAGAACACCGGGCCTATCGGCCCGACACCCGTAACCACGACCACTACAGTTCCCGTGGACCCGTGGATCGGGCCGCGGGTAGACGCGGACTTCAGCTGGGATCGGCTGGCGTCCTTCTCGGCATTCGCTACCCTCGACGAGAGCCACGACGATCGGCAGATCTACGAGTCAACGCAGCTGATGCTCTCGCACGGCATCAACACCCGGCGCCTGTGTGCGGAGACCGAGTTCTGGGGCGGCGACTGGCCCTACCTCCGTGTGCCGCGAGACCTCGACAGACTCGGTCACGTGCTCGACGTCATCGCGCGCATCCCGGGCGCTCAGGTCATCGTGGTGGCCAACTGCACGCTGAAGGGTCCCGTGCCGGTCTCGCAACAGCATGAGTGGGCGGCAAAGGTTGCGGGAGTGGTTCGCGAGTATCGCAACGTGGCCGTCGAGGTGATCAACGAGATGGATCAGTGCCGAGGGCGAGGCTGGGGGCCTCACTGCTACGGCAAGAACGATGTCCGAATCGACGTCGACATGTTTCATGGAAAAGGCATCCGTTACGTGACTACCGACGACAGCATCTGCCCTGGCGACTTTACGTACGAGTATCGGTTCAAGAACATCAGCGCCTGGCCAGCCAACTTTCACTACTGCCGTGACATCAAGGGCCGCCCGTTTGACCCAGGCGTGAACGACGGCGGCTTTCTCGATGCCGTCATCCGGGCCAACGGCGGCTTCGTCTACTTCGGCGAGACGGTTGCCTTCAACGAGATCGGGGACAACTGCGCCGGGCTCCGGACGTGCGATCCGGCCAGGATACAGGCACACTTCGACGCGTGCCTCGGACAGCGCGCCGGGCAGTGCGCCACTAACTTTCACTCGATTGCCGGCCTGGCGGGTGACGGGTGGACCGATATTCCTTGGAACCGGTGAGCTACATGGAGCAAGGATGGTTCTGATAACCAGCGATGGCCTGAGGACCGAGGAGCAGCTCATCGAGGAGGAGCGGGAGCGCACGTGGGACGTTGTCTGCACATGCGGAGCTCCGCTTCCGTACATCTCGCCTGAGTCATCCCATGTCTGCACATCGTGCAACACGACTTGGACAGGGGACCCGCTCTTGCCGGACTGGCTCAACGTTGTTTGGCGGGGATCTTTTCCGTGAGCAAGGTGTATAAGGCACCGCGACCCGGGCCGTACCACTACTGGATCGGGTTCGAGACGGCGGATGACGCGACCGAAGCCATCTCGGCGTGGAAGTGGAGAAGCGCGTACCAGGACATGGATAACTGGCTGCGCGCTCTGCAAAAGTATGAGGACATCGACACGGTGAAGGTAGACGAGGCGAGGGCAAAGTTGCGCGAGCTCGTCGATGCCTTGGGGCTAGTCTGGGATTGAGGAGGACGGATTGAGCAAGTTTCTGTTTGGCTATTACGTGACGGCAGGCGACCGCTGGTGCAAGGAGCCGCGACAAGCCGAGGTGAAGGAGTGGACTGACCTCGACGTCTATCTCTGGCGGCAGTTCGACTCCGTCTCGATCGACCAGGGTCTGCGTGATCTGCGCCGCGCCGTGAAGTGGTCCGTGAAGCACGGTCGCGCGATCTCCCTTGATCTCGACACGGGCTACGCGGCCACGTGGCGGCGCCAGATTAACAGGGCATCAGCTCGCTTCATTACCATGCCCTTGACGGACCCGTGGCGGAGCGTGGCCCTCATCGACGTGGCCGATGAACCTTCGCCCTTCTTGGCGAGCGAGTATGCGAAGCAGGTTCGCGAGCATCTGGCGAGTGAGAACCTCTCGGCGCCGCCCGTCGGCGCAACTTTCTCCTACCAGTTGAAGGACGAGGCCCGGCTGCCGGAGCTCGACTGGGTGGGCCTCGAGGCCTACGTGGATGTTCGCTGGCAGAACGAATCGCCGGAGACATTACGGCGCATCCTGGTGGATCAACTTCGGCATCAGGCAGCGAGGCTTACGCTACCCGAGCAGAGGATTGTGGTGATTCTCCAGGCATACTCGCGCAATGGCGGGTGGATCAACACGAGAACGCTTCGACATGTACAGCTCCTCGGGGCCGAGGTCGCCGTCGAGCTCTTTGGGACTCGGCTCTTGGCGATCAAGATGTTCTCGTGGGAGCGGCCCTCGGGAACTCGGTCCCTGAGCTTCGCGATACGCCAAGCGCACTACCTTATCTGGAAACGACGTGCCGAGTTGCCGCCACCGCAGGATATTCCGCACGTGTCGCCGCCGTCCGGCGCCGCGCTCTGGGTTACGAAGGCGAGGGCCGGCACGCAGGACACGCCGGGGAAGCTCATCTACGACACCATGGCCAAGCTTCAAGAGAACATCTGGGCCGGTGCCCGCGACTGGGTTTATCTGCTCCAGAATTGTGGAGACTGCTTCAACGGGAACCCGCTCAAAGCGTCAGCCGCCGAGATTCGGGAGTTCGCCTCGGTCGGATTCGATCTCGACGGGGAAGGACCGCCGATCCTCCTGAAGCTCATGCAGCCGCATCCGAAGTACGCGGACCGCGTCAACATCAAGAAAGAAAAGTGGTCTGATTTCTCGAGCCGGCTCGACGCGCACCTCGCGCAGGCCCACAAGTACCGCGAGGACTTTAGAGGGCAAGCCGGCGAGGGTAAGGACTGGGATAGTGTCGCCGGATGGTGCAGAGGTCAGCAGAAGTAGCGTACAATACAGCGGAGTCCAAACGTCATGACCGTTGACTTTAAGAAAGCCGCCTACCGCGCATCGATTCGTCTCTGGGAACGCGCCCGCGACTGTTACGGCGGAAGCGACAAGGTGAAAGCCGCCGGCACGAAGTATCTGCCGCCGCTGGATAGCCACCTGCGGCAGACGGGTGCCTTTAACCCATCGATGGCCATCTTCAACGCGAAGTATCAAGCCTACGTAGAGCGGTCGCTATTCTACAACGCGACGGCGAGGACGGTGGACGGGCTCGCGGGCTTCGTGTTTCAGAAGGACCCCACCATCGAGGTGTCCACCGATGCGATGGAAGAGCAGCTCGTTGACATCACGATGACCGGCGTTGACGCGATGACGTTTGCGCTTCGGACGTTTCAGGAGATGTTGCTCATAGGCCGTTATGGCGTGCTCGTCGATGTTCTCGCGGGCCAGGACGGAAAGATGGTGCCGCCCGAAGACCAGCGCCCCTACTGGGCGGGATACTTGGCGGAGGACATCATCTCGTGGAGCGTAAAACGAATCGGCGGCGACCCTCAGGTTTTAACTCGGGTTGTACTTCGTGAGGAGTATGAAGAGGAGAGCGAAAAGGACGAGTTCGAGTTCGAGACGGGCATCGAGTACTTGGTCCTTGAGCTAAACGATGCCGAAACTAATCCCGTCTACACTCAAACCCGTTGGCGAAAGCCGAAAAATACCGAGGGCAGCGTTGCGGGTATGGGCGAGAAGTGGGAAAAGGTTTCTGACGTCACGCCGGAACGACATGGGCAACCGCTTGACCGTATCCCCTTTCAGTTCATCGGTGTTTCGTCCCTCACGCCCGACGTGCAGAAGGGGCCGCTGGTCGATCTCGTTGACATGAACATCTCGCACTACCGCACGATGGCGGACCTCGAGCACGGGCGTCACTTTACGGCTCTACCAACACCTTGGACATCGGGCGCGCGCGGGCAAGATAGCAACGAACCGCTGTCCATCGGGAGCGGCGTGGCCTGGGACTTGGAAAAGGGCGGCTCGGCCGGGATGCTCGAGTTCAGCGGCGCTGGCCTCGGCGCCCTTGTAACCGCCGAGCAGGACAAGCGGAAGATGATGGCCATCCTCGGCGCGCGGCTCCTCGAGGAGCAACCCTCGGCCGGAGCCGAGACAGCCACGGCCATCATGATGCGGCACGCCAGCGAGGGAGCTACACTCCGGTCTCTGGTCGCTACCGTGAGCGAGGCGCTGACCCGCGTCCTTCGCCTGCACGAGTGGTGGTTGCCCGGGCAACCGGCGGCGATCCCCGGCGATCTGGATTGCACTTTTCAGCTCAACCGCGAGTTTTTCGCCGTCAAGATGAACCCGCAGGAGCTACAGACACAGCTTCAGTTGCTCCAGGCAGAGGCGATCAGCTACGAGACTTTCTACCACAACATCACGGTTGGCGGGTGGACTCGCGCGGGCGTCACCAGTGAGGATGAGAAAAAGCAGATCTCCATCGAGGCTCCGATGGAGCCCCCGCAGCCCGCTGGCGGTCCTCCGGCCCTAGGTGATCAACCCGGAGCGGGCGGTCCGGGAGTCGGGACGGGCGACGTCGTGGCCTACGACGAGGGTCCCTACAAGATCATAAAGCGGGACGAAAAGTTTCTGGTGATCAAAGCCGACACCGGCACGCAAGTAGGCAAGACAAAGCACGGAACGCTCGAGGAGGCGAAACGCTACCTCGCGGCGCTCCAGATGCACTCAAAGGAGAAAAAGAAGTGACTCAGATGGCTATGTTAACACGCAACGCGCGGCTCGGTGCGAGCAAATCAAAGGAGTAAAGGATCATGGCTTCATTCGTCAAGTATCAAGTATTTGTCGGTGATCTCGGTCTTAAGGTTCACGAGCTGAATGCGGATACCTTGAAGATCGCGCTCACGAACACGGCGCCAAACGTTTCGACTCACGCGGTGCGAGGAGATATCACCGAGATCGCAACGGGCGGCGGCTACACGCAAAACGGATCGGGTAACGATGTACAGAACACGTATTCTCAGTCTGGCGGCACGGGAACTTTGGCTGGGACGGATGTGGTTTTCACTGCCACGACGGGATTCGGCCCTTTTAGGTACGCGGTGTTGTACAACGACACGCCGACGTCGCCTGCGGACCCGTTGATCGGGTACTGGGACTATGGTTCCAGCATAATCTTGGCGGCCAGCGAAACATTCACGGTTGATTTCGGCGCGAGCATCCTTACAATCGCGTAGAGTGAACATGATTGCCGCTCCGCGTACCACCGACATCTGCCAGTATGGTCCTTGCGGCAATATCTATCTCCGCCCGATGAGCTTCCCAGACGTTGGCTCCGTCGTAGGTCTGCATTTCCACAACTACGACCATGTGACGATCGTGCTTCGCGGTTCGGTCCACCTCCGTGCATATCGAGCAGATGAGCAAGGAAAGCAGACAGGAGAGCCGATCGAGGGCGACTACGCTGCTCCGGCGTACCTCAAGATTCGCAAACGGATGCTTCACGAATTCACCGCGCTCGAGGCGGACACTCACGCCGTCTGCGTCTTCGCTCTTAGGGACAAGGAAGGTAGCGTCACGGACGTAGACGCGCACGATTACGATGAGAGGTGCTCCTTCTGATGGCCGAGATGCTGATTTCTTTGAAGAGCAAGACGAATGCCGCCGAGCCTGTGAAAAATAACCAGCTCTATCAACGCGGAGACATCATCGTCATCATGCCTGATGGGCATCCATGGTCTAAGACGGAGCGCGAGACTCCCGAGTGGAGAATTCTGCAAGTTCCTGGAGACCCGGAGTCGTTCGCGAGCCTTGTCCGAGCAGAAGAAAACACGCGGGCTGATTGGCTAAGACGCTTGAAGACACTGGATCTCGAGCACGTCATCTGGTCTACGGAGCAGAAGGATGAGTTCGACGACCAGAAGCCGCGTGAGAAAGAAGTTAGCCGTGTTGAGCTGATTTCAGTACTGGTTGCGACAAAGGACAGAGAGCGCGCCGCTGGCGGCGTTATCGACATCGGCTGACGTGCCTACTGTTATCACGAAGTCTATTGGGACGACGGGCCGAGACTACTCGACCATCGCATCATGGGAAGCCGCGATCACGGCGGACCTCGTAACGGCTGATGAACAGTGGGTCGGCCAGTGCTATAACGACTCCGAGTTTACGATTACTGCTACGATCATCATCGGCGGGCAGACTACGGATGCGACGCGGAACATCATCCTAGAGACAGGCAGCGGCCAGAGCTTCCGCGATCACGCCGATAAAGCAACGAACCCCCTGAAATATGACGTAAGCAAGGGCGTCGGCGTGAGGACGACATCCAACTACACAGGTGCCATTCAAGTGACGTCTCGGTATGTCACCGTCCGTTATCTTCAGATCAAAACTGCCGACTTGGGCGGAAGCAATCGTGTCATATCCCTTGAGGGGGTCGGTGATTCTGCGATCGTTGGCGATTCTCTGATCTGCGAAGGGTTCAAGTCGGAGCCGGTGTTTCTCTTCACTACCGCGAAGCTCATCAATAGCGTGATCATTCTCCGCTTGTCTGGTTCAGGCAACGGATTCCGCTGGTCATATCCTTTAAGTGGTGCTTTGATCGCAGGCTGTACGATCGTCCGTCCGAACGGACTAACCATTGCCGGGTCAGGGATCTCCCGTCCGAATGGATCGAGTAATGCGGAGGTGAAGAACACCGCGGTATTCGGCTTCACTGACTTCGCGGACGCAACGATCTCAGGGGACTACAACGCTTCCGATGATGCGACGAACATCCCGGGCGCGAATTCAAACGGAGCCCTCACGTATTCACAGCAGTTCGAAGACTACTCGAATAGCACATCGGACTTCCGCGCGAATGACGAAGCCGGTGGAGGCGATCTTAAGTTCGGGACGCCCGATTCCACGAACACTCCGGACGACATTATCGGGACAACGAGAAACGCAACTACACCTTGGGTCGGGTGTTGGGAAGTCCCGGCGGCGGCCGACTATGTGCTTTCGGCCTCAGCCGGTTCTTTTGTAGAGACCGGATCTGATGCCACCCTCAAGCACGGCTATCTGGTCTCGGCATCGGCCGGTTCCTTTGTGGAGACCGGCTCTGACGCCTCCCTCTCGGCTACGCGGCGGGTCTCGGCCTCGGCTGGCTCCTTTGTAGAGACCGGCTCTGATGCCTCCCTCTCAACTACGCGGCGGGTTTCGGCCTCGGCCGGTTCCTTTGTGGAGACCGGCTCTGACGCCTCCCTCGAGCACGGCTATCTGATCTCGGCCTCGGCCGGTTCCTTTGTGGAGACTGGCTCTGATGCCTCCCTTTCGGCTACGCGGCGGGTCTCGGTCTCGGCCGGCTCCTTTGTAGAGACCGGCTTTGACGCCACCCTCGAGCACGGCTATCTGGTCTCGGCCTCGGCCGGCTCCTTTGTAGAGACCGGTTCTGACGCGGAGTTGATCCACGGAGGAAATAAGGTTTTAGTTGCTGACTCGGGCTTATTTGTTTGGGTTGGTTCTGACGCCACCCTCTCGGTTACGCGGCTGATCTCGGCATTAGCCGGCTCATTTGTGGAGACCGGCTTTGATGCCACCCTCGAGCACGGTTATTTGGTCTCGGCAATTTCGTGGTCTTACACCATTACAGTACCAACATTCTTCGTTGCGGTGGGTAGACCGGGCCGCAGTATCTTTACATCATCAATTCACGGGGGTCCGACCAAATCAAGGATTACAGATAACAGGACAGATTTTCAGTAGGAGGCAGAAATGGCAATTCAATTGGCTACATCAACTCGCAACGCGCGGCTCGATGCGATCGAGACGGACGCGGGAACCTCGGCTATCCTCAAGATCCGTACGGGCGCGCAGCCGGCTGACTGTGCCGCGGCCGATTCTGGCACGGTGCTCGCGACCTTCAACTTGCCGTCCGATTGGATGGCGGCCGCGAGCTCGGGTAGCAAGGCGAAGTCCGGCACGTGGCAAGATACATCGGCGGACTCCACCGGGACTGCGGCGCACTTTCGGCTTTACAAGTCGGATGGCGCGACAACCATTATGCAGGGTTCGGTGGGTCAGGGCTCGGGAGACCTTTCGCTCGATAACACCTCGATCGTGGCGGGACAGCAAGTCACAGTCAACACATTTACGCTAACCGACGGTAACGCATAGGAGATTCAAATGGCTGACGGACTTTTTTACAACGATCTGCGCGAGCCATTCATTGGCACGGACATCGCTGCCGTGACGCTGGCCGCGACGAACAAAGCACTATATCCAGCCTCAAACTTTCCGGTGCTCGGAGGGCAGTATTTCTCGCGCATCGGGAAGAAGATGAAGATTCGACTTTTCGGAAGGATGACCACGGCGGCGACGCCGGGTAACCTCACCGTCGCGGTGCTCTATGGCACGGGAGCGGATGCCAACGGCGTGTCCCTCGCGGCTTCGGCTGCCACAGCCATGACAGCTTCTCAGACAAACTTATCGTGGTTCTGCGAAGTCAACGTCCACTGCCGCAGCATCGGCAGCGCGGGTACGCTCTTCTGCACAGGTTACTTTCGTGCCAACGAGGCGGTCATCGCGCCGATCATGATGATCCCCGCATCGGCTCCAGTAGTGTCGGGTTCGGTCGATTTGACTGCGGCGTTGATTCTCTCCGTGCAGGTTTTGAGATCCGGCTCGACGGCCGAGACAATGCAGGTCCATGATATGGAAGTGGTGGCGATGAACTGATGCCTCCTCTCGTATTCAAGCTCGCTCGTAAAGCTAGAATGGGGATCCGCAGTGTAAGACAGCTAGGTACTCCATGTTTACTTGCGGGGCCGATTCTGTTCAGCGGGAAGTTCGTGATCCAGGGCGTGACGCGGGACAGCGGAGGCACTCCGCTCGGCAGTTGCGTGGTGTCGCTGTATCGCACGGGGAACCCGCCTACGGGCATGAATCCCATTGGTGACGGTCTGGACGAACTTGTGGATCGCGTAACATCGGACGCATCAACGGGAGCATATAGGTTTGACGTTGTAGGACTCGGGCAGCTCTACTACGTCGTGGCCTACAAGGCTGGGTCACCAGATGTTTCTGGTACAACGGTGAACACACTGCAAGGCGAGGCAGTGACAGTGTGAGCGACGTTGACATAAAATTGCTGTCGGTTCCGTCCGATTCGGATCCCGATGATGTCCGTTTGATTGGGATCTCTACCGGATTTACCGGAACGCTCATTGCGACTCTCGCGGCTCTAACTATTAGTGCGGTGGGTGTGGTTGACGTCCAAGGGACGGCAACTCCCACCCTCGGGGCACTGAGCCTCAACGGAGCCGGAGTTGTAGACGTCCAAGGGACGGCAACTCCCACCCTCGGGGCACTGAGCCTCAGCGGAGCTGGAGTCGTAGACGTCCAAGGGACAGCGACTCCCGCCCTCGGAGCACTGACCCT
>Ga0187893_10009115_pt1 | contig 15381 bp, 14 predicted proteins | sample MA1701074metaG_FD_139574 | JGI IMG/M metagenome (GOLD analysis project Ga0187893, IMG submission 139574) | White microbial mat communities from a basaltic lava cave in the Kipuka Kanohina Cave System on the Island of Hawaii, USA - MA170107-4 metaG ... | reverse complement strand
TTCGCCTCGTGAAGAGTGGAGCGATCGCTCCCGCCAACCGACCTGATGGGCACGGTGGTCCCCCTGGCAAACAGGGCACACGGCCGAAAGGCAAACGTGAATTCAAGCGGGCGTGACGATCAGTTCAGGCCTGGTTCCAAGAAATACTGGTTGACCGGCGGCTGTCGAAGACGGCGGCCCGATGAACCGCGCGCGGCGCGGCAGGGATGGTCGCGTGGCGCGACCTGAACGGAGGTGTGCGATGGCCGACAACCCTGACCTTCTGAATGGCCTGACCCTCGATGAGACTCTGAAGCTCTGGTTTCAGTACGACAGTCGCAGTGCCGAACCCGAGTTTGTCTTGATCACGGGTACGGGCGTGTGCGGGAAGACGCGGCTTCGACACGAGCAGTTCGCGAAGTCTCATGCCAATGCGGATGCAGGAGACATCTTCCGGCGCCTGGAAGGTGACCAGATTCTCGACTTCCCCGGCGAACATCGCGAGATCATCGACATGGTCGGGAGTGTGATAACCAATACTGCGATTCGCCAGAAGTTTAACCTCGTGACCGAGGTACACATACTGAGCCGCGATGGCTATGTCGAGTTGATCGACGCCATGATGTCAGTCGGTTACAAGACACGGGTCATTGCTCTTGAGTGCAAATGGGAGGAGGCGCAGCGCCGGAACCTGGCCCGCGGGCCGCACAACATTTCCGCGTATTACACTGACGAATTCAACGTGAAGTGGCTCATTGAGGCGGCGAAGGCTACGCGGCAACCTCGAATCGCCAGCAATGCTGTCGGGTAGCGATCAACTTGATGTTGCAAATTGCAACATCAAGCTTGGCGACTAAATCGAAGGAATCGATCGATATGCCAACGACAGGGTTGGCGCGATTTCGCGATCATCACAATCAATGACTTACCCGCCAACCTCTTGCAAATTGCAAGCAGTTCCCAAAAGCAATGTGGACCGGTTGAACAATAGAACCTATTTTGGGTACGATCGTACCCAATATGGGTACTACAGGGCATGGGAAGGCATTGCGTCAGGGCACAAGCCTGGGCGATGCACTTTTCAATACGACACAGCAACGCCTCTTGGCCCTGTTATTCGGCCAGCCGGATCGAAGCTATTACGCCAATGAACTCATCCGCCGCGCGGCCGCGGGGAGCGGGGCGGTTCAGCGAGAATTGGCGCGCCTAGTGGCAAGCGGTCTGGTCACCATGCGAGCCGTCGGCAACCAGAAGCATTTCCAGGCGAATCCAGACTCGCCAATCTATGACGACCTGCGAGCAATCACGGCGAAGACCTTCGGCATGGTCGAACCTCTACGCGCCGGACTTGCAGCGGTCGCGTCCCGCATTCAAGTGGCTTTTATCTATGGTTCGGTCGCGAAGCGGGCGGACACGGCCACGAGCGACATCGACCTGATGGTCATTGCAGACAAGTTGCCCTATGGAGATCTTGCGAGCGCGCTGGAGGAGACTTCCGCGACCCTGGGCAGGCAGATCAATCCGACGATCTTCTCGTCGCGGGAGTTCTCGCAACGCGCCAAGGACCGTAAATCCTTTGTCAGGCGAGTGCTGGCGCGACCCAGGATCTGGTTGATCGGCGACGAGAGTGACCTCCCGGTTTGAGAATCTGTGCGGGCCTGGTCGGCCGCTGAAGCAGGAGGCTGCTGACAAGCAGGAGATCGTGGGACTGCGCCGGTCGGCGCTCGCCCGGCTCGAGGATGCCCGGAACCCTGCGCTTTCAGTTGACAGCCGCTTTGACCTTGCCTACGGCGCTGCTCACGCACTATGCACGGCTGCGCTACGCTGCCACGGTTATCGCGCATCTCAGCGCTACATCGTCTTTCAATTGCTCGAAGACACGCTGGGTCTTGGCCCGAAGACCTGGCGCGTGCTGTCGCGAAGTCACGAGCTCAGAAATCTAGCCGAGTACGAGGGCGAATTGAATGTGACGGCAGAGCTGGTCGAGGAGCTAATAGCGATCTGCGCTTCTCTAGTCGAAGGTCTTGATGTCGCTATGGCCCGGGCATTTCCGCAGAGGAAGTCATAGAGGCGATCCTGTGACGGGTGGAGCAGCCCGATCCCGGCACAGCTTCCCGACATCCTCCCTGAGGATCTCCGCCAGCCTCGTCGTGGCCTTGCCCGGATTATCTGGATCCGCGAACACCAGGTAGAGCTGCCCGACGCGCTGGCCGCCTTCCTCAATCGGCAGCCACTTGAGCTGACCCGCTTCGAGCTCACGCTGAATCGTCTCTTCCGAGAACCACGCGAAGCCGAGACCCATGCAGGCGGCGGCGATCTGCGTCGCCTTGTGCGAAACGGTCCAGCGCTGTTCGGCGCCGAGCCAGCTGCCGGACTCGCGCGGATGCTGCTGCGCCGTATCACGGATGACGAGCTGGCGATGCTCGCGCAGGTCATCGAGCGTCGCCGGCCGGCCCAGATGATGCAGCGGATGATCCGGATGGGCGGCGGGGACCATTTGCAGGGGCATCAGTTTAGTGCCCGAGAATCCCTGGGGAATGTATGGGGTGACGGCAAAATCCACACGCTGTTCCTGCAAGGCCTCATCGGTGCCGCCGAGCACCGTCTCGTAGAGCTGCACGCGGATTTCCGGGCGCTCCTTCGCAAAGCGTTCGAGCGCTCGCAAGAGGACCCAGGTCGGGAACAGGATCTCGACGGCGATCCGCACTTCCGGTTCCCAGCCGGCGGCGAAGCTCGCCGCACCGCGCTCGAGCGACGCGGCGCGCTCTAATAAGAGTTGCGCGCGCCGGTAGAGCACCTGGCCGGGCGGCGTCAGCTCCGCCTTGCGCCCGCGGATCTCGAAGAGCTTCACGTCGAGCTGCTGCTCGATCTTCTGCACCGCGTAACTGATGGTCGACTGGGTCTTGTGGATCTGCTCCGCGGCCTGCGCGTAGCCGCCGGCTTCCACGACCGCGACCAGGGCACGCCACTGCTCAAGGCTGATTCGGGGTGTCGTCATATCGATCCAATCGATAGGTAGGCCCGAATTTATCCGCTTTTATATCGAATCCACAAATACTTTAATGGCTGCGACCCAAGGAACGGCCCAGGAGAACCGACATGAACCCCCGCATCATCGACAAGATCGTCCTCAGCACCGAGACCTCGGACGGCGCCGGCGTGCGCCTGCGCCGCACATTCGGCTCGCACGCGGCGCTCCGACTCGATCCTTTCCTGCTGTTCGACGAGTTCGGCACCGACAACCCGGAGGACTACATCGCCGGCTTTCCGCCGCACCCGCACCGCGGGTTCGAGACCGTCACCTACATGATCGACGGCCACATGCGCCACGAGGATCACCTCGGCCATGTCGGCGAGCTCAAGAGCGGCGGCGTGCAGTGGATGACTGCCGGGCGCGGGATCATCCATTCGGAGATGCCGCAGCAGGATCGCGGCCGCATGCGCGGCTTCCAGCTGTGGATCAACCTCCCGGCACGCGACAAGATGCAGCCCGCTAGCTATCGCGACATCCCGGCCGCGGAGATTCCCGTGGTCGAGCTCAAGGGCGGCGGGCGGATCAAGCTGATCGCCGGGCGCCTTTCGATCGAGGGGCAGGACCTCGCCGGTCCGATCAATGCGGCACCGGACTCGATGGCGACCGATCCGCTCTATGTGGATGTGATGCTGCCTGTCGGCGGAAGGCTCCAGCTGCCGGTGAGCACGGGTCACCACGCGTTCGTCTACCCGTTCGAGGGCGAGGTCACGATCGCAGGCGCGGGCGTGCTCCAGCACAGCGCGGCGATTCTGAGCGACGGCGATCGCGTCACCGTGACCGCAGGCAAGTCGGGCGCGCGCTTCGTGCTGGTCGCAGGCAAGCCACTCAACGAGCCGGTCGTGCAGTACGGGCCCTTCGTCATGAACACGCGCGAGGAGATCGATCAGGCGGTTGCGGACTTCCGCGCCGGCCGGCTCGCCGCGTAACCGATCAATCAACCGGATCTGAAAGGAGAATTCGAGATGAAAGTTTCACTGTCCTATGCGCCGACCGTCGGTCGGTTCCTGCTCGCGGCGATCTTCCTGATCAGCGGCTTCGGCAAGCTGATGGATCCCGCCGGCACGATCGGTTACATCAATGCCGTCGGCCTGCCGCTGGCGGAGGCGGGCTATGCGCTCGCCGTGATTCTGGAAATTGGCGGCGGCGTGCTGCTGATCGCGGGCTACCAGACGCGAATCGTTGCGCTCGCGCTTGCGGCGTTCACGATCGTGGCGGCGATCTTCTTCCATGCGAACTTCGCCGACCAGAATCAGTTCATTCACTTCCTGAAGAACGTCGCGATCGTCGGCGGCTTGCTGCAGGTGGCGGCATTCGGCGCCGGGCGGCTGAGTGTGGATGGAAGGGGGGTCGTTACGGGCGCGACTTGATGCTGCAAATTGCAACATCAAACTTTGAAGTCACTGATTTGACAAGAAAGACGACAGATTCGCGTGGGCTGCAATGAGCACTATTCAGAAATGATGACTTGCAATGACTTCGCCCATTCGCGACACCGATCCAGCGGGAATTGCGCAGCGAATTCTCGTGCTACGCGGGCAGCGGGTGCTACTGGATTCGGATCTAGCCAGGCTCTTCGGAGTGCGGACCGAAAGATTGAATCAGCAGGTACGTCGTAACTGGAACAAGTTCCCAGGCGACTTCGTGTTTCGATTGAAAATCAGCGAGTTACGCAGTAACTGCTTGCAAATTGCAAGCAGTTCGCGGAAGTACCGAGGCCCAAAGCGTCCACCACTCGTCTTTACCGAACACGGCGCGATCATGGCGGCGACAATTCTGAACAGTCCGCGCGCCGTGGAAATGTCAGTCTACGTCGTCCGCGCCTTCGTAAAGCTGCGGGAAGTGCTGTCCTCGAATACAGAGCTCACTCGAAAGCTCGAGGCGCTGGAGAAGTCCATCGCAACGCTCGATGCCCGTACCCGTCGGCAATTCGAGGAGGTCTATGGAGCGATTCGCGCGCTGATGGCACCAGCAGCGACCAAGTCGCGACCCATCGGATTCACCGCCGATCTGGGCCAGGATTGCTGAGGTGGTCACAATATGTGACCACCTGCGGGAGCATCAGGGCTGCTGCGGCGTGCCGAAAGCGCGGGTAGTCCGCGAGGGCGTGGCGGATCTCGACGCGCTGCGTGACGAGGCAGCGATAGTTGAGTTCGATGATCTGGACGAGCTAAATGAACTGGAAGAGCCAGACGGGCGCATCGTCGTCGAGCCACTCCGCGGCGCGCTGGCAATTTGCCGCGGCTGACTCTGATTGCCGCCGGAGCTGCGCACCATTGTGCCGCGTCCCGTCCGCCCGCCCGATGTGCTTGCAGGCCGGGCTGCAGTTCGCCGGTCGCGATCGGCCTGACGCGGTATGGCGTTACTGCCCGCGACGAACCGCTGATCGCCCCGTTGATCGCCGTTAGTGCGCACTCGCACCGCGCCGCGGAGATGTCCAAACGGATGCGTGACGCGTGCGACGTTTGTGGAGTGATCCCGCGAGCCCGGCGTCCAGCACCAGCGGCTCAGGTGATGCAGGTATGCCCAGCGGCCGCTATGAAACGTGAAGGCGCTCCACGGCAGCGGATTGACCCAGGCCCAACCGTAACCGTCACGCTCCCAGCGGCCATGCCGGAACGGGTCCCATCCGCCGTAGGCGTAGGACGGCAGCCAGACGCGCCCGTAACTCGAATCGTCATACCACTCGCCGTAATTATCGAGCTCGTCGTATCCGGCGTCGTCTTGCATGGCGTAGCGCGATTCCATCTCGTCGAGCTGCCGCTCGCGGGATAGCACCCACTCGTCGAACGCGTCCTGCGGCTCCGCCGCGGCGAGACGTGCGAGCGCATCGCGCCCTTCGAGCTGCACACGCTGGCCCGCCGTAACCGGCACCGGGCCGGCGGCGGTTTCCACCTCTGCCGTGCCGGCGCGCACTGTCAGCTGGGTGGAATCGTGCGCTTGGACTTCCACGCGATACTCGCCCGGTTCGCGGAGCGCAATGGCGGTGTTCGGCGTCACGATCTCGAACATCTCGCCCTGGAGCAGCTCGTGCAGGATCACGTTCGCCGTCCCGGCATTGAGCTCGACCCAGACAGTTGCCTCGTCGAGACCGACGAAGGTGAGCTCGGTGTTTTCGTCGAGCCGGATCGCGGCCGTCCCGAGCGTGAGCTCCAGGCGCCCGCCGGCCTCTGTAATGAGGTGATCGCCGGGAATCAGCGGGCGGTCGGGAAGTGCGGAGCGCGCGGATGACTGCGAATCCTGAAACGCGACCTGGCCTTCGGCATAGCTCAGGCGTGCAACGCGCTCCGGCGGATCGAGAGCCTGGCTCCAGGCAAAGCTCGATGCCGCGAGTGCCAGAACCAGCACGGTCGGACGCAGCATCATGGCAACTCCATCTTACGCTCCGGGAGCATGAGTGGAGGCTGAAGGCAGCGGGCAGTTTGCAGGCGCCCGAATTGGCCGGAATGCCCGATCGGGCCTATGCTGCGCGCTCGAGCTTGCTAGTCCATTGATTGTGCGAGCCATGTGAGGATTCCATGAAACTCGACACCAAGGCCGTCGCGGCGACACTTAACAAAATCCTCGAATTCGAGCTCGCGGGCATGGTGCGCTACACGCACTACTCGTTCATGGCCTACGGCTACAACCGCATCCCGATCGTGGGCTGGCTGCGTGGCCAGGCGACCGAGGCGCTGACCCATGCGACGCAGGCCGGCGAGCTCATCACGCAGCTCGGCGAGCATCCGTCGCTCGGGATCGGCCCGCTGCTCGAGACGCACAAACACGACATCGGCGACATCCTGCGCGAGGCGATGCAGCACGAGCGCGATACGCTCGCGCTGTATCACAAGCTGCTGGGGCAGGTGCAGGGCAACTCGATCCTGATCGAGGAATACGCCCGCGAGATGATCCGCACGGAAGAGCAGCACCTCGGCGAGGTGGACAAGATGCTGAGGAAGCCGGGGGATATCGGGAAGGCGGGCGGTTAGGTCCGAACTCAGCGCTCTTGCGTTTCGCCTTCAACCTTCACGTAGGGCCGGATGCTGTTGAGTTTGTATTGCCCGATACCTTTCACGCGCATGAGGTCTTCAATCCGCTCGTAAGGCCTTTCCCGGATGATTTCCCTCGCGAGCGCCGGGCCTATGCCCAGAATCGTCTCGAGTTCTTCGGGTGTGGCCGTATTGACGTTGACGACTAGATCGCCTTCGCCGGGAATCATTTCCTGGCGTGCGTGCTTGAAAAGTTGGAATGCGCCGATCGCAAGCGGAATGGCGATGGCAGCAATCATGAGGAACTTCGATCCGGAACTGCCTCCACCGGGGTTCCCACCCCCTGATACAACGTCGCGCCGACGCATGTAATCGCGGTCTTGCAGTCCCATGGCGGCTCCTACGGAACCACACTAAGCCAATACTCGCTATCCGGCCCGGGCGCCTCCTCGATCTTTCCGATCAGGTACTTCTGGTTCCCGACCGCATCGTGGAATACGAACTTGCCGAGTTGCGCGTAGTCGACTTGATCGATCGTCACCGGCCCGATGGCGTAGATGGCCCGGCTATTGACTGATCCATGTTCATAGTAAGCGAGGCGCGTGAAACAAGAGTCGCCTGGGGAAAAGGGATCGCAGCCAAACAGATAACCCTCGACGAGCGCGATTTCATTGCTTGCCGCGGAGTGCGACAAGGACAAGATTCCGAGAGTGCCGATCGTGGATGTACCTGAGAGTCTCAGCCTGCCCACGATGCGCATGTCCTCCCGCGGGTCGCTGCTCGCTCGGAAAAACCTGCCGCAGGCAGTGTAAATCGTGTCGCCGCCTTCGTTGAGCCAGAGATTCAGGCAGGTATCGTACTGACTTGCGTTGTGCCACCGAGTTGGTGAGGTAGCCGCCCCAGAAGTGACATCCCAGCTGTTGAGCGTGCTGGGAGAGAAATTGTCGGCAACATAAAGGCGAATTCCTGACGCATCGAGGCGCGCCCTTCGGGCAAAACTGAAGGTGTCGCTGAGTCGCTCCGTATTGGTTGCAATTTCGACGGAATGGATGAAGGGGGTGACGGCCTCTTCTGACGCCGGTATGTCATGCACATAGCCAGCACCATCCAGAACCAGGTCGATCACAGGGGCGCTGACGTCCAGGATGATTGGTGCGGGCGCTCCAGGCGTGCCGACGCTGGCGAGGTCGATCACCGAGACCAAGGCATCGTGGCCGACAGCGGCCGTGAGGCCGTCAGGTCCGATGGATACGGACGTGGGCTCCTTGATCAACATCTGCTGGCGTTGGATTCCGCTCGCAACGTCGTAAACGTAAAGCGCGTTGGCCGGGTAGCTGCCCACCATGACGATCTGATTAAGCGCCTTGCTGAACTCGGCATCGATCACATCGTGCCCGAGCGGCAGGCGGCTCTGAATTTCCAGCGGGGGAACGCCGTACTCGATGCCGACGGTCACGTTGAAAGTCGTCTCGATGACGAACGGACTACCGCCGAGCTGTCGCACGCAACTCGGGTCGTAGCACACCCTCACGTCAATCGAATCGTTGTAGGTCCCGGGATCGAATTCCGACCCAGGCGCGAACAGGACTTCGAGTTCCCTTCTCCTGTCGGTTACGGTGCTGCTCGAGACCAGATGGATGGTGTCGGTAGATTCGTCCGCCAGGATGAAGACGCCGGATGGCGGCAGCTTGTTGAGTGTCAGCTCCGTCGTATCTCTCCGGCTCGACGTTTCATTTTGGTCGGCGGTGACCCCCAGCGAGGTGCTCTCGATTGTGACCGTTGTCGTGCCCTCACCGCTGACGACGTAAGTCACATTCACCGTTTGGGGACTTCCCTTGATCTCGGTTGTGCAAGCAAAGTCGGGACAGACACGTAGCTCGATCGCGTCGGTATAGGTGCCGTTCGTGAGCGAGCCGGGAGGCTTGAACTGGATAGAGAGCGTGCCCTGGCCCAGGCTCGTCAAGAAGAGATCAGTCCTCAGGATTCCGTTCTCAGAGTTGTCTACGTGGATAAAAAGCTGGTTTTCCGGCGGATTCGATATCGTGAATGTCAACTCATCCGTCGGCGATTGGTCACCGGGGGTCGCCGAAACGGAAACCGTGTCCTTGCTGAGGGTCAGTCGGGTCGAGGAGTCGTCGTCACCGCCGCAGGCCTGCAGCAGCAGGAACAGGAAGATCGCGCCCGATCGGGCGCAAGCTGCGGTTATCACCAAACGGCACGCTTCATTCGATGACGCTCAGGTAGTACTCTGCATCCTGACTCGGAGCGCCGCGGATCTTGCTGATCATGTACTTCTGCGACCCGTTCGCGTCGTGGAACACGAAGAGCCCGTGCTGTTCGTAAGTCGTTTCGTCCACGGTCACCGGCCCGATCGCGTACACCGCCTGGCGGTTGAGGAAGTCGCTTTCGTAGAGCGCGAGATGCGTGTAACACGGCCCGGTATCGGGAATGATCTCGCAGTAGTAATTATCGTATTCGATCAGCGCGATTTCCTTGAGGGCGTCGGACTGGCTCAGGGAACTGATCAGGAATCCGAAATCGGCATCGGTCAGTTCGAGGGCGCCTGAGTACACCATGTCCTGTTCCGGCACGAGGCTCGAGCGGAATGTGTTGCCGCAGGTCGTGTAGATCGTCGCGCCGTCCTCCTTGAACCAGAGGTCGCCGCACATGGCGTAGTCGCCGTGATACGGCGACTCCCGGACCCAGGCGACTTGATCGGACGTGGCATCCCACTTCTCGATGTCGCCCGGGGAGATGAACCGGCCATCGATGGAGTAGATGTAGTCGCCCGACGGGTGCAGGCGGCCGCGCGCACCCGCGTAGATCAACCTGCCGGTGCTCAGCTTCTCCGTGTTCGAGGCGATGTCGACGGTATGGAACTCCTGCCACTGGTCGACGCGGGGCAGCGCGTGCACGCGGCGACGCGCGTCGATCATGACGTCGAGGACGTCGATGCTGACGTTCAGAAGCGTCGGCGCCGGCGCGCCGGGCTGACCGGCCGTCGTCAGGTCGACGACGGATATCAACGCATCATGGCCGACCGCGGCCGCGAGCCCGTCAGGCGATACCGAGACGGCCGTCGGGAGTTTGGGCAACGGCTGCTGCCTTTCGGTGTCGGTCGTGACGTCATAGATGTACAGCGCGTTAACCGGGTAGCTGCCGACCATCACGACCGCGTTCAGCGCCTTGCTGTACTCCGCATCCAGCACGTCGTGGGCGAGGGCGGTCCGGCTTGCGACCGCGAGCGGCGTGAAACCGGGTTCGGCACCGACGTTCACGATCATCCGGGTCGAGATGGTGAACGGGCTGCCTTCGATTTGGCGGATGCACTGGAAGTCGTAACAGGCCGTGATCGTGACGGTGTCGGTATAGGTGCCGGGCCGAAGGCTTCGGCCATTGTAGAATTCGATGTCGATATTCGTGACCAGCTGGGACTCGGCCGAGGTGGAAACGAAGTTGATCGCATTCGACGTCGGCTCGATCTGCAGGTATGCGCCGCCAAAAGGCGCGCGATCGAGCGTCAGCCGCACGCCTTCGCGGTGGAAGTCGTCCTGTTGGCTGTCTGTCGTGTGCTCGATCGTATTCCGGTCAAGCAGACCCGTGATGCCACCGCTGACCTCGTAGGACGTCTGGATCGTGACCGGGCTGCCGTCGATGTCGTTCGCGCATTGATCATCGGTGCAGACATGCAGCTCGATCGAACCCGCGTAGGTGTCGTTCTGCAGCTCGTTGGGGGACTGGAAGTAGATCTGAAGCGTGGCTTGTGTCGCGCTCGTCGGGATGATGTCGACGAGCGCGATGCCGTCTCCCGAAACGATCGCCCCCGCAAAGAGGCCCTCCTCGGGCGGATTGGTGACCGTCATCGTGACGCTGCTGCGAGGCGTCTCATCGCCTGGCTCGGCGGAGACTGAGATATTTCTCGAACTGACGCTGAGGCGGACGTCCTGGCCGCCCTCACCGCCGCCATTGCCTCCGCCTCCGCCGCCACAAGATTGCAGCAACGAGGCGATTAGTAGGATTGCCCCCGCTCGAACGCTCGCCAGCCTCACGCCGTGACCCTCCCTGTGGTCTTGGCTGATCCAGCTCGTTATTTGCTGATCATGCTATCAGCCGCTTGTCTGTCTCGCGTGTCCGGCGGGACATAAGGCAGGGGCACGCTTAAGAATCATGCGCTTAGGGTGTATCCTCGCCGCACCTTGGGGAGGAGCTTCATGAACGAACAAGCAGTCGAATACGTCGGTTTCTGGGCGCGCGTCGGCGCCTCGATCATCGACACGATCCTGATGCTGATCATCTGCCTGCCGCTGGTGCACCTGGTCTACGGCGGCGAGTACTGGATGTCGACGAGGTTCATTCAGGGCCCGGCCGATTTCCTGATCACCTGGGTCGCACCGGCGGTCGCCGTGATCCTCTTCTGGATGTATCGCCAGGCGACGCCCGGCAAGATGGCGGTCCGGGCGAAGATCGTGGACGCCAAGACGGGCGGTAAGCCGAGCACCGGCCAGCTGGTCGGGCGCTACCTCGCGTACTACGTCTCGACGATCCCGCTGCTGCTGGGATTCATCTGGGTCGCGTTCGACGCCAGGAAGCAAGGCTGGCACGACAAGCTCGCGGGAACGGTGGTCATTCGCGCCAAAGCCGGCGAATAGCCGGGCCAAAAGATCTGCCTGAGCCAACCCGCTCTCCCGAAGCGAGGTAGAGCCAGTACTCCGCATGCGCGCGCGGCTCGACCCGCACGACGCGGTCGACCCGGACGATGATGCGGCGATGGACGCGCATGAATCGCGAGCCGAGGCGCTTTTCCAGGCGCGCCATGGTGTCGCGCACCATGAAACGCCCCTGCGACGTCGTCAGGCGGGCGTAGTTGCCCTGGGCGTCGATCCATTCGATGTCTTCGGTTCGAACGAGCCGCACGCCATTTGCCGACCGGACGACGATGTAATCGGCAACTTCGGTCATCGCCACTGCGTCGCGATTTTTTTCACTCGCGAATCGCTCATGAAAGGCCAATGCGTGGGCGAGGCAGGCAAATCCCCAGATGGCGATGACTTCGTAGCTCAGGTCCTCGGCGAGGATGTCTGCCAGGCTGAAGACCCCCGGCCGAAAAAGATTGCCGACGGCCACGAAAATGCTTTCCTTGAGAATTGCGATGGGAACGCTGACGAGGAGATGGATCGGTAACGTCCGCGTCCACTGTTGTCGATCGACCGGATACCGCTGCGCGAGCCAGAACAGCAGCGGTATGAACAGCGCACAGCTATACCAGTCGACCAGGCGTGCTTTCAGCAATCCCGCCCACGGAATTTCCTGGCCTTCGTGGGCAAGTGCAAAGCCAGCCTGGGCGGTTGTCAGAATGGCCAATGCCGTTGCGACCGCAGCGATCGCAAAGAGCAGCTGTGTTTGTCGAAGCTGGGATGAATTGGCAATCAGGATGCGCACGGCGGCCTCCGGCGGAACCTCTGTCCCGCGACTATAGCCGCTCCGCGACGCGCCAAGAGCCGGCGGAGACAGTCGTCACCTTGCCTTGTGCGTCCCGCGCGAATCCGAGCAGGCGCTTGCCGTCCTCGCGGATGAAGAGATCCTGTTGCAGAGGGACCCACACCTGGCCCCAGAGCGACAGGGTCCCTTCGCTTCGCACTTCGACCGTGAATGGGGAATCATCCGCGTCGGGACAGCTGTGGCAGGCGAGGCTCGAGCGATAGGCTCCGGCGAATTCCTTGATTGCCGGCAGGTTCTCGGGACGCGGCGCCGGGACGAGCGGTTTCTTCCGGGCCGGATAGAGCCGGTCCAGCAGCGCTTCCTTGACGTCGAACCGCAGATTGCTGCCTTCGCCGTGATTCACGATGAAGAAACCAGAGTCCTCCTCGGGCAGGACGGCGAACAGTGCGGAGAAGCCGCCGATATCGCCGCCATGCTCGGCGACAGTCCGTCCGTTCGCGCGATCCATCTGCATGCCGAGGCTCCACCCGGGAATGGCGGGGTGGATGGTGGCTTGCTGTTCATGCATCGATCGCGTCAATGCCGGCGAGAGGACTTGATGGTTTCCAGCGCGCCCTTCGGCCAGGTGCAGGAGAAGTAACCGGCCCATGTCTTCGGCCGTTGCCGCGATGGATGACGTGGGCGTGCTGACGTACCACTCGTAAGGCATCGCCTCGGCCTCACCGTCTTCAACGCGATAGGGCGTGGCGACCCCTTTTTCATCCCCGCGCACGGACATGACTCGCGCGCTCGCCATGCCCGCCGGTTTGAAGATGTGATCTCGCAGGTAGTCGGCATAAGCTTGCCCAGCGACATCCTCGAGGACGATCGCCGCAAGCAGGACTCCGTAGGTCGAATAGGCGGTCTGCAGTCCGGGCGCACGGTAGCGGACGAGCCTGTCGCGGGTGAATGCCGCGATGTCCTGGCGGGCGACGCCATCGAATTGCCGCCCGGGCAGCTCGTCGAGGCCGCCGGTGTGGGTCAGAAGGTGGCGCAGCGTGAGCGGCGGAAAGCCTTGCGCAGGCACCTGAATCCGTCGCAGATAACGGTTGACGTCGGTGTCGAGGCCGACGCGGCCGTCGCCGACGAGTTGCAGCACCGCCATCGCGGTGGCGATCTTGCTGATCGAGGCGATTGGCCAGAGGGTGCGGGCCGGATCGACCGGCGCGGCGCTCTTGAGGTCGGAGACGCCGTATCCGCGCTGGTAGACGATCTTTCCGCCGTGGACGAATACGAATGTCGCGCCTGGCGTACCGGTCTTCTGGAGCTCAGCCTCAATGATCGGGTCGACCGTGGCGGAAACGATGGCCTCGAGAGTAGGTTCCTCCTGGGGCAATGCGGCATGAACCGCACTGATTCCACACGCCAGGATTGCCAGCATCGCCCCGAGGGTCCGCATGCCGCGACCGTATGCTCACCGCAGGGGCCGCTTCAAGGATTCGGTGACGAACGGGAATGGATGCGGGATGAATCGCCCCGTGGTCAGGCGGTGTACATTTCGCATTGATCATGCGTAACGAAGTCGAGCATCACACCTCGCTCGAGGCGACCCTGCGCGAAATCATGGAGATGATGGAGCGGCAGGACCTCGTCAGTCAGCTCGTGGCGCGGGAAAAGACCACCAAGCAGGACCTCGTGCAGGCCCTGGTCGCGCGCCAGCATGCCGTCGAGCTCGAGACGAAGCTCAACCGACTGCACCCGGCGGACGCCGCCTTCGTACTGGAAAGCCTGCCGCACGAGCAGCGCGACACGGCCTGGCAGCTGATCAAGAAGGAGCGCCGCGGCACCATCCTGCTCGAACTCGCTCCGCCGGTGCGTGCGCCACTCGTGAACCTGCTCGAGGACGACGAACTGGTGGCTCTCGGCAAGCAGCTGCCGTCCGCAGACTTCGCCGACCTCGTCGAGAACCTGCCGAAGTTGCGCGCGAAGCGCGTGCTGGCGCTGCTCGACAGCGGCGAGCGCCAGCAGGTGCAGACCGCGCTCTCCTTCCCGCCGGACAGCGTCGGCGCGCTGATGGAGATGGAGTTCGCGACGGTGCGCGGGGACCTGACGCTGGAGGAGGCGATTGCGTCGTTGCGCGGTCGTCGCGGGCTGTCGGAACAGCTCACCTCGATTCCGGTCGTCGATCGCGAGAACGTGCTGCAGGGCGTGCTGCCGCTCTCGCGGCTGCTGTTCGGTGACGCGCACCAGAAAGTTTCCGACGTGATGGACGGCGACCCGGTCTATTTTGCGACGACGGATCCGGCCGACGAGGCGGCCCAGGCTTTCGAGCGCTACGACCTGATCGCGGCGCCGGTCATCAACTTGCACCGCCACGTGGTCGGTTGGGTGTCGGTGGATCGCGTGCTGGAGCGGATGCAGGAAGATTCCTTCAAGCAGTCGCTGAGCCAGGTGGGACTCACCGAGGACGTCGACCTGTTCGAACCGGTCTGGCAGAGCGGACGCAAGCGCTGGATCTGGCTGGGCTTGAATTTGTTCACGGCTTTTGTCGCCTCGCGCGTCATCGGCGTGTTCGAGGGCTCGATCGCGAAGCTGTCGGCGTTGGCCGCGCTGATGCCGATCGTCGCGAGCATCGGCGGCAACACCGGCAACCAGACAGTTGCGCTCGTGATCCGGGGCCTCGCGCTTTCCCAGCTGAACGAAAGCAACCGCCGCTACCTGCTGCGCAAGGAGATCGCGATCAGCGTGCTGAACGGGGCGATGTGGGGTTTGCTGATGGGCTTCGTGACGCTGCTGCTGTACCAGTCGCTGGCGCTCGCCGGCGTGATGACCGTGGCGATGATGCTCAACATGATGGTGGCCGCCACGGTCGGCGTGCTGTGTCCGCTCTTGCTCGACCGTCTCGGGCGCGACCCGGTGATGGGCAGCAGCATCCTGCTGACGGCGATGACCGACAGCATGGGGTTCCTGATCTTCCTGGGG
>Ga0187893_10009114_pt1 | contig 15381 bp, 16 predicted proteins | sample MA1701074metaG_FD_139574 | JGI IMG/M metagenome (GOLD analysis project Ga0187893, IMG submission 139574) | White microbial mat communities from a basaltic lava cave in the Kipuka Kanohina Cave System on the Island of Hawaii, USA - MA170107-4 metaG ... | reverse complement strand
CGAGGACGAGGACTTCATCGACGTCTTCGGGTAGAGTCCTGGGTCCCGAGTCGGGAGTCCACGGCGCGGTCGGCTCCGTACAACCGGCTGGGGACCGTGGACCGGGGACTGCCGGACTCTCCTATGGCCTTCGACGCCCAGTTCGTCAAGACGCTCGAATCGCTCAACGTGCTCGCGCGGCGGCTTCTCGCGTTCGAGGCGCGCAGCGACCGTCCGTCCCACCGGCGCGGAGCGTCCATCGAGTTCGCCGATTACCGGAGCTACGCCCCCGGCGACGAGATCCGCTACATCGACTGGAACGTCTACGCGCGCCACGGCAGCCTGTTCGTCAAGGAGTTCACGGCCGAAGAGAACGTCCACGTCGCGGTGCTGCTGGACATCTCCGCGTCGATGACGTTCGGCCGGCCGCCGAAGATCGACGCCGCGCGCGAGCTCGCGGCCGCGCTCGGGTACATCGCGCTCGTGAACTTCGACACGGTCAGCTTCTACACGCTCGGCACGGCGCTCAAGGCGGAGTCGCTCTTCCTCCGCGGCAAGGGCCAGGTGTTCGCGCTGCTCGGGGCGGTCGACGGCGTGAAGCCGGGCGGGGTGACGGACTTCAGGTCGCTCTCGACGCCGATGCAGCGGCTCAAGGGACGTTCCGTCGTGGTCGTCGTGACCGACTTCTACGACCCCGCCGGATACGCGGAGGGGATCCGCGCGCTCCTGGCGCAGCGCCACCAGGTGCACCTGATCCACGTCGTGGCGCGCGAGGAGCTGGAGCCGCCCGAGCGGGGGCGCTGGCACCTCGTGGACCTCGAGACGGCCCGCGAGCGCGAGGTGACGCTCGCGCCGGAAATCCTCGAGCGCTACCGCCGGCGGCTGCGCGAGTACTGCTCGGAGATCGAGCGCTTCGCCCGCGACCACGAGCTCTACTACGCGCGCGTGCGCAGCGACGAGCCGCTCGAGAAGCGGATCCGCGACATCCTGCGAACCGGCGGCATCCTGGAGACGCGATGAACCGAATCACGAATCGCGAATCACGAATCGCGGACCGCGCGCCATGACCTTCGGCCAACCGAACGCTCTCTGGCTGCTTTTCCTCGCGCTGCCCATCGTGGCCTTCCACTTCTACCGCGGGCGCATCCGCCGGATGCACGTGCCGACGCTGCTGTTCTGGGACCAGATCGTCGTCGAGGACGAGCGCGCGTCCGCGTTCCGGAGGCTGCGCCACTACATCACGCTGGCGATGTCGCTCGCGGCGCTGGCGCTCCTGGCGACGGCGCTCGCGGACCCGGCGGTGGCCGGCCTGACGCCGGACGCGACGCCCGTCGCGATCGTGGTGGACACGGCGCCCGAGCTCGGCGCTCGGGAGCCCGACGGCCGCACGCGGCTCGAGATCGCGCGGGAGCGGGCGCGCGGCCTGGCGGCCGGGCTCGGCCGACGCACGTTGATCTCGCTCTACGACGCGGGCGGGCTCGTCGAGCCCCCGACGACGGACCGCGAGCGGCTGGAGCAGGCGATCCTGCGGCTGCCGCGCGAGACGCCGCCGCGCCCGGTGGCGCTGGTCGTGGCGTCGGCGCGCGCGTCGCAGCCCTCGGCGACGATCGTCGTCTTCGGCGCGAGGCCCGTCGGCGCCGTCGACGAGCGCGTCCGCGTCGTGCCCGTCGGTACGCCGCGGCCGAACCGGGCGCTGCGGTCGCCGTCGCTCGCGGGGACGAGCGTCGTCTCGGCCGTCGCCGTGAACGCGTCGAGCGAGGCGGTGGATGCGACGCTCGTCGTGCGCAACCGCGGGCAGGTGATCGTCGAGGAGCGGCTGAAGCTCGGCCCGCGCGAGTCGCAGGCCGTGTCGCGCGCTCTGGACGTCAAGGAGGGGGCGTTCGCGGAGCTGGCGCTTTCGCCGGAGGACGCGTACCCGGCGGACGACGCGGTGCACTTCGTCGTGCCTTCGCAGACGCCGCCGGCGGTGGCGGTCGTGAGCCGCGGTCCGCCGGACCCGCACCTCTGGACGGCGCTGCGCTCGCTCGAGGCGCGCACCGTGGCGGTGGCGCCGGACGGGGTGGAGGCGGCGCGCGAGCGGCTGGGCGAGTCGACGGTGTGGGTGTTCGACCGCGTGGATCCGCCGCCGCTGTTCGACGGAGGGTTCCTGCTGGTGGGGTGCGGCGAGCTGGGCGCGGAGCTCGAGAACCCGCGGGTGGCCGACTGGGACCGCCGGCACCCCGTGCACGCGCTCGTCGATTACGCGGACGTCGTGCTTCGGCGGGCGCGGGTGGTGACGGCTCGCGGCGGATCGCCGCTGGTGCTCACGGAGCGCGGACCGCTGGCGGCGGCGGGGCGGTCGATGGGGCGCGCGTGGGTGCAGTTCGGTTTCGGGTTCGGCGTCTCGGATGGCGACTTCGCGCTGCGGCCGTCGTTTCCGGTCCTGCTGCGCAACGCGCTCGCGTGGCTGGCGGACGAGGGGCGGCGGGCGTTTCCGCGCGAGGCGCGGGTGGGCGACGTGCTCGTGAATCGCGCGCTGCTGCCCGATCGCGCGGCGACGGCGCAGGTGACGACGGCGACGGGCGGTACGTCGCGGACGACGACCGTGCCGGTGGAGCGGGGCGAGGTACGCATCGCGCTCTCGCAGCCTGGGCTGGTGAAGATCGCGGTCGGCGCGCGCACGGAGTGGGTGGCGGTGCGGATGGCGGAGTCGCCGGACCTGGAGACGTTGCCGAAGGAGAGCGGGGCGCCGCTGCCGGAGGCGCTGCCGTGGTGGCGGGACGTGCCGTGGCCGGTCGTGGCGGGGGGGCTGGTGCTGCTGATCCTCGTCGCCGAGTGGTGGATCTACCAGGTCCGCGGGTGATCAGCGGATCAGCTTCTTGAACGCGCCGTCTTTCAGCGCGTCGTCGATCGAGCCGGGCAGGTCGCAGGCGAACCCGTGCTCGCCTGAGAAGAGGATCGCGTTGTTACGGTCGGCCCCCGCGTACTCGTCCGCGGCGCCGCCGGCGTCGACGAAGAGGGAGAGCGACGTGCCGCCGTGGTAGTCGTTCCCGCCGGCCGCGGCCTGCTGCGGGTAGCGGTAGCGATCCTTGCCGGCGAGGTCGAGGAACACGCAGATCGAATTGTGCGCGGAGGCGGCCTGCGAGAAGAACGCGCCGCCCTCGTACGTGTCGTCGCCCTCGTGGTCGACGAAGACGGTGACGCATTCGTCCCAGGCGAGCCCCTGCGCGACGCCCTGGCGCGTCGTGTAGTGGTCGTTGCCCTTCAGGTCCTCGAAGAAGCCGACGGCCTGGTGCGCGGCGAAGCCCTGGTTGTAGCGCGAGCCGATGTAGCGGTCGTCGCCGGCCAGGTCGCGCATCTCGCCGAGGCCGAAGTAGTAGCCGCCGCCTTGCGAGAAGTTGCCGGCTTCGTAGACGTCGTTGCCCGCCGAGTCCACAAGCATCCCGACGCCGCCGGAGGCGTGCTGGCGGAAGCCGAGGCCGCATCCCTGCGACCAGGCGTCGAAAATGCCGTAGTCGCCGTAGTTCGTGGGCTTCGTGCCCTTGGCGTAGTAGTGGTCGTCGCCCCGCACGTCGTCGAGCGCGGCCTCTCCCCCGGGCAGCCCGAGGGCCTGCGACATGTAGTGCGCCTCGTAACGGTCGTTCCCCGAGAGGTCCGTGAGCGTGGCCTTGCCCCAAAGGGCGACGCCCTGTACGAAGGCGTCTCCCCGGTACGTGTCGTCGCCGGCCTGGTCGACGAGCGCCCCTGCGCCGAGCACGGCGGCTCCCTGCGCCCATCGCGTGGCCACGTAGGAGTCGTTGCCCGCGACGTCGATCAGGCATGAGACTCCGAGCCGCCCGGCCCCTTGCGCCCACGCGCCGGTGGCCTCGTACGCGTCATCGCCGCCGTAGTCGATCTGCAGGACCGCGGGTGGGTTGGTGTAGAAGTCGTTGCCGCCGAGGTCGATGATCACGTCGGCCTTGTTGCGATGCCACGTGCTCCCATGACCCGACACCACGATGCCGTCCTGATCGTAGAAAACGCCTTCGGGCTTGCCCTTCGCCTCCCACTCCTTCGTCAGTGCGGCGCGCAGTTCGTCCGTGGACACCACGGCGTGCAGGGCGTAGTAGAGCGCGTGGAGCTTGGCCAGGTCCACGCGGGCCGCCAGTTGGAGGACCTTGACGTGCCGCGCGTAACGCTCCTTGTCCGGGTCGCTGTCGAGGTAGATCTGCTCGGCGAACCGGTTCGTGAGCGAGTCGAGGTTGGCATCGAGAAACTTCATGTCGTCAGCGGAGAGCGCTTTGAAGGCTTCGTCGCGCGTCTGGCGCGTGGCGCGAAGCCACTCGCGGAGTTCCGCCAAGTCGCGGGGACGGGCGGGCTTGGCGGGGAGGTCGCGATACTGGCTGCGATACTGGCCGAAGAAAACGTCGCTCGTCCTCAGTTGCCACGGATGGCGATGGACGTGCGCCACGCGGTCGAGCCGGAATGCGTCGGCCGTCGTGTGCAGCTTCGCGAGCCGCTGGCGCACGTCGGCATAGGCGTCGACGAGCTTCTTCTCCTCGACGAGCGACTTCGCCAGCGCCTCTTCGGGCCACGCCCTCGGCTCGATCGCCACCTCCTTCATGACTTTCGAGCCGGTCTCCGGCCGCGCCTCGAGCGTCACCTTGATCTCGATGAGCGACACCTTGTGGCGGAGCGTGAGTTCGCCGCGCTTCCGCACCTCCTCCTCGATCGGCCCCGCGGGCATCCCCTCGATCTCGTCGCGTACGATGCGCAGCGCCACCACGTCGCCCACCCTTCGGCCGCCCACCGCGGCGCGGAACGCGTTGATGATCTCCTTCGCGTCGATGTCCCAGTCCTTGCCGTCGATGCCGACGATGAGATCGCCCGTCTTCACGCCCGCCTTCAGCGCCGGCGACGACACGGGGAGGTCGGCCACGCGGATGGCCGCCTTCGCGGACACGCCCTCCATCTTCGGCACGCTCGACTCGAGCGTCATCGAGACGCCGATCCACGCCTTCGGCGGGTCCTGAAGCAAAAGAAGCAGCGCCAGCGCGGCGATTCTCATATGTTCCTCCCGACGGCATTTTAGATAGGATGGGCGGCCCATGGAACCGACGCTTCAGCTCGCGCTCGATTTCCTCGAGCTCTCCCGCGCGCTCAAGGCGGCGCGCGAGGCGTACAAGGGCGGCGTCCGCTGGATCGAGGCGGGGACGCCGCTGGTCAAGAGCGAGGGGCTCGAGTCCATCCGCGCGTTGCGGCGCGAGTTCCCGAGCGCGTACGTGATCGCCGACCTCAAGACGCTCGACGCGGGCCGCGCCGAGTTCGAGGCCGCGGCGAAGGCGGGCGCGAACTGCGCGACGGTCTGCCCGACCGACACGGACGCGACCATCCTCGAGTGCATCGAGGCGGGGAAGAACTACGGCATCGACGTCGCGGTCGACCTCATCAACGTTCGGGGCGACGCGGCGATCGAGCTCGCGAAGAAGTGCGAGGAGTGGGGCGCGCACCACGTCGGCCTGCACCTGCCGATCGACGAGCAGATGCGCGGCGCGGATCCGACGAAGGAGCTCAAGCTCCTGCGCCCGCACGTCCGCATCCCGATCGCGGTCGCGGGCGGCATCAACAGCGCGACGGCGGCCTCCGTCGTCGCCGCGGGGGGCGACATCGTGATCGTCGGCGGCGCGATCACGAAGAGCGCGGACGCGGAGGGCGCGACGCGCACCATCCTCAAGGCGATGAAGGAGGGCGTCTCGATCGCGACCGACCTCTACAGGCGCGCCTCGAGCGAGGAGGAGCTGCGCCGGATCTTCGCCGCGGTCTCCAGCGCGAACGTGTCGGACGCGCTGCACCGGTCGGGCGACATCCCCGGGCTCTTCCCGATGCAGCCGAAGACGAAGTTCTTCGGCCCCGCGGTCACGGTGCGCACGTATCCGGGCGACTGGGCGAAGCCGGTAACGGCGATCGACCACGCGAAGCCGGGGGACGTCATCGTGATCGACGTGGGCGGCGTGCCGCCGGCGGTGTGGGGCGAACTGGCGTCGCACTCCTGCCTGCAGCGGAAGGTCGCGGGCGTCGTGATCGACGGTGCGATCCGGGACATCGACGTGATCCGCGAGATCGGATTCCAGGCGTACGCGAAGATCATCACGCCGACGGCCGGCGAGCCGAAGGGGTTCGGCGAGATCAACGTGCCGATCCGGATCGGCGGCGTGCTCGTGCAGCCGGGCGACTGGATCCTGGCGGACGACTCCGGCGTGGTGCGCATTCCGAAGGCGAAGGTCGTCGAGGGGGCGAACCGGGCGATGGACGTGCTGGAGCACGAGAACCGGCTGCGGGAGGAGATCAAGCGGCAGGGGACGCTCGCGAGCGTGACCGAGCTCGTGAAGTGGGAGAAGACGATCGCGGAGGGGACGGCGAGTCCCCGGTCCCCGGTCCCGGCTCCCAAGTCGGGCAACGGGGCGGAGCGGAAGCGTCCGCGCGCGCGGGATGGAAAGCGGGCCCGCTAGCGTTATAATGGGCCTGAGATGAAGTGTTCCTGCGGCGGGCCGGCGACGGTTCACGTCACGGAGGCGTTGAAACGCCGCGTGCGCCATTTCTGCGAGGCGTGCGCGCGGCGGAGCGGGCTTGTCCCGCGCGTCGAACGCCCGCTGTGCCGCGAGATGCGGGAAGGCCTGGAGAACGTGCGGTTCGCGATCGACGTGCTGCGCAGGCATCTCCGGGCGGAGCTGGGCGAAGCATGATCTGCGAGAAGTGCTCGAAAAACCACGCCACCGTGCACGTCACGGAGGTCGTGAACGGCGTGAAGAAGGAGGCGCACCTCTGCGACGAGTGCGCCGGCAAGGCCGGAGTCGGCATCAAGTTCACGCTCTCCGTCTCGGACATCCTCGGCGGGCTCCTCGAGCCGAAGCCCGCGGGCAAGAAGACCGAGGGGGTCGCGCAGCTGCGCTGCCCGGAGTGCGGCATGACCTACACGCAGTTCAAGGAGAAGGCGCGGCTCGGCTGCGCCAACGACTACGAGGTCTTCCGCGCGGGCCTGGTGCCGCTGCTCGAGAAGATCCACCAGTCGACCCAGCATTGCGGGAAGACGCCCCACAACGCCGACAGCCAGACGCGGAAGGAGAACGAGCTCGTCAAGCTGAAGCGCGAGCTCGACTCGCTCGTCAAGAGCGAGAACTTCGAGCGCGCGGCCGAGGTGCGCGACCGCATCCGCACGCTCGAGACGGACCTGGACAAGGGCGTCGAATGAAGGTCGACGATTTCCTGGGCCAGTCCGGCGAGTGGCTCAAGGGGAGCGGCCCCGAGAGCGACGTCGTGATTTCCAGCCGCGTGCGCCTCGCGCGCAACCTGCACCGTTTCCCGTTCCTGACCATCGCGCCCCCGTCGGAGCGCACGCAGGTCGAGCAGTTCGTGCGCGAGCGCTTCGACGAGCTGCTCGCGCCGCGCAAGATCCAGTACTTCCCGCTGGCGCGGATGAGCCAGCTCGACCGCACGCTCCTGGTCGAGCGGCACCTCATCAGCCGCGAGCACGCGCAGGGCGAGGGCGACCGCGGCGTCGCCATCGCGCAGGACGAGTCGACGAGCATCATGGTCAACGAGGAGGACCACCTGCGGCTGCAGGTGCTCCGCAGCGGGCTCAACCTCGAGGAGGCGTGGGAGTCGCTCGACCGCCTCGACACGCTGCTCGAGCAGCACATGAATTTCGCGTTCCACCCGCGCTTCGGCTACCTCACGTGCTGCCCGACGAACGTGGGGACGGGCCTGCGCATCAGCGTGATGGTGCACCTGCCGGCCGCAGTCTTCTCGAAACAGATGGAGAAGGTGCTCCAGTCGCTCCAGCGCGTGAACTACACGGTGCGCGGGCTCTACGGCGAGGGGACGTCGCCGATCGGCGACATGTACCAGATCTCCAACCAGGTCACGCTCGGCAAGACGGAGAAGGACATCATCGTCGAACTCCGCCGTGTGATCCCCGAGGTGCTCAAGTTCGAGCGCTCGTGGCGGCACAAGCTCATCGACGACCGCCCGCGGATGCTCGAGGACAAGGTGTGGCGCGCGTACGCGATCCTGAAACACGCGCGCTCGATCTCGAGCGAAGAGACGATCGAGCTGCTGTCGGCGCTGCGCCTGGGCGTCAACCTCAACATCGTGCACGGCGTGCCGATCGAGACGGTGAACGAGCTCTTCATCTTCACGCAGCCCAGCCACCTCCAGAAGATCGAGAAGAAGATGCTGGAGCCCGACGAGCGCGACGTGGTGCGCGCGGAGTTCGTCCGCAAGAAGCTGCCGAGTCTGTAGCGCGCCCATGTCCGACGACGCGCAACCCGCGGAGCGGCTCCTGGTTGCCCGGCAGGACTCGCCGTGGATCCGGCGCGGCATCGTATGCGGCGCCGCCGTCGCGATCGCGGGGCTGATCGTCGGGTTCGTGCTCTGGGCGCGCGGCCACGACGTGCACGCGCTCAATCCCGTTCACGAGGAGACGCTCCACATCGCGCCGGGCGATGCGTGGCTCTTCCCGGCCCAAATCCGCGGGCCGGGACGCGGCCGCATCCGGGCCGTCGTCAGCGCGGTGGACGGGCCCGTCGGCTGGACGTGGAAGAACGTGGGCGACCCCGTACATCTCACGGAACACGAGACCGCCGGTCTGCGACAGTGTGCCGAGCGCGTCGAGGCGGGACAGACGCGCGTCTTCACGAGCGACTGGTGGTCGCAGAAGTTCGTCTGCGGGCTCATCAACCTGGATGAGTCGAAGATCGTGACCGCGACGATCAGGCTGGAGTGGAGCGGCGAGGTCGTCCGCTGATGAGGATCGTCGTCCTCGGTGCCGGCGCCGGCGGCGGGTACTTCGGCGGCCGGCGGCACCCGACGTTCCCGACCTCTACGAAGCAGGATGTGGCGCGCTGGATGCGGATAAGTGGGAGGCGCTCTCGGCCGCGCTCGTCCCGGAGGCGCGCCGCGCGGGTGTCGCCGTTGCTGCTGCGGCGGTTCGACGCCGTCCGGTGACGAGCGTGAAATCCCGGCAGCCAGCCGCTATTATCGATGCGATGCCCGTCTACGTCTACCGATCCGAGCGCGGCCGGAAGTGCTGCCGCAACGGCTTCGAGACGCTGCAGCCGATGAGCGCGTCGCCGCTCAAGGCGTGTCCGGCGTGCGGCGCGGCCGTCCGCCGGATCCCCCAGCCGACCCTCGTCAACACGCGCATCAAGAACGGAACCATGATGGACTCGAAGATCCGCGACTTCGGGTTCACCAAGCTCACGCGGGATTCCGACGGGCGCCTGCGCAAGCAGTTCGGCCGCGACCCGGCGGCGTCCGCCGTGCCGTCGCACTCGCGCAGGAAGTAGCGGGCGATGTCCGGACCGCGGCTGGTCGTCCTCGGCGCCGGCGCCGTCGGCGGCTACTTCGGCGGCCGGCTCGCCGCGGCGGGCGAGGACGTCTTCTTCCTCGCGCGCGGGGCGCACCTCGCGGCCATGCGCGAGCGCGGACTGGCGTGCGAAGGCCGGACGCCGTTCTCCGTGCGCGTGAACGCGAGCGACCGTGCGGCGGACGCGGGGCGGGCGGACGTGCTCCTCGTCTGCGTGAAGGCGTACGACACGCGCGAGGCGGCCGAGCCGTGCCGCGCGATCGTCGCTCCCGGCGGGCTCGTCGTCACGCTCCAGAACGGGCTCGGGAACGTCGAGACGCTCTCGGAGATCTTCGGCGCGGAGCGCGTCGCCGGCGGCGTCGCGCGCGTCGGCGCGGAGGTTGTCGCGCCCGGCCGGATCGCGCACGCGGCGGGCGGGCTGGTGATCCTGGGTCCGCCGACGCCGCGCGTCGAGGACCTCGGCGCGCGGTTCGTGCGCGCGGGCGTCGCGTGCGAAGTGACCGCCGACATCCGGCAGGCGATCTGGGAGAAGCTCCTCGCCAACGCCGTCTTCAACGTGATCGGCGCGGCGCACGCCATCGACCTCGGCGAGCTCGTCGACGGGCCGCTGCGGCCGACCGCGGAGCGCGCGATCGAGGAACTGCTCGCCGTCGCGCGCGCGAAGGGCATCGCGATCCGGCCGTCGACCATCGGCGCGTGCTGGGACTGGTGCCGCCATCACCCGACCTTCCCGACGTCGACGCAGCAGGACGTCGCGCGCGGCCGCCGCACGGAGTGGGAGGCGCTCTCCGGCGCGCTCGTCGCGGAAGCGCAGGCCGAGGGCGTCCCGGTCCCGACGCACGAGTCGCTGTGCGCACTGCTGCGACGGCGCACCGAGGATGGTATGCTTAAGCGCGCATGAGCGATCCGGTCACGCGGCGCCGCATCCTCGTCGACAAGAAGTTCCAGCTCCAGTACCTCTACATCTGGCTGTGGGTCGGCGTCGGCATGGTCGTGATGTCGCTCCTCTTCTACCTGCTCGGCGCGCGCGTGCTCGGCGAGAAGGCGCTCGACCCGGCGATCGTCAAGCTCATGAGCGGGATGAGCGGGTTCCTGGTCCTGTTCTGCGTCCTCATGGGCATCCTGTCGGTCTTCCTCACGCACCGAGTCTCGGGCGCGGCCTACCGGCTCGAACGCTGCATCCGCGATCTGTGCGACGGCAACCTCGAGCAGCGCATCGCCCTGCGGTCCGGCGACTATCTCCAGAATCTCGCCGACGCGCTGACCGACCTCCAGGCGTCGATGAAGGCGGGCGACGAGCGCCGGGCGCAGCTGGTCAAGAGCCTCGAGGACCTGCGCGACGCGCTCGAAAAGGCGGGCAAGCTCGACGACCCGCATCGGGCCCTCCTCACGGAGACCGTCCTCGCGTTGAAGGGCATCCACGCGCCGCAGGCGGTCGTGGATAGAAAGCAGACTCCGGCTGTATAGTTTGTCGACAGCGGACGCGCGATGTGCGCGCAAGAGTCTGGCTGTCAGCGCGTTAACGCGCGAACCGGTGGCCGGACATTTGCGTTGATCATCCCGATGGACAATCGACGTCTGATCGTGGGCTTGTTCACGTTCGTGCTCGTCGGCATCGTGGCGGGCGTGGTCTACATGGCCGCGCCGCGCAAGGGCGCATCGCGCGCGCCTGCGCTCCAGGATCCGCCGAAGCAGGACGAGCTGCCGCGCAACCAGGACTTCGTCGTCCCGCCGATCGACGAACCGGAGTGGCCCGCCGCGGACGACGCGGAAGCGCTCAAGAAAGCAGGCCATGCGGCTTTCCCGGGCGGCTACCAGTTCGACATCAAGCAGCGCGACGGCAGCCGCAGGACCGGAGCCATCGTCACGGGCAAGATCCTCCTCGACCGCGGGCTCATCGAGCTGCTCGGCTGCGGCGAGGGGGGCAAGGAGCACGAGAGCGTCGTGCGCCTCGACTGCGACATCCAGGCGCTCGACCACGCGCTCCAGCTGTCCGGCCTCAAACGCGGCAAGCTGCCCGAGAAACTCGGCGCCGATGCGCCGGACCAGGGCGCGCGCGTCGTCATCCTCCTCCAGTGGAAGATGGACGGGAAGACCGTCACGCACCGCGCGGAGGACATCATCATCGGCTCGAAGCGGCAGAAGACGATGCCGCGCGTCGGCTTCACGTACGTGGGCACGTGGGCCGAGGTGCAGGACCCGGCGTCGGGGAACAAGAAGACCTACCGCGTGCTGGCGGCGACGGGCTCGCGCTCGCTCGTGACGACGTACCGCGACCCGAGCGCGCTGCTCGACAACCCGCTCGAAGACGCGATGGACGACACGCTCTTCGCGGCGAACTACATGCTGCTCCCGGCGAGCGGCACGCCGGTGAAGGTGATCCTGCGCGGGCCGACCGCGGACGAGTCGAAGGAGATCGCGGCGATCGAGAAGGAGCTGTCGAAGTGATGACGACCCTCCGCGCGATCCGCGCGCGGCTCAAGCTCTCGCGCGCGATCGAGTCCGCCGCGCGGTGGGCGCTCTACGGGTCGCTGCTCGCCAGCGCGTGTCTCGTCGCGTCGAAGTTCCTGCCGGTCGCGCCGGAGCTGGCGGCCGCGGCCGCGCTCGTGCCGTTCGTCGCCGCGTCCGTCGCCGCGGCACGCCGCGTGACGATCCTCGAGACGGCGCTTCTCATCGACGGCGCGTTCCGGCTGGACGAGCGCATCTCGAGCGCGGCGGACCTGACGAACGGCGGCTCGATGGGCGAGGCGCTGCGGGCCGACGCGGCGCGGGCGCTCGCGACCGTCGACGCGCGCTCGGTCACCCGCGTGCGCTGGCCGCGCGAGACGCGGCTGCTGGCGATCGGGGCGGCGCTCGTCGCGGCGATCGCGCTGGCGCCGTCGCCCCGCGCCTCGGGTTCGCCCGCGGTGACGGCGGAGCTCGAGGCGGTGTCGCGTCGCGAGGCGGACCGGCTGCGCGAGGCGGCAAAGCACCCGCGTGTCGCGGAGCACAGGCAGGATCTCGAGCGGATCGCGGAGCTGCTCCGCTCGTCGGACCCGGAGCAGCTCAAGAAGGCGTTTGTCGCGATCCAGGAGCTCGAGGCGAAGATCGGCGACCGCCTGCTCGACCGGAGCCTGCCGCCGGAGACGGCGCGCGCGCTTCGGGAGCTCGCAGACGGCGCGGCGGGCGCGGGGGCGGGGCTCTCGCGGGAGCTGGCCGCGATGGGCATCGAGGTGGAGCCCGCGGGCCCGACGGGCGCGTCCAAGCGCCTCGAGCGCGCGGCCGCCGCGATGCGGTCCGAGCGCCCCGAGGCGTGGGAGCCGGCGAAGCTGGCGTCGGGCGCGCCCGTGTCGTTCAATACCCGTCCTGTCGTGGAGGCGGCGCTTCGCGCGCGGCGGTGGGACGCCCGATACGACGAGATTGTCAGGCGATACTACGAGGAGAAGCCATGAGCCGTCTTCTGATCATTGCCGTCTGCGGCCTGGTCGCCGTCGGAGTGGCGATGGGACAGCAGGATCCTCCGTCCATTCCGGAGATGGAGAAGCCGCGCGACCTGCAGCCGAAGAAGCTGCAAGACGGGCTCAAGAAGGAGCTGGCGGACGCGTACGCGCGCGCGGGCGACTGGCTCGTGGCCGAGCAGGACAAGGACGGCGCGTGGTCGCAGGAACCGAAGCCCGGCATGAAGGTGCCGAGCATCGCGTACACCGGCCTCATCGTCGCCGCCTTCGCCGACGCGCCGGGCGACTTGAAGAAGAAGTACGCGCAGGCTGTCGAGAAGGGGTGCGCCTTCATGGTGGGCAAGCAGAACAAGGACGGCAGCTTCGGCGAGGGCCCGTCGGGCGCGTTCCTGAAGACGTACACGACCGCGATCGTCGTGATGGCGCTCACGCTGGCGGGTCCGGAGAAGTACCAGGACGCGCGGCGCAACGCGAGCGGCTATCTGAAGAACAACCAGGTCAAGGAGGAGGGCATCGACCGCGGCGGCAGCGGCTACGGCGACGAGGAGCCCAAGCCGGACGGCACCGTCAAGAAGGGGATCGCCAACCTCTCGACGACCGGCTTCACGGCGGAGGCGCTCGCGCGCTCCGGCCTGCCGCAGGACGACGAGTACTGGAAGCTCGTGATCGAGTACGTCAAGCGCTGCCAGAACAGCTCCGAGGTGAACAAGGACGCGGCGTTCATCGCGAAGCTGAAGGAGAAGGGGCTGTCCATCGGCGACGATGGCGGCCTGTTCTACGCCGCGAACCCGGACCCGGCGGTCCACAAGGCGGGAACGGTGAAGCTGGCGGACAGGGAAGTCATCGTGAGCTACGGCTCGATGACGTACCACGGGATCAAGACGTACATCTACGCCGGGCTCAAGAAGGACTCGCCGGAGGTGAAGGCGGCCGTCGACTGGGTGCGCAAGAACTGGAGCGTGGAGGCGCACCCGGGCATGCCGTACGACGAGAAGAAGCGCAACCACCTGCGCGGGCTCTTCTACTACTACTACGTGATGGCGCGCGCGATGGACGTGCTGGGCGAGAACCCGTTCAAGACGATCGACGGGAAGGACCACGACTGGGCGGCGGAGCTCGGCGCGCAGATCCTGAAGGTCGACAAGGGCGGGCACTGGCTGAACGACAACCCGGGCTGGTTCGAGTCGGACAAGGTGCTCGTGACGAGCTACGTGCTGAACGCGCTGAATTGCGTGTGCCGCAGCATCAAGTAGCCATCCGCCGTTGGCCGCTGGCCTGAGGGAACCATGGAACGGAAGACCGGCGTGTGGATCATCGGGGCGCTCGGCAGCGTCTCGTCGCTCGTCGTCGCGGGCGTCGAGGCGCTGAAGGCGGGCGTGGCGGGCCGCACGGGGCTCGTCACCGAGGCCCCGGACTTCGAGGACCTCGATCTCCTGTCGTTCGACGACATCGTCTTCGGCGGCTACGAGATCCGCGGCGGCGACCTCGTCGCCAGCTGCGAGGAGTTCATGCGGGAGAACGGCGTGCTGACGCCGGAGCTCCTGAAGGGGATCCAGGAGCGGCTGATCGAGGCGAGCGGAAACATCCGGCCCGGCCTCTCGATCAACTGCGGCGACGCCGTGCGGACGCTCGCGCCGCTGGCGCCCGACCGCGACGCGCTCCCGCTGCCGGAGATCGTCGCGACGATCCAGGCGGACCTGCGCGCGTTCAAGGAGGCGCACCGGCTCGACGAGGTGATCGTCGTGAACCTCGCGTCCGCGGAGCCGGACGTCGAGCTCCCGCGCGAGTTCGCGTACCTCGAGTCGTTCCTCGGCCTGCTCCACGCGGACCGTCGCGAGCTTTTCCCGGCGAGCGTCGTTTACGCGTTCGCCGCGATCGACGCGGGCTGCCCGTTCGTGAATTTCACGAGCTGCATCGGGTCGAGCCTCCCGGCGCTGGACGAGCTCGCGCGTCGTCGCGGCGTGCCGCACGGCGGGCGCGACGGCAAGACGGGCGAGACGCTCGTGAAGACGGCGCTCGCGCCGATGTTCGCCGCGCGGAACCTCCGCGTGCTGGCGTGGGAGGGGCACAACATCCTCGGGAACCGCGACGGCAGGGTGCTCGACACGCCCGCGAACCGCGACGCGAAGGTGAAGGACAAGGACAGGGCGCTGCGCGACATCCTGCGCGACGACCGGCTGCACTCGCGCGTGCGGATCGACTACGTGCCGAGCCTGGGCGACTGGAAGACGGCGTGGGACTTCATCCACTTCGAGGGCTTCCTCGGCGCGAAGATGCAGATGCACTTCACGTGGATGGGCTGCGACAGCGCGCTGGCGGCGCCGCTGGTGATCGACCTCGTGCGTCTCGCGGAGCTCGCGCACCGGACGGGCGAGAAGGGGATGATGAAGCAGGCGGCGTGCTTCTTCAAGGCGCCGTTCGGCGTCGAGGAGCACGACTTCCACCTGCAGATGGACCGGCTGATCGAGTACGCGTCGCAGCACCGGGCGCGGGTGGCGGCGCGCCGGCCGCGCGGGAGAAGTTAGGGCCCGTAAGGGAATAAGTGCGCTACTTCCTCGCGCGGGTCTTTCGTAAGTGCGGGCGGATCGTGTAGTTCCAGTCGCCGTGGAAGGCGTCGGGCTTGAATGTGACTGACGCGAGCTG
>Ga0187893_10009113_pt1 | contig 15384 bp, 12 predicted proteins | sample MA1701074metaG_FD_139574 | JGI IMG/M metagenome (GOLD analysis project Ga0187893, IMG submission 139574) | White microbial mat communities from a basaltic lava cave in the Kipuka Kanohina Cave System on the Island of Hawaii, USA - MA170107-4 metaG ... | reverse complement strand
TACCGGCGCCACGGGCACAACGAGGGGGACGAACCGGCTTTTACCCAGCCGGTCATGTATCAGAAAATCGCGGCGCATCCGACGGTCCGCGAGCTCTGGGCGAGGACGCTCGTCGAGCGGCAGGTGGTCGACGACGGCGACCCGGAGGCGAGGGTACGGGATCGAATGGACGCGCTCCAGCGCACGCTCGACGCGCTCCAGCCCGAAACCGCGCTCGTCGAGCCGCAGCCGGAGATCGCGCCGGCCGGCACGGCGCGACGCGCGCGCACAAGTGTCCCGCTCGATCGGCTGCGTGCGCTGAACACGTCGCTGCTCACGCTGCCGACCGGCTTCAGCGGCCACCGCAAGCTCGAGAAGTCGCGCGAGCGCCGCCGGCATGTGCTCGACGATCCGGACGCGCGCGCGGTCGAATGGGCGACGGCCGAGGAGCTGGCGCTGGCCTCGATCCTCGAGGACGGCGTCGCCGTCCGGATTACGGGCGAAGATGTCGAGCGCGGCACGTTCAGCCATCGGCACGCCGTCTTTCACGACGTCAAGACCGGCGCGACGTACATACCGCTCCAGGCGATCCCGCAGGCAAAGGCGGCGTTCGAGATTCACAACAGCCCGCTGTCGGAGAACGCCGCGCTCGGGTTCGAGTACGGCTACAGCATCCAGGCGCCGTCGCGGCTCGTCATCTGGGAAGCGCAGTACGGCGATTTCATCAACGGGGCGCAGGTCGTCGTGGACGAGTTCCTGGTCTCCGCGCGCGCGAAGTGGGGGCAGGAGCCGTCGGTCGTGCTGCTCCTGCCGCACGGGCACGAGGGGCAGGGGCCGGATCACGCGAGCGCGCGTCCGGAGCGGTTCCTGCAGCTCGCGGCCGACGTCAACATGCGGGTTGCCAACTGCACGACGGCCGCGCAGTATTTCCACCTGCTCAGACGGCAGGCGGCGCTGCTCGTCGAGGATCCGCTGCCGCTCATCGTGCTGACGCCAAAGAGCCTCCTGCGGCACTCGCTCGTAGCCTCTTCACCGCGCGAGCTCGCCGAAGGAAGGTGGCAGCCCATCCTCGACGATGGGGACGTCGAGAAGGGTCGGGTGAGGCGGTTGATCCTCTGCAGCGGAAAGGTCGCGGTCGATCTGCTCACGAGCGAGGATCGCGCGAAGGCGCCGGAGACGGCGATCGTCCGCGTCGAGCAGCTCTATCCCTTCCCGGTGGATGACGTGCAGACGGCGATCGAGAGCTATCCGGCGGTGACCGAAGTCGTGTGGGTGCAGGAGGAGCCGGAGAACATGGGCGCCTGGGAGTTCGTCCGCCCGCACCTCGAAGCGCTGGTCTCCGGGCGCGCGCGGCTCGCGCTGCTCGCCAGGCCGCGGTCGTCGAGCCCGGCCGAGGGGTCGGCCGCTCGCCATTCGCGCAATCAGCAGCTGCTGATCCAGCGTGCGCTGCGGCCGCAGCCGCAGACCGCAGATCAACGCAAATGACGTAAGAGTCCGCGGGGTGTGGAGCCCCAGCGCAAACAAGAAAATGTCTTCGAACATCCTCGTGCCGGAGCTGGGCGAGTCGATCGTGGACGCGCGTGTCGCGCGCTGGTTGAAGAAGGAAGGCGAGCGCGTGTCGGCGGGTGACCCGCTCGTAGAGCTCGAGACCGACAAGATCGATCTCGAGGTCGGCGCGCCGCAAGCGGGTGTCCTGGCCCGCATCGATCGCCGCGACGGCGAGGATGTGAAGATCGGCGAGGTGCTCGGCGTCATCGAGGAGGAGGCGTCGGTCAAGGTGCCGGGTGCCTCGGGCCAGGTGCCTGGTGCGGATCGGGTGCTGGGTGCCGGGTCGATGCCTGGTGCCGGGTCGGTGCCGGGTGCGGGGCGGGCGTCTGCGGAGCCGAAGCCGAGCGCCCAGCCGCCGGCCGAGCGCACGCGCGCGACGCCGTCCGCCCGGCGCGTTGCGGACGCGCACGAGGTCGAGATCGCGGCCATCAAAGGCACCGGCGACGCCGGCCGCGTGATGCGTCGAGACGTCGAGGGGGCAATTACAGGTGCTCCGGGTGCTCAAGGTGCTGAGGGTGCTCAAGGTGCTCAGGGTGCTCAGGGTGCTCAGGGTGCTCAGGGTGCGACTGAGGCACGGCAGGCACCTAAGGCACCCGCACCGAGTGCACCCAGTGCACCTGGTGCACCGAGTGCACCCGGAGTCCGTCCGGAAGAACGCGTCCGTATGTCCAAGCGCCGCGCGACGATCGCGAAGCGCCTCGTCGAGGCGCAGCGGGCCGCCGCGATGCTCACGACCTTCAACGAGGTCGACATGACCGCGGTGACGGCGCTGCGCGAGCGGCGGAAGCAGGCGTTCAAAGACCGGCATGGCGTCGGGCTCGGTATCGCCTCGTTCTTCGTGAAGGCCTCCATTGGCGCCCTCCGCGAGTTCCCCCGCCTCAACGCCGAGATTCAGGGGGACGAGATGATCCTCAAGCGCTACTACGACATCGGGATTGCCGTCGGCGCCGAGGAAGGGCTCGTCGTCCCCGTGCTCCGCGACGCCGACCGGATGTCGTTCGCCGCCATCGAGCTGGGCATCCGTGACTTCGCGAAGCGCGCCAACGACGGCGCGTTGACCCTCGAGGATCTGAAGGGCGGGACCTTCACGATCACCAACGGCGGCGTCTTCGGCTCGCTGATGAGCACGCCGATTCTGAACCCGCCGCAGGTCGGCATCCTGGGCCTGCACAAGATCGAGGACCGGCCCATCGTCATGCAGGGCAAGATCGAAGTCAGGCCGATGATGTACGTCGCGCTCTCGTACGATCACCGGATCGTGGACGGCGCGGAGGCGGTGAGATTCCTGGTCAAGGTCAAGGAGCTCGTCGAGGATCCCGGGACGTTGCTGATCGAATCGTAGGCGGATGCGAGGATCGGCCCGGGACGTTGGAATCAGCGCGGCGAGCGAGAGCGAACAGCCTTGAGCCGGCGCCAGCGAGCGGGGGTGGGGCCCCGCGAGCATGAAAGAAAGCGGTAGGTCGTGGGGGTGGGGCCCCACGACAAAGAAAATAATGACTGAGATCGAAGGTATCGTCGACGAGCTGCAGCGCGAGTATGGCGGGGACGCCTGGTACGGGTCGTCGCTGCGTGACATCCTGAAGGGCGTCACCGCCGCGCAGGCGGCCGCGCGGCCCGTGCCGCAGGCGCACTCGATCTGGGAGCTCGTGCTGCACGTCACCGCCTGGAAACGGGAGGTCGCGTCGAGGATGCAGGGGCGGCCGGCGGGTGAACCGCCCGAGGGCGATTGGCCCCAGGCGCCGGCGGACGGTCAGGGCACCGATGCCGCCTGGGCGCAGGCGCTCGAAGCGCTGCAGCAGGCGCAGGTCGCGTTGCTCAGCGCCGCCGGGCAGTTGCCGCCGTCGCGGCTCCATGTGGCCGTCACCGATCCTCGCAACCGGCCGCTCGGCACCGGCGTCTCGCACTACGTCACGCTCCACGGCATCGCGCAGCACGACGTGTATCATGCCGGTCAGATTGCGATCATCAAGAAGGCCCTCGGGCTCTGACGCGTCGTGAGTACCCATGGTGCTCAAGCTGCTCGGGGTGCTCATGGTGCTCGCGGCTTCCGCCGTGCTCGACGCGCGCGCGGGGCAGCCTCGGACGCTCGAGGATGTGCTGGAAGCGGCGTCGGCTTACGTTCGGCAATACGAAGCAGAGCTCGGCGCGATGATCGCCGACGAGCGCTACGACCAGAAGATGAGCGCTTCGAGGCGGCGTGACACGCGCCAGCGCCTCGACTCCCACTTCCTCTTCCTGCGACTCCCGGGAACCAACGAATGGCTGGGGTTTCGCGACGTCTACGCGCTGAACGGCCGTCAGGTCCGGCCGCGCGACGACCGGCTGGCGGCTCTCCTCATCGATCCGACGGCCGACGTCGCCAAGCGCGCCAGGGCGATCGTCGAGGAGAGCTCGAAGTACAACCTCGGCCGGCGGGATCACACCGTGAACGTCCCTCCGCTCGTGCTCGACTGGATCACCGAGCGCGTGCGGTCGCGCCTTGCGTTTTCCAAGCTGGGGGAGGAGCGCATCCGCGGCGTCCAAACGTGGCGGATCGGCTTCAAGGAAATCTCGCGGCCGACGCTCGTGCGAACCCCGCTTGGCGATGACGTGCAGTCGGAAGGGTCGTATTGGATTGAACCGGACACGGGCCGCATCCTGGAGACCGAGCTCATCTCGCACATCGACATCGGGCCGCGCGCGAGCGAACAGGCGCTGGCGTTGTCGGCGGGGAGATGGGGCCGCGTCAGGACGGTCAAGGCGCTCGTTCGCGTCAGCTATCGGCCCGATTCCCGCCTGAGCGTGCTCGTTCCCGTCGAGATGCGCGAGAAGCTCGAGGTCCTGCCGTACGGCACCGCCGAAGGCACCGCGAAGTACACCAACTTCCGGCGATTCGAAGCCACGGCTCGGATCAAATAGACGGGGACCTGGTGCACTCAGGTGCACTGGGTGCCCTCGGTGCACTGGGTGCAGGTGCACTGGGTGCTTGGTGCATCGTGCTATCTTGAAGCGCAGCACCGAGCACCAGCACCAAGCACTCAGCACCCCGTGCACCCGCACCACAGGGCACCTGAGGGCACCAAGGGCACCAGTGCACCCGTAAAGAATGGCCTATACAGCAAAAGACATAACCGTCCTCGAGGGGCTCGAGCCGGTCCGCAAGCGTCCCGGCATGTACATCGGGGGCGTCGGCTCGGCCGGCCTGCATCACCTCGTCTGGGAAGTCCTCGACAACGCCGTCGACGAAGCGATGAACCGGTTCGCGTCGAACGTGACCGTCACGCTGCACGACGACGGCGCGTCGGTCACCGTGACGGACGATGGGCGCGGGATTCCGGTCGACAAGCATCCTCAGACCAAGAAGAGCGCGCTCGAGGTGATCTTCACGAGGCTTCACGCCGGCGGCAAGTTCGAGCCCGGCAACTACAAGACCGCGGGGGGTCTCCACGGCGTCGGCGCCAGCGTGGTCAACGCGCTGTCGAAAGAGCTCGTCGCGACTGTCAAGCGCGACGGCGCGCAGTACGAACAGCGGTTCAAGCAGGGGAAACCGGTCAGCGCCGTCAAGAAGCTCGGGGCGGCGCGCGGCACCGGGACGACCGTCTACTTCCGCCCCGACCCGGTGATCTTTCCGAAGATCGAGTTCGATTCGGCCACGATCCGCGAGCGGCTCGAGACGGCGAGCTACCTCCACAAGGGCGTCAAGTTCGTCTTCGACGACGAGACGGAGAAGAAGAAGGAGACCTTCCAGCACAGCGAAGGGCTCGTCGACTACCTGAAGAAGATCGTCACGGAGCGCCAGGCGGCCCCCGTGCACGAAGCGGCGTTCGTCCTCGAGCGGAGCGGAGACGCGAGCGGGCTACGCCTCGAGCTCGTGCTGCAGTGGACGCAGTCCACCGACGAGCACCTGCGCAGCTACGTCAACGGGATCCCGACCGGCTCGGGCGGCACGCACGAGAACGGGTTTCGCGCGGGGCTCGGGAAGGCGGTGCGGAACTTCATCGAGACGCACAACCTCACGCCGAAGGGCGTCACGCTCGCCGCCGAAGACATCCGCGAAGGGCTGGTCGGCGTGCTCAGCGCATTCCTTCAGGATCCGCAGTTCCAGGGTCAGACCAAGGATCGGCTGAACAACCCGGAGACCGCTTCCGCGGTCGATTCGGCGGTGCGCCCCGCGCTCGAGCACTGGCTGAACCACAACATCAGCGTGGCCGAGTCGATCGTCGCGCGCATCATCCTCGCGGCCCGCGCGCGCGAGGCGAGCCGGGCGGCGCAGGCGGAGGTGACGCGCCGCGGCGCCTCGACCGGGCGGGTGACGCTCCCTGGAAAGCTCAGCGACTGCACGTCACCCGGCCGCGACGACAGCGAGATCTTCATCGTCGAGGGAGACTCCGCCGGCGGATCGGCGAAGCAGGGACGCGATCGGGCCAAGCAGGCGATCCTGCCCCTCCGCGGCAAGGTGCTGAACGCCGAGAGCGCCTCCATCGCGAAGGTGCTCGAGAACAAGGAGCTGTCGGACCTGGTCACCGCCCTCGGGTGCGGCATCGGCAAGAACTTCGACATCTCGCGGCTGCGGTACGGCCGGGTGATCATCCTGGCGGACGCCGACTCCGACGGCCACCACATCGCGACGCTGCTGATGACCTTCATCTATCGCCACATGCCGCAGCTCATCACCGGCGGCAAGGTGTTCCTCGCGCAGCCGCCCCTCTATCGCATCGACATCGGCAAGGAAACGTTCTGGGCGCTCGACGAGCCGCACAAAGAGCGCCTGCTCAAGCAGCACGGCAACGGCCGCGCGAACGCCGAAATCACGCGGTTCAAGGGACTCGGCGAGATGATGCCGAAGGTGCTCTGGGAGACGACGCTCAATCCACGAACGCGGCGGCTGCTGCGCGTCGCGATCGCCGATCACATCCTCACGGACCGCGTCATCAACGAGCTGATGGGCAAGGACGCCTCGGCAAGATTCAAGTTCATCATGGAGCGGGCAGAGCAGGCGGAGGAGCTGGATATCTAGAGGACGCAGAGAAGACCGGGGAAGAAGAGGCGCGGAGGCGCGGAGACGCAGAGATTCTCTCGTTTCTGAAATGTACTGTTCCTCTCCGCGCCTCTGCGTCTCTGCGCCTCTTCTTCCCGCCTCTGCGTCACCACTTCAACCCGACCGCCTTCGTCAGAAACTCGACGAGAGGACCGAGCCGCCGGCACTCGGTCACGACGTCGCGCATGAAGCGCGGCGAGCAGACCTGTCGTTCGGTGAAAGACCTTCCAGCAACGAAGTCCTTCCGCCTCAAATCGTCCATCAGCGGATGCTTCGGATCGTAGCCGCGGGGCGGGCGACTGAGCACTGCCCCCTCCAGCGTCAGCCCGCGGCGCGCCCGCTTCCATGCGGCCGGGCCGTTGACCATCTCGTCGCGGATCTTGACGAGCATCGCCGTCTCCGGGTGCCAGAGGCCGCCGCCGACGAAGCACTCGCCGGGTGCAAGATGCATGTAGAACCCGGGCGCGTGGCCCGTCGCCTTGCTGGCCCGATGGAAGAAGTGCGCCGCGGCGTGCGTCTTGTAGGGTGATTTGTCGGCCGAGAAACGGATGTCGCGGTAGATCCGGAACAGCGAGCCGCCCGTCGGGCTCGGGTCGGCGACGAACCGCGGGCTGATGCGCGCCAGGTGCAGACCGAAATCGGTGATGAAGCGCAGGAAGGGATCCCGGATCGACGCTTCGAACCATGCTTTGTTGGCTCCGAACCACTCGCGATTGTTGCGGCGCTTGAGCGCGCGGAAAAACGCAAACAGGTCGGGAGTGAAATACGAGCCGTCGCCCATCAGGCGCTCTCCATCGTCAGGACGATCTTGCCGATGTGATCCCCTTGTTCGAGCGCGGCATGCGCATCGGCGGCGCGCGTCAGCGGGAACGTCGCGTGGATGATCGGCTTGACCGTCTTTGCGCTCAGCAGCGGCCAGACGTGCGTCTCGAGCGCTCTGGCGATCGCTCCTTTCTCTTCCACTGTTCGCGGACGCAGCAGAGAGCCTGTGATCGTGAGCCGGCGCTGCATCACCGGCACCAGGTTGACCTGCGCCTTCGCGCCACCCATGAGACCGATCTGGACGAGCCGCCCGTCGACCGCCAGCGCCTTGAGATTGCGCTCCAGATACTCGCCGCCGACGATGTCGAGGATGACGTCGACGCCGCGACCATCCGTCGTCATATCGACCCCTTCGACGAAGTCGTACACCCGGTAATTCACTGAAGCCCTGGCGCCCAGGGCGAGGCAGGCGTCACCCTTCCGTTCGGTGCCGGCCGTCGCGATCACGTTCGCGCCGAACGCGCGCCCCAGCTGGATCGCGGTCGTGCCGATTCCGCTCGTGCCGCCGTGGACGAGGAGCCATTCGCCCGGCTTCAGCGCGCCGCGCTCGAAGACGTTCGTCCAGACCGTGAAGTACGTTTCGGGAACCGCGGCGGCCTCGACGAGCGACAGATCGTCCGGCACGGGAAGGCATTGCGGCGCGGGCGCGACGCAATACTCCGCGTAGCCGCCGCCGGCGACGAGCGCGCAGATCGGCCGGCCGATCTGGAAGGTTGGCCCCTCGGCCGAGGGGCCGAGCGCGACGATCGTGCCGGCGATCTCGAGTCCCGGAATGTCCGAAGCGCCTGGAGGCGGCGGATACTTCCCCTGGCGCTGCATCAGATCGGGCCGGTTCACGCCGGCCGCCGCCACGCGGACCAGCACCTCCCCCTGAGCAGGTTGAGGCACGGGCCGCGACACGGGCCTCAGGACCTCCGGTCCGCCCGGCCGTTCGATCTCGATGGCGGTCATCGAGTCCGGGATCGTCACCCTGTCATCATATGCCGCCGTCGGGAAACAGCCGGCGCACTTGGCGCGAGCGATGGAGGTAGATGAGCCACGCCCCATGATGAGCGGCAAGCGCCACGGAATAGAGCGCGTCGTCGCCCGGCATGCGGTTCGACGGCAGAATCCGGGTATTGAGTATTACCAACCCCATCGCGCCGCTCGCCAGGAGCGCCACGCGCGCCAGCGTGACGCCGTGAGGCCGTACGTCCCGAAGCGCCAGGCCGGCCGCGACGCTCAGCCCGGCGACCACAAGGCGCGCAACCAGCGCAGCCGCCACGAGCCAGCCGCGCACCGCAATCGACGACACGATCGGCGCGATCGTCAGCGCCAGTAGAGCAGGTTCGTAAACGATCAGAATCCGGCAGAGCAGGAAGAGCCAGCCTTTGGGGCGATCTGCGATCGGGTCATCTGGTGATCGGGTCATCGTCGATGTTCGATCTGTGATCGGCGATCGGGTGACCCGATCGCCCGATCAGCCGATCGCAGATCGACTCCGAGTTATCGTCCGGAGAGTCCCGAGGGCAGCCGCGGCGACGAGAGCAGCGCCGCGAACTCCGCCCAGCGCCTGGCTGGAAACCCGGCGGTCCCGCCGCGGCGTTCGATGAACTCGCGGACCAGATCCTTGCCGAGGTTGTAGTTGATCACGTAGCTGCGGTACTGCTCGATGAAGCGGACGCGCTGCTCAGCGCGCGGGCGCGTCATGAGCGCGTACTTCTCGAGCCACGCGGCGGCCTGCGCGGCGGTGAACTGGCCATTGAGGTAGCGCCGCGCCGCCTCGTTTCCGGCGTACGAAAGGCGCTCGGCGAGCTGCGCCGCTTCGTAGTACGCCTCCGCTTTCGTCGCGTCGAGCCCCGCGAGCGGGTAGAGGCGCTCACGCTCGAAGGCGAGGCGCTCGCGCCCGGGAAAGGCGACGTCGATGCCGAAGTTGGCGGTCCCTTCCGCGATGAGTGACTGCGGCGAGAAGAGCGGGTAGACCGAGAATTCGACCCAGCCGCGGTCGCGCACCAGGTGCTTCTCGAGCAGCACGTTGTAGACGTGATGGCCGGGATACCCTTCGTGGCACGCCAGATCGAGCGCGCGATCGATGTAGACCGGCAGGTCCGTGTTCACCTGGATGACGCTCGTGAACCCGCCCTTGTACCAGTTGTAGGCGCTCCAGGACTTTCCGGTGACATACTCGACGGTGAAGCGCTCGTCGGACGGAAGCTGGATGTTTTTTGTGGTCCGGGCGCGACACTCGTCGATTGCCGCGTCGAACACCTTCTCCAGTCGATCACGCGGGATGACGAACTGCTTCCGGAAGGCTTCGTACCGATCGACCAGCGGTCCGGTTCCGGGGAAGCGGCGGCCGAGCTCGGCGGTCAGCTTTTCGAAGTGCGATTCCGGCAGGACGGGCGCCGCCGCATCGTAGAGGCCGCGCGACTCTTCGTCGAACGTCAGACGCTCGCCGCCAAGCATCCGGACCCGGACGAGGAGCGACGAGAGCTGACGATCGAGATACTCACGCCGCAGGCGGTCGAGCTCCGCGTCCGGCGTCGATGCGGTCGCGAGCGATTTGCGGAGATCGGCGCCCCGGCGGCCGATCTCGGCGAGTGTCCAGGCGCTTTTTTCGGCCGCGGCGCGCCAATCGGCCGCTCCGTAGTAGGCGTCGACGTAGTCCTTGTCGTGCAGGCCGAGAGCGAGCACGAGCTGCACGTAGTCTCTGGCGATGTCAGTCATGGCGGGAGCGGCGACCGGCCCAACCGGTCCCGTGCTGCAGAGCATCAGCGTGAGCAGGAGAGCGGCGAATCTCATCGATATATGATCACCCCATGACCGTTAAGGGAGCAATGCTCGCGGCGGCCGTGGCCGCGTTGGCGTTGGCGCCAGAGGCACGGCAGCCCGCCGCCCAGGCCGCGTCGGCGCCGGAGCGGCTTGCCCTGAGCGAAGTCGAAGGGCTTGCCCTGAGCGCAGTCGAAGGGCCTGCCCTGACCGAAGTCGAAGGGCGGTTGGCCAACGTCCGGCAGCTCACGAGCGGCGGGGAAAATGCAGAGTCGTATTTTTCGCCCGACGGCCGACGACTGATCTTCCAGACGACGCCGGCCGGCGGGGGCTGCGATCAGATCTACACGATAAACATCGACGGCTCAGACCGGACCCGCGTCAGCACCGGCACCGGACGGACGACCTGCGGGTATTTCTACCCCACCGGCACGGAGCTGCTCTTCGCCTCCACGCACGGCGCGTCTCCGGAGTGTCCGCCACGGCCCGGCTACGAGCGCGGGTACGTCTGGCCGGTGTATGCCACCTACGACATCTATCGCGGGCGGCTGGACGGCAGCGGCCTCACGCGCCTGACCGACGCGCCGGGCTACGACGCCGAGGCGACGATCGCGCCCGACGGCCGCATCGTGTTCACCAGCACGCGCGACGGCGACATGGAGATTTATTCGATGAACGCCGACGGATCCGACGTCCGACGCCTCACGCGGCGTCCGGGTCCGGACGGCGGCCCGTTCTTCTCGTTCGACGGTAAGCAGATCGTCTTTCGTGGACGGGAGCTCGGCCCGGGGGCCGAACGGGAGGACTACCTGGCGCTGCTGAAGGACGCGCTGTGGCGCCCGACGCAGCTCGAGATCTTCGTGATGGACCGGGACGGCGGGAACGTGCGCCAGCTCACCCGGCTCGGGGGAGCGAACTTCGCGCCGTCGTGGCATCCGGACGGCCGCCGCATCATCTTCTCGTCGAACCACCACAACCCGAAGGGCCGGAACTTCGATCTGTTTCTCATCAACCTCGACGGAACCGGGCTCGAGCAGGTCACGTTCAACCCGACCTTCGACGGGTTCCCGATGTTCTCGCCGGACGGGAGGCGGCTCGCCTTCTCGTCCAACCGGCAGGCGAAGGCAGAAGGGGAGACGAACGTCTTCGTGGCGGACTGGAACGACGGCAAGTAGCCGATGCTTGTCGGGCTCTCGCTGCTGTTCTTTCTGTCCGGCTGCGCCGCGCTCATCTATCAGATTCTCTGGCTGCGTCTGCTGGGGCTGGTCTTCGGCGTGACGGTGTATGCGGCGAGCACCGTGCTGGCCGCATTCATGGCCGGACTCGCGCTGGGATCGCTCCTGGCAGGTCGCGTCGCCGATCGGATTCATCGTCCGCTGCGGTGGTTCGCGGCGGCCGAGTGTGGCATCGCGCTCAGCGCGATCGCGTCTCCCTGGATGCTCGGTGCGCTCGAGCGCCTCTACGTCGCCTGGTTCCCCTCGCTTCCACATGTCTCCGGCGCGGTGACGGGCGCCCGGCTTCTCATGGCGAGCGCGGCGCTGATCGTTCCCACGCTGCTCATGGGGACGACGTTGCCGCTGGTGCTGCGGTCGTCCCTAGTCTCGGGAGGGACGCTCGGATTGCGTCTGGGTGTGCTGTACGGCTCCAACACGACCGGCGCCATTATCGGCACGCTGATCTCGGGCCTCTGGTTGATTCCGGCGTATGGGATCTCGAGGACGTTCCTCGTCGCGGCCGCGCTGAACGGGGCCGTCGCGCTGTCGGCGCTGGTTCTGTCCACCCGAATGTGGCGCGAGCCTTCAGGCTCGCCCAAGGACGAGGCTGAAGCCTCGTACCACAACGAGGCGAAAGCCTCGTACCACACCGCCGGCCTGTCATCTCGCGCGCGGCTCGCGGTCCTCATCACGTTCGCAATCTCAGGGTTCGTCAGCATCGGCGCGGAGGTCGTGTGGTTCCGTGTGGCCGTGCTCATCATCCGCCCGACCGTGTATGCCTTCGCGGTCATGCTCGCGGCGATCCTCGTGGGTATCGCGGCCGGGAGTTACCTCGTATCGCCGCGTCTTTCACGTGGAGCCCCGGGCCTGAGAGGCCCGGGGCTCCGCACCCTGGCCGTGCTCGAATTCCTGATCGCCATCGCCATCGTGCTCTCAGTAGCAGCGCTGCAGCTCGGCCCGGATCTGGCGCGCCGCGCGCAGCCCGTGCTGGCGCGGGTGATGCCCGCGTATCTGCCCTTCCTCGTCGTCCACAGCGTGCTGATGCTGCTGCCGAGCGCGCTCCTCATGGGGGTGGCGTTCCCCATTGGCGCCCGGCTGTGGACGCGCTCGGGGCCAGAGGGCAGCGGGGCCGGCGACGTCGGGCGGTTCTACGCGGTGAACGTGTGCGGCGGGATCGCCGGCTCGCTCGTCGCCGGCTTTCTGCTCCTCCCCTTGATCGGAAGCCGCGGGACGTTGCTCGTGCTCGGGGCGCTCACGGCGGCCGCCGCAACTTGGCTCGTGTTGACGGATTCCACGAGGAATCGGCCGACCTTGATGGCGGCCGGCGTCGCGCTCTTCGTGGCCGCGTGCGTCTATACGCCCGATCCGTTCGACGTCTTCCTCAGGCAGCGGTTTCCCGGACAGCGGGTCATCTGGCGCGAGGAAGGCGTCCAGTCGACGGTCAGCGTGCACGAATCGGGCGATCTTCGCTCGCTCCACCTGGACGGCAACCATCAGGCCAGCACGAGCGGCGGGACCGTCGCGGTCCATCGGCGGATCGGCGGCATCGGCGTCGCCATCCACCCCGACCCGCGCGCCGCGCTCGTCATCGGCCTTGGCGGGGGCGCCACGGCAGGCGCCGTCAGCCGGTTCCCATTCGCGCAGGTCGAGGTCGTCGAGCTGTCCGAGGCGGTCGTCGAGGCGGCGCCCTTTTTCAGTTCGATCAACAACGACCTGCTGAAGCGACCCAACGTGCACGTTCGCGTGGACGACGGCCGGAATTTCCTGATGCTCGGCCGCCGCAAGTACGACCTCATCACCGCGGACATCATCCTCCCGATTCACGCCGGCGCCGGCAACGTGTACTCGCAGGAGTACTTCAGGCTCGTCAGCGATGCGCTCGACGAGGATGGAATCGCGGTGCAGTGGGTGGCGGGAACCGAGCAGGAATACAAGCTGATCGCGCGGACGTTCCTCAGCGTCTTTCCGCACACGACGCTCTGGGCGGACGGCTCGTTGATGGTCGGCTCCAATCGGCCGCTCCGGCTCAAGGCGGCCGACTTCGACTGGAAGCTCGCCGTGCCGGAAGCGCGCGCCGCGCTGCAGGAGCTCGGCTATCCCAGCTTCGAGGCGCTGGTGTCGCAGTATCGGGCGGGGCCCGAGGAGCTCCGCGCGCTGGTCGGGCCCGGCCCCGTTCTTACCGACGACCGCCCGCTCGTCGAGTATTTCCTTTCGCTCGATCGGCAGGGGACAATAGACCTGAGCGGCCTTCGTCCGGATTCCCGCGCGATCCTCGCCCCTCGCTAGCCCTTCCGCTCACTGTTTTTCACGGTTCGCTCAGCGGCGGCTCACGACACGGCCGCCAGCGGCTTCGTATCCTCGGATAGCAACGCCCCCCGAGGAGGTCCGTCATGTTAGCCATGGCTCTCCACCGTCGTGTCGTCTGGCTGCCCCTGATCGCGATTCTCGTCTCGGTCGGCGCAACCTCGGGCTGCACCGCGGGCGCCGCGCTCCAGCGGCGAAGCAACGCGCTCGAGTTCCTGTACCCGCAGGGCAAGCAGGCCGAGCCCCCTCGCGATGTCGTGCTGCAGGTCCCGCTGCGCGTCGGCCTCGCGTTCGCGCCCGCCGAATACGTGGCGGGAGACCACTCGATGGTGCTCTCCGGCGAGCAGAAGCAGAAACTGCTGACGCGCGTGGCGGACGCTTTCACGTCGAACCGCTCCGTGCGGCGAATCGAGTCGCTCCCGCCGCAGTATCTGGAACCGAGAGGTGGATTTGTCAGCGTCGATCGCCTCGCGAGGGCGTTCGACCTGGACGTCATCGCGCTCGTCTCGTACGACCAGTTCATGTACAGCGACACGGATCGTCTGAGGAGCCTCGCCTACTGGACGCTGATCGGCGTGCATCTCGTGAAGGCAGAGAAAAACCAGACGCGAACCCTCATGGACGTCGTCGTCTACGACATCCGGTCGAGGACGCTGCTCTTCCGGGCGGCTGGCGAAAGCGTCGTCAACGGCCGTGCGTCCCCCGTCGGCCTCACGGCGGAGCGGCGCGCTCAAAGCAATCAGGGATTCAGCCAGGCCGTGGACGGTCTCATCACCAATCTGAAGACGTCGTTCGATGAGTTCTCCAAGCAGGCGGCGTCGGGCACGGTCCGAGGTCCCGGCACACCCGCCATCCGGATCATGCGGACGCCAGAGGCTCAGGTTGCTTCCGCCGGTGGAGCGGGCGCCCTGGGATTCCTCGACGTCCTGATCGTCTCGATGCTGGGCGCAGCCGCGTGGCGACGGGCCCATTCATGACCGAAGCGCTCGAGTACCACCGGGACAGCGTCATCGCTGGGGAGCTGTGGCGCCTCGTGACCGGACAGCTCGTGCACTGGAGCACGGCGATGCTGGTGGCGGACCTCGGCGTGCTCCTCCTGGCCGGTCTCCTTCTGGCGCGGCGGTCTCCGCGGTTGCTCCTCGTGTGCCTTCCGTTGTCGGTCGGCGCCGTCGCCGCCGCCGTGCATTTTCTATCGCCGGAGCTGATTCGCTATCGCGGTTCGTCCGGGATCGCTACCGCGCTCGTGATCGCTTGCGCGCTCGATCTGGCTGGGACGCCGGGAGCGCCGCGCCGGGCGGCGATCGCCGCGCTGGTCGTCGGCGCGGCGAAGCTGGCATACGAGCTTGCGACCGGCACTTCGCTATCGTCGGGCACGCTGCCGCCGGGGGTCCGCGTCGCCCCAGTGGCGCACGTCGCCGGCGTGGCGAGCGGTGCCGTCGCGTGGCTCGTCGCCAGGAGCCAGGGAAGGGATGTTTAGAGGGATGTTTAGAGGCGCGCCAAAGGCGCGCCCGCCGGAGCGGAGCGGGGCAAAGGGGCCCCCGCCCTTCGACTTCGCTCAGGGCGCCCCGAGCGTAGTCGAGGGGCGCGAGCGACGGCGAAAGGGGGGTCCGGCGGGGACGAAGTCCCCCCGGATTAGAATGTCTGGCGCATGGTGCGTCGTGATGATGAGAGTGCGCGAGCGCTCTCATCGCGTCGTGCTCCTCCAGCGGGTGCAAGTCCCGCCTCGGTAAGCGCCGGAGCGCCGAGTAGCAG
>Ga0187893_10009112_pt1 | contig 15387 bp, 10 predicted proteins | sample MA1701074metaG_FD_139574 | JGI IMG/M metagenome (GOLD analysis project Ga0187893, IMG submission 139574) | White microbial mat communities from a basaltic lava cave in the Kipuka Kanohina Cave System on the Island of Hawaii, USA - MA170107-4 metaG ... | reverse complement strand
TTTCATGTCGGAAAATTAACCCCATTTAGTTTTTATTTTCCTATTTTCGTTTTGTATTTTAAACAACCTATTGCTATTAACTTTGAAGCCCTTACACTTTTAATCTGTATAATGTCTATTAATGATAATTAAAAACGATGCAATTTATAAAATTAATAGAAAACCGATTCCACTTTTTGCGGACACAATTTGTTTTATACCTTTGCGTACAAAATATTTACTATTTAATATGATTATTGTACCCGTTAAAGAAAACGATTCCATTGACAAAGCGCTGAAGAAATTCAAAAAGAAATTCGAAAAAACCGGCATTGTACGCCAGTTGCGTGCCCGTCAGGCATACGAGAAAAAATCAGTAGCGCGAAGAACCACTATCAAAAAAGCCATTTACCGAAATAAAATGAAGGATCAGATAATTACCAAATAATCATCCCTTCTTTAAAGAAAAAAACAGCGTTGCATAAAGCAACGCTGTTTTTTTTCTGCTGGGGATGTATTTCCATACCCGCAAACCAGATCACTTTTAATTTATCCGGAAGAACTTTTTAATGAGCCGGCTTTGCCCAAAGGAAACTTCTAATATCCATGCATATTCTTCAGCACCGACAACAAATCATTCCACCAGCAATTTCCCTGAAGTGGTCTGATTTTTCGAATTACTTATTCGGAAAAAATACATTCCGGAAACAAGCACTCCTTTTTCATACAGGATGTATTGATAACTTCCGGACTTCCGGACCGGGATTACAGATTCCGAAATAATTTTTCCGGCAACATCGGAAACGGTGAAGCTCAGCGGAGCATCTGTCATTTCCAAAGGCAGAATAATTTTTGTTTTATCAGAAAAAGGATTGGGAAACACCTGCACATAATAAGTGTTTTCATTCAACTGTGAAATTCCGGTAGGTTCATCCACATAGGCGCTGTCGCAGATCTGGCAACTGTTATTGTCCGTAATACACAGGTAATACCAGCCGGCTGACAATTGGTTTGGATTGGGAACCGGTGGAGTCCAGAAATATGTGTACGGAGCTGTTCCCCCCGAAATGCTCACTGAAATGGAACCGTCATTACATCCCTGGCAAGTTGCATCTGTAGGCGTCATTGTAAGCGCAAGGGCAGCCGGCTCATTGATAACGATTGGCGAGGAGGTATAAGAGCACGAGTTGCTGTCGGTGATGGTTACCGTATAAGGTCCACCGCAAAGATTAAACAAGTCAGGATCGGAAGAGGAATTGCTCCACAAGTAAGTATAGGGTGAAGTACCTCCTGTCCCGGTTATCGAAACCGAACCGTCACACAATCCATTGCAGGTTACGTGCGAAATGCTCAGAATATTCATATCAACCGGATTGGGAGGAAACAATACCACCGAATCAGCCGAAACGCATCCGTCATTATCGGTAACCGTTACAACATACATTCCGGGGCACAAGCCGGAAATGGTTGCTGTAGAGTCGCCTGATGACCACACGAACGAAAACGGACCATTTCCTGAAACGCTGGCTGTTATTTCACCGGTGCATTGACCCGCACACAAAACAGGGGTTGCATTCAGCGTTATTGCAGGAGGTAAAGCAGGCGTAACATTGGCAATGCCGGATACAGAGCAACCTGATGAATCGGTAACCGTAATTGTGTAAAACCCGGCACACAAATTCAGAACGGTATCGGTAGTATCACCGGTTGACCATAAGTATGTGAAAGGGGGGATTCCGTTGAACGAAGCCGAAGCCGAACCATCGCAGCCGCCCCCGGTGCACGACTCAGGAACTATATTCAATGAAAGCACAAGCGAAGAAGGATCTACCGCAACTGAATCGGTGCTGAAGCATCCGAGCGAGTCAATTACCGTGACAGAATAGGTGCCGGTGCAAAGTCCGGATGCAGTGTCGGTATTTTGCTGCGGTACCGTGGACCAGAAGTAAGAGTAAGGCGGGAAAGGAGAGGCGGAGGAAACTGATGCAAGAGCATCACATGCTCCCGGACAGGTTTCCGATACGAATGCAAATGAAAGTGCAAATTGCGGGGGACTGGTGATCAAAACGGAATCCTGGATTACGCATCCGTTGGAATCGGTGACTGAAACGAGTATGGTTCCTTCACACAATCCGGTGGCAGTCTGCGTGGTTTGCTGAGGGGTGGTGTCCCAGAAATATGAATACGGCCCAAAGGGGGAAGTGGTATTCACCGTTGCCTGTGCATCGCACACCTGCGCACAGGTTACCTGTGTCGAAGAAAAGCTTAGTGCATAATTCGGATCCGAGATTATAACAGAATCTTCCATAGCGCATCCGGTGGAATCTGTTACCATAACTGAATAAATTCCTGCGCATAATCCGGTTGCGGTTTGTGTTGTCTGAACCGGGGAAGTGTTCCAGGAGTAAGTGTGAGGTCCGTTCGGAGAAGAATAACTAACGGACGACAGTCCGTCACATAGCTGATTACAGGTAGGATCTGATGAAGCAAACGAAAGTGAATAAACCGGATCGCTTACAGTTACTGAATCAACGGACGTACACCCGGCTGAATCAGTTACGGTTACTGTATATGTTCCGGCACATAAGGCAAATGCTGTATCGGTATTTTGCGGTGGCGCTGTATTCCAGTTGTATGTAAACGGGGGAATTCCTGAAACGGATGCAACTGCCATTCCATTGCAAAGGGTCATACAACTTGGATCATTAGATGAAATGGTGATGGAGGGTAATGGGTTTTCAGTTACAGCAATGCTGTCAATTACAATGCATCCAGCGCTATCGGTAACGGATACGGAATATATGCCGGCACACAAATTAGCAATCGAGCCGGTGGTATCACCGGTGGACCAAACATAAGCAAAGGGTGGAATTCCGGAGGGGCTGGCTGTCGCACTGCCATCACAAGCCCCGGCACAGGAAACATTCTGAGACGTGAGTGTAACAGATAGTGCACATGGCATAATCCATTTCGCAATCCGCAGATGGGGATCGCCACCTGCATTTACAAATGCTCCGCCTGCGATCAATTCATCATTATAAACTTCAAGCGCATAAACCTCATCATCGCATCCGGATCCAAGCGGCTTCCATGTGCTTCCGTCATAACGGGCAATATTTTCTGCTGCAACGCCATCAACAGAAGTAAAATTTCCACCTGCATACAATTCGTTTCTGTAAGTGAACAGCACGTTTCCATAGGCACCTGCTCCTGCAAATCCTGTTCCTGCCGAACTCCATGCGGTGCCATTCCATTTTGCAATTCCGCTGGCCGTTACTCCTCCGATGGAAGTAAAACTTCCGCAAGCATATAATTCGCCATTGTAAACGAATAAGTCTGAAATATATCCGCCCCCTCCTGCCGATCCTCCGCCAACATCACTCCAGGTGGTGCCATTCCATTTTGCTATGTTGCTGACGGTAACACCTCCGGCATCTGTAAACTGCCCGGCAACATAAAGCTCACCGCCAAAATCAAGCATGGATAATACGTAAGGAAACGCTCCTCCGCTTAGCCCCGTTCCCAATGCAATCCATGCCACACCATTCCACCTTGCAATGCGCGAAGCCGGCAGCAGTCCTGCTGTAGTGAAAATGCCACCGGCAATTAATTCTCCATTATAAGTGGTGAGGTAATAAACTTCGTTATCCATTCCACTTCCGAGCGGAAACCAGTCGGTGCCATCCCATCTCGCAATGTAATTGCATGAATTGCTTCCGGCAGTGGTGAATTTTCCTGCACAATACAATTCACTATTGTACATCGAAAATGCGTATGCCAGATCATTCATTCCGGTATTCATGGACATCATGGTGCTGCCGTCCCATTGTGCCACTCTGTATATAGTAGCAGGTCCTGCATTGGCGAATGCTCCTGCGATGTATAATTTATTATTTGAATTATCCGATAATAATCCAAACACAAAATGACCCATGCCCGGACCAACGCTGTCCCATGATTGGGCGCGAATTTGAGTGGAAACAATCAGAATAATAAGAATAGCTTTTAAGAATACGTATTTATGCTTCATATCATTGGATTTATAATTGGACTACGGTTTTTAATCAAATTAAGTTTCATGGTTATCAGAAAATGTATTTGCTTAAAAGCGCAGTAACAAATACATGTATCTGTTAGCTCCCAAAATTGTTTTATTTCAATCAAAAAGCATAAAATAATCCCGAAAAGTTTTCAACAATCTGATCAGTATTCGAGGTATTCGCTATAGAGAATTTGCAAAAATGATTTGGCATCCAGAATATCTTCCTGGTGAAGGAATTTTCCCTGATTTGAAAAATAAACTGAACCTTCCCTGAACGGAATGATGGCATATTCACCCGGAACCATCCAGGTGAAAGCATAATCAAGCGATAAATAAGCAAATTGATTTCTGTTCAGATTATAAATATTATTACTCCAGCGGAATGGCGCATCATTAAAATCCAGTTGTTGCAAAATGGTAGCGGGTAAATCACACAGCCGGCTGAGCGAAGCATTTATTGTATTTCTGAATTCTTCACGAATCATCGGTCCGTAAAACATCAGGGTCATTCTGCGGGCAAGCGGATCATCATACTGGCGTTCTTTGGGAAGCCGGTGCCCGTGATCTCCGAGCAGAATAAAAAATGTATTGTCAAAAAAGGGCAGGGAACGAATTTTTTCAAAATACCGTTCTAGATATTTATCGGTATAAAAAGCGGCAGCCCGGAATCGGTCGGGTTCTGTTTGGCTGGAATCGAAAGGAGTCTTTTCCGGAATATCAAACGGTTCATGTGAACTGAGTGTGAGAAGCATGGAGAAAAACGGCTGTGCTAATCCGGTTAATTCAAGTGAATGTTTTTCAAAAACGAATTCATCATGCGCTCCCCATTTATTGCTGAACGTGGAATCCGGAAAATCGGATTTATCAATGATGCGATCAAAACCTGCATTCAGTAAATAAGATTTCAGATTTGCAAAACCTATTTCTCCGCCATAATAAAAGGAATTATGGTACCCGTTTTTTTTCAACTCGGCAGAAAGCGAAGGAAGCTTCAATGTTTTGTCGGGATGCCGGATGATGGAAACATTGGGCTGCGCAGGAAAACCGCTGAGGATGGATATGATACCCTGATCGGTGCGGAAACCGCTTGAATATACATTGCTGAAGACGATGCCTTCCCTGCTTAACCGGTTAAAGCCGGGCGTTACATTTTTTTCTCCTCCTGCTTTTTCAATCAAATCAGCGCTCCAGCTTTCAAGAATGATCATTACTATGTTCGGATGCGGGTTGTTTAATTTCAAAACCGAAACAGCGCTGTCAGGCCGTCCATGCAACAACTTGTTCACCCTGTTTTTTGCTTCATCTTCGGGCATAAAATGATAAAGCTCACTTTCAAGAAACCGGGACTGTATCAGATTATGTCCAAGGTACCAGTAACAATTGGTGGAAAGGTGATTTACAATCGGCACATTTGAAAAATATGCTGCGCTTTCGTTTACAGGTATCAGTTGTGTTCCCCCTCTTGCAGCAGCAAAAAGCAATGGAAAAATTATTAATGGCGATAAGATTTTTACAGCGGTATTTTTGATGATGATCCCGTTTTTCTTAAAAACAAACTTTGAATACAGATAATAAAATACAAATGCAAGCAAAAACCATCCGGTAACACCGGCAGTCAGCACCAGGTTGGATGCTGAGGCAATTACATCTTTCGGGCTTGAAGCATAAGAAATCGCACGTGCATTGATGAGCGTTCCCCACTCGTTATAAATAATCATATTTCCCAACCCTATCACCGACATGATGAACATAAAAACCGCAATCCAGCTTTGATGAAAAATGCGGACCCATGAGCCGCTGAAAAAAGTTCCGGCAGCAAAAACCAAATATGGCAAGGTCATGAGATAAGCAAACACTGAAACATCGAGTCGGAAGTTGTAAAAACTGATGGCTTTCAATACGGAGTCAATACCGATTTCCGAAAATCTCTGGAAAAAATACAGGACAAACAGAATTCTGAAAAACAGGAAGAAACCCAGGAAAAACAAAAGATGCCTGATTAAATAATAAATAATCCCCCTCATCATTAATTAATTTTTATAAGCTTTCCTGTGCCGGTAATTTTTGATTCAACGATGGTAGGGTTTCCACTATAATAAATATTTCCTGATTCTTCAATCACTGCGTGAAGCTCATTTTCGGTTCGGATGTAAATATCACCGGTTCCGCTGTTGGTCACATAGCAGAGCTGGTTAAGAGTGTTTTCCAGGTGCATATATCCGTATCCGTTGTAATAAAAAATAAAAGTGTTTACTTTTCCACGGGTAAATACATCGGCTGTTCCCAGGTGAACGTTACAATAAAAACGGTCAATATCCAGTAAAAAATCCATAGTTCCGGTGGCATGCCAGTTATCATAATAAAAGTCGTTGCATTGAAGGGTGTCGGCAAACTGGATGTCTCCCGAACCATAATTGGTAATGTGCCGGATGCTGTCGCAAAAAATCCGGACGGTGATTTTTTTGTTGAAATCACGCATCCAGTTGCAGCGGTTTTCATTGTGAATGTAAAGCGTTTCATTGCGTACTTCGGTGCTGATGCCATCGGTAAGATTTGATCCTCCGGTTATTTCCAGCACCGGGCGGTAACCCGAATGAAATTCAAGATTAATTTTATCATTCATTTCAATGGAGTGAAAATACGGAATACTGCGTGTGACCGTAATTTCATTCCCGGTAGATTTGAAACAGTCGAACAAATGATCTTTTTTGCATCCGGAAAAAAACAGAAGCAAGACTGCACTAAAAAAAATGAAAGCAATTTTTTTCATCCTCTAAAATCTTTTTCCGATTCCGAATTCTATGTGATCTGCTTTTCCGAAATGAACTTTCAAATTCACACACCCGAACCACTGGCGGAAAAATTCATAACGCAGTCCCAGCCGTTGGTAATAATCTCCTTCAGTTGTTAGCTTCGAATACAGATATCGTCCCATCTGTAACATCATCGAAAAATCAGAAAAAATCATTTCATAAGACGCATTAACTCCCACCCGTACCCCATCTCCGTTGGGCGGATCGGGATTTGCATTTGTAGATAGTTTTTCGAGCAGCGAATTATCGTAATGCACATCCAATCCTAATCCGGCAGCGCTTTTCCGGGTACATTGCTTTACGCTTGAAAACGAAAGGGAATAAACATAATAATCCGGACCGTGAACCGGATAAATTTCTTTAATGGCGCCAGCAGCAACAAAACTGTGTCTGAATCTCCGGACCAGAGGAGGCAATGAATCTTTCACAAGGATTTGCTTTTCACCAAAGTAATACCGGATGCCTGCCTTTGCCGAAGGAATATTAAATCCGAGGTTAGGAACTGCAACGGCTCCGTTTGAAAAATGGTTGAAATTTAATCCGACACTTCCATATATTCTTTGCGAAATCCTTGCCTGGTATTCGGCAGCCAGGTGGAAAGCGGCATTCAGCTTAGTACCTATAGCAATGTTTTTGTGATTGGTTTGCTGATCGAAAACTTTGGTAACGTAACCAAGTCCGATGCCCCAGGAAAAATGAAATGCAAAATTTGGATTTTTTGAAAATTCAAAATCAAGGCATGGAACCAGCGAATGAGCCATTCCGGTTTGTTCGCTGTTGCCGAGATTGAAAAAGAAATATTTTATTCCGATATCAGGATAATCATAAATCCGTTGCCAGGTTTTGCTTCCGCTGGATGGCTTGAATAAGCCCAGTTCAAAAGCTTTCACATGATCGCGCTGCAGCGCTACAATGGAGGAGCGGTGAGCGATGATAAATCCATAATGCCCCGATGCATTAATAAAATATTTTCCGGGCGTTTCTCCGCTGGTATTTCCGTTGTTTGAAAATGCAAATGACGGAAAGAGGAAAAAAAAGGCAAACTTTTTCATTCGGGGCGGCAAAAATAACAAATGAAAAAATCCCGATACGCCATTGGCGTACCGGGATTAACCTCTAAAAACGTATTATTGAAAAATCAGAAAACAGAAAGCTTGTAAAACGCACTTTTGCCATTCGCTGTAAGCCGTACATGATACAGCCCGCTTTCCACCAAACCAGCATTCCACCGGAACCGGTGAACACCCTGATGCTGCAGCTCATTAACCAACACACTGATGCTTTTTCCAGATGCATCGAATAATTCCAAATTCACCTCGGCATTTTCCTTAAGCTCATAAGTAAAATTAGAAAAATCAGATGAGGGATTCGGATAGAGTGAAAGGCCGGTCGTCAATACGGAATTTTCATTTAGCCCTACCGGACTGATCAGCGTCACCAATGCATAATTAGTGATAACAGGCGCATTAAAATCAAAATAAATAGCAGCATTATCGCTTATGACATGGCTCACCGGCAAACCGTTATTTGCATTAATTCTGAAATTGATGAAACCATGACTTGCCGGCTCATTGGTAGTCATATCCGGAAGCATAATATTCGGAAACTGGAAATTAAGCCGGCTTCCGTTGCGGGTTACATTCCCGTTATGGCTCAGCCCGGTCAATTGAAATGAATTGGCATCCAGGTCGGGCGACAATTCATCAAGCACAACCACATTTACTGCAGCAGCGGTTCCGGTATTTTGAAAGTTGATTGTATAATCAATGCTCTGATCCGGATTAACGCTTGAAACGATCATTTCATTCGGATTCGATGTGTTGGTTTTTACCGAAAGCTTATTGTTCGGATCCCATGATCCCGTAACAATCTGATGAATCGAATCAGTGTTGTTGCTCATATCAATATCTGAACCTGTAGTTGGAGTTACAAATACCAGCTCGAAAGTATTGTCGCCAATATTGTAAGAGGTGGATGCATTAAAATCAACCCAGATATATGCACAGCTTCCCGGCTGAATGATCTGCAGATTCCAGGTAATTACATGGGTAGAAGTATTGATGGAAGACTGAGCCGGATTTGCATAATCAAATGAAAGTCCCGGATCGTAATTCATAGTGAGCGTAGCACCCACAGGCATCACACCGATGTTGCACACCTGGATATCATACCAGGCAGGAAATCCGGGCGTAACTGTTGTATGAGGGGTAATATTTACGGAAAGGTTTACACTGCCGGGGGGGATGAACAATCCAAAATCATTGCCGCCATAAATATTTCCAACTGTGGTAGCATTCACAGTAATGGATCCTGGTGTGGTCAAAGAGTAGCCGGCATAGGGGCCTGATGGCGTATAACTCACATTATATGTGCCTGCCGGAACATTGATTGAATAAAATCCGCTCTGATTGGAATAAGCAGTATAACCTCCCACCGAAACGGATTGATACGGAATTCCTGATTCGCCAGCATCCAATACGCCATTGCTGTTTCCGTCAACAAACAGGGTTCCTGTAATGGTTACAGCAGTATTCTGAATGCCGAAATTATATCCGCAGGAGTTTCCCCCGTTTGTAATCACAGCCGTGTAATAAGCACAGCCGCCACTATCTACATTAAGCGGAATGGTGAATACATTGCCCGGATTGGTGCAGTACACCACTGTATAAGTGCCTGGATTCACAAGAGCATAATAGTAACCATTGGAATCGGCTTGTGCAGTTGCCTGCACTCCATTTCCCCAGATGTAAACAATACCGCCTGCTATGCCGTTTTCGCCAGCATCCAGGATTCCATTGCCGTTAGTATCCCAGAAAAAATAACCGCAAATAGTATCGTTGGGTGATCCGGCAAAGTAAATGGTGAGGCAATAAGTACTGCAGACATTGCCAATGGAATCATAAGCTGTAATGCATGCAACGTATGTTCCTGGCGAAGCATACGTGTGCATGGGATTTATTTGTGTGGAAGTGCTGCCATCGCCAAAATCCCAGATAAAAGATGAATAATTGCCTGAAATTGCTGCGTAGAACTGATAAGTTCCTCCGCCTGCTGAGGTATAAGTTGCATTAGCAAAGCATTGGCTCCCCGATCCGAAGGTGTAGCAACCGGTAGCGGTACAGTTATTATTATCTGCAATTGTTACGCAATATGTTCCGGATGTTGTAACCGTAATGGTTTGGGTATTTTGCCCGGTGGACCATAAATAGTTATAGGGTGGAACTCCGCCTGATGCGGATGCAGTGAGTGTGCTCATGCTCGAATCATACGCGATGGAAACAGTCATCCCGCAGGGATTTCCAAGTACGATCACCTGGCAGGTAGTATCGGAACAACCCATAGCTGTGGTAATCATCAGGCAAACGGTGTATGTTCCGGCTGTGTTATAAGTATGCAAAGGATCCTGCTGAGTTGAAAAGTTACCATCACCAAACGACCAGGCCCATGACGTTATGCTGTCACCTGTAAAGACAAAAGAAGAATCATAGAACTGAACAATGGTAGATTGTAAAACCGAGTAAGTGAATCCGGCAGAGCAGGAGGTTCCCTGCGCCCGGCTGCTTGTAAAGGATGCAGTCATCAGCAACACGCATGCCGTGATGCTGAACATGTAATTGCGTAATTTTCTTTTCATATTGATTGAATTAGATGTTTATGGAATAATTTAATGCACCAAAAATAATAGTTCGGCAGTTCTGCTGAGCATATTCTTTTTAAAAATTCTTACCTGTTCAACCTGTAATCCGACTTCGCCAGTTTTTCTTTCAGCCAGTTTTTGTAATTGATAATTTCAGTGTCATCTCCCGGTACCCGGCTCTTTGATTTCAGAAATAATTTTACGCGGTTAACCAGTTTTTTATTTTGCATAAAATCAGCCGCATTGATGATGGATCGGAGAATTCCGATAAATTCACGCTCCGTTTCATTTTCCTTTTGAGCAAGAAAAGTCTTGAAATCTTTTTTTACCTGGTTTATTTTATAATCGAGCAAATCGAAATCCTTCAATTCGTAACGGATGATAAGCTCTGCAACTGCCACGCGAAAGCGGATGGAAATATCAGTTGACTTATACTGGTCGAGAAAGTACAGCTTATTGAGGTTGCGGATGGCTTCCTTGTATTCCTTCTTGTCAAAATAAAGCAGCACAAGATTCAGATAAACAAATGTCTGGTAAAATGAATTTGATTTGATTCGTTCATTATCCTTTAAATCTTCAAGTATTGTGATGGCTTTGTCAATATCGAGCTTTGAGTAATTTATCACCAATGAATTATAATAGAAGAAAAAATATTTGTCGTACAGAAGATGGTGGTGTTCTTCCATTGCCTTTCGTAATTCCTCTGCATACTTCAGGGATTGCTTAATCTTTCCGTTTTTGAAAAGCGCATTCACAAGATAAGTAAGCATCTGCAGCTTGGTATCGTGATTGCTTTTTGAAAAAAGTTTTTCACTGTTGAATTCATGATAAATCGTAAGCAGATACTCTTCCAGCGCCCGGTAATCTCTGCGTTGAAGGAGAATCTGGCTTACTGCATGAAACAAACGGAACCTCAGCTTATGCGACCGGATCAGGTTTTTATCTTTTGAAAAATCATTTACTGTTTTCTGAAGCAGCGGAAGCACAGGGTTTTCTTCCGATGAAAAATTCTGAGTAATCTTCAGCCGGTATGAAACTGCGGCAAGCACATCGTCAATTGCCCTGAGCGTATCAATATGCTCGCGGTTCTGCTTCCTTTTTTTGATATAGGTTTCGGGATTTACAGAAGTCTTTTCATGCGAAAGCCGGATGAATTCACCGAAAATTACATCGAGCAATTCATAATTCTCAACGGCCTGTGCTTTGGATTCAGCTTTTTTCAGAAAATAATAGGATGCATCCATATTGTTCTTGATAAAATAAAACCGAGATAGAGCAAGCAAATGCAGCGCTGAAATAATGTCTTCTTCTTCAAAATGCTGTATCGAAATGCTTTTATTTAAATCGGAAAGCAATCGGTTTTTTAGCCGGTAAAATGGATTTTTGTCTCCGTTGGAATAAAGCCGGCCGAAAATTTTTTCTTCATCATACTTTTCACCCGACTTTCGGATGTAATCAAACAGCAACAGATCTTTTCTCTCATCAGCTGTAAACCGGGATGCATACATTTTAAAAAACCGGATCTGCTCTTTATTCATTCCGTTGATGATCTGATTCAGGATATTCATTTATGGCAGCTTCAGGCGCGTAAGATATTTAAAAAATCAATAATCTTGCGGAAATGAATTAATTTTTAGATTTGATTTCTCTGATACTGAATTGCCATGAATAAAAAAATACATATAACCATTTTGCTGCTGATCGGGTTATTTTCGAATTTGAAAATAAGTTCAGCCCAGGGTACGGTTACCCTGCTATCTGTCACACAAATTTCCGGTTTTCCGGTCTGTCCCGATTCTGCATTTGAGGGGCAATTTTATACATTAGGGATTTGGGTAAAAAATGTGGGATCGGATACTCTTACTTCCTCCGACACAGTATTTGTCCGGCTAATGAATCTTGATTCTTCAGTCCAGATCACTCAGGAAGACATTGCCACATCAAACTTCCAAATGCTTTCTCCGGGCGACAGCGGTGTTATTAACATTGGGTATCAGTTTGATAATCTGCGATACAAATCGGGTAGCAATATTGTGGTAGTATGGCCCCGTGTTGCCAATGTTGCTAATTCGGCTGCCGATTCGCTCGAATTGCTGGTTTGTTATGTTCCCATCGTTTCCGTTGGAAATGAAATAAAAGATCCGGATGATTTTTCAGTTTTTCCAAATCCGTTTTCCGGGATGGTCACATTAATGTCCCAAAAGGAAAATACCGCTGAAAGCGTAAGAATTCTGGATGGATCGGGAAGAATCATTCTTCAAAACCTTCCCTTTTCAGGCCCGCTTGATTTAAGCAAGCTGAATTCCGGATTTTATTTTATTGAAATTCTGAAAAGTAATTTAGTAAAACACCGGATGAAGATAATTAAGCTCTGAGCAAGTCGAAAAATTTCAGGATACTTTTGCCGCAAAGCAAAGGTTGAAATGTCTTTTCTGTATTTGGTTCCTACGCCCATCGGAAACCTCGGTGACATTACATTGAGGGCGCTTGAAATATTAAAATCGTGCGATCTGATTCTTGCAGAGGATACGCGAACCACGGGAGTTCTGCTGAAACATTATGCTATTGAAAAGAAAATGTATTCGCATCATGCATTCAATGAGCGCCACACCACTCCCGAAATCATCCGTATGTTGCAACAAGGAAAAACCATCTGCCTGGTCAGCGATGCCGGCACCCCCTCGGTGAGCGATCCGGGATTTTATCTGGTCCGTGAATGTATCCGAAACAAAATTGATGTTCAGTGTTTGCCGGGAGCATCGGCATTTCTTATTGCTCTTGTAAATTCAGGATTACCCTCCGATAGATTCTGCTTTGAAGGGTTTCTGCCTCATAAAAAAGGAAGACAAACGGCTTTAAAAGCGCTTGCAGATGAAAAGCGCACCATGATTTTTTATGAATCACCACACCGCCTGGTGAAAACTCTTAAGGATTTCGCTGCCATTTTTGGTTCGGAGCGCAACGCTTCTGTTTCGCGCGAGCTTACCAAAAAATTTGAAGAAACCCAGCGCGGCACCCTGCTGGAGCTTATTTCCCGCTTCCAATTCAAAACAGTGAAAGGGGAGGTGGTGATTGTGGTGGAAGGAAGGGGTTGATCGTATGCATAGAAGATTATGCAACTTTTAGGGGTAAAGCAAGCTTCATTTTTGCGGCCTACTCACCAATCATTTCATTATTGCATTCAAAACAGTTAGAGTGCAATTAAAACCTTGCTCATTCTTCGGAAAATGAACCGTCCTGTTGCATAATGGTTACATTGGCAATTTGAAATTATTATTTTTTTATCAGTGTAATAAAACCATTATTCCGTTGGACAGTATTGTCATAAAAGTAAGCCGATAAGACATAATAATAAGTTCCATCAGGAACAAATTCACCATCAGAAGAACGCCCGTCCCAGCCATGTCTGATTTTAAACCCTGCATAAACAATCTGCCCCCAACGATTATAAATTCTGATGTCAACAAAGTAATATCCATTGCCTCCGGGAAAAAAATCGTTAATGCCGTCACCATTCGGTGTGAAAACATTCGGAACGATAATAGTATTACAATGTTCATCAATGTTGACGGTTATGGATGAAAATCCGCTTTTGCAAACGCTGTCTTGTACAAAAGGAAAATAAGTTACCGGAGAAAACAAGGCAGGAAGCTGAAAATTATTTCCCGAATGAATTATTGTTTGATATGAAGCAGATGAACTCCAAAATACAGAGCCAACGCTGGCGGCAGTTAACATGAGCGAATCGCCTGCACAAATAATCGTATCTGAAATGTGTGGTGGATAGAGCGCATTAACAACTTCAGTGAGTTGAATATTTGTTGTGTCGGTGCATCCATGCTGGCTTGTTGTTACCAAAGTATAAGTTCCGGTTTGACTTGCATAAATGTTTGTACCTGACACACCCGATGGAATCCAAAAGTAAGCTGCCATGCCGTTATTAGCCGAAAGCAAAACAGAATCGCCTTCACAAAAGCTAAGCAAATTTCCCGGAGCGGTTATCTCTGCCACAGCCGAATCCTTATGAACCGTAAAGCTAAGGGGGGTAACAATACCGCACGAGGTTACTGTACAATAATACGTGCCTGCCTGTGTAATAGACTGACTTAAGCTGTTGCCCGCAAGCGGGGGCTGCCACTGAATACTGCTTCCCGGGTTGGTGATAACCGTTAAAATAACAGTATCGTTTGTGCAAAGCGAGGGGCTTGGAAATGCAATAAACCTCTTGCATTAATCCTTCCTGCGCCATGGCCTTAAAGGGAATCCGCACGCTGTTCCCTTTAGTGGGCATTTAGCGGGGGGATGAATGAGCCGGCTTTTTCTTCAGAAGGGTGAACGAGGGCTGATTGCATGGGAGCGAACACTTATGCAAGATGTCCATTACAATACGCTCCTATAACCAGTATATATATAAACCATGACAAAATGACTTCCGGAATTGTTTAGACAGCTTCCAGCGTATCTAAGATTGCTTCCGGCTTTATAACGCCAGCTTCCGGCTTTGCAACGCCAGCTCGGGTTGTTGTAATGCCCGCTTCGGTTTTTGCAACGCCAGGTCCGGACTTGATAACGCCAGCTTTGGTTGTTATAACGCCAGTTCCGGAATTGATAACATTTGCTGCCGGTTTAATAACGTTTGTTTCCGATTTGATTAAGATTGCTTCGGACTTGATAACGCCAGCTTCAATCGTTACAACGCCAGCTCCGGACTTGGTAACGCCAGCATCAAACGTTACAACGCCAGCTCTTAACTTGATAACGCCAGCTCTTAACTTGATAACGTCAGCTTCAAACGTTACAACGCCAGCTCTTAACTTGATAACGCCAGCTTCAAGCGTTACAACGCCAGCTCTTAACTTGATAACGCCAGCTTCAAGCGTTACAACGCCAGCTCCGGATTTATACAAGCCGGAAGG
>Ga0187893_10009111_pt1 | contig 15388 bp, 10 predicted proteins | sample MA1701074metaG_FD_139574 | JGI IMG/M metagenome (GOLD analysis project Ga0187893, IMG submission 139574) | White microbial mat communities from a basaltic lava cave in the Kipuka Kanohina Cave System on the Island of Hawaii, USA - MA170107-4 metaG ... | reverse complement strand
TAACCGAGATGGCCCTTGAAGCTGGAGTCACTCTCGCTATTGTCAAGATCGCTCCGCACGCCGCTGCCCAGCGGAACGCCTACGAGGCCTCCTTCCGAAAGCGTGCCCTCATTCTTATCGTACTTAAAGTAACGTCCGCCCACCGTCGCGGTAAGATTTTCCGCCAGGTCATAGGAGACCTCGCCAAAGATAGCAGACTGCTCAAGGTCGCTCGTCAGGTCAAACACGAATACCGGATCGGTGCCGAAGGGGCTAGTTGCAGGCGTGCCCGGCCAGTCGAAAGGAAAGTGAGCGTCAGTACTCACATCCTCGTAAAACACACCACCGAGGAATTGAAAGCGCCCATCGAGCTGAGAGGCCAGACGCACTTCAACAGTGAATGACTCGTAGTCGATCCGAGATGTGCTTGTCACAGGAAACAAGAAGAACACCGTATTGTCAGCGGCATATACCAAGCTGCTATCGATCCAGGATGCAGCCGAAGTCAGCTGCGACCATCCGAAGTCGTAGTTCAATACGAGGTTCAGAAGATTGATCTCGGTATCCTGAACGTCGCCTGCTTCGCCACGCAGGCGCTTGTCGGGAGTAATCGGAAACTCCGTTTGCTCGTACTTGCCGACAGTGGCGACCGGACTACCATCCTGCTCGATCTTCTGCGTCAAGAAGTTCAGGGACAGATCCAGGCTACCCGTAGCCTGCCACAGGGCTGCAATTCGGCCGCCAGTCGAGCGCATTTGACCCACGTTGTCCCGAACGCCAAAATCGCGCACGAAATCACCAAGACCGAAGTCTTCAGCGAGCGCGATTGTCGCTGGATCAATCCCCGCGATATTCTTATAGAAACCGCTCTCATCATAGTGATAGACAACCGCACGCACCGCAAACTTGTCCTTGACGACAGGAACGTTGATTACTCCCTGGCCCATCCAGTTCTCGCTGCCGTTGCCCTCCGTGGTGGAGAGGGAGCTGATGACCCTGGCACTGAAGCCATCAAGTTCCGGTCTCGCCGGGATCATGCGCATAGTGCCGCCAAGCGAGGCACTACCGTAGGCGGTACCCTGGGGGCCGCGCAGGACTTCAATGCGCTCGAAATCAACGGGCCGCACGTCGATGCCGGTGACCGTGATGGGGGTTTCGTCGAAATAGGTGGCAACTGTGGTTTCGGAGAACTCCTGCGAGGTACTAATGCCGCGAATGACGATTGCATTGCTGATCGTCCCTTGGTCGATCTGGTTTACGCCGGGGATCGAGCGCAGGTAGTCCTCCATGCCGATCAGGCCGCGGCGCTCGATGTCTTGGTTACCTATCACAGCGATGCTCATCGGGACGTCCTGCACGCTCTCCTGGCGCTTGGTCGCGGTGACGATGACTGCTTGGAGCTTCGTCACTTCCGAACCTTCTTCATTATTCTGCTGATCCGCCTTTGCATCACTCGCGGCGCTACCAAGTACTGCAGCGACAACCGCGAAGATATTCCGTCCGGTCTTGTTCCTCATGTCTTCCCCCTCGGTCTTGGTTTTGGTACGTGCCCTAGATTTCTCAAGAGAAATCATCAGCACGCCCTTCTGGGAAAGACCGCCGGTATAGCCCGTGCCTTCCAGCATGATCTCCAGCGCCTGGGGAAGGGTGTACCTGCCCTGCACGGGATTCGCCTTGAGCTGCCGGGCAATGTCCGAGGGGAAAAGCAGCAGAATGTCAATCTGCTCAGAAAGCTCGATCAATGAATCCGCGATACTTTGGGCAGGCAGGTTGATCTGGTAGACTCGCTGCTCCTCGTCCTTGGTAAACGCGGAACTGCTAAATAAGACACCTGCCAGCGCGACAGCGGCCGGCAGCAGCTTTCCTGTTTGCCTTTTCCCCCCGTATCCCACGGCTACCGCACCAACTACGCCGACAGCGGGTGCGGCTGCTGAAGGGTTACGGCGGTCCTTCGTTTACTGGAACGCAGGACCGCTTCGTTTCCCCTACTGTAATTGGGGTATTCATTCTTCGTGGGACTGTGGTGTGAAGCAAACACGCGATCGCCTTACTCGATGACCTCGCATGCTGTCCCCTCAGCTCGGAGAGGCGGCGCGCAGCTGGATGTAGTCCTCATCGACGTAGGTGATTTTGATGCCGAATCCCGCTTGCAGTACGTCGAACAGGGCCTCCAGCTCGCCGACCTTGAAGCGACCACCGACTCTGAGGTCGTTCAAGGCCGGGTCCGCGATTTCTATCCGGGTCGAGGTGTAGCGGCCAACCTCCGAGATGACTTCACTCAACGGATCGTTGGTGAAAATCAGCAGGCCGCGGCGCCAGGACAGCTCCTTGGCGAGCTCGTTCTCGGCGAGTTTGCTGATATCTTCCCGGTGCTGATTGAAGGAGGCGCTTTGTCCCTTCTCGAGCGTCAGCAGCACCTCCATGGGGGGTAGCGCCGGCAGATCGCTCCGGAGTGCAGCGCCGATCTCGGCGTCCTTCGCGGCGACCATCACTTCGTCGGGCGCCAGTGCCTTGTTTTTCACCGCGGGGCGTTTCACGCGGTAAAGGTCCACCTTGCCTTCATCCACGGTTACCCTGACGACCTCCGGTGTCAGGTACACGGAAAATGCCGTGCCGATCGCCCGCACCATGCCGCCGCCGGCGAAGACTTCAAAGGGTCGATCGGGATCCCTTGCCACCTGAAAATACGCCTTGCCCTGCAACAGATGGATCTGTCTCCGCCCTTCGCGGTAGGCCACGCGGACACCGCCGTTCGTGTCCAGCTGGATTTGCGAGCCGTCGGGAAGGTTGAGGGCGCGCTGCTCGCCGATGGCGGTGTGGTAGTCGCCGTTGTCGATGACATCCGACAGCGGATACAGCGTTGCGAACAGTGCACCGGCCACGCCGAGCAGGAGCAGTGCCACGGCGCCCGCGGGTTGAAACCGCATCCCGGAACTGACGAACCGGCCGAACAGACGCTGGACGGGGCCCGTGCGTTTCAGTGGAACGGCCAGCTCCGACAACCGATCGGCGTCACACCAGAACGCCTCGGCGCGCTGCAGTTCCGCCCGATGGACGGGACTGCGGCCTGCCCATTCCCGCAAGGCAGCGATGTCTTCCTTCGCCGGCGGGGCGTCCCCGTTGAACTTCAGCACCCAGGCGCGCGCCTCGGCGCAGATCGCTTCACGACTCTGGAAGGGGCGTACGTTTTCCATGGATCAGGCCTGCTGCTTCCTCTTCGTAGGGTTGGTCGCTATTGCCCTCTCCCCCATGCGTGCTTCGACGTACGCGTGACAGCGCGCGAAGCCTTTTTCCATGTGCGATTCGACGGTGCTGACCGTGATCTCCAGCGCTTCGGCGATCTCCTTGTAGCTCATCGCATAGACCTTGCGCATGAGATACACCTTGCGGCACTGCGGCGGCAGGGCCGCCACCGCCGCGCAATGGATTTCCAGCTTCTGCTGCGCGATGACTTCATCCTCCAACGTCCACTCACTGACTAGAACGTCGGCGGACTCGGAATCCTCCAGGTAATCGGTGGGACGTCGGCTTTTCTGCCGCAGTTGGTTCAGCGCGACGTTTTTGGCAATTTGAAACAGGAAGGACTTGGGCTGCTCGATCTCCTTGCCGTTCTCCGCCTTGTAGGCAAGACGAAAGGCTTCCTGGAGGACGTCTTCGACGTCGTCGTGGCGGCCGGACAGCATTCGCGCCACAAACCTTTGCAGCGCGCCCCGATGACGCAGGTAGGCGCCCAGAACGGCGGACTTCCGCCTGGGCTTGTCGCCGGGTGTTCCGGTCACGTCGGTAGCTTCTCCCGCCTATGCGCAGGTCGCACACCGGTTTCGTGACGGCATTTTGACAGACGAGCCGACTTGTCCACAGGTGACACCGGCCGACGTGAAATCCCCTACTCCTTATATATAGAGGTCGGCTTGTCCATTCAGGGGGCTTCTATGGCCGAGGGTGGAGATCCGGGAACGGTTGACCCCTGATACGTAAGATGCTGTTTTATCGGGGTGAAAGTGAAGGTCTCATCCAAGGGCCAGATCGTGCTGCCGGCTGAAGTCCGGGAGCGAGACGGCATCGAAGCGGGCCAGGAGTTCGAGCTCGAGCGGCTCGATCGTGGCCTGTACCGGCTCAAACGGCGTTCGCTGCCGAATGAAGGCGTGGTCGACTGTAAGCGTCTCACGGAACACAGGGTTGACGAGTGACATGGGTGATGCATGCCGAGTGTCGGTCGAGTGAAGATGTCAGTTGAGCTGGAGCGCCGCGTAGTCGTGCGGCAGGAGTCCGCCAGCGGTCTTGGTGGTCGCCGCAGCGAGCTTCGGCAGTGCCCAGGCCAGATAGGCTTCGGGATTGACGTGCAGCAGTTTGCACGAACCGACGACCGAGTAGATCACCGCCGAGCGCCAGCCGGCGTCTGGATGGCCGATGAACAACCAGTTTTTCAAGCCCAGTTTGGTCGGCCGGATGCCGCGTTCGACCGGATTGTTGTCGATGCGGATGTGGCCATATCTGGCCTTTGCGTAGCGGGCAAGCTCGGGCCACTGGTTAACCGCGTAACGCGCCGCCTGGCCCAAGAGGCTCCGCGGCAGCTCGGTCCTCTGGAGTTCGGCGAACCGGCGTTGCAGATCGCGCAGGATCGGTCGCGCTCGCGCATGCCGGAGAGCAGCCCGCTGTTCGTCGGTCAGACTGCGCTCATCGGCCTCCTTCTCGATCGCGTAGAGCCGGCCGATGTCGAGCAGCAAGGGAACGGCTGCGGGCTCGCCAGCTTTCACCGCATCGGCGACTTTGCGTCGACAGTGGGCCATGCACCCGAAGCGGGTGATTCTCGGTCGTTCCTTGGCCAACGCAGCATACAGTTCATAGCCGTCCGACTGCAGCGCGCCGTTCCAGTCCGCGGGAAAGAAGCGATTGGGACTGTCGCGCCCGCGCGAAGTGTTGAAGTCGAAGACGATGGCGGATGTGGTGGGCGAGTGATAGGTCCACAGGTAAGCCTGCGCCGCCCGACCGCCGCGATCGGGATCCAGGACCTTCACCGGAGTCTCATCGGCCTGCACGTAGCCGCTCTCGCGGATGCGATCCGCGAGCTGGTCGTGGATCGTCAGGAGCAGCTGGGCGCTCGCTTCCACCCAGCGGCAGAGTTTTTGGCGCGGCAGATCAAGACCGGCCCGGGCCGCGATCTTCTCCTGGCGATGCAGCGGCAGATGATCCACGTATTTGCTCACCAGCAGGTGGGCGAGCATGCCCGGAGCGACACCGGCCTGCGGGATCACCCGGGCCGGCAACGGCGCGAGCATCGGGGCGAGATTGCTGCCCGGCTTCACGTACACGGGTCGCACCAGGTGCCGGCGGATGAACTGGCTCGGCCGGTAGTCGAGTTCCTCAGTGACCTCTTCCCGGATCCGGACCAGCCCGACTTTCTGGTCGTCGGGCAGATCGATTTCCACCCGCTCGATCGGCAGGTGCTCAGGCGCCGGACGCCGGCCGCCGCCCTTGCGGTTCTTCGCCGCCTTTTCCTCGAAGACCGGCACCGACCGCACCGGAGGCGGCACATCGCGCAGCGCCTGATCCGCGTCCACCTGGCCGGTCAGAAGCACGAGCTGCGCCGGGTCGATCTTCTCGCTCTTCGGTCCGTACAACCGGCGCAGCAGGTCCTGAAGCCGGTACTGCGCGCGCTGCCGGGCCAAGGATTCGAACTGAAGCGCACTCTCCAGTTCACGCACCCGCGTACGCAACATCTCGGGATCCAGCGATTCGAGCACTCGCGAGTTCGTGCGCGGCGCCACTGCCGGGGGCGTCATCGCTCGGGTCGAACGCAAGGAAGTCATCGCCGTGCTCACGCCATATAAGACGAATGAGCAGGCAAAAACAGCAGCGGTCGCGATGAAAAACTTTCTGCCGCGACTAGCGCCGATACCAACCCTTGCGCGTGCGCAGTTCGAAGCCCTCGAGCAGGAGCTGCAACTGTTTGGGATCGACCTCTACCGCACCGCGGTCGTTCCGGGTCCAAGCGAAGGTGCCGCGCTCGAGCCGCTTGGTCGCCACCCACAGTCCCGAGCCGTCCCAGAACAGGCAACGGACCCGATTGCGCGCCCGATTGCAGAACACGAACAGATGCCCGGAAGTCGGCTGTTGCCGGATCACGTTGGCGACCAGGGCGCTCAGCCCCTCGAACGCGAGCCGCAGATCGGTCGGCCCGGTGCGCAGAAATACCCGAGTGTCGCCGGCCACGCCGAACAGCATCGCCGCTACGAACTCCGGAGAACTTGGAGCAGCTCGCCGAGCCAGGTGACGTCGGTGCCGGCGACTGCCTCGATGCGGACGTTGCCCGGCAAGTGGACGACGACCACGGCCGTTGCGACGGGATCGCCAGATGCCGGCATTGGCGGCAGTGCCACTTCGACAAACCCGGCATCATCGGCCGAGTCGATCTGGGACTCCCGCAATTGCCGGCGCCAGAGCGAAACCGTGGATTCAGGCAGGTCATTGCCACGGCAGAATTCCGCCAACGTCTGCCCGCTCGCCTCCAGCAGCCGGATCCACTCGGCACGCTCCTCCGCACTCCAGGAACATCGCGAGCGCGCCTTCCCGGAACCCGGCAGCGTGGCTGATGGCGAATCGGTATTCGACAGCATTCCGCATCGTAGTCATCGCCCGCGTCGCCTCGCTAGGATGTATCCGCTGTGACACTTACGAGCTTTCCTTCCGCCTTGCACCGACGCACGTCCTCGACAGTCGACAGCAGGCAATAAGTACTAGGCCGCAGCGCGAGCCAGTGTCGCATGAAAGACAAAACTCGCATGTGTTCGACCCAAGACATGTCGGCGAAACCGACATTGACTGATACGACGCTGACACCTACGTTTCTATATCTCTCGAGTTGCGGGAGAAAGCTCGCGACAGTTCGCAAAGGGAGGCATGCGTGGTTGTCCCAGACAATCGTGGATCGAAGCAGAGCTTGGCTTTGAGGGCTGATGAGATGCATTTCTTACGCGGATGTCTCTCAGTGAACGGCTTTCGCACCTACGTTTCTGTGTCTTGCTCATCTGGGAATACGGTAATTGCCCATGACACACAGAAGAACGTGTGACGCATGCTCCGGATCGTGATAGATGGTCTGCACTGCTGGGATGGGCGGACCAAGCTCGCCGCCGCGGTTGGTGTTGCGGTCGAAGCGGGGAAAGTCAGCCGAGGAGATATCGACGCGCAGCTGGTGACCGGCTTTAAAGCGATTGGCCGTGGCCCACAGGTCGATCTCGAAACGATAGATGCGACCGGGCTCGAGCAGTTCCGGCTCGCCCTCAAGGTTACGGTAGCGGGCGCGTAAGATGCCGCTTTGTAACTGAATCGCGCGACCGTCAGGAAAGACGTCGCTAAGACGCGCCACGAAATCGCTATCGACCGCGCTTGAGCTCGCATACAAGATCATGCACAGCGGCCCTACGACATCAAGATCAGCTTCGAGAGGCGCGGTGGTGTAGGTCAGCACGTCCGAGCGTTGTTGGACCTTGCTGACATCGACGCTGCCAGGCGGATAGACAAAGGAGAGGATACTGCCGCCCACCGTCGGCGTGGGATCCAGCGGATTGTAGATATAGCGGTCGGGCGCTGAAGATTGCTGCGGCACCTGCGCGGTTAGCGTGTCTCCGAGGCCGAGATAAAGGGCGAGCTGCCGAGTCTCGGGCAGTGGCCAGTCGGGAGCGGTGCGCCATTCGTTAGCGCCCATCAAATAATAGATCACGGTGGGCCAAGCGTCTGTCGTGCACTCGCGCGTGGCGGCGTACCAGCGCAGCAGAAGCTCGACATTGTAGCGATGATTGTTCAGCAGTTCGGGATGATTCTCAATCCCTTCGTGATAACCGGGCATGTTGTGCGCGGCCGGAGTGATGATCAGGCGGCAACGCGAAGCGACCGACTTCCTCGCCTCGCGCCTGAAGAGCTCCCAGGTGGCGAGTGCATCATTGAGCGCCCAATCGTACCAGCCAGTGACAACGAGGGGCGGCGCGTAGAGCGACCGGCACAGCTCGGACGGTTGGGGGTGCGGAAGCGTGTGGGCGTCATGCGAGATCTGATGGCCGAAGATGGCGGGCAGGGATTCCACGTCTACCGAAGTGACATTCTTCACGCCCAGGGCCTGTTTGACGAGTTCGGCGCGCTGCGCGCAGGAAAGCGCGCAATAGTACTCCCACAGCCGGCGTTTCGCCCAAGAGGCCGGCTGCGTGCGCAACTCCGGATAGCGCGCCAGCAGCGTCTCGGACACGGGCTGGTGCAACGGCTCGTTGAAATAACCACCAGTCATCGTCTCCTCCGCCATGAGACGTTCCATCTCGGTGTAGTGAGCCGAGACCTTCCCCTCTCCTTTGCCGACCGAGCGCGCATAGGCGTTGACATACATGTAAAGGTGCACCGTGTTGATGGCGACGCCTAAGCCGCTGACCTGAGGAACGATGGTCGACATGCACGGATGCGTCGCCATGCACCACTGCGTCTGCCCAATGTAAGACCCGCCCAAGGCGCCCAGGAACCCGCCAAACCAGGCCTGCCGGCTCACCCATTCGACGAGATCGAAGCCGTCCTCGGGTTCATACATGTAGTAGTCCCAGCTATCGGGCTCGCTGTCACCGGTCCCCCGGCAGTCCTGCGAGACCACCGCATAGCCGCGTCGTGCAAAGGAGATGAAGTGCCCAACAATTCCATCCATGGCGCGGCCGTAGGGTGTGCGCATCGCAACGGTTGGCGCCGGGAGCGTCGGTGGCAGATACAGATCGGTGGCCAGACGAACCCCATCGCGCATGGTGACCCACACAGTCTCGCTCCGGATTTCCGAGACCGCGAACAAGGATGGCGCATCGATCACATTGTGCGTGAGGATGCGCTCAAGCTCCGGCGCAGCGTCTGCGAGGCGTTGTAGCTGGCTCTGCCCCATCACGCTAACTCCACGGCATCGCCGTCCTGCTTCAACACATAGATCATCGTTCCGTGACGACAGCCGAATCAATAGTCACCACTGCCTCCAATCCGGTCCTGGGCCTGGATTCACAATAGACGGGATAAAGCGTTATTCATCGAATGACTCCGCTTGAGTATCGACCACTAAAGCCCCAACCAACCTCTGTCGGTATATGTTCTTCAAACCAACACGTATGATCCATAGCTGCGTGGCATATCTCGTGCCCTTCCTCCGGATCGGTGACCAGCACCGATTTCACGCCAATCTCCAGCAGGGCACTATGGAACTGCACTGTTTCCTCCGACGGCGTACAGCGATCCAGCGCGCCGCAGATATTTCAGGGCCGGGGTCTTCAGGGGGATGGTACAAGTATCCGCGAGAAAGCAAGTCTTGGTGCATTATTGCTTTCCTTTTGTACTGTCTTGCGTTTTCAATAGGGAGTTGAGCACGATCAAGCCGCTGCCAAGTTGGATCTTCGCCAGCGTGTCGCAGTCAAAGACCTCGAAGGCGTCGAAATCGACATAGCGCGCGATATCGGCAAGCGCTTCGTCAAAGGCCCGCTCCAGCCGCTCGATGGCCTGCCGCACGGCGGGTGTAAGCGGCGACGTCTTCTTCAATAAGCGGACGAATTGATAGCTCAAGAGGAGGAAGAGAAATCCGCCGTCGACCATACAGGTCCTGAACAGGTCGCCTTCCTTCATCGTTCTGTCATATTGCGGATTGAACAATATGTCCGACGTCGAGTACGTCGCTAACGGCACCCCTCCTTTCAAAAGCCTTTCCTTCTCCGGGAGAACCACGCCGCCGATTATTGCCTGGTAAAGGGGGCTTGCGGGGTCCAGATCCGCTTTGACCTTCTCCCATTCCTCCAGAAGCACGGTGGCGAGATACTTGCTGTCGGCGTCTATCCTCAGCTTGAACTGTCGCAGATTCTGCCCAGTCTCCTTCTCCGATTCATCGCTGGGATGTCGGACGTAGCCCATCTCTGCGATGAAGGTTAGGGCGCTGGGCTTGATCTTCGCCAGATAGTCCCAGCTGGCCGCACCGAATTGCAGAACCTCCTCAGGAGACGGCGTTGTCTGTTCCAGGTAATCGTAAAATTTCTCGATGGCACACACTTCAACGATGCCTTCGCCAAACGGAGCACAGACCTCCTGAAACGCGGGTCTCTTTTGAATCGGAAAACCGTGCTGCTCCAGAAGCTTATAAATATCCCGGTAATGCTTGTGGTCAATGTCGCGGCTCAGCATGTAGTACGCCCCGCCCATACGTGCATTGTGGAGCGAGAAATAGAAATCCGGCCGGATCAGGTCAAGGAGCCTTTGCAGGATCTTGGCTTCCTTCGAAGGCTGGTTCCACACCAGCTTCTTGTGCGTGACTGCGAAGGACGTGTCCACCTCATCTCGAGATGCCTGGACGTAGAAATTTCTCATGTAGTTTTCAAGCGTGAAGGGTTTCTGACTCCATGCCTCGTTCAGCAGCGCGCCGTCCGGGTCGATGCAGGGCACGATGTGCCATTCGACATCGGCCTCGAGCAACGCTCGGTTCCCTTGATGCAGCAACGTCATCAGGCTGAACACCGTCAGACTGCCTATCGGCTCCATACAATGTGGGAAGGCCACCAGCAGCGCCTTCACCGATCCCGAGCCAAAGCGGACATGATGAATGGGCAGGCCATTGACGCTAGTGCCGGCGACGTTAATTGCAAAGCGCGAATCGGCGCGCAAGCGATCCACAAGCCCGTGCAGCTTCTCCACCGAGCAGAAGGTGTCGAAATGCGGAACATCCGCTAGAACTTCTTGAACATGGATCATCTGGTCTCCTCACGCTTTAGCAAGGTGCAGTCTCGCTTGTCCTAGGCAGCCAATTAGTGGGCCGCCGCTGCGGGCATATGCTCGGCAAACCAAGTCACGACGCGGGCGGCATAATCAATGGCCGCCGGCCACTTCCGTACGCCGTGTCCTTCTTCCGGATAGATGACCAGCACCGATTTGATGCCGTTTTCCAGCAGGGCATTGTGGAACTGCACCGCTTCCTCTGGCGGGGTACAGCGGTCAAGTGCGCCGCAGATATTCAGCGTCGGCGTCCTGACCTTGTGAGCGTGCATGATGGGACTGCGTTGAAAATACTTCCCGCCGGGGTTGTTGTATTTGTCCGCGAGAAAGAGGTCCACGAAATGCGGAATATTGGTGATCAAATGTCCAGAGACCTGGTTGGTGACCGGCGCCATCGGTACGGCGGCGGCGAAGCGTGAATCCTGCGTAATTAGCCACGAGGTCATGAATCCGCCATAGCTGCCCCCCGTCACACCTAACCGCTTGGGATCGGCGATGCCTTGTTTGACGAGATGATCGAGCCCCGACAGATAATCGTAGGTATCGGCCCCGCCCATCTCTCCCAGCACGTGCCGCGAGAAGTCCTGCCCGCGGCCTGAGCTGCCGCGAGGATTGGGGAAAAACACGGCATAGCCCTGCTTGAGCAACATCAGCGCGGTCAAACCCAGGCTGCTACGGCCCAACCAATGCGGACGCCAGTGCCACACCGGTCCGCCGTGTACATTCATTACCAGCGGGTGGGGGCCTGTGCCCTTCGGTCGCAGCAGCCAGCCTTGGATCTCGAGCCCGTCCGGCGCCCGCCAACTCACACACTCCACCGACTCTATTGCCTTGACATGATCGGAATACCCCAGATCAAAGGATTTCACCGGCTGATACCGACCCCGGCGGATCACGGCGATTTCCGGCGCCCGCACAAAGCTTTCACCTACGAGAATGCAATCACCCGTTGCGTTGAGCCCCGATACGGCGATATAGCGTCCGCCCGTGGTGATATCACGGCTGCTCCACACTTCGGTGAACGTGCCCGAAGTTGCATCATAAAAGCCCACCACCGATTCAGATCCCCGGTGACCGGCCAGCAGCAACTGTCGATCGGAGCGCCACTCGGTATAGGTGATGTCCACACCTCTGGTGTCCACCGCCCTCTGGATCTTCCCGGAGGTGGTGTCGATCAGCCGCAAGTTCCCCGCCACGATCCAGCGGTCACTGCAGATGCCTTCGACGATCGCCAAGTGTTTCCCTGAGGGAGAAGCCGCCGGCCAGCCCAGCTGATCCTGAGGCGTGAGGACCTCCCGGCTGTTGCCCGTATCTATCTCGATGATGTGCAGGCGGGCGCTGTACCAGAGCCCCTCTCCCGGACCTGGCGAGACCACGGCTGCCAAGGCTTGATTACCACACCACGTTGCTTCCCAGACATTGCTATCTGACTGGGGACACTGGAACACACGATCACTGGCGACTTCATAGATCCATGCCCGGCGCCAGCGATAACTTTCGTCTCCCGTCTCGATGGCTGGCATCCAGGACGGTATGTCCCCGATGTGTTGCTTGCTCGTGACCGCGCCCTGTCCACCGGAGATGTCGGCCCCATGGCCGGCTACCCCGAGCAGGATCCGTCTGCCGTCCGGCGACCAGTGCAGGTACTCCACCCAGCCTTCCACCGGCGGCGTGGATTGAGCGGCGCCGCTGACCGTATCCAGCAGATAGAGTTGAAAATCACCCGCTTTGCGACGATCGGATAAAAAGGCAATATGCCGGCCGTCGGGGGAGAACTTCGGTAACCGGTCCACATTCGGCCCGAAGGTCAGCACTCGGGTGTCACCCGTAGCCAGCGCTGTCAAACAAATGCGCGTCGGTGGCGTGCCTTCGAGTGTATCTATAAGCGTGCCGGCAAACACGGCATGTCTGCAATCCGGTGAGACATGGATTTCCGCCGCGTCACTGATCTGTCCCGTGCCGGGTTGTCGCAGTGTCTTGTAAAGTGCTTCAGCTTCTCGGTACAAGGCAGTCTCGCGAATGTCTTTTTTCATAGCTTGCGGCTCATCTATATTTAAGGAGCGGGTTTAGCACCAGTTTTAGTTAGCACTCATTCCATGAAACTCGTTGGCAGCATTCGCCACACCATTTCCCTCGCGGGCCACACCATCACGATCGACTTGCACGGCCTCCAGATCTCGGGCTACGGTCCTGCTTCCCTGCCACAAATGCCACCCAGCCCATAAATAGCCGGGACACAGGGCCAGCAACGCATAGCGCAGGGACTCCTCCACAGCCCACGGTCGAAATGCATCGCTCAACGCGCCCACCGCCAATGGCCCCAGCCCCATGCCGATGAGGTGGGAAAACAGATAAATGAGTGCAATCGACATGGCGCGCATGCGACCCGGCACCAGCGTCTGGATCGTGGCGAACAACGGACCGATGACCAAGTTGCCGCCCACGGCGGCTAGCCCCATCAGTCCCAAGGCCAGATACTGATTGGGCGCGAGATAAATGCAGGCCGAGATGACTCCAAAACCGCAATGCGCGACCGCCATGGCCTTGAGTTGCAGGCGCTCATTATGGGCCGCGTGGCGGGAGGCCAACTCACCGCCCCAGTATATGCCGAGGAGGCCGCCCACCCCCCAAATCGTGGCAAACCACGTCCCCAATTCCCCGGTCCCCAGCCCGTGACTGCGAATGAAGAACGCCGGCTGCCATTGCCCAATCCCGTAGCTAAAGAAAGACGCAACCGAAAAGCAGAACAGCAGGTGGCGAAAGGTGGTGTTGGCCCACAGGGTCACACACACGTCCTTCAGACTCGGCTGCGCCGACGATAACACTGCGGTCTCAGGCTGGGAGAGCGCGGCGACAGCAGGCCTGCTCGCGGCCTCTAGCGTTGGCTTCGCATCCCGTGGTTCTCTCAAGGTGAACCAAACCAACGTCGCCAGCACCAGGCCGGGCAGACCCAGTAGCATAAACGTCACCCGCCAACCGTAGAGTTCATTCAGCCAACCGGCCAGAAAATAGCCGATCACAAAGCTCAGCGGTCCGCCGATCATGTAGATCGCAACGGCCCGGGGGCGCTCGGTGCGAGTGAAATAATCGGCAATCAGGGAATGCGCTGTGGGAATGCAGCCTGCTTCGCCCACTGCCACGCAGATGCGAATTAACAGTAGTTGCACGAAGTTTCCGGCCACCCCACACAGAGCCACCGCCGCACTCCACAGGGCAGTGGTAATCGTAATGATCGTCACGCGGTTGCCACGATCGGCCCAGCGCGCGATGGGAATGCCCATGACCGAGTAGAAAAACGCAAAGGCGATGCCGCTTAAGAACCCTAGTTGGGTATCGCTCAGGTCGAAGTCGACCTTGATGTCCTGCAGGAGCAGTCCCAAGACCATACGGTCCGCGTAGTTAAAGGCCAGGATGACCAGCAGTACGGTGAGCAGATAATTCTTGTAGCCATGTATGCGCGACCGTCTATTACACACATCTTTTGGCGAGGCATGGTTCATAAGGAGATGAATGGTTGGCTGGACGACATTATCCGTTGCAGAGACGTTGGCGGAAATCGCGCGCCAGCGGATAAACCCAAATACTTTTGATGGTTGATATGCAGATGAAGGGTGTCGAGTGGGCCGCGGCTCTGGGTGTCGCCGAGATGGCACCAGTCGGCAGCTTTGTAGAAGATGCCAGTAAAGCGCGGCTTCTCAACGAAGGTTTCAATAAGGACGAAACGCGTAGCAAGCGCAAGCGCTCGACGAGCGCGTGCAGCTTTTCCGCCCGAGCAAAAGGTCTGGAAATGAGGCACGTTCCGCATCGATCACTGAATCGTTCTCTTACTTCAGTAGTGTCCCAACGTTACTCGAACAAATTCATCTGGTTATACGGTTCGGCCGGATCCGGGTCAGCGGCGGCGCGCGCAAGCAGCTGATCGAGCGGTGTTTGCTCGAACAGCGTGAGGCTGAGGATCTGTAGAGTTTCATAGAGAGTGAGCGGCAGCTTCAGGCGCTTTTTGACGATGGCGACGAGCACGTACACGGAGACGGCGATCCAGATCTGGGTCTTGACCGCATTCTCCGACGTGCCGAAGAACGCCTTGATGCGCAGATGCTGTTTGATCCATTTGAAGAACAACTCGACCTGCCAGCGGCAGCGATAGAGATCGGCGATGCTGAGGGCCGGCAAAGTGAACTGGTTGGTGAGGAAAATAAGCCGCTGGTCGGTCTTCGGGTCGCGGTACTTGATGCGACGCAGCGATACCGGAAAGCCCTTGTGGGAATAGAAGCCACTCAAGACCACGGTCTGATCGCAAATCACGCCGCGCGCGCGATCCACGGGATGCGAGTAGCGACGCTCGGCTTTGAGGTTCGACTTGGCGCGCGTGACGAAGAAGCTACCGGCTTCGTGCAGGCGATAGAGCCGCTCGAAATCGAGGTAGCCACGGTCCATCACGTAGTAGGCGCCGGGCTCCGGCAGCAGCAGATCGAGGACGTTGACCTCGTGCAGCTTGCCGTCGCTGATATAGATAAAACTGGGGATATTCCCGCGCAGATCGAGCAGCGTATGCAGCTTGATGGCCGCTTTGGTGGAGCGGAACGGTGCCCAGGGAAATACCGACAGGCACAGATCGATGGTCGTGGCATCGAGCGCGTAG
>Ga0187893_10009110_pt1 | contig 15388 bp, 2 predicted proteins | sample MA1701074metaG_FD_139574 | JGI IMG/M metagenome (GOLD analysis project Ga0187893, IMG submission 139574) | White microbial mat communities from a basaltic lava cave in the Kipuka Kanohina Cave System on the Island of Hawaii, USA - MA170107-4 metaG ... | reverse complement strand
GATCCATTCGGAGGATGGGATTTCAATACCGACGGAGGTGATATCGAACCAGTTGAATGCCGGACCTCCGGGCTCATCGCTGTCGATCCAGCGGTAACCGGCGCTGTCAGGACCACCCTGGCCTTCTGTGACTGGATACCCATGGTAAACGTCTGGTTCGCCCTTGCCAACACCTACCCTCCATTCATCCGGTTGCGGCATCACCGATGCCGGTTCAATCGGGACATCGCTGATGTTCCAGAGAAGATCTGAAGCCCCGTTGTTTCTGATGATAAGTGTATCCGTCATTGTTGAATTGTCGGGAAGCAGAACCTCAATTGAATCCGGTCGCACACTTACAATGGGACCGCCAGTAACATGAAGGAGGCACGTGACAATGATTGTTGGATTGGATGGGTCATTGCTTGAAACGGTAACATCCGCGAGCAATGTTCCCAAGGGTTGTCCCGAAGCATTGAACGCAATGTCGAAACTTGCCGAGTCATTGGAGGCAAGAGTGTCAGCTCCGGGTGAAACGGATAGCCATGATACGCTCTCCGATAGAGAAAGGATCAACGGTGCCGAAGGTGCGGGGGTAATGTTCCCGATGGTAATGGTGTGAGCTTGAACGGCTCCCTGTTGAAGGGTGTCCGTCAACGATGTCGGCTGGACTGAAACTGACGGCGCGCCGATCGCTGTTCCACCGAGCAACACATCAAGTTGCGGTGATCCTTGTGAATTGCTCAGGAAGACGATCCTGCCGGTGTCGTTCTCAACTGCAACCGGCGTGTACGACACAATAATCTGCGTTGAGTCCCCGGGGGCAATCGTGGCGCTGGTTGGGGAAACGGTGAAATCCGTATTTGTCGTAGCGATAGAGCTTACTGCAAGCGTGAGCAGCCCTCCATTTCTGATGCCAAAAGTGTCCTTCACCGTAGTATTCACCTGAGTCGGGCTGAAGTTAAGCGAACCACTTTCAAGAATCAGGGCGGCGGAGTCTGCAAGTTGCACCGTCAGACTTGCAGGAATGACAACAGGTGTTGTTCCAAGATCAGGATGCGTTCCAAACACAAAAATGTTTCCGTTATATGTCGTTCCAGTTGAAAGCCCGCCGGCGTTGAATGCAATGGTGATATCCTGATTTGTTGCCGGTGGCAAAACGCCAATCGACGGATTTTCTGAAAGCCATTCCGCGTCAGGAATGGAAAACTGAATCGCCAGTGAATTGTGCATGTAGCCACTGTTGAATACCGCGAGCAAGCCGTTTGTGCCGGCTGAGTTCTCCATGCCGATGCTGGCGGAGTTTAGCGGATCGTTCATTGTCAGGTACTGGTACAGAATTCGCCCATCTGCATAGAGCATCAGCTGGAATGTATAAGGGCCAAGCGGTGGCGTCGTTCCATAATGAGGGACATTCGTGTACTGGACGATGAATCGGCTGTTTGCGATGTCGTGATAGTAGTGTACCGTTCCACTTGTGCGAAGATCAAGGTCATCCCACCACGCGAAGAGCGCGTTGTTCGGCTGGCCGGTGGAAGGGATGGCACTGTTGGTATACTCCGTGGACGTTGATGTTATATCGAATCCCACCCAACCATTGGTGCAGAGTTTCAGAGAATCATAAAGATTACCATAGTAGCTGAATGAAAACGGAAGACCAATATGAACTCTTCCATCATCCGCGTTGGCTGCTCCGGTGCTGCTTCTCCACGCCGAAGTCGGGATGAGCGTTCCGATCGAAGTGATATCCAGCCAGTTGAAAACAGGGCCATCGGGTTCATCGCTGTCAACCCATTCATAGCCGAACGGATCGGGGCCGCCGCGTCCATCGGGAGTTGAGAATCCCGGCTGGGTCGATTCAACCCCCTTGGGAGTTTGGTCCGGAGCAAAAACTTGTTGTGAAGTCGGTCTTGGCCTTGAAGATCGAATCATGCGAAGCAATGCTTCATCATCGGAGATGCGGAACGGAACGGAATCTGAAGTAGTGTTGGTCAGCGTCAGCGTCTGCGCTGCGATTTGCCCGGAAACAAGCGTATCGCGAATTTCGGCGGCAGAAAGAGCAATCACGTATTCCAGTAAGGCGTCAAGTGATGTTGCCGAACCGCCGATGATGTCAACGTTCGGATATTCAATGTTCGCGTATGGCGGTGCGGGATCGACCACGACTCTATATGTACCTTTTGGGAGAGGGGTTGAAACCGTACCAGTGACCTCATTGGTTGAATCATCGAAGACAAGCAATTCGTCGAAGTACACTCTTATGTTAACACGCATGTTTGCCGTGTCATTGTGGGTGTGAACTTCCAGTGTTCCCCCGGGAGCAGGTGTCATTGCAATATCACGATGAGTAGTATCATCGAGCACGAGCGTAATTGTGTCAGTATAAGTGATGTATCCGAATTTTTGCGCGCGGAGCGTATATACCGCGCTACCTGCAACCGTGTCAACATTCGCGCTCGTGAGATAATCTCCATTAGCGTCGGCAATATCAGAGAGTTGCTGGACACTGTCGGCAAAATCAATTTCTACACCGCTCAACGGCAGGCCCCCACTGGTCACCTGGCCGCTGACATATCCCATGTTCAAGGGAAGTTGTTGATAGGCGGCCCACAAGTCGATGATGCCGTGACCGTAGTTGTTGTCTTCTCCGGGTGCGCCCAAATCAACAGCGGTATTCATTAGGATGTGTTTGATTTCAGTTCCTGTAAGAAATGGTGCAACTGAACGCAATAGGGCAATTGACCCCGCCACGTGGGGACATGCCATAGAGGTGCCGCTGAGAGTTCGGAATCCATTCGTTCCTGCCGCGGAGCGAACGCTGACGCCTGGGGCCGAAACTTCCGGTTTTATCCTTAGTGAATCCGGTCCAGGACAAACCGAAGGACCGCGGCTGCTGAAACTTGCGATCGGATATGCTGGGTTGTTTCCATCCACAGCTCCGACGGCGAATATGTTGACAGAGGTTGTCAAGCGGTTCTTCGGCGGAGTGATCGTTGACGGGTTGGGCCCATTGTTTCCCGCTGAAAACACGACTGCTGTTCCGAGTGCTTCCACTGCATCAATCGCAGCGTAGTAACCCGATGCTCCTGTGCATTGTGTTCCGTCGACATTAGGATCAAACCAAGAACAACTGATCGCGTCCGGGACATCATCCATCGTTGAGATGTTGCTGTCCGGATTGGCGGCCCATTGAAATGCCGCAATTGAGCGTGACGTGTGAGGGCTGGAGTTTATTGTCTTGGCGGCGATCCATCGCGCCCTAGGTGCAACCCCAAGCGTGTCATTCGTTGCAGTGTAAAGACCGCACATGATGCCCATCGTGTGTGTTCCATGCTGTGAACCGGCATCACCATCAGTGGGGAAGGTGGTGTTCGTTTCAGGATCGAACCACGCCCAGCCCGGTTGTACTCCCGGGACCGTCCCTCTCCATCGAGTATTAAACGATTGGTTATTTCCTTCAACACCCGTGTCGATGTTCATGACAATGCGTCCGGTGCCATCATATCCAAGAGCCCAGAGCTTGTGCGCATTAATTGCGCGGAGTCCCGGTTCGGAGGCTTCGGGATTTCCCATCGCCTCTTCGGTTGCCGTCGGCAACTCGCGTTCAAGAAATCCGTCCAGGTAGGCGGTCTCAACGTCGGGGAGCGCAGCAATCTGACGAATGACATCAGGTGTTCCGCGGACAACAACAATATTCTGGATCCAGAAACGGGAAACTATTAATGGATTCTCATCACGCGTGAGTGTGGAGAGACGGTCGAGGAAAGGTCCTTGCGTTCGGTCTGCCGTTTCCTGTAACGCCATCAGGATTGTACGGTAACGCAGGGCTGGGTCAATCCGTTTTCCCGGTACGGTCGCGAGCCTGAGTATTTGCTCCATTCGTTCGAGGTCAACCTGATCGCGCATGTACAGGATGGTCTGGATCATTTCCATTGGAGCCGAAGACAGCAGAGTGTTTTCAAGAACGGGGTCGATCTGACCAGCACGGATATCACAAATGAAGACGACGGAGCATAGAACGAGCAAAACAGCAGGCATGATACTTCTGTGCATTGGTTTGTTCCTTCCAGATAGCGGATGAATGATGAGGCGAGTATCAAATCAAACGCATTGCAGGAGACGGGATGCGGGAAAACCTGCACGCTATGACTTCAAAAGTATACTGAAGAGGGTGGTGAGAATCAAGAACTGCTCACCAAGGCATGAGATGTCAGGGGGGGCTGTTCGATGCGGAAAGTGTTGCTAGCCGGCGAGGATGGTTGACTTCAGCCCCAGTCCTTGGAGCTGCTGTTCGATTTCCTTCTTGTACAGAGGATTCATAACGATGACGACATCAGGGTTGATGAACTTCAATGATTCAGGGCCGACGATGGTCTGGCCGGTCCCCGGGACAAACATTCCTTGTTTGCGCGGGTTGATATCGATCATATATTCAACCCCGGAGACGTTATTGAACTTGTTCAGGAATGTAACGCCCTTCGATCCACCGCCCCAAACCACAACCTTCTTGCCCTCCTTCTTCATTGTGCTGAATTGCTCATACCAAAAAGAGGTCTTTTCGTCGTAGTTGTTTGCAAATGCACCAACAAGCGATCCGATTGCGGCCACAGAGGTGTCAAGTGCCTTTCCCCTCGGTGACCGTGAAGCGTGTGCCTCGATACCCAGGTACTGACCTCCAAACATCTCACCGACAGAACTTACGTCAAAACCGGCGGTGGAAAACACATGCGTGAGAGAGGGCGCGCTGAAGTAGGAACAGTGTTCATGAATAATATCCCAGATTCCCAGATCCCGCAGGGTATACAGGACATTGGGTACTTCAAAATATATCCCGGTAGCAAACCGATCTCCAACGGAACGCCTGACGCGTTGCATGAACGGAAGGGGGAACTGAATGTGCTCCAACACGTGCCTGCAAGCAATGAGGTCGGCCTTGTAGGCTGCATGTTGTTCGGAATAGAACTCCTGGATAAACGTCACTCCGGCTGTATCTTCTCCGGCGGGAGGAACGTAGCTCGGATCAAATCCCCAACCGCGGTTTTGTCCCCGTGAACAAATCAGCTTCAGAAAATCACCCTTGCCACATCCAATGTCTACGATGTCTTTATTGCGAAGATTGTGGCGTGTTATTAACCCCTTCACCAGCTCTTCCGCAAATCGCTGGAAGCTTGGTGAAAAGTGCAGTGAGTTTTCATACGCCTGTGTGTATTCCATCAATGATGGATCAAAGGCAAGGTTCATCACATGGCCGCACAATCGGCAAAACCCGAGTCGGATATCCCCACGAGGGGCGTTCATGGCTTCCTTGTTGGTAGGCCAAAGGACGTTACAATGGACAGGGACTTGCGTGATCTCAAGAAATACCGTGACGTCGGTGGCTGTACAAGCCGTGCAGGTTGTGGTGAACGAAGCCATGCTTTAATCCTTGAAAATTGTTGAACCAAGATACATATTCGTTGGAACATTAGCCTTGCAGTTTATCACAAGCGTGCCGGGCAAAAAAAAGGCGCTGGAGGTGTCTCCAACGCCCTTGGCTAGGATGATTGTGACTGGAGTATTTAGCGGGTCAGAATCATCTTTCGTGTGTTGGTAAATACGTTTCCTGATGCCCCGGTCGCGACCATGCGGTAGATGTACACACCGCTTCCCACGACGGAACCATGGTTGTTCTTTCCGTTCCAGATCGCGCGGAGATACCCTGCCGGCTGATGACCGTCAACAAGTGTGGCGATCTCCTGCCCAAGCATGTTATAAAGTTTGAGTGTAACGCTCGCAGGTTCCGGCAACCCGTATGCAATTGTTGTGGTGGGGTTAAACGGATTGGGATAGTTCGGGCTCAAGGAGTAGACATCTGGAACCTGGATGGTCTCCTCGGTCTCTTTTGGAGTTCCCCCGTGCGCCTTTGTCGGCGTAATATAGACATCGGTATTGTAGAAGTAATCAACCATGCCGACGAACGATGGAGCTGGACCGGCGTTGCCGAAGAATGGCCCGACAGAATTTACAATCATCGAATGGGTGAACGTCACCGCGACCACCCAGTTGACACCATCATAGGAGTATGACTGTGTCCACTGGTTTCCGGCACGATGTACCCTGAGGTACAGCGGGCTTGTTGTAATTACCGGAGTATTCACCTGCGTTGTGATGACTCCGGCAGAGAATGTTGCCGCAAACACGTTGGTCGTCGTGGCATTTCTCACGAAGTCGAAGCGGATGAAATTGGTGGGATCCTGCTCAACCAGAATTCCCTGGATCTGCAAGCGGTTTGCCATCACCGAGAGGAACTTTGCTTCAACTTCGAAATTTGTGTTGTTCGCAGGCTGCATCACACGCGGGGCGAAGTTGCCTGTATCCCACACGTCGTGCGGGGTTCCGCCGGGGATCGAAACAACAAGTGCATTTCCATTCATTGAAACTGATGCATCACCGAGCGGATTGTAGTACGTCCAGAGATCATAATTCAAGCTGGGTGCATTGAAATTATCAGACACGATTGTCGAGAGTGTCGGGACACCCGTTGACCCCTCATACTGCGCTTCGCCCGGGGTAACCAGGAGAGGTTTGTACGCCGAGTTGATCGTTTTCGGCGTAACTGCAAAAGCTGAATCTTCTGCAAATCCAAAGGTGAACGTATTGGGAACGACGTCAATGTAACGAATACAACATGGATCTTTTCTCCCGAACCCGAACACCGTCATGCCGCTGTCACCGCCCTGATGTCTGAAGTAGTCATTTGCCGCGTCATCTTCATGATGTGCAACATACAACGTACGCGTCATTGTCGAGTCACCAAAGTAAGTCCACTCCTGACCCGGAAGATCCGCAGACCATGAGGTGGATACCGGCTTCCGAACGCCAGACGGTCGAACGGTAAAGTCCCGTGCAATTTCAAGATTGCCGCCGGGCGTCCCTTCGTACAGCCACCAGTAGGTGGCGGCTTTCTTTGTTACCGTCATGCGGGCGTATCGTGGGAAAATATCCCAGTAGAGTTCCCAGCCATTGTCGATGGTCTTCGACTTGATGCGCGTTCTCAGAGGTCCTTGTGATTCTATCAAGCTTGAACCGTTCGTATACCCCGGATGGAATGCATCACCCATGTTGGGGATACCGCGGAAATGTCCGCGCTCGCCGCCGGTTGGATGATAACCGATCCAGTCCTGACCCTGTGAGTCAAAGAAGCTGGCAAAGGCGGCGCCTACCTTGTGGTAGTAATACGTTCCGCCGGTCGTGACAAGCCTGAAGGATGCTTGTCCTTCATAGTCCGACGTCTCCGAAAGCGCAACATGCTGTGTGATGGCAGGTGCCGTAAAAGGTCCGCCGCCCACAGTATCGAAATACACGTCATAGAACCGTTGCCCCGCGGAACTTGTAACACCGTCCATCATGAAAACAACTGTACCCGTTGCGTTGCTGACAGCATTGAACGTCGCATCGGGGACGAATTGGTAGTCCACCAGTGTATCAAGGATCGCGTGTGCACTATCAACTTCGATGACCCGGACAGAATTCGTGTCGAAACCTGCTCCGCTCACACCCAGCGTTGCAAGCGCAATAGAGAAGTCAAGTGACGACTCAACCGGCTTGTCATAGCGCTCATAACCGTTCGCTTTGACTTCAATCGGGATTCGATATGCCCAGCGTTGATTCCACCATGGGAGGGGAACAGCCGGGTTTACGCTAACGATTGCGTTGTTGGAATTGGTGCTTCCCTGGGCATTTGACACGACGCATCGGAAGGCTGTCCCGCTTTCTTCAAGCGACATAGGTTGTGTCGTGTAGGTTGGCCCAACTGCGCCGGGAATGCTTGCTCCGTTTTTCTGCCACTGGTAGCTGAGAGGTGGACTTCCGGATGCAGAGACGGAGAATGCAGCACGGAGTCCCTCGGTGATCGTCTCATTCAAAGGGTGCGTTAGAATCGTCGGGGGCACGGGATCTTCAGGTACGACAGGCATTGCGTTATTGAAGAAGTAGTCCACATTGCTGCTAAACGCCGGGATGGTCGGAATGGGACTCCCAGCATTTCCCATGAACAGGCCTACAGAATCAACGACGAGCGTATGCGAGAAGGTTCCGGCGGTGGTCCAGGTCGTTCCATTGGTGGAATACGACATTGTCCACGTATTGCCGAGCCGGTTTACACGGAGCCACATCGGCTGAATACCGAAGTTGAAGGCATTGACAGAGATCAGTTGTGTCGCAGCTCCGTTTTCGATCTTCGCGGCAAACGCGCGTGTGATGTTCGCCGATGCGTGCGCCGTGAAATCAAATCTGAGGAAGTTATTGTAGTTTTGCTGGACAATGATTCCCTGGAACTGATACTTGGCATTGACGGCCGACTCGAACTTTGCCTCAAGCTCGAAGCTCGTGTTGTTTGCGCCTTGAAGAATCCTTGGTGATTGATTGACGTTGGTCCAGATATCATGCGAAACACCCGCGGGAACGGACATTACCAGTCGGGAGTTTGGCGTTCCTGTTCCTTGCATGGAGATTGTAGCGTCGCCGCGAGGATCAACAATGCGCCACAGTCCGGTGTTCAACGTTGGGCTGCGGAAGTCATCCGAAATTACCGTGCTGGGTGGATACACCACCGTCAAACCAGCCTGGACGCTTGTGTCGATCCCTCCGCTATTGGAAACAATACATCGGAAGATCGCTCCGTTGTCAGCTCCAACGCTCGCATTAGGAAGAGCGTACTGAGGACCATTGGCGCCCGGGATATTCACATTATTTCGCTGCCACTGATATGCAAAAGGAGGCGTTCCACCAACCGTGATCGAAAACTTCGCCGTATCGCCCTGTACAACGGTCACAGGAACCGGCTCAAGAAGAATTGTTGCGGCGAGAACGGTCCCCGCGTCTTCAGGATTAATTCGCAAGGCATTGTTGAAAAAATAATCGACGAGAGCAGTGTACGCGGGCGCAGATGCTCCGCCGGAGTTTCCTGCGAAAGGTCCGATCCTTGTGACCACCATCGAGTGCGTAAAGCTCGTCGCCTGGCTCCATGCCTGTCCGTCGTATGAGTACAGGAAGTGCCATGAAGCCGCGAGGCGCTGGATACGCATGTATTGCGGAGCCGGTCCGGCAAGGACAATATTCAGTTTGGGTGAGAAGATGCCGTTTGTCACGGTTGCGACAAAGAGTCGTGTATCGGATCCTGCTGGTGAGAGATCGTACCGCACAAAATCGTTTGAATCTTGCTCAACTACGATCCCATGCATCGGCGTTGTTCCGGCGAGAGCCGATTCGATTCGAGTTTCGACATCGAAGGTTGTGTTGTTAGCTGCCTGCATGACGGCAACACTTCGATTTACGTTAAGCGGCTCGTGGTTTGAACCTCCGGGCACGGCAATTGCCACCCGGGCGTCAGAAGTTCCGGCCCCGGAAATGGATGCTCCCGCGTCATTCAAGGGATTGTGGAATGTCCAAAGCGATGTGTTGAGGTTGTTCTGATAAAAGTCGTCGGAGATGATCGTTGAAACTTCATCCAATGGTACCACTGTGACATTGCCGAATCTCACGTACACCTGGTGTGCCGTGAGAAGAACACAACCCGACTGTGGTCCCGTAAGGGGCTCTTGACCTATTAGGTCCCACGCCACCGGTTCCGGACTTCCAAATGGCCATATCTTGATTTTGTAGAGACCGCCGACGCCCTGTGTTGTCTTCACTTGCACCTTGAACATATACTTGACGCTGAACGTCAGTTGCCTGTTTGAAACATCGGCAGCAAGCAACCGAAGGTTATTGCCCAGCATATCGAGCTGTTGCGAACCGTCAAGTCGCCAGTTGTGGGCGGCAAATGCACCAAGCGGCAGGTACCCTGATTTGGGTTGATAGCCGGCCGTACTTGGCGGATAATCCGTGTGTCCGGGGAATCGCACCACAAATCCGATCGCGGAGCCGTTACTTGGATAGATTTGTCCGGCAGAATCAAGACCGTCGATTGTAATCGGCACGGTGAGTTCATAGTCCACCCAGTTCTGCTCACCGATGGCAATGAGGCGGTCATACCCCGGTTCAAGCAGAGTCAACTCACCATTTTGAATCGCCCATTTTCCGTCCAGAACCTGTGCCACACTTGGGATGCCTGCCGCGGTACTCCAATCAATGGAGTAGGCCTTGGGCCAGGAGTTGCCAGCGACATAGTTAACGATCACCGTTTCCCGTTCAACCGTAAATTGACTATCAATCGCGGTGATGATCATCTGGTTCGGTCCCGGCTGGAGACTCGCGTAGGGAATATCAGCGTTGAAGTCGCCTTTGCGCTGGAGTCGTCGGGTGTCGGGTCCCATCTTCAATGGAACGGAGGTGTCTCCGTTGAGGATGTAGCTCAATGACATGACGCCGTTATCGTCAGTTACATTGCCGAGAATGTTAATGAGCGGAACGGGGTTGCCGATGTTTCCGAATGTCTGATTGTTTCCGTACCAGACCGAAAGCACGGGGTTTGTCGGCGTAACCGTCGTTGTTACAAGGTTTCCCGTTTGTGAGAAGTTTCCGGATTCATCGTCGGAGCGGACTCGCAGGTTGTACAACGTCTGCGGCTGGAGTCCCGTAATCTGAACAGCGTGGAAGGTTTGTAAATCCTGGTGACCTTCAGACCCTAGTTCATAGAGTGTTGATGTCCCATATTCAACCAATCCGGTCGTGGGCTCATCGGTAATCCAGGTGACCGTAATGCCGGAGGCCCCCGGGAGGAGTTGCACATTGCCAATGACGGGGGGATAAGAGTCGGTTGCCGTTCCTCCGTCTTCATCTTCAAACGGGGCAGCGGTTAGGAGAAAATAGTCCACCTGTCCGGTGAAGAGCGGGGCGGGAGTCCCGGCATTCCCAAAGAATGGTCCAACACCCGTAACGGTAAGGCTTCTTGTGAAGCTCCCTGCGACGGTCCAATTGATTCCATTTGTGGAGTAGGATTCGGTCCAAAGATTTCCTTCGCGTTTTACCCGCAGGTAATACGGTGCGCCCGCGCTTATCGGAACCTGAATGCGCGCTGTTGCAGAACCGCTTGCAATACTTGCGGCAAAAACATTTGTGGCGGATAAACCGCGAGTAAAGTCAAACCTAAGATAGTTGTCAATGTCTTGTTCGATGATAATACCTTGAATCTGATAGGCGGCCGTCAGAGCAGAACCGAACTTTGCTTCCAGTTCGAAATCGGTGTTGTTGGCGGACTGAATCAAACGGTATGAAGCGTTCAACCCTGACCACGCATCGTGTGCCGATCCGGCAGGGATCACGACCTGGAATGAGGCGTCATCGGTGTTCGTTGCAATCATTGATCTGAAGCAGTCACCAATAGGATCGATTGCCGCCCAGAGCGAAAGGTTGAGTCCGTAGGAATTGAAGTCCTCGGAAATAATTCCTGATGCATGCGGACCAACTGTGAGGAGCGCGTTATTACTTGCTACACTTCCCAGCCCATTGGTCACGATAACGCGGTAGATGTTCCCATTGTCCCCGAGTGTTACGAATGGAACATTGAGGGTGGAAGATGTTGCACCCGGAATATCAACCGCATTTTTTTGCCACTGGTACAACAAAGGCATCGAACCTGTGGCAGTCACAGAAAACACGGCAGTTTGTGAAACCGTTACGACCTGATCACTCGGCTGAACTGAGATTGCCGGGGGAACAGTTGCGCCGTCTTCCGGTGATATTGGCGAAACCCTGTTGAAGAAATAGTCGAGCAAACCAGTGAATGCCGGTGGTGGCGAACCCGAGTTGCCGAAAAATGGTCCGACCCTTCCGACCACGAGTGTGTGCGAGAACGATGGAGCGCCTGAGGTCAGCCACGTCGTTCCGTTATATGAGTATGAGTGCGTCCAGGTATTTCCGACGCGCTTGACACGCATGTAAATCGGATTCGTGATCGTGATAACGCTGTTATACCTCTGCGTTGGCGTGTTGTTCACGAACGTTGCCGCGTACACGCGGAGTTCGGACGTTCGTCGTACAAAATCGAAACGAATGTAGTTCCCGTCGTTCTGCTCCACCATCACACCCTGCATCTGGTACTGCGAGGTCGCTGGTCCTTCAAACTTCAATTCAATTTCGAAGTCGGTGTTGTTTGCAACTTGCATGATGCGCGGGGCCATGGCGCCTGTTGACCACATGTCATGTGCCGAGCCGGCTGGAACGTTCATCGATAATCGTGCATCCTGGGTTCCCGCACCGGTCATGAGCAATGTGGATGGAGTTCCGGGATTCACGAATGTCCAGAGGTTGGTGTTGAGCACCGAAGCGTTGAAATCATCCGAAACAATGGAAGAAGCCGGCACGGTCGAGGAGAGGGTAAGCACAGCATTCTGGGTTGTCAAGGTTCCGCCATTGTTGGTCAGAACGCAAGTGAAGATCGCCCCGTTGTCACCGCTGACAGTGACCGGTGTCGTGTACCAGGCAGATGTTGCCCCCGCAATGTTCGCTCCGTTCTTTTTCCATTGGTAGTTGATCGGTAACGAACCCGTTGCCGTTACGCTGAACGTTGCACTCTTGCCGGTTTGTACTGTTTGACTGGCAGGTTCCTGGGCAATTGCCGGGGCAACATATGAGACAGTTAGTGTTGCCGAATTGCTTGTCACGGTTCCAGCGGTGTTCGACACTACGCAACGAAATGCCGAGCCGCTCTCAGCCGCAACGACCGGCGGTGTGGTGTATGAGGAAGATGTTGCGCCGGAAATATTTGCACCGTTTTTTTGCCACTGGAACAGCAACGGAGCGGAACCCGTGGTCGATACCGTAAAAACTGCCGTCTGGCCTTCGCCCACGCTCTGGTTTGCCGGGTGTGACGTTATCGCCGGAGGAATAGCCGGCTCAGTATTGTAGGTGACAAGAACAGCAGGCCCGGGATGTAAAATATCAATGCCGTGGTGAATCGTGTTGGCAAAAAATGTGACTGAATTGGATCCGGTCCTGAGTGCCGAGGTCGGAATATCAATGATGTCAAGATCGTAGAAGTTACCTTCCCCATAGGAACTGTTCGGGATGGTGTACGTATTAAGCGTTAGTGAATGAGTCTCTCCTGTGGTCGCACCTTCATCCGAACCGTTCCAGGTGCGGATAATCAGCTTTGCTGATGTGGCGCGTGCAAGGTTGTCCGTGGCCGGGATGGTGAAGCTGACGGTTTTTGTCGTTCGCCCGCTTCGAACGCCATACTGTTCTGGAATACTCGCAGGCTTGTAAAGCTTTACGCTGGTCGAATCACGGTCAAGTGAAAGGTTGACGACTTCATTGGTAACGAACCATACGCCGTTGTTGTCACGGATGCGAGCGTAAACCTTTACTGTTCCCGCAACCTGATCCGGGACATTTGCGGTGTTCCATGCCAACTGGAAGGGCGCAGAGGTCACCGCCCCGATATTGTGCTTCGTGCTCATCGCTATATCCGTCTTACCGCGATGGTAGGATTGCTGATATCCCCCGTATACACCGTCACCGTCAGGGTCGTATCCGTTATACGATCCAAAGAACTCCACGCGGTTGATGCCGACTGATGAGGAAACGCTCGCGGTGATTTGAGGATTCTCGATGAGCGTTGCACCCGCGACAGGTTCAATGATCGAACCGGTTGGGTGAGGCTTGCTGCCGTTGTAGTACACGCGGACAATAATTCCGTACCAGCCCCACTGACCCCAGTTAAACCCAAAACATGTTTGTCCACCGCTGGTACCTTCAAGGGTGTTGGATCCTTGTTTCAGGTCTGACAGAGGGATTGTGAGAACAGGGTTAGATTGTTGATAATAACACTGGCCATTCTTGCCAGCAGGAATCCCATTCGCGGTCGCCATTTCCGGGATTGTGATCCAAGGTTTGTTGTTAAGGCGGAATTTTTTTCCGGTCGTTCCAACGTGGCCGCCAAAATAATCAATCACAGCTTCCGCACGGATTGCGCCTACAGTATCACCAATGGTGAAGGTGAATATCGGATTCGGTTTAAATTGCTGGGCTCCGGAGTTGAGTGCGTTAGGGTCAGTGACGCGCCATTCCTTGTTTGTGGCGCTCATGATGCGACCGAATTCCTTGTAGATATCACCGGGTTGCGGCGAAGTCAGGAATTGAGCCACAGCAGGTTCAAACGCGAACAGCACGAAAAGGAAAGCAGCTAAGCGCACTTGGATTGTCCTAAAGCTTGTCATAATCCTCCGAAAAGACCTTCGACTGAAAAACTGAAGTGGTCCAGGATTCGAACTGTGGCAACATGTTACCCACTGCCAATCATCTCAAATCAAAACATGTATCACACAGGTAATTGTTACTACCCGCGCGAGAACTTGCTGAAGTCACCTTTGTGTTGAAGATGCTGATGTTTGGGGGTGAGAGAGGAAAGCGAATCCCCTGTCAAATATACTACAGTGAAACCCAAAAGTAAAGCGGGAATTGCGTTACTTTTGCCCCCCCAAGTTAGCGGTGTATCTTCTAAGGTTCTCTATCAATTGATTTGAAACAAAAGGCGGGAAGGTCTCGGTGACCCTTCCATCCTAGCCGCAAACAAAATAACATCATGCGCCTTAAGGAACTGTGAGCACAATCACCCGAACGTCACTTTAGGGCTGCGAAATTAGCTTATTTTTGCCATATACCACAGCTAAGAGCACGGCGGGGAGGAACTTGGGGCCTTCCCCCCGCCGATTGGATTAGAGCTTACTTGGTAAGGAGCATCTTCTTTTGAGCCGAGAAAACTTCCCCAGTCGCGGTGACTGCTGTCATGCGATAGATATATACGCCGCTCGTTACCGACGCACCATCGCTATTTGATCCGATCCAGGTGGTCTGGTGTAATCCTCCTTCGTACGAACCCGAAGCAAGTGTAGCTACTTCGCGGCCGAGCAGATCATAGATCTTCAACTGAACCTCCGCGGCCTCTGGAAGAGCGAAGTAGATTGTTGTCGATGGGTTGAACGGATTCGGGAAATTTTCGCTCAATGAGAACGAGGTCGGCTGTTCATTTTCCGGAACGTTCGCGTTTGCAGCAGAGTTTGGTTCCGGTGGAACAATTATTTCCAACTTAACATTATCGATTGTGAACTCGTCACCAGCGTCGTCATAGGGTGCAAACCAGAATCTGAACCTCGCGTCATTTACGGTCCCGCTGAAACCTGACGCGTTGAATTGGAAGGTGAAGGTTTGCCATGTGTTGGTCAGGTTGAACAGCTTGTTCGAAAGACCATACGAGTTGTATGGGGGGACTCCCTTGAGGACGGAAACCGACAAATCGTGCCCCGTATTTGACATTCCTGAGAAGGTGAGTTGATATGTCACCCCGGCTTCCATGGTTCTATCTTGCTGATAGAGCTGCACATTGGAACCCGGAGTATTAATGGTAATCCGGGCCGCAGGTGAAGCATCCGCACCCGGGCTGACCGTGGTGAATGAACCTGAACCGTCGGTGTAGAACGACCATGAGTCT
>Ga0187893_10009109_pt1 | contig 15388 bp, 11 predicted proteins | sample MA1701074metaG_FD_139574 | JGI IMG/M metagenome (GOLD analysis project Ga0187893, IMG submission 139574) | White microbial mat communities from a basaltic lava cave in the Kipuka Kanohina Cave System on the Island of Hawaii, USA - MA170107-4 metaG ... | reverse complement strand
GGACAACATCAAGATGGTGGTGGAGCTGATCGCGCCGATCGCCATGGAAGAAGGGCTGCGGTTCGCGATCCGCGAGGGCGGCCGCACGGTCGGCGCCGGCGTGGTCTCCAAGGTGATCAAGTAGGGAACGGAACGAGAGGGCAGTAGCTCAATTGGCAGAGCGGCGGTCTCCAAAACCGCAGGTTGGGGGTTCGATTCCCTCCTGCCCTGCCACCCGCCACGGACAGCGATGAACGAAACGCAGGCAGTCAACACGGGCGTCGGAATGCTCGACGCCTTCAAGCTGGTGCTGGCGGCCGCCGCGCTCGCCGGCGGCGTGGTCGCGTATTACCTGTACCAGGACCAGGCGCAGGTGCTGCGCGTCCTGATGGTGCTCGCGGGACTGGCCGGCGGGCTGCTGCTGCTCTGGTGGTCGCAACCGGGCAGGGATCTGTTCGCGTACGTGCAGGGCTCGCGCGTCGAGCTGCGCAAGATGGTCTGGCCGACGCGCCAGGAGACCTGGCGCACGACGCTCGTGGTGTTCGTGTTCGTGATGGCGCTCGGCGTGTTCTTCTGGCTGGTGGACATGGCGCTCGCCTGGGGCATGCGCAACGTGACCGGACAGGGAGGCTGAACCCTTGTCGTTGAACTGGTACGTCGTGCACGCCTACTCGAACTTCGAGCACAAGGTCGCGCAGAGCCTGAAGGAGCGCATCAAGCTCCACCGCCTCGACGACAAGTTCGGCGAGGTGCTGGTGCCGACCGAGGAAGTAGTCGAGATGCGCGGCGGACAGAAGCGCAAGAGCGAGCGCAAGTTCTTCCCCGGCTACGTACTGGTGCAGATGGCGATGGACGACGAAGCCTGGCACCTGGTGAAGGAGACGCCCAAGGTGCTCGGCTTCATCGGCGGCACGCCGGAAAAACCGGCGCCGATCACCGACAAGGAGGCGAATGCCATCCTGCGCCGGGTCGAGGAGGGCGTCGAGAAGCCGAAGCCGAAGGTGCTGTTCGAGCCGGGCGAGGTGGTGCGGGTCGTGGACGGCCCGTTCAACGACTTCACCGGTGTGGTCGAGAACGTGAATTACGAGAAGAGCCGCCTGCAGGTCGCGGTGCAGATCCTCGGCCGGTCGACGCCGGTCGAGCTGGATTTCGGGCAGGTGGAGAAGGTCTGAAACATGGCGAAGAAAGTACAGGGCTACATCAAGCTGCAGATTCCCGCGGGCGGGGCGAACCCGAGCCCGCCGGTCGGGCCCGCGCTCGGCCAGCAGGGCGTGAACATCATGGAGTTCTGCAAGCAGTTCAACGCCGCCACCCAGAAGGAGGAGAAGGGCCTGCCGATCCCGGTGATCATCACCGTGTACAGCGACCGCAGCTTCACTTTCATCCTGAAGACGCCGCCGGCCGCGGTGCTGGTGCGCAAGGCGATCGGCATCGAGAAGGGCTCCGGCACGCCGAACACCAAGAAGGTCGGCAAGATCAGCCGCAAGCAGCTCGAGGCGATCGCGAAGCAGAAGTTGCCGGACCTGACCGCGGCCGACCTGGACGCGGCGGTGCGCACCATCGCAGGCTCCGCCCGCAGCATGGGCGTCGACGTGGAGGGCGTCTGAGATGGCCACGATATTCAAGCGCCAGAAGCCCTGGGCCGAGCGCGTGAGGCCCGGCCACGCTTACCCGGTGGACGAAGCCTTGGCGCTCGTGAAGGAGTTCGCGAACGCCAAGTTCGACGAGACGGTGGACGTCGCGATCAACCTCGGCATCGACCCGGCCAAGTCCGACCAGCAGGTGCGCGGCTCGACCGTGATGCCGAACGGCACCGGCAAGAAGGTGCGCGTCGCCGTGTTCACGCAGGGTAAGAATGCCGACGCTGCGCGCGAAGCGGGCGCCGACATCGTGGGCCTCGAGGACCTCGCCGAGCGGGTGAAGGCCGGCCAGATGGACTTCGACGTGGCGGTGGCGAGTCCGGACGCCATGCGCGTGGTAGGCCAGCTGGGCCAGATCCTGGGTCCGCGCGGCCTGATGCCGAACCCGAAGGTCGGCACCGTGACGCCGGACGTTGCCGGCGCGGTAAGGAATGCCAAGGCGGGCCAGGTCCGCTACCGCGTCGACAAGGCCGGTATCGTCCATTGCACGATCGGCAAGGCGAGCTTCGAGGGCAAAGCGCTCAGGGAGAATCTGATCGCCCTGATCGCGGACATCCAGAAGCACAAGCCGGGGACGTCGAAGGGCGTATTCCTGCAGCGCGTGTCCGTGTCCTCGACGATGGGGCCGGGCGTCGCCGTCGACCGCGCGTCGCTGGGAGTTTGACGGGGACTGTCCCCATTTTCGCTTCGCGAAAATGGTGGACTGTCCCCTCTTGAAAAGTTTCGACCGTCCGGGTCTGGGAACCCGGGCCATCGAAGACCGCAGGCGGGGCGACGGCCCCTTAATGGCTGCCTGCGCAGATGGTGGAACCCGTGCCGGTCGTTCCGGCCTGGTCCCACCGCAAGGAGGGTTGGATGGGACTGAGACTGGAAGACAAGCAGGCGATGGTGACCGAGGTGCAGGCCGTTGCGCAGTCCGCGCATTCGGTGGTCGCGGCCGAGTATCGTGGCCTGACGGTGTCGCAGCTGACGGGATTGCGCGCGAAAGCGCGCCAGTCCGGCGTCTGGATGCGCGTCGTCAAGAACACGCTGGCGCGCCGCGCGGTCACCGGCACTCCGTACGAGTGCATCGCCGGCAAGCTCAAGGGACCGCTGATCCTCGCGTTCTCCAAGGACGACCCGGGCGCCGCCGCCCGCGTGGTCAAGGAGTTCGCGAAGGGCAACGACAAGCTGGTCCCGACGCTGGTGGCCCTCGGCGGGCAGGTGTATCCCGCCGCCGAGATCGACCGCGTCGCCAGCCTGCCGACCCGGGCGCAGGCGCTCGGAATGCTGCTCGGCGTGATGCAGGCACCGGTGGTCAAGCTGGTGCGCACGCTCGCCGAGCCGGCCGCGATGCTGGTGCGCACGGTGGCAGCGGTCCGGGCGACGAAATCCGCCTGACGGCCGCACCTCGGGTTCAACGACACATATTTATCTGGAGACATGACGATGGCAGCTAGCAAGGAACAGATTCTCGAGGCGATCTCGAACATGACGATCATGGAAGTCGTCGACCTCGTGAAGATGATGGAGGACAAGTTCGGCGTCAGCGTCGCCGCGCCGGTCGCGGTGGCCGCCGCCGCCGCTCCGGGCGCCGCCGCGCCGGCCGTGGAGGAGAAGACCGAGTTCACCGTGACGATGAAGGCCTACCCGGCGGAAAAGAAGGTGGGCGTCATCAAGGTGATCCGCGAGATCACGGGCCTCGGCCTCAAGGAGGCCAAGGACCTCGTGGAAGGCGCGCCGTCGACCGTCAAGGAAAGCGTGTCGAAGGCCGACTCGGAGAAGATCAAGAAGCAGCTCGAGGACGCGGGCGCCACGGTCGAGGTCAAGTAACGACCTCCATGCGGGCACCGCCCCGCAGCGATGACCGCGGCACCGGACACCGGCGCTGCCTGCCCCGTCGCGGGGGCGGGCGGCTGGCCGCTGTCCGGCGCGCCGTAACGGCAATGATCAGGCACAGGTGACCATGATGGCCTACACGTTTACCGAGAAAAAGCGCATCCGGAAGAACTTTGGCAAGCGCCAGGGGATTCTGGACGTGCCGCCGCTGCTCGCGATCCAGACCGACTCGTACGCGCAGTTCCTGCAGCTGCCCGATTCGCGCGCGCTGCACGCGGAGCTGTCCTCGCACACGGGCGGCGCGGTCGCCGGCGGCCGCCTGCTGTCCGAGGAGCAGGAACGCGCCATCATCGACCGCCACCTGCGGCGCGCGGGCCTGCACGCGGCGTTCCAGAGCGTGTTCCCGATCAAGAGCTACTCCGGCCACGCCACGCTCGAATACGTCTATTACTACCTCGGCGAGCCCGTGTTCGACGTCAAGGAATGCCAGGTGCGCGGCCTGACCTATGCCGCGCCGCTGCGCGTGCGGCTGCGGCTGCGCGTGATGGACAAGGAATCGCCGGGCGCCTCGCGCGTCAAGCGCGCGATCGAGCAGGAGGTCTACCTCGGCGAGCTGCCGCTGATGACCGACAACGGCACCTTCATCGTCAACGGCACCGAGCGCGTGATCGTGTCGCAGCTGCATCGCAGCCCGGGCGTGATTTTCGACCATGACAAGGGCAAGACCCACAGCTCCGGCAAGCTGCTGTTCCAGGCGCGCGTGATCCCGTATCGCGGCTCCTGGCTCGACTTCGAGTTCGACGCCAAGGACTGCGTGTTCGCGCGCATCGACCGGCGCCGCAAGCTGCCGGTGACGATCCTGCTGCGCGCGCTCGGCTACTCGAACACTGAGATCCTGAAGCTGTTCTTCGACCTGAACACCGTGCACCTGACCCGGAAGGGTCCGGAGCTGGAACTCGTGCCCGAGCGTCTGCGCGGCGAGACCGCGTTGTTCGAAATCAGCGCCAACGGCAAGGTCATCGTCGAGGAAGGCCGCCGCATCACGGCGCGCCACGTCCGCCAGCTCGAGGAGGCGGGCGTGCGCCGCCTGTCGGTGCCGGTCGAGTACCTCGAGGGCCGGACCTTGGCCCACGACGTCGCGGACCCCGCGACCGGCGAAGTGCTGGCGAGCGCCAACGAGACGCTGACCACCGCGCTGGTGGAGCGCTTCGTTGGCGCGGGCGTCGAGACCTTCGGAACGCTCTACGTCAACGACCTCGATCGCGGACCGTACATCTCCGACACGCTGCGCATCGACCCGACCACGACCCGCCTCGAGGCGCTGATCGAGATCTACCGGATGATGCGCCCGGGCGAGCCGCCGACCAAGGATGCGGCCGAGAACCTGTTCCACAACCTGTTCTTCAACGGCGAGCGCTACGACCTGTCGGCGGTCGGCCGCATGAAGTTCAACCGGCGCGTCAACCGTGAGGTGCCGGCCGCCCTCGCCGGGACCGATTCCGAGCGCTGGCTCGAGGAGCCGGGCATCCTGTACGACGGCCGCTACTTCGCGACCGTGGCGGAACTGCGCAAGGACGAAGCCGCGCGCGCGCTCGGCGCCAAGTACGGCAGCGGCCTGTCGGACGTGGTCGACGTGCTGCGCACGCTGATCGCGATCAAGAACGGCGACGGCAAGGTGGACGACATCGACCACCTCGGCAACCGCCGCGTGCGCTGCGTGGGCGAGATGGCAGAGGTCGCGTTCCGCATCGGCCTGGTGCGGGTTGAGCGCGCGGTCAAGGAGCGCCTGACGATCGCGGAGAACGAGGACATCAACCCCCAGGACATGATCAACGCGAAGCCGGTGGCGGCCGCGGTCAAGGAGTTCTTCGGCTCCTCGCAGCTGTCGCAGTTCATGGACCAGAACAACCCGCTGTCCGAGATCACCCACAAGCGCCGCGTGTCGGCGCTCGGCGAGGGCGGGTTGAAGCGCGAGCGCGCCGGCTTCGAGGTGCGCGACGTGCACCCGACCCATTACGGCCGCGTGTGCCCGATCGAGACGCCGGAAGGGCCGAACATCGGCCTGATCAACTCGCTCGCCGTGTACGCGCGCACCAACAAGTACGGCTTCCTCGAGACGCCGTACCGGCGCGTGCGCGACCGGCGCGTCACCAGCGAGGTGGACTACCTGTCCGCCATCGAGGAGAGCGAATTCGTGATCGCGCAGGCCAACGCGCCGCTCGACGACAAGGGCCGTTTCACCGGCGAGCTGGTCTCGTGCCGCTTCCAGAACGAGTTCACGCTGATGCCGGCCGAGCGCATCGACTACATGGACGTGTCGCCGCGGCAGATCGTGTCGGTCGCGGCCGCGCTGATCCCGTTCCTGGAGCACGACGACGCGAACCGGGCGCTGATGGGATCCAACATGCAGCGCCAGGCGGTGCCGACGCTGCGCTCGTCCACTCCGCTGGTCGGCACGGGCATCGAGCGCACGGTCGCGATCGACTCCGGCGTGGCGGTGGTCGCGCGCCGCGGCGGTGTGGTCGACTCGGTCGACGCGTCGCGCGTGGTCGTGCGCGTGAACGAGGCCGAGGTCACCGCGGGCGAGCCCGGCGTCGACATCTACAACCTGACCAAGTACACGCGCTCCAACCAGAACACGTGCATCAACCAGCGCCCGCTGGTGCGGGTCGGCGACGCGATTGCCAGGAGCGACGTCCTCGCGGACGGCCCCTCGACGCATCTCGGCGAGCTCGCGCTGGGCCAGAACATGCTGGTGGCGTTCATGCCGTGGAACGGCTACAACTTCGAGGACTCGATCCTGATCTCGGAGCGCGTGGTCGAGGAAGACCGCTTCACGACCATCCACATCGAGGAGCTGACCTGCGTCGCGCGCGATACCAAGCTCGGCCCGGAGGAGATCACGGCCGACATCCCGAACGTGGGCGACACTGCGCTCGCCAAGCTGGACGAGGCGGGTATCGTGTTCATCGGCGCCGAGGTCCGCGCCGGCGACATCCTGGTCGGCAAGGTCACGCCCAAGGGCGAGACTCAGCTGACGCCGGAGGAAAAGCTGCTGCGCGCGATCTTCGGCGAGAAGGCCTCCGACGTGAAGGACACCTCGCTGCGCGTGCCGCCCGGCATGGACGGCACGGTCATCGACGTGCGCGTGTTCACGCGCGACGGCGTCGAGAAGGACAGCCGCGCGCTGTCGATCCAGAAGGCCGAGATCGAGAAGGCCCGCAAGGACCTGAACGACCAGCGCCGCATCCTCGAGGACGACCTGTTCGCGCGCCTGCGCGCCGAGCTGGTCGGGCAGACCGCCAGCGGCGGCCCGCGCCGGCTGAAGGCCGGCAGCGCCGTGACGGCCGAGTACCTCGACGAGCTGCCGCGCGAGGAGTGGTTCGAGATCCGCCTGCGCGATGAGTCTGCCAGCGAGCGGCTCGAGGCCGCGCGCCGCCGCCTCGCCGACCAGCACAAGGAGTTCGAGCGCCGCTTCGAGGGCAAGAAGGCCAAGATCACGGCCAGCGACGATCTCGCCCCGGGCGTGCTCAAGATGGTGAAGGTCTATCTGGCCGTGAAGCGCCGCGTCCAGCCGGGCGACAAGATGGCCGGCCGGCACGGCAACAAGGGCGTGGTGTCCACGATCGTCCCGGTCGAGGATATGCCCTACCTGGCGGACGGCAGCCCGATCGACATCGTGCTGAACCCGCTCGGCGTGCCCTCGCGCATGAACATCGGCCAGATCCTCGAGACCCACCTAGGCTGGGCCGCACGCGGCATCGGCGAGAAGATCGGACGGCTGCTCGAGTCGCAGAACGCGATCGTGGAGTTGCGCAAGCTGCTCGACCGCGTCTACAACGCCACCGGCGGCCAGAAGGAGGACATCGCCTCGCTGGCCGACGCCGAAGTCGTCGAGCTGGCGCGCAACCTCGCGGACGGCGTGCCGATGGCGACGCCGGTATTCGACGGCGCGGGCGAGGCCGAGATCAAGGCCCTGCTCGAGCTCGCCGGGCTGCCGGTCTCCGGCCAGACCATGCTGACCGACGGCCGCACCGGCGAGGCCTTCGACCGGCCGGTCACCGTCGGCTACATGTACATGCTGAAGCTCAACCACCTGGTGGACGACAAGATGCACGCGCGCTCGACCGGGCCCTACAGCCTGGTCACGCAGCAGCCGCTCGGCGGCAAGGCGCAGTTCGGCGGCCAGCGCTTCGGCGAGATGGAAGTCTGGGCGCTTGAGGCCTACGGCGCGGCTTATACGCTGCAGGAGATGCTGACGGTCAAGTCGGACGACGTGAACGGCCGCACCAAGATGTACAAGAATATCGTGGACGGCAACCACGCGATGGACGCCGGCATGCCGGAGTCGTTCAACGTGCTGGTCAAGGAAATCCGCTCGCTCGGCATCAACATCGAGCTCGAGCAGGAAGGGTGATCGAATGAAAGACCTCCTCAAGTTCTTCAAGCCGCAGGTCCCGGTCGAGAATTTCGACTCGATCCGCATCGCGCTGACCTCGCCGGAGATGATCCGGTCGTGGTCGTTCGGCGAGGTGCGCAAGCCCGAGACCATCAACTACCGCACCTTCAAGCCGGAGCGGGACGGCCTGTTCTGCGCCAAGATCTTCGGGCCGGTGAAGGACTACGAGTGCCTGTGCGGCAAGTACAAGCGCCTGAAGCACCGCGGCGTCGTGTGCGAGAAGTGCGGCGTCGAGGTCACCCAGTCGAAGGTGCGCCGCGAGCGCATGGGCCACATCGAGCTGGCGAGCCCGGTCGCGCACATCTGGTTCCTGAAGTCGCTCCCTTCGCGCATCGGCCTGATGGTCGACATGACGCTGCGGGATCTCGAGCGCGTGCTCTACTTCGAGGCCTTCGTGGTGGTCGACCCGGGCATGACGCCGCTCGAGCGCGGCCAGCTGATGTCGAACGAGATGTACCTCGAGGCGATCGAGAAGTACGGCGACGAGTTCGACGCGCGCATGGGGGCCGAGGCGATCCTCGAGCTCCTGAAGTCCATCGACCTCGCCACCGAAACCGCCAAGGTCCGCGCCGAGATCGACGGTACCACCTCCGAGACCAAGATCAAGCGCCTGACCAAGCGCCTGAAACTGCTCGAGTCCTTCGTCGAGTCCGGCAACACCCCGCAGTGGATGGTGCTGACCGTGCTCCCGGTGCTGCCGCCCGACCTGCGCCCGCTGGTGCCGCTCGACGGCGGCCGCTTTGCGACCTCGGACCTGAACGACCTGTACCGCCGCGTCATCAACCGCAACAACCGCCTGCGCCGGCTGCTCGAGCTGAACGCGCCCGACATCATCGTGCGCAACGAGAAGCGCATGCTGCAGGAGTCGGTGGATGCGCTGCTCGACAACGGACGCCGAGGCCGCGCGATCACGGGCACCAACAAGCGCCCGCTGAAGTCGCTGGCCGACATGATCAAGGGCAAGCAGGGCCGGTTCCGCCAGAACCTGCTCGGCAAGCGCGTGGACTACTCGGGCCGCTCGGTCATCGTGGTGGGGCCGACGCTCCGGCTGCATCAGTGCGGCCTGCCGAAGAAGATGGCGCTCGAGCTCTTCAAGCCGTTCATCTTCCACAAGCTCCAGCTGCGCGGGCTCGCGACCACGATCAAGGCGGCCAAGCGCCTGGTCGAGCGCGAGGGCCCGGAGGTCTGGGACATCCTCGAGGAGGTCATCCGCGAGCACCCCGTGTTGCTCAACCGCGCGCCGACGCTGCACCGCCTCGGCATCCAGGCCTTCGAGCCGGTGCTGATCGAGGGCAAGGCGATCCAGCTGCACCCGCTCGTGTGCACCGCGTTCAACGCCGACTTCGACGGCGACCAGATGGCCGTGCACGTGCCGCTGTCCCTCGAGGCCCAGCTCGAGGCGCGCGCGCTGATGCTGTCCTCGAACAACATCCTGTCGCCCGCGAACGGCGACCCGATCATCGTGCCCTCGCAGGATGTCGTGCTCGGGCTCTATTACCTGACGCGCGAGCGCGCGGGTTCGAAGGGCGAGGGCATGATGTTCGCCGACGTGCGCGAGGTGCACCGTGCGCACGAGACCCGAGCCGCCGACCTGCACGCGTCCGTGCGCGTGCGCATCGTCGAGCACCTGCGCGGCCCGGACGGCGAGTACCGCGAGAAGCGGCGGCTGGTGAAGACCACCGTCGGCAGGGCGCTCCTGTCCGAGCTGCTGCCGAGGGGTCTGTCGTTCGACCTGGTCAACCAGGACATGACCAAGAAGCGCGTGCAGGCCGTGATCAATTCGTGCTACCGCGCGCTCGGCCTCAAGGAGACCGTGATCTTCGCCGACCGGCTGATGTACACGGGCTTCTCCTTTGCCACGCGTGCCGCGGTCTCGATCGGCGTGGACGACATGATGGTGCCGCCACAAAAGGAGAGGATCCTGTCCACCGCCGAGCAGGAGGTGAAGGAGATCCAGGACCAGTACGAGTCGGGTCTGGTCACCAACGGCGAGCGCTACAACAAGGTCGTCGATATCTGGTCGCGTACCAATGACCAGATCGGCAAGGCCATGATGGACCAGCTGCGCCACGAAGAGGCGACCGACCGCAAGGGCCGGAAGGTCCAGCAGGGCTCGTTCAACTCGATCTTCATGATGGCCGACTCCGGCGCGCGCGGCTCCGCGGCGCAGATCCGCCAGCTCGCCGGCATGCGCGGCCTGATGGCGAAGCCGGACGGCTCCATCATCGAGACGCCGATCACCGCGAATTTCCGCGAGGGCTTGAACGTCCTGCAGTACTTCATCTCGACCCACGGCGCCCGCAAGGGTCTCGCGGACACCGCGCTGAAGACCGCCAACTCCGGCTACCTGACGCGTCGGCTGGTGGACGTGGCCCAGGACCTGGTGGTGACGCAGCAGAACTGCGGTACCGAGCACGGTCTCGACGTCACGCCGATCGTCGAGGGCGGCGACGTGGTCGAGGGCCTCGGCGAGCGCGTGCTCGGCCGGGTGACCGCGACCGACGTGCCGCAGCCGGGCACCGACGAGGTGCTGGTCGATGCCGGTACGCTGATCGACGAAGGCTGGGTGCAGCAGCTCGAGCAGCATGGCGTGGACCAGATCAAGGTGCGCTCGCCGATCACCTGCGAGGTGCGCTATGGCGTCTGCGCGATGTGCTACGGGCGCGACCTGGCGCGCGGCCGGCTGATCTCGATCGGCGAGGCGGTCGGCGTGATCGCCGCGCAGTCGATCGGCGAGCCGGGCACGCAGCTGACGATGCGTACCTTCCACATCGGCGGCGCGGCCTCCCGCGCGGCCGCGATCTCGCTGGTCGAGATCAAGGGCAAGGGCACGCTGCGCTTCCATAACGTCAAATCGGTGCGCCATGAGAAGGGGCACCTGGTCACGACCTCGCGTTCCGGCGAGATCGGCGTGATCGACGAGTTCGGGCGCGAGCGCGAGCGCTACAAGATCCCGTACGGCGCGACCATCACGGCCGACGAGGGCGACGCAGTGGCGCCTGGCCAGGTGGTGGCGAACTGGGACCCGCACACGCACCCGGTCGTCACCGAGGTCGCGGGCTTCATCCGCTTCATCGACTTCGTGGACGGCGTGACCGTGCAGGCCCAGGTTGACGAGATCACGGGCCTGTCCTCGGTCGAGGTGCTGGATCCGAAGCAGCGCGGCGCCGCTGGCCGCGACCTGCGCCCGGTGATCAAGCTGGTGAATGCGAAGGGCAAGGAAGTGACCTTCGCGAACACCGACATCCCGGCCGTGTACACGTTGCCGGCGGGGGCGCTGGTGTCGCTCGAGGACGGCGCCAAGGTGTCGGTCGGCGACGTCATCGCGCGGATTCCGCAGGAGTCCTCGAAGACCCGCGACATCACCGGCGGCCTGCCGCGCGTCGCGGACCTGTTCGAGGCCAGGAAGCCGAAGGAGCCCGCGATCCTCGCCGAGGTGACGGGCACGGTCAGCTTCGGCCGCGAGACCAAGGGCAAGCGCCGGCTCGTGATCACGGGCGAGAGCAGCGAGCGCTACGAGGAGCTGATCCCGAAGTGGCGCCAGCTCAACGTGTTCGAGGGCGAGCACGTGGAGCGCGGCGAGGTGATCGCGGAGGGCGAGCCCAACCCGCACGACATCCTGCGCCTGCAGGGCGTGGCGGCGCTCGCCAACTACCTGACGCGCGAGATCCAGGACGTGTACCGGCTGCAGGGCGTCAAGATCAACGACAAGCACATCGAGGTCATCGTCCGGCAGATGCTGCGCAAGGTGGAGGTGAAGGAGGCCGGCGACTCGGCGCTCCTGCGCGGCGAGCAGCTCGAGCGCGCGCGGCTCCTGGAGCTCAACGACCGCCTGACGGCGCAGGGCAAGAAGAAGGCCGGCTACGAGCCGATGCTGCTCGGCATCACCAAGGCCTCGCTGCAGACCGACTCGTTCATCTCCGCGGCCTCGTTCCAGGAGACCACGCGGGTGCTGACCGACGCGGCCGTGCGCGGCATCAAGGACGATCTGCGCGGGCTCAAGGAGAACGTCATCGTCGGCCGCCTGATTCCGGCCGGTACCGGCTTCTCCTTCCACGCCCAGCGCCGGCGTCAGGGGGGCGAGGCCCTGCATCGCGGCTTCATGGACAGTGGCGCCGAAGCCGCCAGCGAGGAGCCGGCCGCGCAGGAGGCGGTTGCGGAGTAAAATCAAGGGCTTAGGAAATGGGGACAGGTACACTTTTCCGCGGACGGAAAAGTGTACCTGTCCCCATTTCCGTGGCTTGACGCACCAAAGCCGCGGTCACTACAATCGCGGGCCCTTTGCGGCCCCCGCCCCGCTACACGGGTGGGGCGGCAAACCAATAACTGTATCCGGGCCGCCACGGGGCGGCCCGGTGCTTCATGCGTACTGAGAAGTTATGGCGACGACCAACCAGCTGATCCGTGGCGGCCGCGTGGCCGCCACCTACAAGTCGAAGGTGCCGGCGCTCGAGCGCTCGCCGCAGCGGCGCGGCGTCTGCACGCGCGTTTACACCACGACGCCGAAGAAGCCGAACTCGGCGCTGCGCAAGGTCTGCCGCGTGCGCCTGACCAACGGCTACGAGGTCACCAGCTACATCGGCGGCGAGGGCCACAACCTGCAGGAGCACTCGGTGGTGATGATCCGCGGCGGCCGCGTCAAGGATCTGCCGGGCGTGCGCTACCACACGATCCGCGGCACGCTTGACTGCGCCGGCGTCGGCGACCGCAAGCAGGGCCGCTCCAAGTACGGCGCCAAACGCCCGAAGAAATAAAGCCGGAGAGCATCCATGTCCCGTCGTACGTCTGCGCCAATCCGCGTCATTCTCCCCGACCCGAAGTTCGGGAGCGAGATGCTGGCCAAGTTCATGAACATGGTGATGAAGAGCGGCAAGAAGTCGGCCGCCGAGCACATCATGTACGGTGCGATCGACCGCATCTCCGAGAAGACCAGCCGGCAGGGCGACGCCGCCCTCGAGGTGCTGGCGATGGCGCTCGAGAACGTGAAGCCGGCGGTCGAGGTGAAATCGCGGCGCGTCGGCGGCGCGACCTACCAGGTGCCGGTCGAGGTGCGCCCGGCGCGCCGGCAGACGCTCGCCATGCGCTGGCTGATCGCGGCCGCGCGCGCGCGCAGCGAAAAGTCCATGGCGCACCGCCTGGCGCACGAGCTGATGGACGCCGCGGAGAACCGCGGCACCGCGGTGCGCAAGCGCGAGGACACGCACCGCATGGCGGAGGCCAACAAGGCCTTCGCGCACTACCGCTGGTAAGGCGACCACCATGCCCCGCAGCACGCCCATCGAACGCTACCGGAACATCGGCATTTCCGCGCACATCGATGCCGGAAAGACGACGACGACCGAGCGCGTGCTTTTCTACACCGGCGTGTCGCACAAGATGGGCGAGGTCCACGACGGCGCCGCCGTGATGGACTACATGGAGCAGGAACAGGAGCGCGGCATTACGATCACCGCCGCTGCTACGACTTGCTTCTGGAAGGGGATGGACAACCACCACCTCGAGCATCGCATCAACATCATCGACACGCCCGGGCACGTGGACTTCACGATCGAGGTGGAGCGGTCGCTGCGCGTGCTCGACTCGGCGGTCGCGGTCTATTGCGCCGTGTCCGGCGTGCAGCCGCAGTCCGAGACGGTCTGGCGGCAGATGAACAAGTACCGCGTGCCGCGAGTCGCCTTCGTCAACAAGATGGACCGCGCCGGCGCCAACTTCCTGCGCTGCGTGGACCAGATCCGCACGCGCCTGAAGGGCAACCCGGTGGTGATCCAGCTGCCGATCGGCGCGGAAGAGAAGTTCGCGGGCGTCGTCGACCTCGTGCGCATGAAGTCGATCTGGTGGGACGACGAGACCCAGGGCATGCGCTTCGAGTACCGCGACATCCCGGCCGACATGCAGGCCGAGTGCGCGGAGTGGCGCACCAAGCTGGTCGAAGCCGCGGCCGACGCCAACGAAGAGCTGCTGCACAAGTATCTCGAGGGCCACGAGCTGGCGGTGGACGAGGTCAAGCGCGGCCTGCGCGAGCGCGCGGTCCGCAACGAGATCTGCATCGTCACCTGCGGCTCCGCCTTCAAGAACAAGGGCGTGCAGGCGGTTCTGGATGCGGTCATCGACTACATGCCCTCGCCGGTCGAGGTGCCCGACGTCAAGGGCCAGACCGAGGAGGGCGAGGAGAGCACGCGCAAGTCCGCGGACGACGCGCCGTTCTCCGCGCTCGCGTTCAAGATTCTGAACGACCCCTTCGTCGGTAACCTGACTTTCTTCCGCGTCTACTCCGGCACGCTCTCCTCGGGCGACCAGGTGTACGTGCCGAACCGCTCGCGCAAGGAGCGCATCGGGCGCCTGCTGCAGATGCACGCGAGCGATCGCGAGGAGATCAAGGAAGTCCGCGCCGGCGACATCGCCGCGGCCGTGGGCCTCAAGGACGTCACCACCGGCGACACACTGTGCGACCCGGACGACATCATCGTGCTCGAGAAGATGGAGTTCCCGGAGCCCGTGATCTCGGTCGCGGTCGAGCCGAGGACCAAGGCCGACCAGGAGAAGATGGGCCTCGCCCTCCAGCGCCTGGCCAAGGAAGACCCGTCGTTCCGCGTATCGAGCGACGCCGAGTCCGGCCAGACCATCATCTCCGGCATGGGCGAGCTGCACCTCGAGATCATCGTCGACCGCATGAAGCGCGAGTTCAAGGTCGAGGCCAATGTCGGCAAGCCGCAGGTCGCGTACCGCGAGACGATCCGAAAGAGCGTCGAGCAGGAAGGCCGCTTCGTGCGCCAGTCCGGCGGCCGAGGCCAGTACGGCCACGTCTGGATCCGGCTCGAGCCGCTCGAGGAAGGCAAGGGCTACGAGTTCGTCAACGAGATCGTGGGCGGCGTGATCCCGCGCGAGTACATCCCGGCTGTGGACAAGGGCATCAAAGAAGCGCTGCAGACGGGCGTGATCGCCGGCTTCCCGATCGTCGACGTCAAGGTCGCGCTGACTGACGGCTCCTACCACGACGTGGACTCGAGCGAGATGGCGTTCAAGATCGCGGGCTCGATGGCGTTCAAGGAAGGCTTCGCCAAGGCGAAGCCCGTGCTGCTCGAGCCGATCATGAGCGTCGAGGTCGTGACGCCGGAGGAATATTCCGGCGACGTGATCGGCGACCTCAACCGCCGCCGCGGGCAGATCACCGGCATGGACGAGTCGCCGTCCGGCAAGGTCGTGACCGCCGAGGTGCCGCTGGCCGAGATGTTCGGCTACGCCACCACGGTGCGCTCGATGAGCCAGGGACGCGCGACGTTCACGATGGAATTCAAGAAGTACGTCGAGGTGCCGAACAACGTCGCCGAGACGGTCCTGAAGAAAGCCTCCTGAGGAACAGACGATGGCCAAGGAAAAATTCGTACGCAGCAAGCCGCATGTGAACGTGGGGACGATTGGGCACGTGGATCATGGGAAGACGACGCTGACGGCGGCGTTGACCAAGGTGATGGCGGAGCGGCATGGGGGCGAG